>Ga0268264_10002096_pt1 | contig 17817 bp, 11 predicted proteins | sample KBSSwiS32_FD_190357 | JGI IMG/M metagenome (GOLD analysis project Ga0268264, IMG submission 190357) | Switchgrass rhizosphere microbial communities from Kellogg Biological Station, Michigan, USA - KBS Switchgrass S3-2 (SPAdes) (version 2) | ecosystem: Host-associated > Plants > Roots >...
GATCCCGATCCGCTCGCCGGAAGGGGCGGGCGCCGGATCGAGCAGCCTCGCGGTCTCCGAGGCGCGCGCCGAGTCGATGGCGCAGATGCCGACGCACTACCGCCTGCGGTTCCAACCGGCGCTCGAAATCTCGGTGCGGGGCGAAAGCGGAGTCGCCTCCCCCGACGAATCCGCGCTCGACCGCCTCTGGCGCCTGCGTTTCCGGCTCTATGAAGGGTGGCAGGCGGTCGGCCATCGCCTGATCGGCCAGGCGGTGCCGCCGCGGATCGTGCTCTACCTTGCGCCCGAACAGGCGCAGCGCCTGTTCATGACGCTCGACCCCGCGATGCAGCTGGTGATCTCGGCGCCTCCGGCCCGCGAGGCCCCGGGGGTCCCTGCGGCATCGGCCCGTTAGGTTGGCGCGCTTCAGGAGCGGCGGGGCGCCGCTCGCGCTTCGGCGCGGGCTCCGCCGGTTCCGAGCTGAAGATGGACGCGAGAGAGTGGAGCAGGCGGCCGAGCGCCCGATTGATCGGGTGGGTCCGGGCCAAGAACGACAGCGCCGGTCGCCGCCGCACGCCGAGCGATTTCCGCAGCGCCTGCAGCTGCTTGTCGTTGCGGTCGACCCGTAACCCCTCGCGCACGGTCCGGTAGGCGCCCGAGCGGTCGTTGGCGAGCAGCTGGGTGCGCGCCAGGTTCAAATGGTTCTCCGCATCGAACAACTCCAGCCGAACCGCATGGCGGCAGAGCGCGAGCCCCTCGTCGACTCGGCCCTCTTTAAGCGCCAGGCCGTAGCCCAAAAACGAGAAGACGCTTCCGGGCAGCGCGCCGCGCTCGGCGCTCGCCGCGGCCTTCGCCAGGTGGGAGATGCCCTCGGTCCATTCGCCCTTCCGGCACTGGTCGATCCCCTGGAGCGCCTGTTGATACTCCGGCGAACGCACGACGCGAGTACGCCCTGTGGCCACGAAACCGCCGATCCACGAGCTCATCTTCGTCCAATGTACAAAAATCTATGAGTCGACGCAATCGGTGGGTCTCCTTCGGGCGCCTTCGCCAGCAGCCAGTCGCTGCGGGGCGAACTGAGCCAATACCGTGCTCCCGGCGGACCTTTCCGCTGGTAGACTAGCGAAAATCGAGCCCACCGCCATGGCCGCGATCGAACCGCATACCGACCTCGAAACTCTCCTTGAGCTGGCGCGTCGGCTCTCCGAACGCGAGCTGTTCGAAGAGGCGGCGGAGCTGTTTCTCGTCGCTCTGCGCCTGGATCCGGCAAACTTGGGCATCAAGCTCGGTCTCGCCGAGGTGCGCAAGCGCCAGGCCGCCCGCCAGGGCAAAGCGCCGCGCGGCCTGCGCGAGCGGCTGCGCGAGCAGCACCGGAGGAACGCCATCGACGCCGCGCAGTTCATCGGCCTCGCCCATCTCTACGCCGAGAAGGGGGAGAGCGCGCGCGCCTTCGAGTGCCTGGAGATGGCGCGCGCCAAGGACGACGCCGGCCCGTCGCGCCACAAGTTGCTCGGCCGGCTGCAGTTTCGCAAGAAGGAGCACGAGGCGGCGGCCGAAGAGCTGCAGCAGGCGTTGCGCTTCAACCCATTCGACCGCGAGACCGCCGAGATGCTCGGCCGCGCCGAGCTGGAGCGCCAGCAGCACGAGCACGCGCTGCGCGCCACGATCCACGCCTTCCTGCTGCTCAACGAAGCGGACCACGACGGCAGCGATCGGCTCCGCCGGCGCATCCAGACGCTCAAGCAGATCCTCGGCTGGGGCACCCGCGAGCTGGCCGAGATGTTCCACGAGCGGCAGGATGCGCTGCACGTCGCGTTCGACCGGTTGGAGTGGCACCGCGAGCGCCAGCTCGAAGCCGACGGCCTCCTGCCGCGCGGCATCGCGGGGCCCGGGTCTCTCCCGCGCCGCATGCCGGGCGGCCAGATCGAAGTCGCCGCGCGCCTGCGCCGTATCCGCCTGTTGGCCCACCTGCCGGACGAGCTGATCTTCAAGCTCACCCGCGCGGTCGAGGACGAGAGTTTCGAGATCGGCAGCCTGATCTTCGCCCACCACCATGAAGGGCGCGACCTCTACCTGATCGATGAGGGGGAGGTGACGATCCAGCGCCCCACTTCGTATGGCACGTTCGTGCTCGGCACCCACGGCGCGGGCGAGATGTTCGGCGAGGCTAGCTATGTCACCGGCCACGAGCGGACCGGCGACGCGATCGCCACCCAGGCGACTCACCTGCTGCGGATCGACGCGGCCGCGCTCGATACGCTGATCGAAGACAGCCCGGAGCTGGGCAGCCAGCTCGCCTGGATTCTCTGGCACGCCCTGGCGCGCAAGCTGCGCGGCACCAATGAACAGCTCAAAGGCTTCTTCAACTCCGAGTCGCAGCCCGAGAACTTCCTGCGTCTGCGCCGGCCGCCGGCGACCGGCGCAGTGATCGGCGCCATCGGCGCGGTGACCGTCGACAGCTCGGACAAGATCCGCCTGTTCCGCGAGCAGGGCCTGTCGCGGCGCGAGCTGATGACGCTCGCCACCTTCTCCAAAGAGGTACGCTACGCGGCCGGCGCCTACGTCTTCCAGGAGGGGGACCAGGGCGCCGAAATGTACGTCATCCTCGAAGGCAGGGCGATGATCAGCAAGTTCATCCCCGGCGGCGGCGAAGAGGCGCTCGCGATCCTCGACCGCGGCGACTTCTTCGGCGAGATGTCGCTGATCGACGGCCAGCCCCGTTCGGCCGACGCCCGCGCCCACGGCGGCCCGCTCACCGCGCTCGCGCTCAACCAGGCGACCGTGCGCGAAGTGCTCGCGATGGACCCCCACGCCTCGCTCGAATTCCTCCGGCTGCTCTGCCGCCTGATCGCCAACCGCCTGCGCGAGATCGACGAAAAAGTAATCGGCTGGCGCATCATGTCCGGCGAACGCACCGCGACCGCGTAAAGGTTTTTCTCGGGACCGCCGAGCACCAGCTCGGCATAGAAGCGGCGAAGATCGCCTCAACCGCCGATACCGCTTACCCCCGCAACTTCGCCCAGATCTTCTCGCTCGAGAACCCTGCGACAAATCCCGTGAGCGCCGTCCCGGTGAGGCTGGTCGCGGGTAGCTTCGCGAGCGCGCCCCAGATTCCCCCCGCGGGGAGGAGCTTCTCGAGCACCGAGAGCAGGCCGAAGCTGGCGAGCGCGAGCGCGAACAACCCGGCGATCGCCGCCCCGCCCAACAGGCGCGCCGTCTTCTGCCAGGCCGTCGTGTTGGTGCGCCGCGGCCGGTGGGAGATCAGGCTGCCCAACAGACCGGCTCCCGCGGCGATGCCGATCAGCGCCCAGTCGAGCAGATAGGAGATCGGCAGGTTTCCCGCGGCGATGCACGCGGAGATGGCGGTGAGCTCGTAGTCGCCATGCCGTTCGAGGTCGATCGTCGCCGAGCCGCTGTTGGTTTCCGGGTCGATCGTAATCGTCTGCGGTTTGACCGGGACCGGTCCCGTCACCGAGAGAAGCACCGGGATCGGTTTGTCGACCGGCAGCGCGAGGTTCGGGTTCTGCGGATCGACCAGACGTAACGTGACGGACGGGTGCGCCACCGCGAGACCGCGGATCTTCCGATCGCCTTTCAAGTCCAGCCGTCCGGGATCGGCGACGATGTCGATGCCGATCGGCGCGGCCGATTCGCTCCCCGCAGAAAGGGCCTCGACCTCGAGTCGGCCCGCCGCCTGCCCCTTGACCGCGACGGGCGAAGCGCTCTGAAAACCGTTCGCCGGAATCGTCAGGGCGTTGGGATCGATGGAACCCCCGCGCCCGCGCGCCGTCAAACTGATTTCGATCGCTTCGGGCGTCTTCGTCGGTTTCTTGCCAACCATCCAGAAAGCATCGATCCGCGCCGGGCGCCAGCCGCCGGGGCCGCACACCACCTCGTTGGGAGAGGCGCGCAGGACGACTTGGCCCGTGGCCTCGGGAACCGTGGTCGTCGGCGGTCCCGGAGGAGTCACCGGCGGTGGTGGCGGGGGTGGCGGGAGGATCTCGGTGCTTCCGGGCAGAGTGGCCTTGACCTCCAGGTCGACTGGGTTGAGGGCGGTGGTTCGCCTCAGGATCTCGGTCCAGCGCCCTTCGGGGCGCGTCTGCACGTCCTTGAGGCTTAGCTCCTTCGTGAGCATCGTGGTGGTGAGCGGGGTGGCCCCAGTGGGCGCCGCCACCCTCTCCTCCGCCACCGGGGCTGGTGTCGGTTTCGGCGCTTCAAGCGTCGCCGCCGTCGCATAGGCCGGATCGAGGCTCTCGTCCTTCGCCCGCGCCTCGACCTCGGCCAGCCCCGCAACCGCAGGGTTGGCCGCCACGTCCACGCCCGCGCTCCCCGCGGAGATCTCTACCGACTCCGGCAGCCCCAGCCCCGCGGCGCTCGCCAGCTGAATCGTCAACGCCTTGGACGTAGGCGCGGGGTGCCCTTCGGCATCGATCAGCCGAATCTCGATCTGCCCCGGCTGCCCGGCCACGAAGCCCTGCTCCGGAAGACGAATCTCCAACCGCGAAGCGGGAGCGCTCGCGTTCTGGGGCTTGTACTCCATCTTCTGGCAGCCGAAGAGCGTACAGAAAGCGACGATCGAAGCGAGCGGGACGGCACGACGCATGGCGAAAGCCTCCGAGAGACTGGAAGTCGTGCCGACAGGCTAGAAAAATCGCGAACGTTGCGCAAGCGAGCGAGCGGCGCCTACCAGACCAGCTGCGGCGGGGGAGCCGGCTGGCAGGAGGAGAGGGCAAGGACCAACGGCAGGAGAGCAACGACGCGAATCGTAGCCATGAACAAGCTCCTCCAATAGCCGAGCGCGCTGGGCGCGGGATCGAGGGGGACAGTCTAACGCCAGGATCGTCTCCCTCCCGCTAACTTCTTCCGCCTCGGGCGTGCTCGTCCTGGGACCGCCAGCGTCTCGCCGGCGCGTGTGCCGAGCGGCCTCAGGCGCTGAACGCAGGGCGGTAGTTGATCCACCGAAAAGCGCCGGCGAGACGCCGGCGGTCCCAGGATCCCGGGAACGATCAATCTTCGGTGCTTAGAGCCGATTCCGGCGCTTCGAAGCGACCCTTCGGACGCGTAGCTTCTTTTCCTTGTACGGATAACTGCTTTCCCGCTCGTAGACTCGCTATCCGCGACGCGAATGGACGTACGCGCGTCGCACTGCGTCTGCGGTGTCCGAGCGTCGCTCTAGCTCGTTGGAAGCGGCTATCGGCCGCGTATAGCCGCTTTACGCCGCGAGAAATTCGCTTCCCAGCGCGTATAGCGGCTTCCCAGCGCGTAGAGCCGCTATCCGCCTCCAGGAAGCGGCTTCCCAGCGCGTAGAGCGGCTTCCCAGCGCGTAGAGCGGCTTCCCAGCTCAGATAGCCGCTTCCCAGCTCGGTGAAACGGCTATCGGCCGTGTATAGCCGCTTCCCAGCGTCGATAGCGGCTTTACGGAGCCGCATACCGACTCCCACGCCGGTATTTCTTACTGCGGCGGTTTTTCCGCCCGTTCTTCGAGCGCTCGCCTGGCGGTGGCGGCGAAAGCGTCGTTCGGGGCTCTCGGCCAGCTTTTTCACCTCGGATAGCCCTGTTTCGTCGCCGACGAGCTGCCCGACCGGCATTTTCCCGCCATAGGCCAACCTCCTCAAGTTCTGCTACGTTACGCCGCCGGGATGAACGTCATACTCGAAACCGCGCGCCTGTCTCTGCGAGAGCTGGTGCCTGACGACCTCGATTTCGTCGCCGAGATGCTCGGCGACCGGCAAGTCATGCGGTACTACCCGAAGACCTATAGCCGAGGCGAGGCGCAGGGTTGCATGGGGCACCAGATTGAAAAATACCGGCGCGACGGCTACGGCCTCTGGCGGGTCTCGCTACGGGATTTGCCCGCGCCGGTCGGCCTGGTCGGTCTCGTGCGTCAAGAGGTCGAAGGCGAGACGTTTCATGAGATCGGCTACCTGATCCACCATCCCTATTGGCAGCGCGGCTACGCGACCGAGGCGGCCCTCGGCGTGCGCCGTTTCGCCTTCGAGGTGCGCCGCCTGCCCCGCGTCGTCTCGCTCGTCCGGCCTGAAAACGTCCCCTCGGTGGCGGTCGCCAAGAAGCTCGGAATGAGCCCGGAGCGCGAGATCCGGTTCGGCGGCTTTCGCCATCTGGTCTACGGCGTCACGGCCGAGGCGGTTGGCGCGGCCGACTCCGGCTCCTGAGCTTTACGGCGGCGTCCCCTCCGAACCGGCCGGCTCAGCGGCGATAGATCTCGGCCCCGGGCACGTCGCGCAACACGGAGCGTAGGCCCCGGCCGGCGAGGTCGAGCGCGAACACGAGCGCTTCGCCCGGAAGCTTGTCGCCGAGCGCGTCGATCAGGCGCCGGACGTATTGGGCGTAGTAGCTTTGGGTTCGAAAGTTGACGCTCAAGCGGACGCCGAGGATCAGCAACGGGCGATCGGGCAGACCGGCGTCCACCTTGCGGACGAGGCACGCCGTCTTGACCTCGGGAAACGCGGCGAGCGCGGCTCGCAGCCTCTCGATCGCCAAGGCGTCGAGCCCGTGCGGCAGAAAAGCATCGTCCGGTTCGATTCGGTTGCGCCGCCGCTCGGCTTCGGTCATCCGCTCGATCTGCTCGCCGAACCGCGTGCCCAGCTCGGCGGCCTTTTGGGCGTCACCCTTCTCCTGAAAATGGCTCGAGAGGATCGCGAGCCCCACCAGCTCGTATCCGCGGTCGAGAGAGATCGCGGTCTCGATGTGCTCCTGGGCCTCCCGGTCTCCGCGGCTCGCCAGGATGCGGCCGATCGCGAAGTGCGCTGCCGCTAGTCCGTCGGACAACGCAAGCGAGGCGCGGTAGTGCGGCAGCGCCGCGTCCTCGCCGTCGAGGGACTCGGTCAGCTCGGCGCGCCGGAGCGTCTCTTCGGCCGTGAGGTTCTCTTTCGCCGCCAGCTCGGCGAGCTGGGCGCGTTCTCCGGCCGCCTCGCCGTGGCGCTCGCGCCAGGCGGGAGCGCCCGCGGCATAAATCGCCGTCTCCAATTCTTCGGCGAGCGCGGAGAGCGCCGGGCCGAGAAAGTGCTCGGCGGCGGTCGGCTCCGGCGTTACCGGAACGCGGGGAGGTAGCCCCAGCGCGCGCAGGCGCTCGGCGAGGCTCGGATGCGTATCCTCGAAGCCCGTGGCCTCGGCGAGGGCTTCGTCGAGCCGGGTCGCCGCATCGCCCGAGACCGCCGCCTGCCCGGTCGCGCGCCAGAGGTCGATCAGCCCATGGCGCGGCGGTTCGGGGACCCGCTCCGCCTGGCGCCAGAACGCCGGCAGCAGCTCGCGCCCGAGCGCCGCATCGCCCAAACGCAAGCGGACCAGCGCGTCGCCGAGCGCCGCGGCGCTCGCGATCTCGGCGGCGTGGCGGTCGGCCTCGTACTCCTGTTGGCGGGAGAGCACGAAGGCGCGCGAGGAAAAGCGGGGGAGGAACCAGGAGAAGAAGCCGCGGAACAGGAAGCTCGACTTCGAATCGTTCTTTGCGAGCTGCTCGCTGAGCTGGTCCCAGGTGCGGCGGGCGCGATAGAGCCAGGTGCCGGTCCGGCCGTGGGCGCGCGACAGGTGGCCGAGCTCGTGGGCGAGCACGGCGCGCAGCTCGTTGGGCGAGAGGGCGTAGAGCAGCGGCAGGCCGAGGATCAAATGGTTGCGCTGCCAGCCCAGCAGGCCGAGCCGCGGCACCTGCGCGACCGCGGCATTGAACTCCGGCACCAGCAGCACGCGGTGGATGTCCGGCGTGCGCAGCTTTTCGCGCAGCGCGTCGAGCCCGGCAAACAACGCCGGTACCTGGGCGCGGTCGAGAAGGAGCCCCTGCGGCGGCTCGATGCGCACCCAGAGCGAACGGAGCACCATGGCGGCGAAAGCCAGGAGCAAGAGCTCCAGTTTGATCAGGCCGGCGTTGAAATGCACGCGGATCATCCCGACGAGGAGCCCGACCGCCAAGGCGAGCGCGCCGAGACCGATCGAAAAGACGTAGCCGTAGCCGAGCGCGGCGAGCGCCACCACCTTGCGCCGGTAGGCGGTGGGGTGGCGCGCCGCTTCTGATGCGAGGGTGGCGAATTCTTCCGGAGAGATCGAGCGCATCGTCGGCCTCCTTCTCGGCTTCTACTCGACCACCACCCCCGACAGATCCTCGGCCGGTTGCGGATCTTTGATCTTCAACGCTTCGAGCGCGTCGACCAGGGCGGTCGCGACCACCAGATTGCGGAACCATTTGCGGTTCGCGGGCACCACGTACCAGGGAGCCCAGGGGGTGGTGGTCTTCGCCATGGCGTCCTCGTAGGCGGTTATGTAGTCGTCCCAAAGGGCGCGATCCTCGAGGTCGCCGGTGCGGAATTTCCAACTCTTGAGCGGATCGGCGAGGCGCGCCTCCAGCCGCTCTTTCTGCTCGTCGCGGTCGATGTGGAGAAAGAATTTGAGGATCGTCGTGCCGTTGTCGGCGCACAGCTTCTCGAACTGGTTGATCTGCTCGTAGCGCGCCTTCCAGACTTTCTTCGGCGCCAGGTTGCGCACCCGGACCACCAGCACGTCCTCGTAGTGGCTGCGGTTGAAGATCACGATCTCGCCCTTGGCCGGCATCTTCGGGTGAACGCGCCAAAGGAAGTCGTGGGCGCGTTCCTCTTCGGTCGGAACCTTGAACGAGGCGACCCGCACGCCGAGCGGATTGACGCCGTCGAACACGTGGCGGATCGTGCCGTCCTTGCCGCTCGTGTCCATCCCTTGCAGGACCACCAGTACGCCGCGCTTGCCTTCGGCCCAGAGTTTCTCTTGCAGAACCTCCAGGCGGTCGTTGAGCTTATCGAAGACGGGTTGGACTTTGTCCTTCCCCCCTTTGAATCCGGCGGTCGAGCTGGCATCCCAGCGCGACAGATCGACTGGGCGTCCCGGTTCGAGGCGGTAGCGTTTCATGGCGACTCCTCCGTAAACGAAGAGCTTACCGCCATTCTCCTCTCACACCTTTGGCTCCCATCGCGGTCTATCATTCCATCGTCGCCCCTTTGCGAAAGGTAAGAACCGTATGCGCCCCATTCGTTTACTCCTCGCCTTGCCCTTGTTTGCGGGCTTCCTGATGGCCGGCCTCGCCGGAACCGTCCGGGCTGAGTCCGTGGCGCCGGCCGAAGGGCCGAAAGATCCGACCTATATGGCTCTTCGCGCGGCGAAACCCGACGGCCGGACCCTTGCGGTCTCCGGGCTGGTGCTCGAACGGGACGCGTTCCGGTTCGAATTTACGACCGGCACGTTTCATTTTCTCTCACCCGTAGAGGGGCGGACGATCGGCGCAGTGTTCCTCGGCCAGGGGACCTTCCGCCTGACCCCGGCGACGCCGGGCGAGCGCCGCCGGCTGGCGTTCGATTCGGGCGCCGACCCGAAGGCGTTCGAGACGCTCACCGACAGCTTCACCCGGCTGGTACTTCTGTTCGGCGACGACACGGCGGCCGAGCTGCAATTGGCGGCGCCGATCCAAGCCGGCGCTCCCCATCGCGAGGCGCTCGACGCCTGGGAAGCGCACATGAAGCGCCAGCGGAAGGATTACCACGTCAATTTCCACCTGCGCATCCTCGCCGACCTGCTCGACATACCCGGAATGACCAGCGGCGCGTTTTTCGCGTTCCTGGAGGGGCAGAAGATCGGCCCCGCGCTCGCCGCGGTCGATCCCCGCGGGGCGGAAGCGGTGGGCCTGGGCGCGCGCGGCAAGGAAGACACGGTGTTCTTCGTCATGGACGAGACCAAGGGGGGCTCCTGGTACCAGTCGGAGAGCGCGGCCGAGATCAAGGGGGGCCGACGGACGGCGCTCTGGCGCTCGACCGACGCGACCCACTACGACGTGGAGACGGCGGTCGCCCGGGACGAGGACGTCGCCGGCACGACCACGATCCATTTTCAGGTGACCACGGCGAAGCTGCGGGTGCTGCCGGTCAACCTCCAGCCGGAGCTGCGGCTCCGCTCGGCGCGGTTCGCGCCCGAAGGAGACGAGACCTGGACGGCTCTGCCGTTCGTTCAGGAGGCGGAAAAGGAGGACGCCGACAGCGCCGTGATCTTTCCGCGCTCTTTACCTAAGGGAGAGAAGATCCGGCTGGAGCTGGTCTACGCGGGCGACAAGGTGCTCGTCGACATGGGCGAGAAGAACTACGCCGTGCTGTCGCGCGTCGGCTGGTACCCCAACCTCGGCTACTTCACCGATCCGGCCACCTTCACGCTCACCTACCGGGTGCCCGCGGGCAACGAGATCATCTCGGTGGGCAACCCGGAAGGGACACGGACGGATGGGAAACAGACGGTTTCGATCTGGAAGGCGGAGACGCCGATCCAGGTCGCCGGGTTCAACTACGGCAAGTTCAAGAAGCACTCGAAGAAGGACGAGATCTCCGGAATCGAGGTCGAGGTCTGGACCAATCCGGGCACGCCGGACATCGTCCGCGAGATCAACGCGATCCTGAGCGCCAGCCCCGGCGGCGGCCTGATTCGGGAGGGAAGCGGCTTCTTTGGCGAGAATGCCGGCAGCGCGCCGACCTTGGGCCATGTGAACACCGATCGGCTGGCCGAATCGGCGCTCGCGGACGGCCTCAATTCCGCCCGGCTGTTCGCCACCTATTTCGGCCCGATCCCGGCGACTCGGGTGGCGATCACCCAGCAGTCGCAGTGGACGTTCGGCCAATCGTGGCCGGCGCTCATCTACATGCCGTTCATCAGTTTCCTGGACGGCACGCAGCGCCAGCGCGTGGGGCTCGGCGGCGCCAAGGATTTCGTCGAATCGGTGGGGTATCACGAGTTCGCCCACCAGTGGTGGGGCCACCTGCTCGGCTGGGAGAGCTACCGCGACCAATGGCTGTCGGAAGGGTTGGCGGAATTCTCCGCGGCGCTCGCTCTTCAGCACACGGCCGGTTGGGGCGCCTACGACAAGTTCTGGCGCGAGGCGAAGAAGCGGATCGTCGAGAAGACCCCCGGCAACGCCTTCGCCCCCTGGGAAGCCGGGTCGATCATCGAGGGCTACCGCTCGGGCTCCGCGCGCGCCCCCTCCGCGCCCTTTTCGCTGATCTACGAGAAGGGGGGCTACGTCCTCCACATGCTGCGCATGGCGATGTACGACGGCCGCTCGAAAGATCCGGACGCGCAGTTCATCGCGATGATGAAGGATTTCACCTCGACCTACGCCGGCAAGAACCCCTCGACAGCGGACTTTGCCGCGATCGTCGAGAAGCACCTGACGCCGTCGTTGAACGCCACCCAGGACGGCAAGATCGCCTGGTTCTTCAATCAATGGGTCTACGGCAACGAGATCCCCAAGCTCACTTCGGATCTGAAAATCGACGGCGCCGCCGACGGCGGCTGGCGAATCCACGGCACGATTACCCAAGCCGACGTGGGGCCGGAGTTCCGCACCCTCGTGCCGATCTATCTGGAGCTGGACAAAGGGCAGTACGTCCAAGCCGGCCTGCTCGCGATGGTCGGCTCGGCCGCCAAGCCGGTCGACGTGGTGCTCAAACCGCCGAAGAAACCCCGCCGCGCCTTCGTCAACGCGCGCGGCGAGGTGCTGGCTCGGGAGTGACCCCGTCCGGCGGAATCGGGGTCGATGCCTACGGGACGATGTAGCCTTCGAAGATCGCGTCCCAGTTGAGGGACGAGCTTGCCGGCTGCGCCGAATTGAACGAGTAGGCGTAGATCTGCCAGTCGTTATCCGGGTCCGGAATGTTCCAGATCGAGACCCACCCCGAGTCGGGCGTGCCGCTGATGTCGATCAGGTTCACCACATGGTCGAAGCGGAAGGTCAGGTCCGCAACCAGCGTGCCGTCCTCGCGGTAGCGCTTGTACGGGTAGACCTCGGGGCAGGTGCCGAGCGCTTGGCAGCGGGCCGACGGTCCCCCCGTCAGATGGGTGTTCCAGGTGAAGATGACCAGGCGGCTCTTGCCCGCGAGCGGCGTCGATCCGAACTGGCGCAGCTGGATACGGTTGATCAAATTGTCCGGATTGCCCGTGCATGGGGTGGTGCCCTGCACCAGCTGGTCGGCGCACAGGCGCGCCGAGGCGTCGATCTCCTCGCGCCGGCCCAGGTTGTAAAAGTCGCGCAAGAGGGGGTCGAGCGCTGCCGGCACCACTTCGAGCGGCACCATGGTGATGCCGTTGGCCGAGCCTTCGGACAGCCGGGTGTAGTAGATGTAACCCTCGAGGAAGTTGACGAAGAGGAACGGGAACCCCGCCTGTTGGGGATTGAGGCCGGTCGCCGCCGAGACGCCGTCGATGGTGATGAAGCCGTGGTAGAAGGCCCCGTCCGTGAGCTGGCTCTTGGCGGCCGGAGAGGCCACCGAAATCAGGTCGCGCAGCGCGGCGCTCCAGGTTTGGCTTGGGGCCAAGGTGACGTTGCCTTGGATGGTGGTGGGAACCCCGTCGATGTCCCAGACGTGGTAGTGGATGATCCGCGAAGTGGGGCCCTGGTTGTTCACCGCGAGCAGCGTGTCGTGCGGATTCACCGACGAGTCGATGCCGGTCTCGAAATACGGCACGATCAGCGAGGCGCCGGGCACGTGATCGGGAGTGCCGGGAATCGCCAGGAGCGCCGCCGGGACGACGAGGAGGGAGAGGAAGAGAGCGAGCAGGAGCGGGAGCTTGCGCATGGTGTAGTTCATCCTTTCGGGGAGCCCGGTCCGGGTTTGCCGCACGACGGCTACGACACCCCCGGAAACCTTTTCCGGCGGAAGCGGGCCGGAGGGGTACTCCCGGCCTAGCGGAGCAAGCGCGATGCCCGCCTACCGGATGTGCCGGTAGAGGCGCGCCAACCGCTCGGGCGAGACGCCGAGCGCGAACAGCAGCCAGATCAGCCAGTTCGTGGCAATCGTCTTGGCGATCCCCCCTTCGACGAAGCGGCGAGCGGCGGTGACCGCCGGCCCGGGGAGCAGCGCCAGGCCGTGCGCACGGTTCAGGCGGCCGGCGAAATCGAGGTCTTCGAGGATCGGCCAGTCGCGGTAGCCGCTTAAGCTTTCGAACACGTCGCGGCGGACGAACTGCGCCTGGTCGCCGAGCGGGCGTTTGGTGAGACGGGTGCGCAGGTTGACGATCCGGTTGCCGAGCCGGAACAGCGGCCGGTCGGCGTCGAAGCGGACGAAGAACGCCCCGCCGGCGGCGCCGTTGTCGATCGCCTTGCGAATAACGTCGCCGCTGCCGGGGGGCAGCACCGTGTCGGCATGGAGGAAGAGCAGAATGTCGGCGCCGACGGCCGCCGCGGCGCCGCGGTTGAGCTGGACACCGCGGCCGGGCGAGCCCGCGACGATCGTGGCGCCCATCTCGCGCGCGATGTCGAGCGTTCGATCGGTGCTGCCGCCGTCCGAGATGATCAGCTGATCGGCCTCGTCCTTCGCTCGGGCGAGATAGGCACTAAGCGCACGTTCCTCGTTGAGGGTCGGGACGACGATGGCCAGGCGCATAGGGGTTCGATGCCGCGAAATGTTAGCATGCGCCGCGCAACTCGTTGATCCTACGCATTCAAGCCGGAGCCACCCCGCCAATCCATGAGCTCGACCCCGTTTTCCCACCTCGATGAAGAAGGCGCCGCCCGGATGGTCGACGTCTCGGGAAAAGCCGTCACCCGCCGGGTCGCCGAGGCGTCGTGCCGCGTGCTCCTTTCGCCCGATACCGTGCGCGAGCTGTCGCGCCTGCCGAAAGGGGACGCGCTGGGCGTCGCCCGCCTCGCCGGCATCCAAGCCGCGAAGCGGACCGCCGAGCTGATCCCGCTCGCGCACCCGCTGCCGCTCGACCAGGTGGAGATCGAGATCGAAACCACGGACGGCGGCGTCTTGATCCGCAGTCGCGTGGTGACCACCGCCCGCACGGGCGCCGAAATGGAGGCGCTCACCGCCTGCGCGGTGGCAGGCCTGGCGCTCTACGACATGGTGAAATCGGTCGAAAAAGGTGCGGTGATCACCGATTTGCGCCTGGAAGCGAAAAGCGGCGGCAAGAGCGGCGACTTCGTGCGAGAGGAGAATCCATGACTTCGGTACTCACCGGCCTCGATCGTCTGCTCGCCGAACCCGGGCGTTTGGCGGGCCGGCGCTTCGGCCTGCTCGCGCATGGCGCCTCGATCGACGGAGCGGCGCGGCCGATCCATCTGGCACTCGCGGCCGCGGGCCATCCGGCCGCGAAGCTGTTCGGCCCGGAGCATGGCTTCTACGGCATCGAGCAGGACATGGTGGCCTCCGCCGGCGGTCGCGATCCGTGGACCGGCGCGCCGCTCGAATCGCTGTACGGCGATTCCGAATCGACGCTCCGCCCGGACCCCTCGGCCTTTGCCGGCCTCGATCTGCTGATCGTCGACGTCCAAGACATCGGCGCTCGCTACTACACCTATGCCGCGACCGGCATCTGGGCCGCGGAGGCCGCGCGCAAGGCCGGCTGCGAGGTCTGGGTGCTCGACCGGCCGAACCCGCTCGGCGGCGTGGTGGTCGAGGGCAACGTCCTGGCCCCCGGATTCGAGTCGTTCGTCGGCGCGTTCCATCTTCCGGTCCGTCACGGTCTCACGCTCGGCGAGCTGTTCAAGCTGCGCGCGCTGCGGGAAGGCGGGGAGCCGAACGTCGAGGTATGGACGATGCACGGCTGGCGGCGCGACATGACCTGGGAAGAGACCGACCTGCCCTGGATTCCGCCGTCCCCGAACATGCCGACGCCGGGGACAACGATCGTCTATCCCGGCGGCTGCCTGATCGAGGCGACGGAGCTGTCGGAAGGGCGCGGCACGACGCGGCCGTTTCACCTGACCGGCGCCCCGGGCCTCGACCCGTTGGCGTTCGCCCGGGCGCTCGAAGCACGCGACCTGCCGGGGGTAAGGTTCGTGCCGACCTGGTTCCGGCCGCAGTTTCAAAAGCACCGCGGCGAGATCTGCGGCGGGGTCGAGTTGGTCGTGCAGAACCCGCAAGCGTTTCGTTCGTACCGGACAGGCATCGAGATGCTCGACGTCGTCGCCCGCCTGGGTGCATTGCAGTGGCGCGCCGCGCCGTACGAGTTCGTGGCGGACATTCCGGCGATCGATCTGTTGACCGGCGGCACCGATTGCCGGAAAGCGCTCGAGAGCGGCGCCGGGCTCTCTGAGTGGATCGCGACGTTCGCGGCGGAGGAAGAGGCGTTCCGGGTAGAGCGGCGGGAGGTATTGCTCTACCCGGAAGGGGAATCGAACGGTTGAGCTTCGTTCGCCGAACGGGTTCTCCTACGGGGCCCCTGGGACCGCCGGCGTCTCGCCGGCGCTTCTGTCTATCCTAAAACCGCCAGCTGTCCGTAACGCTCCCCGAACCGGTGGACGGCACGAAGAAGCTCCGATTGGCCCCGGTCTCCCAGGTGACGGTGGCGCCCTGCTTCATGATGTATTTGTACTGCACGGTCGTACCCTTCGAGGTCGAGAAGAACACCGGGCCGCTCCAGCTGGCGGAGGAGACCCAGTTCAGCTTGACCGCCTTGCTGGTATCCCAGGCGCCCAGCTCGGGCGACGAGCCCACGACGTAGAGATCCTGGCCGACGACGGTGGTGAAGCCGTTGACCGTGAAATCGACCCGGGTGACGGCGGAGGCCGCGCAAGAGCGGGCGAGCAGCGCGAGCGTCGAACGCGCCTGGACGCCGTAGGTCGAGCCGGCGAGCTTCAACATCGGCTGGTTGTCCCAGACGGAGATCGCCGGGTCGTAATAGACGTTGCCGGTTCCTTCCGCCCAATCGGCGGTGTCGGCGAGCAGCCACCAGCATTTGCCGCCCGGCGCGGTGGGAATCGTGAACGTCAGGTTGGTCCAATAGGCGTTCGAGGCGACGTAGAGGTCCGGCGCGTCGGCCGCGCCGCCCGTCTCTTGCCAGGAGCCGTCGAGCAGCCAGGCGAGCGTGTGCGAGGTGGAGGTCCAGTCAGGAGTATCGGGGGTTGTGCCGTGCCAGCCGATGTCTTTATAGCCGTCGCCGTCGTGATCGCTGCCCGCGGTCGCGACCGTGCGGCGCAGGCCGGGGTGGGCTTTGCGAAACGCCGCCAGCTTGCGGAAGAAGTCATAGGCCTTCGGGTTGTCGGTCTGCTTTTGCCAATCGACCCAGCCGCAGGCGTTGTCGGCCATGTAGCCGTTGTTGTTGCCGCTCTGGGTGCGGCGGAACTCGTCGCCCGCGACGATCATCGGCACGCCATGATCGAGCAGCAGGTGGGCGGTGAAGTTGCGGATCTGGCGTCGTCGCAAGTTCTCGTCGCCGCCCGAATCCCACGAGTCGTTGGTGTCGCTGCCGCTGCTCGCATCGGCTCCGGTCGGGTTGCACGCTCCAACGCCGTTCTGTTTCGTGTTGTAGGTCACCAGGTCGTTCAGCGTGAAGCCGTCGTGGGCGGTGACGAAGTTCACGCTCTCGGAGGGTGAGCCGAAACCGCTATAAGTCGCGGTGATCGAGGCGCCGAGGTTGCCGACCTGGGCGTTGTCCCCCTTCATGTACTTCCGCAGGTTGTCGCGGTAGAGGCCGTTCCATTCCGACCAGCCGCTGGGAAATTGGCCGACGCCGTATCCCGCCGTGTCCCACGCCTCGGCGATCATTTTGACGCCCTTGGTCGAGCCGAGCTGGGCGATTTGCACCAGCGTCGTGGCGCTCGGGTTGAACACCCGGCCGTCCGACCCTTCGCGCCCCAGCTCGTAGGCGAGGTCGAAGCGGAAACCGTCGACGTGCATCTGATCGATCCAATAGGTCAGGCTGTCGAGGATCAGATTGCGCACCGCCGGCCGGCTGGCGTTCAGATTGTTGCCGGTGCCGGTCGATTCCCAATAGCAGGTCTTGTCGTCGGCGAGCGTGTAGTAGACCGCGTTGTCGATGCCGCGCAGGTTGAAGTAGCGCACCGGCTGGCCGGAGCAGGCGCCCCCTTCGAACGTGTGGTTGAACACCACGTCGAGCCAGACCTCCACCCCCTGGGCGTGGAACGCCTTCACCATGTCTTTGAACTTGGTCACCTGGCTGCCGTCGACGATCGCGCAGGAGGTGACGTCGGTGCAGAGATATTCGCGGTTCGGCGCCATGAACTGGGTCGTCATGTAGCCCCAGAAGTTCGTCCGGTCGGCCGCGGCTCCCCCCACCGGATCGTCGAACTGCGCGTACTCGTGAACCGGCAGCAGCTCGGCCGCGGTGGCGCCGAGAGTCTTGAAGTACGACGCCTTGGAAGCGAGACCGTCGTAGGTGCCGCGGATCGTCGAGGTCACCGTCGAGTCGTTCTTGGTCTGGCCGCGAAGATGGGTTTCGAGCACGATCGAGTCCTTCATCGCGACGTTCGGCTTGGTCTCCGTGCCCCAGCTGTAGGTATTGGAAACGACGATTGATTTAGGCATCGCGGCGGCCGAGTCGACGAAACCGTAGGTGTCGGTGCCGCCCAGGATGGCTGTCGAGTAGTGGAGGTTGCCGCCGCCGTCGGCCACGCGGACCGGCTCTCCGGTCACCGCCTTGGCGTAGGGATCGGTGAGCAGCTTGTTCGGGTTGAACCGGTTGCCACTCGAATCGACATGCGAGATGAAACCGACGTTGCTGCCCGCGGTCCACGAAGCGTTGTAGGGCCAGTTCGGACCCCAGACGCGGTAGCCGTAGAGGGTACCGGCGCCGAGACCGGAGATCGTCACGGTCCAGATGTGGTTCACGGTATCGGTCTTGGTGAGCGCGGTGCGGGCGATCGGAGTGGAGGCGGTGGGTGTCGCGAAGGTCCAGACTTCGACGCGCGTCGCGTTTTGTGAGAATAGGGCGAATTGCACGCTACCGCCGACGATCGTGGCGCCGAGCGGCGTTTGGGCGGCGGCGGGAACGGCAAGCAGAGCGAAAACGGCAAGGCACAACAAGGCGGGCCGGAGCGCGAACCGGCGCGCCGCGGAAGGTACGGCGATCGACATCGTG
>Ga0268264_10002100_pt1 | contig 17791 bp, 14 predicted proteins | sample KBSSwiS32_FD_190357 | JGI IMG/M metagenome (GOLD analysis project Ga0268264, IMG submission 190357) | Switchgrass rhizosphere microbial communities from Kellogg Biological Station, Michigan, USA - KBS Switchgrass S3-2 (SPAdes) (version 2) | ecosystem: Host-associated > Plants > Roots >...
TGTGTGCCGGGCTCAATCAGCAAAACAGATTTACCCATTTTCTTTGCGGTATAGGCAGCTATTACGCCGCCTGAAGTACCACCGTATACGCATATATCCACTGTGTTATTTAGCTGGGCATTCAACGAAATACACGGTGCCATAGACCAACATGATAGTAATATCCAGCCCATCCAATTCATAAATACTTATTTACACAAAGTAACCGGTTTTTTTCCCGCAAAATTGAACCATTGGTGAACAAAGGATACTTACATTTGAACCTATGAACCGCATCGACCGGCTTTTCGGAATCCTGACATTGCTGCAATCAAAAAAATATGTTACCGGTGAAAAGATCGCGGAGAAGTTCGGCATCAGCATCCGTTCGGTATACCGCGACATAAAGGCGCTGAATGAGCAGGGCATACCGGTAAGCTTTGAACCCTATCGTGGTTATTTTGTGGTAAATGGCTATTTTTTGCCACCGGTATCTTTCAGTACCGAGGAGGCCAATGCATTGTTGCTGATGGAATCCATTGTGGCAGGGTTTGCCGATAAGTCCATCCACCAGCATTATACAACCGCGCTTACCAAAGTAAAATCGGTATTGCGCTCCTCGCAGAAAGATTCGACAGAACGACTGGCATCCCATATTAAATTCCAGGCACCTGCCTGTTTTATACAAAACCACCATTACCTGGCCACTATACAACAGGCCATTGGGCAGCAACGGGTAGTAGAAATTGAATACAGCAATCTTAAGAATGAAGTATCCAAAAGAAAAGCCGAGCCCATCGGTCTTGTTTTTTATGCCTTTAGCTGGCACCTGATAGGATGGTGCCATAACAAGCGCGATTACCGCGATTTTAAAGTGGCCCGTATTCTGCGGATATGCTGTACAATGGAAGACTTTACCCGCAAAAACCATCTTTCCATTAGTGATTACATGAAACAATTACCCGTGGATTATTAATTTTTTTAAAATGCCCTGCCATAGGGTTGTCAGTGGCCGGTGATTACTTTGTTCATCATCTAAAAAACAAACGATTATGAACAAGACCATCATTCAGTATTTCACCCGCCAGTTAGCAGAGGAAGCAGTACTTACCAGGGCCATGCTCAAAAAAGTGCCCGCAGAAAAATATGATTGGCAGCCGCATCCCAAAAGCATGAGCCTGCTAAGACTGGCTACCCATGTAGCCGAAATACCCGGCTGGATACAGTTAACGATTGATCTGGATGTGCTGGATTTTGCAAAAACAAATTACCAGCCGGAACCTTTTAAGACCAACCAGGAGCTATTGAATTTTTTTGAGACCAGGCTGGCGGCCGGCACCGAAGCATTGAAAAATGTGAGCGATGACATCCTCGATAAGAAATGGGAAATGAGAAGCGGGGACCGGCTTTTTTTTGAGTCTACTAAAGGAGAGGTATTGCGGATGAGTATGTCGCAACTGATTCACCATCGTGCACAGTTGGGCGTTTTTCTGCGTTTGCTGAATATACCCATTCCCGGTAGTTACGGGCCCAGTGCAGACGAGACGGGATTATTTTAACTATTTATTTACGTGTGCCTGCAGGCATGAAAGCAGGAATTCTGCTAAAAATACTATCTTCATAGACAAGCGTCAGCACCTTTTTGAGAAAGGTGCTGACCTTTTTTAATGTACCAAAATAGAAATATGAAAAATAGTTTTGTTGGCTTATTCCTGCTTTTTTGTGCGCCTGTTTTTGCGCAACCAACCGTAACAGAAAAATTTCAAAAGATCAATACCGTGGCAGAAGCACAGCAGTATGTAGACGCCAACAAGGAACTAAAACCGGTTATCCTGCACCTTTCATACGGCAAGGATACCTCGCTGATCGACAAAAGATTGCTACGCCAGAAAAAAGGCGATATTTTCTCCGTTGGTTATGTTACCTATAAAGTAATTGAAGCAACAGAAACCGTTGCCTACCGCGCCAGTTATGTTTTTCTTGATGGCGGATCGCTCACGCCGCAACAGATTGACAGCCTTCGGAAGATTATTGTTCAGAAAGCCAATGCAGGCGCTCCTTTTGAACAACTTTCCGATCAATATACCATGGATGGCAATACCACGCATGGCGATACAGGTTGGTTTTTTGGGGTAGAGCAGATGGCCAAAGAGGTGCAGGATGCAGTGGCGGCCCATAAAACCGGCGAGATCTTTTTAGTGGATGTGCCCGATAAGCAATGGCACTATATCATCAAAAAAACCTATGATGATGATCTTAAAAAGGAGATAACGGTGCTGAGGTCTAATGGAAGGTAAGGCCGGCGATTTCAACTGCTTTTTTATACTTTCAGCTTAAGAGAAGAATTCTCCTTCGTTTCCTCCGATCATTGACGGTCATGTTACGCCATTTTAATCTCCAAATTAAAATCGCAGGCTGCGGGTGCTGTAATGCCGGCCGGCAGCATTGTTATTCTTTCCTTAAAACGGCAGAAATCGAGCTGCATGTATACAGATAATTTTTAATCTTGTATATCCCTCTTTTTTGTGATTCACCCAACTGCTGAACATGATCAAAAACTACATTAAGATCGCGTGGCGCAACCTGCTTAAACACAAATTGTTTTCCCTGATAAATATTTTTGGACTGGCAATCGGCATCGCAGCCTGCCTGATCATTTTTATTTATGTCCATCATGAATTAACCTTTGATCAGTATAACAAAAACGCAGACCGGATAGCGCGGATCACCACTACGGTGCACGCGCCCGAATCGGATATTGTATTGGCCCCGGCGCCGGCCCTGCTTTCAACAACCCTGCAGAAAGATTATCCCGAAGTTGCATCCGCTGTTCGTCTCGAAAACAACACACAAATCGTCCGCCTGAATACTGATTATTTCAAAGAAGAAAATTTTTACTGGACGGATCAGACTGTTTTTACTGTTTTCAGTTTCGATGTGCAGGAGGGCACATTAACGAATGCATTGAACAAACCGAATGCAATTGTCATTACTTCCAGCATTGCAAAGAAATATTTTGGAAATACTTCCCCAATCGGAAAAATAATGGTATGCGGTAAGGAGAACCGGCTGGTAACGGCTGTCGTAAAAGACAGACCGGCTAATTCGGATATCAAAATAGATGCTTTATTATCTCATGATTATTCAGCAGTCACCGAATGGATGGATGGGTTTTCCACGTACACCTTTGTTTTATTCAATAAAAAAACAAACGCAAAAGCCTTTGAGAAAAAACTGATCGGCCTGAGTAAAAATTATGTGCAGCCCGAATTAAACAAGGCAGGTGCTACCAATTATAAGGTGGAGTTTTTGGTGGAACCATTATCGGATGTGCATTTCAGCGAGGGTAAACAGGATGATACCCCGAAAGGCAACCGCCAGTACAATTATATATTCTCCGTTCTGTCGGCTTTTATTTTATTGATCGCGTTATTAAACTATATCAACCTCTCTACCGCCAAGGCAGCGGAACGGGCTAAAGAAGTAGGCATCCGTAAGGTAAGCGGCGCTTTGCCATTTCAACTGGTACGGCAATTTATTTTTGAATCATTTTTAATTATTACAATAGCCTGGCTCTTGTCTTTTTTATTGGTCTTCATCACTATTCCCTCCTTAAACAGGTTGTTACAAACAACACTGGCCATTCAATGGGGATATGTGTTGCTATTTACCGGGTTTGTTTTTGTAATAACCTTGTTGCTGGCCGGCATATATCCTGCGCTTGTTTTATCTTCTTTCAAACCAGTGAAAGTGTTGAAAGGAAACTGGCGCAACACGGGCAAAGGCGTTCTTTTACGGAAAACAATCACAGTTACCCAGTTTGCCATTGCCACCGCGTTAATAATGGGCGCTACGGTTATTTACACCCAGATGCGGTTTATAGAGAAAAAAGACCTGGGTTATACCAGAGACCAGTTGATGAACATATACCTGCCGCGAGATTCTGCCTACCGTGGTACTGTAACCGCTTTTGTAAATGCCCTGCGGCAACAGCCGGCAATAAAAGGAGTGACTATCGGGGGAGGAATGGTTGAAGCAGGGTTAACGATAGGTACCACTTTTGCGGAAGATAAAGGCAGAAGAAGAGAGGTAATGTGCAACTATTTTCCGGTTGATCCGCATTTTTTATCTGTATTTAAAATTAAGCTGCGTGAAGGAAGAAACCTTTCTGACAGTTTGAAGACAGACAGGAAAGAAGCCTTCCTGGTCAATGAAGCTTTTGTAAAAATGATGGGATGGCAATCGGGTATTGGTAAAGGCATTGAGGGATGGGATCACAAGGGAAAAGTGGTTGGCGTGGTAAAAGACTTTTATTACAGATCATTACATAATCTTGTTGAGCCGCTGGTATTGGTCTATAACCATGCACCCACCAATATCGCTACGGTGAACATAAGCCCGCGAAACCTGCCAATCCTGAAAAATATTTACAAACAATATTTCCCGGCAATACCCATAGAATATTCGTTTTTCGACGAAATAATCAGCACGCAATATGAAAAGGACCGAATCACGATGTCGCTGTTCAATCATTTCACGATACTGGCTATTTTCATTTCCTGCCTCGGGTTATACGGGTTGGTATCGTTGATTGCCATCTACCGCACAAAGGAAATCGGCATCCGCAAAGTATTGGGCGCTTCGTTGTCAAACCTGCTGCTGGTGCTTTCGAAGGAGTTTGTGAAACTGGTTTTTATTGCGCTGATCATTGCATTACCGGTGGCCGGAATATTGATGCACAAATGGCTGCAAGCTTATGCTTACCATGCGTCATTGTCCTGGTGGATGTTTTTAATTCCGGCAGTAATTGTTTTGCTGGTTGCCATTGTCGTGATCAGCAGGCAGGTGTTGAAAATGGCTTTTACAAACCCGGTAGAAAGTCTAAGAATAGAATAGGGAAAGCAGTATGAAGTAATGGAAATAAAAATTCTGAAGAGCGGTTCATTGAAGAGTCTATTCCAGGTTTTTTAAGGCTTGAAAAATTGATGCCCGATTATTTCTTTGATTGTTTTGCAGACCACTCAATGGCCTGCCGTAGCAATTTCCGATAATTTGGATTGGAATAAGCGGAAGGGCCATGCCCCAATTGTATGTAAATGATAGCTGAGTTTCCATAATGATTGATCCAGGCGAGATAGCGCATGCTCCCGGGATGCGCGGTGCTGAGCAGCGGTTTGACAACCGGTAATATCTCAACGTCATTGTAGACTTCATCAACTATTTCAAAATCACTGATACCCCTGGTCACCGGATGCTTATTGTCTTCCACTTTCACGGCAATGTTCACATCGTGCTGGTAGTTGGCTTTCAGGGTATCCCCGTTTACCAACACGGCAGAAGTGTGGTATTGCCCGCCAACGATATTTATGAATTCAGGCCAGTTCTGGTACGACACCAGTGCATGATGAAGAAAGATCATGGATGCGCCTTTTTTCAATAGGCTGATGTAAGCCTCCTGCTGTGCAGGAGAGATGAGATCGAACAGATCGTAAAACACAAGTACATCATACCTGTCTACTTCCGGTGAAGCGACAAGTGCATTTGCCTGTGGCTGAATCAGCGTATCGTATGTAATGGATGGGATGGAATCAAAAACATTATAAAAAGGCTTGCGGTCAAAGCCATGCCCCCCGGTTACGACAAGCACCCTGATCTTTTTTTGCTGCGCGAACAAAAAATGATTAGACCCCAAAAGAATAAAAATAAATATGAAAGCTGTTGCCGGAAAACAGGAGGTTTTTTTCATCCAGTTAAATTACAAATTTATTTATTATGGGCAACCGTGACTGTCTGGAAAGAACTGGATTAATTTTCTTTGATAGCACGACTTTTTAAAGCGGGATTTGCAAACTATAATTAATCCCGTTTACAAGACGCATTTCGTCGTAAATTTATAGGAAGGATTAACGAGGATATTACAGTGCCTTAAATTGTCGAAACCCCTTAAAGAAATCATTATTTCTTTTCTTCGAATTTATCAGCCGTCACTCTTATTTTTTTTCCAGGCATTTCGTCCACTTCTGCCAAAAGCGTAATTTTTCCGTCTTTGCCTTCAATGGTAAGTGTTACATTTTTTGCATCCCCATGTTCATCTGTGATCAGGGCCTTAATAATTGATTTTCCTTCTTTGAACGGTGTTTTCCAACTGCATGTATCAGATTTTATTGTACCGGTCATTTTGTTTGCATCTTCCCCCGGAGTAATAGTTATCTCTCCTTTATCATTTGTTTCGATCACCGTCTTTTCATCTACGGTCCGCTCCACTTTATCAGCGTCCAGGTGCTCTGTTTTTGAAGAGGTAAAGATGATTTTCTTGCCGCATTGTGCAAAGGCTATGTTGCTACCGGCTATAAGCAGGGAAAGCAGGAGGATATTTTTTTTCATTTTTTGGTTTTTACAGATGATTTAATTCTCAAATATCAAACAATACGCATTGCTGTCAATACAATGTACTTTAATGGCTAATCATCCTGATAAACGGCGAATGCGGGCGAGGCTGAATTTTGACTGCGCCCCCGCCGGGTTTATTTTTTGGGCAGAACATGGGTCATAATGTTTCTAAATGGGTAGCAGGAATTACTGTAGCCCGTTCTCCCTATAAGTAACTTTGGGTTGTAAACGACACGATACCCAGTCGCCAGTTACCCTGCATCACGCACAGGCGGCCTTTCATCACATAAATCATCCAGATACGAAAAAATTCGTTATTCTTGAATCCGGATTTACCAAACTATCAGCAAAAGAGAAGCTATGCAAAAGCTTTTACTATCTGTTCTACTGGCGGCAGTCCTATTCTTCCTGCCTGAATACGTGTTTTCACAAATTAAAAAAATGAAATTGTCTGGGGTTGTTTCAGACAGCAGCAGCACCCTTGCCTTGGTAACCGTACGCATCTATAAAAAAAATAGCTCGGTTCCTTTGCAAATAACTTTATCAAAAGAGAATGGCAGCTTTCAATTCAGTAAACCTGATACAGGAAACTATGTTCTTTCTTTCACACATACCGGCTTTGCAGAAAAACGGATTGATATTACGGTGCCCCCCCAGGCCGGAGATATGCAAATAAACCCTGTGCAATTATCAAGAACAAACGGCATGCTGAAAGAAGTGGTGGTGAGTTCGCCAAGGCCAATGGTGGAGCAGTCGGATGATAAGATTGTTTTTAATGTAGAAGATGATCCAACTAATAAAACAGAAACGGCCATAGACATCCTGCGAAAGACTCCTTTTATAACAGTAGATGGAGAGGACAACATAAAAGTGAGTGGCAAAACTAATTTCAAAGTGCTGCTCAATGGCCGGGAAACTTCTATGTTTGCCAGGAACATTAAAGAGGCATTGAGAGGATTCCCGGGTGCAGTGATTTCAAAAATAGAAGTAATAACAACTCCTTCCGCCAAATATGATGGAGAAGGAATAGGAGGGCTGATCAATATCATTACAAAGAAGAAAGTAGTGGGTTACAATGGAAGTCTTTCCTCTTTCTCAAGAACCAGTGATAAGCTGAATAATTTGTCCATTAATGGCAATGCTAAAGTGGGCACAATCGGTTTGAGTGTTTTTTTGAACTCTGGTTTTACAAAGCCGGTACTGCTGCACAACACCAATACAACTCTTCCAACCACTCAAAATATTTATGCTAAAAGAACACTGGATGGCGACCAGCACAGCAATTCTGGCTGGAGTTTTGGCAATGCAGAGCTAAGCTGGGAACTTGATAGCCTCAACACCGTCAGCCTATATACAAATATCGACAGTTGGTCAAATACTACGGTATCTGATCAAACAATCACGACTGATTTTACGGCTTCTCCGTCCACAGTGAGTTACTATACCCTCAATAATAAAACCAATAACCCCGGTGTGAATGTGGGAAGTGACTATGTAAAACATTTTAAAAAAAATAAAGAAAGAGAATTCAGCCTTCGGTTTCTGGGCGAGTTTGGCAAAAATGATGCGGCGCTTAACAGTTTCCAGGACAACCCCGGCACAGATCGCTACTTAATTAATAACAGTCATGCCGTTAACAATCAGTATACCATTCAGGCGGATAACAGTATTCCGCTAAAAAAGAACGGGAGGTTCGAGGGTGGATTAAAGGCCATTCTGCGGCGTGCAAGTTCCGATTTTAAAAGTCTTATCAAATACAATGAAGCAGATAATTATAAGACCAATATTTCAAACACCGATTATTTTAAATACGGCCAGGATGTAATCAGTCTTTACGGCATGTACAGTTTAAAACTAAAAAAATCAAGTTTTCGTTTTGGCGCCCGCGTCGAATACACCAATGTAAATGGCAACTTTATTTCATCCAATACACAGGTAAAACATAATTATACCACTTTACTTCCAAATATTCAATTTACAAACAAGCTGAATGCGCTAACAACGCTGGTGTTTGCTTACACAAAAAGATTACAACGACCCTATATCAACGATCTTAACCCGTTTGTTTACAACAATGATTCGCTGAATATTTCTTACGGAAATCCCAACCTGGGGCCGCAAACCTCGCATGCCCTTTCCGCGCAACTACGGTATGCCCGGGGAAATACGTTTGCCGGGATCAATATTGAAGGAAGCTATAGTGGCAATAAAATCCTGCAGTATTCATCTTTTGAACCGCAAACAGGCATTACAAAAACAACCAGCTTGAATATCGGAAAGGAAATCCAATCGGCCCTGAACCTGAATTTCAGTACGAAGATTAACCCGAAATGGAGCGTGTTTGTAAATGGTTCGCTACGGTATAGCACGGTAACAAACAATTCCAATGCATCACAATCCAACAGCGGTTTCGGATGCAATTTCAATTTCAATACCAGCTACCGGTTCACAAGTAAATTTTTCGTGAGCACCTACCTTGGTTTATGGCAGGATCCCCAAACCATCCAAACCACCTATCCCTTCAGCACCTGGCACAATGTTGCGTTCAATTACAAGGTATTTAAAGAGAAAATCAATATTTCTTTGCGGGCGGTAAACTATTTCGAAAAAACGCATGATTTTAAAACGATCACAAAAGATCAGAATTTTTACAACACCAATACCACCCGGCAAATCAGGCGCGGGGCCGTGTTGTCACTTACATGGAATTTTGGAAAACTCACCGAATCGGTATCAAAGAAGAAAGGGGTAAATAATGATGATATTCTTACAAAACCTGCAACACCGGCCAATAATTAATAGCTGAGGCAGTATATTCATTGTTTTCGTTAATTTATTTTTCATGCCTAACAAGACTGAAAACTGTTATCCAACCTCCCCAGCCTGCGGCAAGTATGTTGGGCTGCCGTTATACAAACATGTAGCGGGTTTAAACGAAAAATGGCGTTCAATGTGAACGCCCTTAGAAGTGTAAGAGTAGTCCCGACCGGACTACAATATATCTTTGAAACCCTTGCAGAATCCACGTTTTCAAAAGGTATAAAAGGCTACTAATCAAATTGCTAACCTGAACATTTCATTTGCTGTCATCACAATCCGTATTGTTTGTTACATATCCCGAAGGGTGAGCACATGCCTGTGTGGTCTATGCAGCATCACCATAACCATCACATCTGTATTACGGTAACAGGTTTTCAAACTAATTGCCCTTTATGCAACATACAAAGCCGTCATTACGAATATTAGATCAGTTAACCCTGAAATGATATGACTAAAAAAACTATACTACGCTATTTAAAATCTGTAAGAGCTCCATCTGTATCGCAACTGTTTTATCCTGTGCATACCATTTATGAATTTCTTCTTTTATAGCATCTTCAGTAAGTTCCTTAGCTTTAAGATGATAGAAAAATTCCTGTAATATAACTGGTCTTGGCCCCCAATTAAATAACTCATTGTTGTTTTCGTCCAACACTATAAGTTTTGGAAGGCTCCTGCTCTTACCATTGGTAAGGTACATGTCCATCAATTCCAGGTTATCATCCCGAAACAAAAAGCTAAGCACTATATTTTCATTAAGTAATGCAGCCTGATGCAATACAGGAATTATTTGTGCAGCATCACCACACCATCCTTCGGTTAATACCAGCCATGTTTGCGGTCTATTTATTTGTACAATGGTATCTTTAAATTCCGGGATGATTTCGGTCGTTTTATCCAGGCGATTCATACGCACCACATTAAGCTTTGTATATTCCATTAAACTGTCCGAATATTTTGGTGCTGTTGATTTTTCCGGCTGCAAGAATGTGTCAATTAATCTTCTGTAAGCATAATAGGATATTGCTTTTCTTGTATAAGATTTATCAACATTTCTTTTCAAAAGATTGCTTGTCTCTGTAGTTGTGTTCATTTTGGCTAATTTTTAAATTAAAAATCAATTGGTTTCCTTAAAGAGATTGTTTGAATTCTCAGAACGCCTGGATTATCCTTTTACACGCTTTACATTCATAGCTTTTTGGCTTTATACGTCCCAGGCTTAGTACGCTAATTATTTTTCCTGAAATGGGTTTGTGGCTTGACGGAATCAATTCGCCGCCGCATTTAGGGCAAGAGGCGCCATCTATTATTTTTTTGGTTTCGAATTCTTCGATGTTCAATAGTGGCATAACAGTACAATAATAAAACACAGAAATACCCTTTTATAAAAAATGGGGTGGTTGAAGCAACAGCTGGTGTGAAATGCAAGAAAAAAGGGGCGAAATAATTTAGCAGGGAATCAAAATCATATAAAAAAATATGATTTCCCGCTTATATCCGCTTTGTGAACTTTGTACTGTGCACTTCCTCGTGTAGTGCATGTTCCGCCTGTTTTTGTATCACAAAGCTCACAAAATATATTACAAAAAACACTAAGTTAGAGACGAGGTCGATGTATGCGGATAGTCTTTTTAAAAAATAAGACCGCATAAAGATAAAAATGATGAAGACGTTAGTGCAGTTAAATAAAGTTATTCATTCTGGTAAAAGACTAAGTTGCTATTCATTGATGCCAAGAAGCTTCATAAGCGACTGACGGTAGGACTTGCTCAAAGGAACTTTGGTTCCTCCAATATTTACATCATCGGGTTCAAGGGAATCAATTTTGGTAATATTGATGGCATAGCTGCGCTGTACACGTATAAACATAGATGATGGGAGTGTTTCTAAAAATTCTGTAAACGGAGAACGGACCATCAGCTTTTTTTTTGTTGTGCAATAAACAGATGTGTAATTATTGTCACTCTCAATGTATGCGATTTCGCTGTAGAGCACTTTGTGAAAATGTTTTCCGTCCTTTAAAAAAACAAAATCGTTTGCAGCATTTGGCTGGCTGCTCGTTGCAGCCGCCTTGTTTCTATTGTCGCTGTAATTGCTGAATGCAATTTCTATTGCTGCAAAAAGCTCTTCTTTGTTAAATGGTTTTACAATGTAAGCGTGCGGCTTTACCTTTTTGGCGCGGTCAATGGTTGCCAGGTCACTGTTGGCAGTGAGAAAAATAAAAGGAAGCCGGTACAGGAGATTTATTTTTTCCGCCAGGTCTATACCGTCTCTTTTTCCTGCAAGATTTATATCGAGCAAAAGCAAATCGGGCTCGTCTGTTTCCAGCAATTCCAGCGCCTCGCCATAGCTGGACGCGGGACCGCAATATTCATAGCCCAGGTCATCAAGCGTACTTTCAATAGTGTGTGCAATCACCACTTCATCTTCCACAATTCCTATTTTAATCCTCGCCATATTATCAATCATTTTTTTTGCGTGCTTTCTTATCAGAGAAAAGTATGGTGAACCGGCTGCCTTTTTCAAATGTATAACGCATGCTGCCACCCATCTGTTTACTGAGATCATTTATCAATCTCATCCCAAGGCTTTTTGATTTTTTTATATCAAAATCTGCTGGTAGTCCAGGGCCTGAATCGCTGTATACAAAAATATACCTGTTTCCTTCTTCTCCATCATTTTTTTCAAAAGTAAGCTTCATTTCAATAGTGAACGAATTACCGGTTGTATACCCGTATTTGAAAGAGTTGGTAAGTAGCTCATTCAGCGCCAGCCCAAACGGTACAGCCGTATCAATATCTATTTCCATTACCGGTATATTTATTTTAGCAGTTGTATCCTTTGATTTATCCTCAAACATTGCACTTACTTGTTTATATAAATCATTGGTAAAAGAACATAGCTCAATGCGGCTGAGGTTTTCATATTGATAAAGATTCTGGTGGATGAGCGCGATACTCCGAACCCGGGTTCGCCCTTCCTGCAATGCCCGCTTTGCCTGCTCATCAGTTAAATTTTTTTCCTGCAATTCCAGCAGACCGCTTATTACCTGCAGGTTATTTTTTACACGATGGTGAATTTCTTTCAGCAAAACATCTTTCTCTTTCAATAGCGTCTGCTCCTGCGCCAGAAGTGTCTGTTCCTGTGCCAGGGATTCTTTTAAATCTCTTGTACGGTTCAGAACTTCTTTTTCGAGTTTAAGTTTTGCATTTATCAATTGTTTTACGCGCCATTTGTAAACTAAAATGAACAGGAGAACCAGCGCAACACTTGCCAAAACGATAAACCACCATTGAAAATAAAATGGTCTGAGTACTACCAATGGAATCTTCAATTCGCTTTTACTCCATTGCCCGTTATGTGATTGCCCCTTCACATGCAAAGTATATTTACCATAAGGCAGTCCGCTGATGCGTATCGAATTTTCGCTGACATAATTCCAATCTTTGTCAATGCCTTTTATCATGTAGGCATAATTTGATTTCCCTTCTTCAAAATCAAGCAATTGAAATTCAAGATTAAAAAAACGGTCACCGGGCAGGAGTACAATTTTGTTTTGAGCGAGCATCTCATTCGTTTGGTCTATGAGTTTATTTTCCTGCGCTGAAAATTTATTTAATGAAATAAAATGCATAGGTGTTTGAGAAACGATAGAATCGCTGATGAAATCTTTCGGATAAAAAGCATTCACACCATTCAATCCTCCAAAAAATAATCTGCCATCCCTTGCTTTAAAAGAAGATGTTCTGTTGAATTCATTGTGGGAAATGCCATCAGCTGTGGTGTAATTACGGGTTTTAAAATTTTTGGTGTTAAATCTCAGCAAGCCATTATCGGTGCTTATCCAAAGATTACCATAACCGTCGCTTTCAATTCTGTATAAAATCTCTGAGGGCAGCCCGTCTGTGCTGTTGAATTGCTTAAATTCCTTTTTTGCCTTATCCCATCTGAACAAACCCTCGCCATTTGTCGCCAACCAAAAAATTCCGGCATCATCTTCATAGCCGTCAAGCAATATGTCAAATGGAAACCGGTGAGATGGATCCTTGCCCGCTTTGCCAAAATAATCTGTAACAGTTTCGCCATTTTCATCCAGCAGGTACAGTCCATTTTGGGCAACCGCCCAAATCTTCCTATCCTTTTTTCTTATAAAGCGGTAAACAAATTGTGCTTTAGGTATATCGCCAGATGAATAAACAAGCGGTTTGTATTTATTGGTGGCTATATCAAAACTGAGAATTCCATCTGTACATCCTACTAATAATTTACCCGCAGAAAGTGAATCAAGAGACCATATTTCCTTTAAGTCAGCATTGCTTAATCTTTTTAAATTGTTTTCTGTACCTGGTTCAAATAATAAAATGTTTGATTCTCCTACATATATTTTATTCATGCAGCGGCACATTCCATAAAGAATAATAGTGGTTCCTGCTTTTGAAAATTTGCTTCCGTGGTTATTACTATAACAAAACTTTGTCCATGCTGCGGCATAAACATTGCTGTTTTCGTCAGCATAAATTCCCCTCACCTGGTTATCGCTGCTGTCTTTCAATTGCTCCTTGGTGAAGTAATGCGTGAAAACATTTTTCTCCTGCCTTATCTTTATCAATCCGCCTGATGTGCAGATCCAAATATTGCTTTGCCTGTCTATATAATAACTATACAACCCAAACCCATTGGTGATCTTTAACTCACCGGGTGCTAACAACCTGGTGAGGGAAATGAAATCATACAGAAACAAACCATCTATGGCTCTATAGACAAGCGCATTTGGAAAATCGCCGGAAATAAAGTAGAGAGGTTCATGTTTATATGAATCAAAAATTGTCTCCGCGTTCTTATCTGTAAAACTTGGCGAGTTAAGCTTACGAATTACATCATCCCTGCTATAGGTAAGTTGTTTGTGTGGATTGATCAGGATCCCGTCGCCATTTGAAGCAATGGCGCCATCTAATCTCGGGACAACCCTCGTTGTTTCTGCGCTGCAGAAATATTGAGGAAAACTATAGGGTAGTTTTAGCAAGGCACAATCATTGTAAAACAAGCAACCGAAGCCGGTTTGCGTCACCCAATTTTCATCGTTAATTCCAGGTACGCCCCAGCTTTTCATTTCACATTTCAGCTGAAAGCCTTTGGATGTAAGCCGCCAATACCGGAATGGCTTCAAAGTGAGAAAGCAAAGGTCATTACCGCCGTTTGCGATCCAATAAACAGCATTTTCGCCGAAAGGCATATTGGGAAAGGTCTCCTTCAGTGATCTTAATTTATTTGTGGCGAGGTCCATCACTTCAATACGCATTGCGCTGCGTGTATAACCCGGATTCCCATAAACAATAAAAAGATGGTTATAATTATCCTTTGCCAATTGAATAATTTTATTTTCAGCCAAACCATCTTTTTGTTTGGTAAACAGCTTAAAATTTTTCCCGTCATAACGATTCAGCCCGTTACGCGTGCCAAACCACATAAAGCCATCATTATCCTGGATGGCGCAAAACACCTCACGTGATGCCAGCCCGTCTTCCACCGAAAGAAAACGTTTGGTGATGATCTTATTATCTGCCATGGGTTGGCTATTGGCTGCCTGCGTAAAAAGTAAGCAACCGGAAATCAACCACGGAAGAAATAAAATTTTAAGCCAGCACTTCATGCAACAATGTATGAAATTTGTTTTGGGAGGAATTACCGCAGCCCCTTAAAACTTAAGGAAGTTTTTCTTTAAATGTATAAGTTCTCCGCAAGCCGTGTCACAAATGAAAATGAGATCAATATTAGATTGCTAAAAAAATAATCCGCGAACCTAATTGCTAACCTTTAAAGAGAGTAAAAGAGCTAAACAAAGCTAATTTAATACAAATTGCTCAAAGACGGCTTTATGATTTTATAATGCTTAACCGCTTCACTGAAAAGGGGAAATCTCAAAAAATCTTTCGCGCCGCCTGCCCGTTTCAGGATGCGGAATTGCCGGATAAAAGTCTAAATACAAACTTTCCTTATTTCCGGAAATTGTCTTTCGTCTCAATTTTACTTTGATTGCCCATAGTCATTGAAAGTTAAATTATGTAAATAGTTTATCGATGTCTGAGCGCTTAACAAGTGTTTTTCTTTCAGAAATATTTACAGCTTTAGTATTTCCGTTCGCTTTGCGCGGCTACTTTCCGATACAGAAAGTAATGGTCGATGAGAATGAATTTGTTATTTAGAAAAAGATACAAGCGGAGACTCAAACTGTGATTAAAAGAATACCAATGTAAAACTATTCGGTAGTTCCGTATGCAAGTTTCATCAGGCCAGTCTTTCTTTTGTAGGTATATGGAACCAATAGCACACCCGACTGCAGGCTGACTGCCAGTCTTAGAATATAAGAATAATTTTCATCGACAATCAACTCTCTTTCATTGATCATTCCATTCTGGCCGATGGTAAAAAGCGAGATGCCGGCTATGGGGGAGGTGTACCGGCGTGTACAAAATAATTGAACTTCATTGCTTGCGGGCAGTATAAACCTGTTTCCCCATTCCAGTTGTTCGCGCCCCTCTTTTATTTTAATAATTGTATCTGCCAAAAGGCGATTGTTTTCGTCCGTCTGGGTAATCATGATCGACCCGGGCACATAACTGGTAATTACCCGGGGAGCGCCAGAGCTGATATCAGTTCTGCCATCAAGATTATAAGCAAAATTTGTTTTGCTGTACAGTCCGGTGCTTAATATAAGAAGCCTGTTATTTAAAGAAAAAATGGCATTGGGAATATACCCGCTATGCAGTGCTTCGCTTTACACTAAAAGGCAAACGCATGAAGCTTACGGTCTACAAAAGTATATCACTGTCTAAAAATGCCGCCTACGCCGACTATTTGTTTTTGCCGTTTACTGATCAAACCAATGCTTCAGAAACCTATGCAGGAGGGCGGTATATCGACCTCAAAACAAAAGACTTTACAAATAATCAGGTTGTAATTGATTTCAATAAAGCCTACAATCCCTACTGTGCCTATGGCGGCGGCTATGCCTGCCCAAAACCGCCGATGAAAACAAGCTGGATATAAAGCTGGAAGCCGGAGAAAAAGTTTTTGCAGGTAAAATAAAGCACTGAGATTGGTTAATTTTAAACAAGCTCAAGCGGTAAATTAATCTGCCCCATTTATTGGAACTCTGCAAGTTGCGAAATTATCTCTGACGAAATCAATGTGAGTCTCAGAAGATTCCTTCTCACGGCTAACCTTTACCACGAGTTGCAAATAAATACAAATACGTCAAAAATGTCACTGCTATAATCAAATAAACCGCCCATTTTTTTTCATCCGACTCCATAAATACCCGCCAATTGTGTTGCCAGCGCAATCCACAAAGAGTACGGTTCAAATAATGAATGCTGCAGGCTCAATTATTTATCAAAAAAGTATAAGCAGTGCCGAGCCGATTAATATTGAAACCGGTTCATTTGCGAGCGGGCTGTACATTCTTAAAATAACTGCGAGCGGAGGAACAGTGATAAAGAAGCTTGTCAAATAATCAATCGTCTTGCAGCAGAACTGGAACCGGGGATGTTCAAATCGGTAAAAAAGTAAAACATTACCAACTGGAGGTTGATTTTTAACTCTTGCTCGATCACAAACGATTTATTTCGCGAATTCATGATTGCCAACTTGCAAGGTTAGGGAACACAACGATTGTTATCTATTCAAAATTCTAGGCTTTCGAATAAAGCGGCAAACTGTGCTTCAATGGAGAGTTTATGCTTCAGTGAAATGAAGAAGAAGTAAAATAGAGTTAAGGATTTATTTTCCGATACAGAAAGTACTATGTCGCAGTTAGAGCAGGTTTTGGTGAAATTAGTTACAGATTAGTGGGAAGTTCATTTAAAGAGCCAAAAATTTAGCTTATTTAGGCAAGACTGGTTCCGGTTTTTTTATTACAAACTTTCAAAGCCTTTCAAAACAGCAGTTGTAAATTACTTTTTACATAAATTCTGCCGGTTTTCCATTTAATTTAAATCAAAAATAAAACCACCATAAATTTTTCCATTTAATATGCCTGATTTTCCTTTTCTTTTTTCATTAATCATCCAGTCATTGTCATTTATCCAGGCAATCCGGAAATATTTTATTTTGAAAGCAAGCGAATAACTCAATTGTTTTACCGCAATACCTGCAGAAACCAATGCATTGTTAAACGGAACGTAGTTAACGCCAAATGTTGCATCATAGAATCCATCTTCGGCAAACAATACATCGGCACCCGCATTAAAGCGTTGCCATTTGTAGAGCAGGCCCAGCCCCGCTGAACGTTGATTTTGCATTGGCTTAACTGCCTGCCCCGGAACAAATGCATCAGCATATAACTTTGTGCCGGCCAGGTTCATAAAATTAATACCCACCTGGAAAGAATTGTCAATTTTATACGTTGCAGAAATATCAATATCAACATGTTGCTTTTTAATACTGGTATCGATGATATTACTGGCATCCGTAGCGAATACTTTATAAGGGACATTAAAATTTTGCCAAATTGATTTTATGGTAAGCGCGACGCTGAATTTATTATTCACTTTATATACCGGGCTGATAAACGCAGCAAATTCCTTCAACTTCATACCCAGTG
>Ga0268264_10002102_pt1 | contig 17771 bp, 19 predicted proteins | sample KBSSwiS32_FD_190357 | JGI IMG/M metagenome (GOLD analysis project Ga0268264, IMG submission 190357) | Switchgrass rhizosphere microbial communities from Kellogg Biological Station, Michigan, USA - KBS Switchgrass S3-2 (SPAdes) (version 2) | ecosystem: Host-associated > Plants > Roots >...
GCGGTCGGGCCAGCGCGCGATCGCGGTCAGCCAGTCGACCCGCTTCGATCCGAACGGCGAGGTCAGTGGCGGCGGCTATTGGGTCCACCTGTCCGACGACGGAGGGAAGAGCTGGCAACCGCCGCTTTACCTGGGCCTGGCCGAGCACTTTCCCTATATTGTTCCGACCACGTCGCGGCTGCCGCTTCTGTCCGGCGACCATCTCCGGCTCGAGGTCGGGGAATCGCTGATCGACACCGCCTCGATCAGCTACCCGCCGGTCGGGCTGCACATCCGGCGCAAGCGCAGCGGCATCTATCTTGACATCCCGCTTGCCGACTTGCGGCGGGACAGCGACGGCGACGGCTTGACCGACATCGCCGCGCGACATTTGCTGCTCGATACGAAAAGCACGGCGGCCACCCCCTTCGTTGCCGGCCACGACCAAAATTGCACGGCCAAGCCCGACGCCGCCGCCAAGCTCGAAATCCTCAAGAAGCTGTTTGCTGTCGAGGCCCGGGCAATCATCGAGCCGCCCGACAAGAAGACGATCATCGGCGACTGGCGCACGGTCCGGCCGACCGGAAAGCCGCCGATTTTCCTGCTCGGCGACCCGGCCGACTGGCGCTGTGTCGTGCTCGACCGGCCGATGATCGTTTACAGCGCGGCGGACCGCGAGCGGTTGCGCAAATTCTCGCCCGACTTTCAGCTGACGTCGCTGCCCGAAATTCGCTGGAACCGCGCCCATACCCGCGGCTTCGTCAATTGGAGCATGCAATGGACCGGCGGCACCTACCGGATCACGCGCAAGGGTGACGGCTGGGTGCTCGATTCGATCAGCCAGTGGATCACGTAACAGCGGACCCACCAGGGCGCGCCACCACCACCGCCCGCGAGGGCTGGTTCTAGTTGGTCGGGAATTTGTAGTCGGGGTGGGTGCGCAGGAATTCTTCCAAGGCTTTGGCGCTGCAATACGTGTCCACGTCCTTGCGCGACCAGCCCTCCCGCGCCGCATAAGGGCAGCGGTCGGTCGAGCGTCCGGTGGTGAACTGGCTGCCGCGAATGTCGGCGATGGCTTGCGCCACCGCGGCCTGGTTGGAGGGCGCAGCGGCTTGCGCCGCACTGATTCCGGCATTGGCCATGGCACCCCAGCCGCCGATCGCAGCCAGCGCCCAATAGAAGGCGCGCATCGCCTCTGACCGTTTCGAGAATTGCAGAGTCATCGTCGACAGCGCCATGCCAACCACCGGCACGGCCCAGGCGACGAGGTTGAGACCGGCCACAACCTTGAATGCGGTCCCGTCGACATCGGAATCAGCGGCGAGATAGCGCCCGACGAAATATCCGATCGGCCAGCCGATGACCGCGATGAACAAGATTCCGAGGAGGCCGGCGGCCATCACGTCGAACGGAACATGAAAATAAAGCCGAAGGGTCCAATAACCGCCCCCGCCGACCACCAGCCCAATGGCTCGCTTCCAGATGTTCCCCGCCATACGCCCCTCCCCGAGTTCGGCTGGCCCATCCTTGCGCTACAACCTTTAACTCCGGCCTAAAGCGGTCGGCTTGACTTCGGGCGCCGCGGCGGGCCCGATGCGGCGCAAGCCATGGACAACATCCCCTACGACGCGTCGCGCGCCGCGCTTTATTCGCCCGAACGGAGCGATCCGCCCGCCGACTTCAGCACCAGCTGGGACGTCGACTGGATCTGCGCCGAACTGTCGCGCCTGGCTTATTACCGGTTCGAGCGCGACGACGGCCCGCGGCTGGATGCCGCGCTGACCAAGGCTGGCTTCGCCCCGGGCAAGACCTTCATCCACACCCCCGCCGGTGCCGAAGCCATCGCCACCACCGCGCCCGGCGGCACCGCCTTCGTCGCCTGCCGCGGCACCCAGCCCGACGACTTCAGGGATCTGGTCGCCGACGCCCGCGCCAACCCGGTCGAGTTTCGCCCCGCCGCAAAGGTCCACGCCGGCTTCCTCGCCGCCTGGCGCGCGATCGAGGCGCCGATCGGCGAGTGGCTCGCCGCGACCAAGCCGAAGCGCCTCGTCTTCACCGGTCACAGCCTCGGCGCGGCCATGGCGACCATCGCCGCCGCCGGCCGGCCGCAAGCCGAGCTCGTCACCTTTGGCTCGCCGCTGGTCGGCGACTGGGGCTTCGCTTCCCTGCTCGCCGAGACCAAGGTCCGCCGCTACGTCGATTGCACCGACCTCGTCACCGCCGTCCCGCCGCCGCTGTTCGGCTATGTCCACGTCTGCCCCGAGCGCTACATCGACCGCTTCGGCAAGGTCCACGCCCCGCCGCCCCCGCCCGAGGCCATCGCCGAAGACCGCCGCGCGGGTCGCCGTTCCTACCTCCGCGACCACGCCTGGAAGGTCTGGCGCAATGTCATGCTCCGCGACTTGGCGGATCACGCGCCGGTGAATTATGTTTCCGGGGTTACCGGGCGTCGCGGTTGACGACCGTTCTCGCCTGACACGCGCCGCCTTTCCGCCCCATTGCGTTGCTTAACCGCGACGCGAACAGTAACGGAAACCCCATGTCCGACCGCAGCCAAACCCTCGCCAAAGTCCTCGACCTGATCGCGCCCCTCAACAAGAAGGGCGTCGCCGTCACCGAAGCCACGCGCTTCGCCCAGGACCTTGAATGGGACAGCCTCACCGTGCTCGACTTCGTCGCGACCATCGAGGACGAGTTCGACGTCATCATTACCATGAACATGCAGGCCGAGATCGAAACCGTCGGCCAGCTCGTCGACGCGCTGGGCAAGCTCCAGGCGTGAGCGACCTCTTCGCGAAATTCGATCCGATCATCGAGCTGCGGGAGACGCTGCTGGCGAGCGGCCAGACCGACCCGTTCAACCTGGTCATGGAGCGGGTCGAAAGCCCGACCGTCGCGATCTGCAACGGCAAGCGCACGATCCTGCTCGGCACCTACAATTACATGGGCATGACGTTCGATCCGGACGTCGTCGCGGCGGGCAAGCAGGCGCTCGACGATTACGGCTCGGGCACTACGGGCAGCCGCGTGCTCAACGGCACCTACGCCGGCCACAAGGCGTGCGAGGAAGCGCTCAAAGACTTTTACGGCATGGACCATGCGATGGTCTTCTCGACCGGCTACCAGGCCAATCTCGGGATCATTTCGACCATCGCCGGCAAAGAGGATTACATCATCCTCGACATCGACAGCCACGCCTCGATCTACGACGGCTGCGCGCTCGGGAACGCCCAGATCGTGCCCTTCCGCCACAACGATATCGAAGCGCTCGACAAGCGCCTGAAGCGCCTGCCGCCCGAAGCTGGGAAACTGGTCGTCCTCGAAGGCGTCTATTCGATGCTCGGGGATATCGCGCCGCTCAAGGAAATGGTCGCGGTGTCGAAGGACGCCGGGGCGATGGTCCTGGTCGACGAGGCGCATTCGATGGGCTTCATCGGCGAGCATGGCCGCGGCGTCGCCGAGGCGCAGGGCGTGATCGACGACGTCGACTTCATCATCGGCACCTTTTCAAAGTCGGTCGGAACGGTCGGCGGCTTCTGCGTTTCGAACCACCCGAAGTTCGAGATATTGCGGCTGGTCTGTCGCCCCTACGTCTTCACCGCCTCGCTCCCGCCCAGCGTCGTCGCCACCGCCGCGACCTCGATCCGCAAGCTGATGGACAGCGCCGACAAGCGCGCCCACTTGTGGGAGAATTCGAAGCGCCTCCACGCGGGTCTCCGCCAGTTCGGCTTCACGCTCGGCACCGACGAGCCCCAATCGGCGATCATCGCCGTGATCATGCCCGACCTCGAGAAGGGCGCGGCGATGTGGGAAGCGCTGTTGAACGAGGGCCTTTACGTTAATCTCGCCCGCCCACCGGCCACCCCCGCGGGCATGACGTTGCTGCGCTGCTCGCTCTGCGCGCTCCACACCGAAGACCAGGTCGGTGAGATCCTCGGCATGTTCGCTGCGGCAGGCCGTGCTACGGGCTGCATAAGTTGAGCCATTTCTAGGGAACCTTTGGCTTTCGCCAACTGGTTAACGAGGCTAAATTAGCGGCCGATGTTCGGGGATGGGGACGATATCCGGTTTGACTGGAGGCGCGGCGGCGCTGCTGCGGCCGGGCTTATCCTCGCGCTCGTCCTGCTCGGCATGGTCTGGCTCGTCGCGACCGCCAACGACACCCGCGAACGCGCGCTAGCCGCGGAGCGCCATGCCTATGATGTGGCGCTCGTCGTCCGCAACGTCAGCTCGAACGTATCGCGCGCGGAAGCGACCCTGTCGCGCTACGTCCTCGACGAGAATGAAAAGACCGGCGCGGTCTATGGCAGCGAATGGCGCAGCGCCGGCAATCAGATCAACCAGCTCGAAAAACTGGTTCGCGCCAGCCCCGACCAGCGGGCGCGCCTGGTCGAGGTTCAACGCCTGTTCCGCAAGCGGAACGAGGAACTGGCGCTGGCCGCCACGGCCGCGGGGCAAGGCGAAGGACAGATCGGCATCAGTTATTATTATGCCGCCTCGCGGAGCGCCGACGGCAAGCCCAGCACGGGCCAACTGCTCGACGACAAGTTGCAGGAAATCACGCGGGCCGAACGGCAATCGCTGCGCGAGCGCCAGGCGCAAAGCGCGTTCTTCTCTTCCGAGGCCGACCGCTTCACCGATTATCTGAGCTGGCTCGGCATCGTCGTTGGCCTGGGCGCCGTGTTCCTTGGTGTCGTCGCCTTCCAGGCGCTGCGCCAGAACGCCCTCGCCCGCCGCCAGATCGAGAGCGAGGCCGAGCGCGCCGAGGTGCTCGAACAGGCCGTCCGCGAACGGACCCAGGAGTTGTGGGAGGCGAACAAGGCGCTGAAAGCCGAAGCCGCGGACCGCGAGGCGGCCGAGGCCCAGCTTCGCCAGGTCCAGAAGATGGAGGCGGTCGGCCAATTGACCGGTGGCATCGCGCACGACTTCAACAACATGCTGGCGGTCGTCGTCGGCGGTATCGACCTTGCCCAGCGCCGCCTCAACGGCCCGCGGCGCGAAGTGCTTGGGCACCTGACCAACGCGATGGAAGGCGCGACCCGCGCCGCCGCCCTCACCCGCCGATTGCTGTCGTTCGCTCGCTCCGAGCCGTTGCTTCCGGAGCGAGTCGATAGCCGCGAGCTCATCGGCAGCATGTCCGACCTGCTCGACCGCACGATCGGCGAGCGCATCCGCATCGATATCGAGCTCGCGCCCGACACCTGGCCGACCTACGTCGACCCGCACCAGCTCGAAAATGCGATCGTCAACCTCGCGGTCAATGCGCGCGACGCGATGGACGGCCAGGGCATGATGCGCATCGCCACCGCCAACGTGAAGGTCGCGGCGAACGAGGTCGGCGACGTCCGCGCCGGTGACTATGTCCGCATCAGCGTCACCGATACCGGCTGCGGCATGACCGCCGAAGTGCGCGATCGCGCGTTCGAGCCGTTTTTCACCACCAAGGCGGTCGGCAAGGGCACCGGCCTCGGCCTGTCGCAGATCTTCGGCTTCGCCCACCAGTCGGGGGGCGAGGTCGGCATCGACAGCAAGGTCGGCCACGGCACGACCGTGTCGATCTATTTGCCGCGAACCGAAGCCGCCGCGCCCGTCCGCCTGCGCCCGGCGGCGCAGCCGAGCGAACGCGACGCGCATGTCCCCGGTGCGCGTATCCTGCTCGTCGAGGACGATCCGCGGGTCCGCGCCGCGACCGTCGGCGCACTCGAGGACCTCGATTACGAGCCGGTCGCCTGTTCCAGCGGCGCCGAGGCGATCGCCTTGTTCCAGGCGCATGAATTCGACCTCGTCATCAGCGACGTAATCATGCCCGAAATGACCGGACCTGAGCTGATCCGCCACTTGAAGGCGACGCACAGCGAGGAGTTCGCGGTGTTGTTCGTCACCGGCTATGTCGGCGAAGGCGAGGGCGACGACCTCCGCACCCACGAACTGCTGCGCAAGCCGTTCACCGTCGGCGCGCTGGCCAGCGCCGTCTCCGCCGCATTGTCGCGCACCGTCCCGACCTCACCGAAAGCCGCGGGCGCCAAGCGCTAGGCTAGCGGATCGCGCCCGACCGAATCAGCCTGGGCAGCAGCGAGAGTCCGGCGAGGAGCGGATGCCGCCGCTGCCATGGCTTGAGCTCGATCCTGGTCCCGGCGTGGCGGTTGATCTTCCACGCGATATAGTCGGCGCCGCCGGCGAAGGTGAAGCTCGCTTTGGCTAGCCGGAGTACCGACAGGCTCTTGCCCTCGAGCCGCCGCCAACCCCAGCCACCCGCGCTGGCACTGGCGGGAATGACCGCGATCGCCGCGCTGCCGAAGCGTTCGTAACGCTCGCGGTCGGCGTCCACGACGGACTGTCCCCGCTCTTTTCGCTCCGCCCGAAGCTCGGCAGAATAAGTCAGCGCGAACGCGCGCCGCCACCAGTCGAGCGATGTCTCGCCGTCGACGCGTCCGGCTGCACCAAGCAACGTCGGCGCGGCGCGGCTGATCGCGTCGATCGCCGCATCCCGCGCCCGAGCATCCGCCGCCCATACCAGCCGCGAGGGTTGCGCGAACCGCGCCCATACCGACACGTTGCTGGTCTCCGGGCCGTTGAGCCGATGGAAATCGGCCTCGCTCAGCACCGCATATTTGGCGACCAGCCCAGCATGTTCGAAGTAGAAGACGTTCGGCGGGACGAGCCGGTTCGCCGTTGCCATCCAGGTCTTGCCGTAAGTCGCGCGATAATCCGACACGACCAGGTAGAAATCGAGCATCAGCCCGTCGAGCTCGGACTGTCTCAGGCACGATCCGTAGAACAGCACCGCGCGGCTCGAGTCGCCGCGCTCGGCCGCGATCGCCGCCGCCATCCCCGCCACCCGCGGGTCGACGGGCAACGCCAGTTCCTCAGCGACAAGGTCGCGCAGCGCAGTCATCGCGCGGCTGCTTACGCCGCCAGCTTGACGAACGACAGCGGCAGGGCGGGACGAAGGTTGATCGGGCGGCCGCGCTCGGCGCGGAAGGTTTCGCCGTCGAGAATGACGTTGGAGCTGTCGCTTTCGATGGTGATCTCGTCGACTTCCTCGAAGTGGACGCCGCGAACTTTGGACCGGCCGAGCTTGCCGAACAGGCTAGCCGCGAAGCCGCGCACCAGCGACATCGGCTGCTCCTCGACCGCCAGCAGCTTCAACACGCCTTCGCGCTTGCCGCCGAGTTCACCCGACAGCAGCAATTTCTCGAGCGTCGTCACGGCCAGCAGAGAGAAGCGGCCGGTGATCTTGTTGCCGGCCTCATGCACTGAAATGCTGAGCGGCAACGGGTCGGGCGGCAGGAAGCTCGCCTTCACCTTGAGGAACAGCTTGGCGAGCAGGGCCAGCGCGGTGATCACGTGCGCCACGCTGTTCGGCAGGCCGAGCGGGTAAATCTTGTCGCGGCAGTAGAGCATGGTGTCGGCCAGGCCCGCCCCGCCGAGGAACATGCCGATCACCGGGCGGTCGCCGTTCTCACCGCTACGCAACGCGATCAGTTCGCGCGCCACGACGTAGGGCGCGATGTCGCCCTGCGCGATCTCGACCAGCCGCGTCAGCGCCGCAATCGGGTCGCCTTGCGCGCCAAGGTCGAGGGCGATGAGGTTGGTCTTGCCGCTCGGCAGCACCGCGACGGGCGGCGGCGTCTCACCGAACTGGCCGCCATTATAAAGCTCGGTCAGCGCCGCCTGGACGGTGCCATCCCCGCCGTTGATGACCAGCAGCTTGGGACGGATGCGGGCGATCGTCTTCAGCGCCTCGCCGACCTGGGTGGCGTGCTCGACCTCATAGTGGAAGATATCGGGGTGATCGGCGCAATATTCGCGGATGCGCGGCAGCTGGGCGAGGTTGCCGGTCGACTTGGGGTTCGACAGCAAAGCGATCCTCGGCCGGTTCATCATGGCCGGTGACACCCGTCCGCATGCAGCCGTTCGCCCGCGGCGCCCGGCGGGGCCGCGCTGGCAATCAGGACCGGACGCGTTTTCAACATGATTTCACGGACCGCTGCGCTATAGGACTTTTGCCGGACCGGCCGCGCCCCAGCCTTGGCCAGGATGCATCGGTCCGTTTTTCTTATCGGCTGCCTTTGCGGCCAAATGATGGTGGCGGGACGACCGAATTTGCCCAAGCTGTCCTTGATTGACCGCTACCTCGCCCGCTCCATCGCGGTCCCGTTGCTGGGTTCGCTGATCCTCGCGGCGATGCTGCTGGTGCTCGATAAGATGCTGCGGCTGTTCCAGTACGTGGTCGATGCCGGCGGCCCGGTCAGCGTCGTCTGGCGGATGCTCGCCAACCTGCTCCCCGAATATCTCTCGCTCGGCATCCCGATCGGCCTGATGCTCGGCATCCTCCTCGCCTTCCGCAAGCTCGCGCAATCGTCGGAGCTCGATGCGCTCCGCGGCATTGGCGTCAGCTTCGGGCGAATGCTGCGCGTGCCCTACATGTATGCCGTGCCGCTGCTGATCCTGAACCTGTTCATCGTCGGCTATCTCGAGCCGTGGTCGCACTATCGCTACGAGGGCCTGCGGTTCGACTTGAAATCGGGCGCGCTCGGCGCGGCGATCAAGGTCGGCGAGTTCAACCACCTCGGCCGCCGCATCACGCTGCGCATCGACCGTAGCGAGAATAAGGGGGCGGTGCTCCACGGCATCTTCGTCGAGATGGACGACAAGAAGGGCATGCGCGTCGCCGCCACCGCCGACCGCGGCCGCTTTCTTTCCACCGATGATCCGGACACGATCCTGTTCCGGCTATTCAACGCCCGACTGATCCAGGATTCACCCAAGTTCCCGGCGCCGCGCGCGGGCTCGTTCGACACCTACGACTTGCCGGTCAATTTACCGGCCATCGACCAGTTTCGCGGCCGCGGGGGCACCCAGTCGGACGAGCTCTACCTGCACGAGTTGGCGCGGCGCGGTTACGGCGGCGGCGCCGCCAACCGCCACGACTTGCTCGAGGCCCGCGCCGACCTGAGCTTTCGCCTGGTCGAGGTGCTGATGATGCTGCTGCTGCCGCTGCTCGCGGTCGCGCTCGCAGTGCCGCCCAAGCGCAGCACGTCGTCGCTCGGCATCTTCGTCTCGATCGTGACCGTCGTCGCCTATCACAAGGTCAACCAATATGGTCAGCAGATGGCGACCCAGGGCCGGGTCGATGCAATCGTCGCCTTGTGGATCCCGTTTGTGATCCTCGCCGCACTGATCGTGTGGATGTACCACGTCCTCGCCCACCGGCCGGGCGGCCAGCCGATCGGCGCGCTGGAATTTGCCGCATCCAAGAGCTGGCGGTTTGTCCGCGGGCTGTTCCCAAGGTTCCGTCCGGCATGATCAATTTCAAGCTCCTGCCGTCGCGCCAGGTCGCGCTCTACACGGTGCGCCTGTTCGTCACCCGCAGCCTGGCCGTGCTGGTCGCGCTCGTGCTGATCCTGATGACGCTCGACCTCCTCGGTGAATCCGGCAAGATCCTTGCCGTCCCCGGCAACGGCGACGGCGACTTGTGGCGCTATGTCTCCTTGCGCATCCCGCTGCTTGTTGCGCGCTTCCTGCCCTTCTCGGTTCTGCTGGGGACGTTGATCGCCTTCGTCGGTCTCAACCAGCATAGCGAGGTGGTGGCGATGAAGGCGGCGGGCATTTCCGCGCACCAGATCCTCGCCCCGCTGATGGCTGCCAGCCTGATCGTCGCCGCCGGCCTGTTCGCCTTCAACGAGACCGTCGTGGTCAAGGCGGCGCGGGTCGTCACCGCCTGGTCGGACAATGATTACAAGCCGATCCCGCCCGAAAGCGGGGTGCTCAGCAACGTCTGGCTGCTCGACGGCGAGGACCTCATCCGCGCCGGTCGTGTGTCCGGTCAGGGCGCCGGCTTCCGCGCCGCCGACGTCACCGTTTACGACCGCGAAAAAGGCAAACTGTCGCGCGTCGTCCACGCCGATTCCGCGGTGCCGCTACCGGGCGCGGCGCAGTGGCGGATGACCAACGTGCGCATTTACGACGCCGGCATGAACCTGACGGTCAAGCATCCGGAGCTGGACGGCCTCACCGGGGTCACGCCGCGCCAGCTGACGCTGGCCAAAGTCGACCCGACCCAGCTCGATTATTGGACGCTGAAGCAACGCGTTGCCGAGCTCGAGGCAGCCGGCCGCCCGACCGACGAGGCCCGCGCCGGCCTTGCCCACAAGATTTCCGGGCCGTTGTCGACCATCCTCATGCCTTTGCTCGCCGCGGTCGCGGCCTTCGGACTTGCCCGCTCGGGCCAGGTGCTGCTCCGCGCGGTGGTCGGCATGGCGCTGGGCTTCGCTTATTTCGTCGCCGACAATTTCAGCCTGGCGATGGGCAATGCCGGCGCCTACCCGCCGCTGATCGCGGCGTGGGCGCCGTTCCTGTTGTTCCTGCTGATCGGCGAGACGGTGCTGGTCCGCACCGAGGAATAGCCCCTAAGCGAGGGGCCTATTCCGCGATCGTCTCGTTCGAGCCGCCGAACGCCTCAGGGAAATCCTTGAACTTCGGCAGTCCGTCACGGACCGGGAGCACACGTTCCTGGTAATTGACGTGCAGTGACGGCTGGAAGTCGTAGCCCTTCAGCGTTTCCGCGTGGACGTCGACCATCCCGATCGTCGGGTGGTTGATCAACACCTGGCCGCCGCAATTGGCGCAGTGCCGGCGGTCGGAGAAATCGGTCTTGTTGTAGCCCTTGAGCTGGTCCTCGCCGCGCGTCACCCGAACGGCGTCCTGTGGCCATACGGTGAAGCCGCGGATCGGCGCTCCGGCGATGCTGCGGCATGAGTCGCAATGGCAATAGCCTTGCGCGACCGGTTCCCCGGTCGCCTCGACCGCAACCTGTCCGCAAAAGCATTGTCCTGAGTGAACGTCCGCCATGGTGCCGACTCCTGCTGCTGATGCCGCTTCCTAATCCTGTCGGGCGGCCGCCGTCGAATGAATTGGGGCGAGGGCCGCCTACCACGCGGCGGCCCTCTGGCTGGTCGTCAGAAGGCGAAGATATCGCCGTTGATGACCAGATGGTCGTTCGCAGTTTCGAACCCGGTGATGTGCATCGTCGCCCCGGACAGGCCGGTGATGGTGATGTCGCCACCGCCGTTGTTGGTGACGGTTACCGGATCATCCTCGTTGATGACGATCGTGTCCGCCGCGCCGTCGCCCAGCCCGTTGATGCCGAGATTGACGTTGAACAGCGTCACGTCCGTCCCGCTCGGGTCGTTGACGGTGATCGTGTCGGTACCGCCGAGCGCATTGATGGTAACCGTCTCGACGCTGTCGAGGTTCATGACGATATTGCCCTGGACGCGGGTGAGCAGGGCGTCGTCGCCGCCCGCCGTGAATGTGAACTGCTCGTTGGCGGCAAAGCCGTTGAACAGCAGCTCATCCGTTCCGCTGCCGCCATGGACGACATCGCTGCCGTCGCCCTGGTCCCAGCGGAACACGTCGTTGCCGGCGCCGAGGAAGGCGATGTCCGCGCCCTGGTCGCCGTCGAGGAAGTCGTTGCCGCTGCCGCCGTCGAGCGTGTCGTTCCCGGCGCCGCCGGCGATGAAGTCGTTGCCGTCGCCGCCGGACAGCAAATCGTTGCCCGCGTTGCCGAACAGCGAGTCATTGCCATCCTGGCCCGACAAGATGTCGTTGGCGCTGCCGCCCGAGAGCGAATCGTTGCCGTCGCCGCCGTTCAGCTCCGCCGACGGCAGTGCGCCGTTGGTCTCGTCGAGGCTGATCACGTCATTGCCGTCGCCGCCGTGGACGATGATCGTGGCGGTATTGCCGACGGTCGCGCCGTCGATCGCGCTGCCGTTGGTGAACAGGTGACCGGCTGCGTCGCGGCTGACGGAGATATTATTGTCGCCGTCACCGCCGTTGATCAGGACACGGTTCTGGTGGTCGAGGAATTTGCTGTGAATGCTCATAGGAGGGACTTTCGCAATTGGGGGGAGACGCTACTGGAGCGCTCAGTGCGAACCCGTCCGTAATCGGTTCAAACTCTTGGTTTCATTGTTATATTATTGAGCAAAGCGAACGCGGTCTCCGGAAGCCGCGGCTTCACGAAAGTTTGGAATTCGCCCATCTTGACGGTGAGTTCCTAGCCCGCCCAAGGCACACCGAATATGACCGGGCGACCGGTAGAATTGATTGAAACGCCGCCGACGATTGATTTTGCCGATAACTGTAATCAGAAAAATTCAAACGGCGATGGGACGCGCCGGGGTCGACGCGCCCCACCAAAATCACCGTTGCAAGGCTTGCTTGACGGCCTCGCGCGATTGGGCGTGAAGCGCCCAGAAATCCTTGACGCCGCGTCCCGCGAGCCGCGCTTCGAGCACTGCGAGGTGCGAGGTCCAGCCGCTGCCGAAATCCATCGCGCCGACCGGGCTGACGATGCCGCTGTGGGTCAGCACCAGGCGCGTCTGCTCGCCGTCCGCGGACAGCTCGTAGCGGACCGTCCCGTTCTTGCCGCCCTGGAAGGTCGTTTCGAGGAGATGTGGCGGCTCGAACCGCGAAACCTGCTCGGTCCAGGTCGCGCCCTTCGAGCTGGCGTAGCTTTCGGGATAGGGCACGTCGCCATCCGACAGATTGTCGTGATCGACGAGGAGGTCGAACGCACCGACGCCGGTCGCGCTGGTCCCGCCCATGAACCATTGGCGGCGGAGGTCAGCTTCCGTCAGGTAGCGCCACACCGTCTCAACCGGGGCATCGAGCACTCGCTCGAGCCGGATCGTGTCCGGCGCGACCTTGCGCACCGGCAGCTGAATTGCCGCAGCTTCAGTCATTGTTCTTCTCCTTGGGTTTGTCGCGTTCAATCAGGGCCTCGAGACGGTCGAGTCGCGCGGTCCAGAATTTCTCCCATTGCTTGAGCCAGACCTCGGCTTCGGCCAGCGGCCCGGCTTCGAGCTGGATGAGGTGGGTGCGGCCGACCTTGCGCCGCCGGAGCAGTCCGGCATCCTCCAGCACCTTCACGTGCTTGGACGCGCCGGCGAAGCTCATCGCGAACGGCTCGGCCAGTTCGCCGATCGATTTCTCGCCCAGCGCGAGGCTGGCGAGCATGCCGCGCCTCGTCGGATCGGCCAGTGCGTGGAACGTCGTGTCCAGTCGATTTTCAACCATTTGGTTGAGTTATGCGAGTCGAATTTGATTGTCAACCATTCGGTTTAGTTTTGTGCCCGCGCTGGACTGTGCCTCGTTCCATGTCATAACCGCGCCTGTCTTTCAGCGGGGGCGGAATGGACGACCAGCATTCGAATGATACGGCAGCACCGGCTTCCGGCAGCGGCTTCTTCTCCGGGGCCAAGGGTTGGATTGCCGGCATTACCGGCGTCATCACTGCCATGACCGGCCTGGTCGTCGCCTGCGACAAGTTCGTCGGGGACGACGCGACCGCCGCCAAGCCCACTCAAGTTGCAGCCTTGGCAAAGCCCGCGCAGCCCCAGCTTTACGTCGGCAAGCAGGCCGACGGCACCAGCGTCACCCTCACCCGCAAGGGGGATGGCTGGGAGCTGGTCGATAATAGCGGCACCTATCAATATGAGGAATTGAAGTCGTCGGACGACACGCGGATCGTTGCGCGGTGGGGCGATTATTATCTCCGCTGGCCGCCGAAAGGCGGGATGGCGGAGGAAGGCAAACCCGTCGCCGATACCGACAAGAAGAGCTGGGAGGATTACGCGGACATCTCACCGGCCGAGCCGGCGAATCCCTAGCGCGCCAGCCGCTGCGCCGTCGGCCGCACGGTGGCGCAAGCCGGCGTCCCGTCCTTCCCGGTCCCGTCGACGACGAGCTCGATCACGCCTTCGCCTGCCGCCGCGCGATCGAGCAGGTCGGCCGGCAAATCGTGAATGTCGATCTTCATCCGCCGCGACCAGGCCGAGCCATGATCCCCGGCGGATTGCCCGACCCGGATATAGACGAAGCGCCGCTCCTTCCCCTCGCGCCGCACCTGGTCGCCGAAGAATTTGGGGCCAGGCGCCACCCGCACTGGAAAATCGAACGCCAGCGCTTCCCCGGCCTTCGCCCGCCTGGCATCGAGCGGGTGGCCGTCCTTCGCCTGCAGGCTGTGCCACACGCCATCGACCGGATTGTCGATCACGATCCTGAGCGGAATCTCGACTTGCCCATCACGCGCCATGCGGCCCGCCTTAGCCGGGAGTGAAACCGCGCGACAACGGGGCTATCACCGCGCCAGGAGAGATTGATGCCGTTTGTTCTGCTTGTGGCCGCTTCGTTCGCCGAGCTGCCCAATGTCACCGTCACCTATTACGACGTCGCCGGCCGCGACATTGCGGCAATCCACAAGGCAATCGCCAAGGCCGCGCCGAAGGATCCCGAAACGCAACATGTGCTGCCGGCCACCTCCAGCTGGAACGTCGGGATTGCGGTCAAATCCGTCACCGCCGGCAAGCGCTGCCAGATCACCGGCGCCACCCTCACCTTCCGCGGTTCGGCGACGATGCCCCGCCTGCGCCCGGACAAAGACCGCCCGGTCCCGGTCGCCACCGCCTTTGCGGCCTATGCGGCCAAGCTCGAAGCACGCCAGGCGGCCCAGCTTGCCTTCGCTTACGAGCGCCTCAGCTCAGTCGAGCAGGCGATCCGCGGCAGCCGCTGCGACAAGTCCGAGGCAGCCGCGGACGCGGCGCTGGGCAAATTGCAAGCGGCTGAGCGGGCGGCGTTCAAGCCCGACGAACAGTCCCAGCCGAAGCTGGAAGAACTCAAGGATTGACCGCGGGCGCGGCCGGCCCCGCCGCCTCCGCCAGCCTCGCCCAGACCTTCTCGCGGACGACCAGCTTGCCGTTGGCGGGCTTGCCGAGGTCGAGCCGCACCATCCGCACCCACAGCGACTTGGTCGCGCTCGCCTCGATCTCGGTCCATGGGATCAGCAGCGGCTTGGAGAAAAAGGCGAAGATGCGCGGGACGCGGATGCCGAGGCCCGTGCGATACACCGCCAGCGTCAGCGCATTGTTGAAATTGATCGCGCCTACTTGCCCCGATTGCCCGCGCAGCTTCAGTACCGGCTCATCAGTGCCCTCGTCGGGATACCATTGCTGAAGATTGAACCAGCCCGACAGCAGGCCGAGCAGCGTCGTGATGAGCAGCCATAACCCGACGAACGCCAGCGGGATCAGGAACGGCAGGAAGCGCAGGATGGCGGTCGGGTCGGACATCGCGGGGAGGATAACGAATCCCCGGCGCGCGCCAAGCGCCTTAGCGGCTCGCCAGCTTGCGGAAGTGATAGCGGCCGCGCACCGGCGCCGCGCGGTACGAATGGCCGGAGGTACAGGTGACGGTGAACGCCTTGCCGAGGATCTGGCTGGTCGAGGCGACCGACCCGCACGGATAGCCTATCCGCCCGATCGTCCGCGCGATGGTCGCGTTGGACAGCGGCAGGCTCGCGGTAGTCGCGCTGGCCGGCTGCTCGGCTGCGGCGGCCGGCACGGCCGCGGGTGTCGCAGCGGGCTCGGCTGGTGCCGGCTCGGCGAGCTGCTGCTCGATCTCCGCCAGTTGCGGCGCCGGCTGTATGCGTCCGGACGCCTTCCGCCCCAACTCGCGATGACGCTCGGTCGCGCGCGGCGCGAGGCCTGGCGGCGGCGGGACCACGTCCGACCCCAGCGCCGCCGCAGCTGGATCGCTGACCGTGAAATCCGTGTTCGGCGGGGTCAGCAGTGCGCTCACCGTCGCCTTTTCCGGCACGCCGCCCCGGCTCTGCCAGCCGGCCCAGGCGCCGATCAACGCGACCAGCGCCACCACGCCGCCGCCGGCGATGAGCACCGGTCTCCACGGCACCGCCCGTGGCTCGGCTCCGGCCTCATCTCGGTCGTCATAGTCATCGGCAATTGCCAGTTCGACCGGCTCGGCTACCGCAGGCCTCGGCGCGGGTCGCTCGACCAGCGGCTCCGGGCGCGCCAGCTCGGCCAGCGCTTCGCCGATCGGCCGCGTCCGCGGCAGTGCCGGTTCGCGCGCCACGTCCGGCTGCCGCGCCAGCGCAATCGCCGGCCGATCGACCGGGGCCGCCAACGACAGGCCGGCACGGGCAAAGCTCGCACTGCCCGCGCCGTGCGTGTGCAGCGGCAGTGCGGGCTTCGGCTCGGGCTCCGGCTCCGGCGCAATCCCGATCTCGCGATCGTAAGCCCGGCGTCGCTCGTCGTCGCTGAGCACTGCATGCGCCACCGTCAGCTCGGCCAGCCCGCCAAACGCGCGCGGTCGCAGCATGCTCATTTCGCGCGTAAAGGCGCGCGATATCTCGGCGCGCGTCGCCGTCGGCTCGAGGCCCAGCACCGCATAATGGGTCGGCCGCGTCGTGACCGTGCTGCTCATCATCGTTCCCCGCTCTCAACGGTCCGATGCTTCTCGCTTTTGGCGTGAGAATCCAGCGCACTCGCCGCAGCCGCGGGGCCGTTCGGCGTCTACGGATTCACCGCCTTATGGTTAACAGCACAGCCCGCTTCTCGCGCACGCGCGCGGGTGCGTGCTCGCGTGCAAGCGCGCGTGCGCCCGCGCGGGCGGGCGACCTAGTGCAGTTTCGCGATCTTCAATTTGTCGAGCTTGGCCCGGTCCCGGACCGACTCCTCGCTCCTGGTCAGCGCCTTCGCGATAGCCCTTAGCGCCACGCCCTTGCCCGCCAGCTGGTGCAGCTTCTGGATTTCGTCCGTCCGCCACGGCTGCCGGTGCCGTTCGAATTTTGATTCCGCCATGCGCTCCGCCTTAGCCCCGCCCGCGGGCTCTGTCTTCAGGTGCCACCGGCCGAGGACGCCGGAGTTTGAACGTAGTTCCTTGTCGCGCTAGTGCCGGTGAATGTCCGGCGGACCCTCAAAGAAAGATGCATGGGCGGCGCTCGCCGCCAAGGAATCGCGTGGGAAGGACCTGGCGCGCGAGACGGTCGAGGGCATTAGCCTGAGCCCGGTCTACGGGCCGGATGAGGCGATCGACAGCGGCTATCCCGGCATCGCACCGTTCACCCGCGGGCCGTATGCGACGATGTACGCCGGGCGGCCGTGGACCATCCGCCAATATGCGGGTTTCTCGACCGCGGAGGATTCGAACGCTTTCTATCGCCGCAACCTAGCAGCAGGGCAGAAGGGCCTCTCCGTCGCCTTCGACCTCGCCACCCACCGCGGCTACGACAGCGACAATCCGCGCGTTGCTGGCGACGTCGGCATGGCGGGGGTCGCGATCGACACGGTCGAGGACATGAAATTGCTGTTCGACGGCATCCCGCTCGGCGAGATGTCGGTCAGCATGACCATGAACGGCGCGGTGCTGCCGGTGATGGCCTTCTTCATCGTCGCCGGCGAGGAGCAGGGCGTGCCGCACGCCGAGCTCACCGGCACGATCCAGAACGACATCCTGAAAGAGTTCGCGGTCCGCAACACTTACATTTACCCGCCCGAACCCTCGATGCGGATCGTCAGCGACATCATCGGCTATTGCGCGGCGCAGATGCCCAAGTTCAACAGTATCTCGATCAGCGGCTATCACATGCACGAGGCCGGGGCGACGGCGGTGCAGGAGCTCGCCTACACGCTCGCCGACGGCATGGAATATGTCCGCGCGGCGCAGGCCGACGGGCTCGACATCGACGATTTCGCCGGCCGCCTCAGCTTCTTCTGGGGCATCGGCATGAACCTGTTCATGGAGATTGCGAAGCTCCGTGCCGCGCGCACCCTGTGGCACCGGATCATGACCCAGCTCGGCGCCAAGAACGACCGCTCGAAAATGCTGCGCACCCATTGCCAGACGTCGGGCGTCAGCCTGACCGAGCAGGACGCCTACAACAACATCATCCGCACCACGATCGAGGCGCTGGCCGCGGTGCTTGGGGGCAC
>Ga0268264_10002103_pt1 | contig 17767 bp, 17 predicted proteins | sample KBSSwiS32_FD_190357 | JGI IMG/M metagenome (GOLD analysis project Ga0268264, IMG submission 190357) | Switchgrass rhizosphere microbial communities from Kellogg Biological Station, Michigan, USA - KBS Switchgrass S3-2 (SPAdes) (version 2) | ecosystem: Host-associated > Plants > Roots >...
TGCCTGGCCGCTGCTGCTGCCGCCTGTTGCTGCCTGGCCGCCGCTGCCGCCCCAGCCTGCTGCTGCTTGGCCGCTGCTGCTGCCGCCTGCTGTTGCCTGGCCGCCGCTGCCGCCTGCTGGTTTTGAAGCGAGGCCTGTCCTCCCGCACCGCCTGCAGCGCCTCCTTGTCCACCTGTATGCTTGGGGGTGGGTGTGGGCCGTGGTGTTCTGACCGGCGTCGGCTGAACTACTCCAGTCGCCTGCGCGCCGGTAGCACCAGTCGCACCGGTCGCAGTGTGCTTGCCTTTCAGCTTGCTGACAGGTGCCGGCGTGGGTTGCACACCTGTTACTCCGGGAGGAGGTGTAGGCTGCACTGCTCCGGTCGCACCAAGTTTGCCTTTGCCTTTCAGCCTGCTGCCGGGAGGAGTCGGTGTGGGTTGCACGCCCGTCACTCCGGGAGGCGGTGTAGACTGCACTGCCCCGGTTGCTGGCACACCGGTCGCACCAAGTTTGCCTTTGCCTTTCAGTTTGCTGCCGGGAGGTGCCGGCGTGGGTTGCACGCCTGTCACGCCGGCGGGGGGCGGTGTTGGCTGCACTGCTCCGGTCGCTGGCACACCCGTCGCACCAAGTTTGCCTTTACCCTTCAGCTTTCCGCCGGGAGGAGTCGGCGTGGGCTGTCCGCCTGTGGCCGCGCCAACTGCGTTACTGCCGGTGAGAAGCGTCTTGCCAGGATGCAGCTTCGATGGCGGCGTGGGCTGCCCACCCGTGGCTGTGCCAACTGCGTTGCTGCCGGTGAGAAGTGTCTTGCCAGGATGCAGCTTCGATGGCGGCGTGGGCTGTCCGCCAGTGGCCGCGCCAACTGCGTTGCTGCCGGTGAGAAGCGTCTTGCCGGGATGCAGCTTCGATGGCGGCGTGGGCTGCCCACCCGTGACCGTGCCAACTGCGTTGCTGCCGGTGAGAAGCGTCTTGCCGGGATGCAGCTTCGATGGCGGCGTGGGTTGTCCGCCTGTGGCCGCGCCAACTGCGTTGCTGCCGGTCAACTTAGCCCCGGGATGGAATCCACCGGGAGGCGGGGTGATGCCTCCAGTAAGATTCTTTTGAAGCGTCTTTCCGCCCGGGTGAGAGCCACCAGGCGCCGGAGTCGCGCCAACAATCGCGGGCGCCTTGAGGGCCACTCCATCCGGAAGCTTCGCCTTGTGGTTCATGGGGGTCAGCCCCTTTGATTGCAACGCCATATCCTGCTTCAATTTCGCCGCGACCTTCGGATCCTTGATGCCGCCCCAGCCCTTGTCGATTGTGGGGTTCTTGATGGTCTCAGCCACGGGTTTAAGCAGTGCGGTATTCTTGACCGGGTTGATGTGCGGTCCGGTCATCAGCAGTGTGTTTCCGTTCAACTGGCTGAATTTTCCACCCGCCACCGGCCCCCTGCCGATGTTGCGCTGGATCAACACATCCGTGGGAATGTTATGCCCTCCTTGTTTCGCGATCAACGTGTTCATCGCCATCGCATTGGGGCCGCCATTGTAGATGACCGTGTTGTTGTTCACGATGTTGGTCACGTTCACCGTGTTCTGGATGATCGTGACATTTTCCTGCGGCGCATAGCACACAGTGCTCAAGTTCGACGAGCCAAAATGCTGGATACTGCAGAAGTTGTAGGCTAGAGGCCCGATGCCGCAGGAGGTATCGACCCATGTGCTGATTCCTATGCCCGTGGTGCAGGTCGCCTCGGGGGGCAGCGGGGCCCAACCCACGCAGTCGCAACTGTTGTCCCTGCCCGTCCGCCAGGAAACCCATGAGGAGGCCCATACCCTGCCGGGCACCCAGCACCAACCGGTTCTTTCGGTCTGGCACCAGCGGCCATAATGGTAGCAGGCCCATCCCCATTCATCCTCCTCCTCCACGCAAACCCAGGTCCATCCGCAATTGGAATGCACCCAGTGCCCGCAGGTGTAAGGCCTCCAGCCTGGCGGCCTTCCGCTGGGTTGCCAGCACCTGCCGTAACGGCCCACCTCGATCCACCGGCCATGCTTGTTCAGGCAATCGCAATCCTCAAAATCCGTGCTGGCCACCCCGACATCCACTCCGCCACCGACATCCACAGGCTGTGCGGGTTGCTCACCCACGGCCGCCTGTCCCTGGTCAATCGGCTGTCCCTGATTAACCGGTGGCTGCCCGGCCATTTGTCCCTGATCAACCGCCGCGACCGCACCAGCTGTGGCCACCTCCTGGTTTGTCAGCGCATACAGGCAGAACGGCACTGCGCCGGATTTTTGCGTGATCGTGATCCCGGGGGTTGTCGCACCATCCCACGTATAACGGTAGTTGATGTAGTAAACCTGGTTTTTGTCGGCGAAACCGCCGCCGGTGGTGGTTGCGTCATCTTCATTGAAATAACCGGTGTCCACGGGTGCCTGGCCATCGCATGCGAAGGAAAGGTTCACCATGCGGTTCTGCCCGGAGGGGTTGCAGATATAGACGCGCAGGTCATACGTTTTGCCCGCGACGAGGCTCGCGGGATCCAGCACGATCTCCTGCTGCGAACCGTCCGCCGCGCCGTCATTCATGGTCATGTCCTTCAACACGCCCGCGAGCGCGCCATCCACGGCAATGCTTCCCGCGCCGCCCACGCCGTTGGAAAGCGTGCCGGTCAATGCATTCACGGTGATATTTCCTGCCGTGCTCGTGTTGCTCGCGCCCGGGAGCGCGGTGAGCGTTACGCCGTTCACCACGCGGTCCGTCCCGGTGGCGTTGCCGCCATCGACCGCGCTGGTGTAGGCATTGCTGGTGCTGATTCCCGAGCCCGCGTCGCTGTCCGCGGATGGGATCGCAACATAGGACAGGGTGCCGGCGCGCGCCTGGATTGAGACGATGCCGACTGCCAGTAATACGATGAGTCGAGTAGTGATTTTAGTCATAAAATACCTCGGGGGATTTGGGTGATGTGCTTCTTGTTTAGCGGCCACGCTAAAACCAATGGCTTTTGATAAAGCCGTTTTAATATTTTAGGCGTAAGAGGTCAAGTTTCCAGTTCAGGGTTTCTGCCGTCCCGCACGGAGGCAGGGGCGGCACCACGGAGCCGCAGGTTGGGTGCTTGTTGTTCATTGTTTTTTCCGCGATCATCTCCGGTTGTTCGACTTGGTTTGATGCGATTTGATTCACCTTGATTGAAAAAAAACGGTAAAAAAATAAAGAGACCCGTCTCCGCCAGCGGGACCGTGCCCGATTCCGCCATGAATTTACTTGCCATGCGACTCGAACCAAGCGAAATAAAGCATCCTGCTGTAGCAAGAAATCTGGTGAGGTGGCTGAGTGGTCGAAAGCAGCGCTTTGCTAAAGCGCCGTACTCCAAAAGGGTACCCAGGGTTCGAATCCCTGCCTCACCGTTGCTATTTTTCACGCAGGGCTTGCGCCGCTGCATGCGCAGTTTTTCCGAAAGACGAAGCTCGAATGATCCCGGCTTTCGGGAACGAAAGAACCCGGAATGACGAAAGGCATGGGGTTGTTTTGGCATACTTTGGCGGAATTTTTTCGTGAGGGTGACGGCAGGTTTCCGGTATGTAGCCAGCTGCAAGTGACTTATGCGACAAGGGGGGCATTTTCGTACGGTAGATTGATGCAAAAAAGCTCCCAAAATGGGGATGTTATCGCCTGACGAGGAACAAGTTAAGCCGCCCACCTCCGCCCGCGGCTTCGTCTCGCTAGGCTCGGCTAAAGTTCCCGGCTCAAACTTGATTCCTGGAGATTCGACTATGGGAGAAGTCCCGCCATGGCGGGGGCAAGGGCGGCAATTCAAGGTTGGCGCTGTGGGGCGACAGGAGCATGTGATCATGCCACACGGTCGTTGGTGCCGCGGGAGGGAAAGTCAATGAAAATTGCGGGATTTGACGACCGCTGATTCAGTCAAGATATGACTGCCGGCCACCCCAATTTCCGCACAGGGGTGTTAATGTGATTTACCTGGAATCTTCGGTGCCCGAAAGCTCATCGAGGTACCAGTCTTCCACCTTCTTTCGTGCCCAAGGTGTTTTTCGCAGGAACGTGAGACTGGATTTTATCGAAGGATTCGATTGAAAACAGCGGATGGGAATACGCCAGCCCATCTCGCTCCAGCCGTGCCGCTCGACAAGCTGGTTGAGAATTTTCTCCAACGTGATCCCGTGCAACGGATCGTTGGGATGCGAAGGCTGCATGGAAAATAATTCAAATGCCGCTTAACGGCATCGAGAACCCCGCGATTTTCATCACGAGGGGCCACAAGCCATCACCGGAACCTCAGGCTTTCCCACGGACCGCTGCGGGCGAAGTCTTTGGCTTCACTTTTTTTGGCTTCTTCGTTTCCTTTTTCTGACCCATTCCTTTTGCCATAATAAAATCCTGATTGTTGCTGGTGTGCATCCTCGCTTCTTTAGTCGCATTTTGCAATAGAAGACACGCCCGGTTCGCCGACTGGTTGTGATTTCTTCACGACGTTTTGCCAAGGACCACCTCTTTCCTCATTTTTTGATACGAGCCGAAGCTCAAGGCCCATAGGTATGATTCGCGCGATAGGCGTCGAGGCCCTTGCGAAGCGCCTCCCGGTTTGCCTCGCTGCGGAAGGGCACCGACGGGTCGAGAGCGGCTTGGGCCGCCTTCAACTGCTCGGTGCCTCTGGCTTGAGTGATCCATTCGGTGGCCAATGGCGCCGCGCTGCTGTAGGAGGCTTGCAGCCATTTCATTACAACCGCCGAGGCCGCCTTGTCCTGGATTTGCCCCAATATATCGAGCGCCAGTTTGTTCGCCGGGCTGCCGGGTGGATTCTTCTCCATGGCTGTGGCCAATGGTGGTATCGCATTGTCCGTATGGACTTCCATTAGACCATCGAAAGCCGCTTGGCCCCGTGAATCATTCGGGTTGGCGCTCGTATCCGCCAGCACCGCGTTGAAGAGCAATTCAACGCTGCTTGCCTTGGAGATTCTGCCCATGGCTTTCGCCACGGACTTCATCATTAACGGGTCGTTGGACCCTTTCCACAACGGTTCCAACAAGGTTGCGTTTGCCTCGTTGTATGTATTCCCCAATTCGCTAATGGCAGAGGTTGCCATGCGTTTCATTTCCGCATCCGTCTGGGTGGTCGCCTCGTAGATAAGAAGCTTTGCTGCCTCCGGGGTCGTGGCCTCGGCGAGGACGCCAATCATGTCCCCTCGCTCATGGATGGAATAGGAAGAGTCGGCCATGATCGCCTTCATTTTGTCGAAAACATCAGGGGGAACCGTTCTTTCTCTCATGGCATATCCCCATAATGTGACAATCACACTCTGCTTTAATCGATCGTTCTCAACACGCCCCGCATCGAGCCATGCCCGCATGATGGAATCGAAATCCTGCTTTTTGATTTCTCTCACAATAGCATTACGCTCGCGGACGGGCATATTCACGAACTTCCGCTGTGGAGCCGCATTTCCACCGGAGGTTGTGTTCGGTTGGGATGGGGCAGCTGAGGCCTGATCTGGTTGGGATGATTTTTCCGTAGCTGTCGCAGCAGGCGCCAAGGAAGATGTGTTTTTCGATTCAGCTTGGCCGCGATGGGGGAGCTTTAAGCCACCACGCCAGGCCAGCCAATAGCAGAATCATGGCGAAGCAAAGGATGAGTTTGTAACTATTTTTCATGGAAACCACGCTGGCATGTGTTCATCAGCCCATCATGATTAATACCCGATGAAAAATATTACGATCCGCCGGACCACTTTTGAGCTGCCAATGCACTGAATACCAGAGCTATCACTGCATCGGGGATCGCTCCAAATCGGAGAATAGATAATCCAGGGATCATCATACCGATTGCAAACATCGTGATCGACGATATCCAAAGGACCGCGGAGAGCAGCACCAGGATTCTCAGGGGTAATTTCATGTGCTCATTAAACTACAGAGCAAAAGAAAAGACTCCAACGATTTTTGCCGTTTCTCATTAACGGGCTTCGCTGGAGCCAAATAGCAATCGTCCAGCGACCCTCCGGGGCGCATGCCCTTTCTTTGACCGAAACCGGTGGCTCGCGCCACCGGCCAAGCTCCAACAACCCTCCGGGTTGATCCAAGAATTCTTCTCTGTAATACGTCTTATCTTAACGCCACTCGGGTCAGGTCAGGTTTTGCGGCCTGTTTTCGGGTAAAGGTAGTAGCGGTGAAGCCTTAAGTTGGCGGTTTTGTCGTAGATATCCCCGTTGCGCTCTATTTCCACTTTGGTGATCATTCCATCGGAGGTGGTCATGACGAGTGTTTTGCCGGAAATGACATAAGTGCCATGGCCAAAATTTCTTTTTTTGGTCTGACCATCATAGACAACGATGGTAAACTTCCTGTCTTTGGTGAACTTCATTACGCATCCGCTTCCGTGCTTCCCGGTCATGACATAAACTCCGGTCAATGCGTGCGCTGAGGCCCCCATGAAAACCAGGGCCAGCAGTATGACGGCTGGTATTTTAATTTTGTTAAACATGATGGATTATTTTGAGTCAGTGGCAGTGGTGGGGGATACAGGGATGAACGGGGTCAGGATGACCGACGCCGTTCCTGGCATTATCGGAAGCCGCTTCCGCCGCCTCCCTGGAAGCATCCTTGGCGTTATCACGCGCCGCCGTGTAGTCCGAAACGACGCCGGGATATCCGCCAAGAATATTGTTGATTTGCTTCTGCACGTTGCTCCCCGTGTCCGGATCGTTCCTCCTGGCATTTAAATCGCGTAATTTCTGCTGGTCGGCCGGGTCAATACGAGGGTCATCGTAATACTTCCCGCTGGGCTTGGGCGCGCCATCGAGGTTGTCCGCGTTGTTCATGTTCTGGACAAGCGTTCCCTGGTCCCCGTGGTTTCCCAAAATATTGTTATAAGCATCCTGAGTTCTTTTTTGTCCCTCAGGTGTGTTCATTACGTCGGCAACCACGCCGGTAGGGGAAACGTGGTAGATCAGACCTCCAAGGCCTTCCCGGGCTTTCTTTTCCACATCCACCCCTTTTTTCACGGTTTTTGCGGCACTAAGCGCATCCTTGGTGCTCTTGGCGACGTCGGGGTTGCTCTTATCATCGGCAACCATGCAGTTCACCGCCCCCAGCATGCAGACCGCCATTACAATTTTTGTTGCAGCATCCAGATGTCGTGTTTTCATGGTTTTATATTTTCCTTCGTTTTGCTATTGTAAAAATTCATTTAAACAAGGGCCCGGGATTTGCGGATCGAACGCCGCCTGAAAAACCGGGGGTGATTGAGCGGAAGGTCGCGATAGGGTTTAATCAGACTCAAACCGCGCGGAGAATAGAACGCAAGGCGTGTAAACATAGATGTTGTACCTCCTTATTCTTTTTCAGACTTTCACTTTTTTCAAACATGTCAAGCCCTCTTATGGCTCCATATCCATTGCATCAGGTGCATTAATGATGCAGTCGATCGACTGCTGCTTCGAGTCCAACCAAATGAAGCCGCCTAACTATGCTCACAGCACGGGGAGATGTGATTATTGTCAGAAATCGCTGATCTGAAGTGTGACATCCGCGTTTTTCCATGCGCGCAGAAACTCCTCATGCACCGTTTGAGACGCGAAGTCCTTTCCCTGGGCTTTCAAGCTTTCGCACAATCCAAAGAGGGAGCGTCCGTTCCCCGGGTGCCGGACCAGATCCTCACGAAAAGCATTCTCAGCCGCGCTGTAATCCCCGCCGGAAAAAAACGCCCCTCCCAGCAGTTCCCTCACGGGTATCTGCCAGCCGGGCGGCTCCGTGTACGGCAATGAGTCTTCCTGGCGAAGGGCCTTGTTCAGGAGCTTTATGGCACCGGTCCTGTTGCCCTCCGCCAGCGCAATTTTTCCCGCGAGTATGTTCCCGGCCACGTCGAGGACCGTGCTTCCCTTTTTTTCGCGGCCAAGCGTCTGCAATTCCTTTTTTGCCTCTTCGATTTTTCCAGTCGCGGCAAAGGCCATGCCACGGGCGAAACGGGATGCCGCGACTTGCGAAGCCGTGGCGGAAGCGGCGGCAGGGGCATTCAATATTTCCTCCCAATGATGAAAACGCACCAGAAGAAAGGTGGAGGTGGCCATGAAATCCTCCAGCATGGGCATGTCCCGGATGTGCGGGGCGGCATAAGCTTCCAGCTCACCAGCCGCCTTGATCGCATCCGAAAAACGTCCCTCCATGCCGTAAGCTACCGCCATGAAATGAAGATTGTGGGTGTAATACATCAACGGGTATGAGCCCGTGGCCCCGCTTTTTATGTAGGCGCGGTCCACCACCGCCGCCGCCTCGCAGCTTCGCGCGGCGGCCTCGTAATCCCCAATGAGCAAATAAATGTGGGCCGGCATGTGAACCAGATGCCCCGCGCCCGGCGCCAGTACGGGGAGCCGCACGGCGCTGGCAAAGGCGCGCTCCGGGTTGGGTGATCCTTCAATCGCATGGATGTAGTAATGATTGGCGCCGACGTGCCGGGGATCGCGCCGCAGCACCGACTCGAGCGCGGCGATCGCTTTCCCGGTGTCGGGTGACACGGCTTTGCCATCCTGGTCCCACAGCGACCTGGATGGCGCGGCCATGATGACGCTTTCGGCGTAGAGCGTGGCGGCGTCGGGGTCGTCGGGATATTTGCGAGCCAGGGCAAACATCGCGTTTTTATAATCCGACCGCAGCCTGTTCCGGTCTGCCCCGGGGTTTTCGGAGTAGCGGGCGGCAAGCGCGGCGATATATGCGCGCTCTTCCCGGGACGCTTTCGGGGCGAGCGCACGGGCTTTCCGGATGGCTTCGCAGGCGGCCTTTTCCCGCCCGGAGTCGTCGTCCATATTCAGATCCGGCCCCATGGAAAGCGCGATCCCCCATTGTGCCATGGCACAACTGGAATCGAGCTCCCCCGCGCGCCGAAACGAACGCAGGGCCTCGTCGTGATTGAACGCATACGTAAATGCGAGCCCCTGGTCAAAAAAACGCTGCGCCTCGACGCTGGTGGTTGAAACAGGATGATGGGTTTCCCCGAGTCCTTCCACGAGGATGGCTGGTTGTATCTCCGCGGGATGCGAGCCGTCCTGCGCCAGAGCAATCGAAGCGGAGAGGATCCCCAGCAGCGCGCACACGAATCGTTTCATCCGGGAGCCAGCATAAATGCAGTATCCGATGGGGCACAAGGCCCGAATATTATGCTTGATTTACCATTCGCCGGGATTGAATATGTGTTTGCATTTACCAGAGGATCATCCCCCATGAAACTCTTAAAATCGTTCACGCTGCGCAACCGTGCGCCAACCCTCGTTTTTCCAGGAGAATTCCGCCCCATCGCGGGCATTCATCAAAAACAGGAGGAACTAAAATGAAACTACGAAAATTAATCACAGCGGGTCTGATCTTCGCCGTGGTCGGGATCAGCCAGCCCATGTGTTTTGCAGATGGAAATGCTCCATCGCTTCTTCAAAGAGTCTGCGGTTGGCTGGGCATTGGTGTTCGCACAACAGGCGGGGCAACTATGCGTGATGCGATCAACGACAACACGGATAACATGAGGGGCCCCGACCGGCCGCAACAGCCGTCCGTTCCGCCTCCGCACGTGGATGTGCCTGTGGCTCCGCGTCCATGTCATCCGCAACCCGTCGTCCCTCCCAAGTGCCATTAATTGGCTACAAGCCCAATCCCGGCAGCACAAAGGAGTAGTTTCTCCTTTGTGCTGTTGAACAATTGTCTCCCATACACTCCTATGAACACGAAATTAAAAGCAGCCCTCATTGTCCTCGTTACGACCTTCGCGCTTGAAGCGTTCGCACACGCCCTGAGCGGAACGTATGTCTATACCAATAAAACCGCGGTCATCAAGTTCACCCTCAACGAAAACGGCACGTGGACTTCCGATGCGCGCGACCCGAACAACAAACGCAGGCACCAGACCGGCAAGGGCACGTACTCCGTCGCCAAAAACAACAAGATGGTCACGCTGGCGACGTCGGGAATCAACTGCCATATGACGGTAGAGCGCAACGGCGACCTTTACGAAAAGGCGAGCAATGTGCGCCTACGCCGCGAAAAATAATGCCGTAGAAAAGGCGCCTGATTACTCCATGCGCGTGCGGCCGCTTTGAGAGGGAGGACCGCAAGGGTTGTGTTGTACGATTCATCTAACAGAGGCGCAATATCCGCTGCCGCAAAATAAAAAGTTTACTTGACAAAACTGAAACGTGTAAGCAAACATCGCCGCGTTAGTGCGCCTTTGGCAAAACCCTCAACTACACCCCTAAACAAGGAGATCTATGATTCGTAACTATAGTGTTCTTGGTGCAGCATTACTCACAATGGCCGTGGCCAATTCACCCGTTGTCGCAAGCGGCGGCGGTGGCGGCGGCGGCGGTTCCTCCACGAGCGTCAGCGATTATCTTGCAGACCAGGCGTCGAGGCCCGACAACGCTTCGCTGCGGATTAACAGTTCCGCCATCGATCACATCGATGACCGGTTCATCGACTTCAACAAGACGGCAAAAGCCGGTGTCGAATCATCGGGCAAGGAGATGAAGCAAACGGCTTCCCCGGCTGTCAACGAATGGTTCCGGAATCCCACCGTTTACGCGGAGTACGGATACATCAACTCCACCGACAAACGAATCGGCGGCGCCGACAGCAATACAAACTCGGCAACGATCGGTTTCGATTTCATGACGAAATATGACATCCTGACCGGAATCATTTATTCCTACAGCAACCGCAGCGCCGCGATCAGCCCCGCGGGATTTCCGACAGATGAGGACTCCCACTTCATATCCCTCTACGTTGCGAAGTCCTTCTGGCAATGGGTCAGCGTCGGCGTGAGTGGCGGCTATGGCTATACTTCCACGGAAACCCTCGGCGTCAGCTCCGGCAACGAAGATACATGGGACGTGGCACCGTTCGTCAGTGTCTCCCATAGCTGGGGAGCGTTCTCGGCTTCCCTGACCACCAGCTACATTCAGTCATGGTCAAATATGTACGGCCTCGGCGCCCCCGGTGGGGATACGGATAACGAGACCGGCAAGCTCACCGTCGGGTTGAAACTTGGATACGCCGTTACGGAAAAACTCCGCCTGCAAGCCACGGCAAAGTACACGGGGGTCACGGACCGCGAGCCAACGGCCATTCCGGAAGCACGGAATTGGGCCACCTTCGGCACCAAGGCGACCTACCGCATCGTTGAGCACCTCGACGCCTACGCCGGGTACGCATACGACGCGTTTAACACCAGTTACAGAAACCACAACCTGCTGGTCGGTGTTTCTTATTCCTGGTAAAAACACCTTGTTATTTCCATTGGTTGGTTAATTGTTTGCCGGCATGTTCCCCATGCCGGCAAGCTTTTGTACAGCACATGGCATTTTGCAGAATTCTCTTCAAGGCGGTGCTGGCCGCCTTGTTTTTCAGCGGGCTGCCGCGCCCCGCGCTTTCCGCGGCTGAAACTCCCCCGGGGCAGCAGCTGGCCGGTGGCCGTGTCTGTTTCAGCGCATTCGTAAACTCGAGCTTCCGTCGCAGGCAAAAATTAACAGCCTGGAAAACAACGGCCCTCGCGATTCGCCGGACCCTTGAGATCTGGTATCCGGAACATCTCACGTGCTCATTCGTGGAGAATGGCCCGCCGGAAACATTCCGGCAGTTTCTCCATGGCCTCCCCGCCGGAAAAGATTGCGGTATCAGCCTCGTATATCTCTGCAGCCACCAGTCGCCTGCCGGCGAGTGGGATTTTCCGGAGGAGAAACTTCTCCCGCTCGATACGCTCCTCGGCGATGCCGGCATCCGGGAAAACTCGCGGCGCATTGTGATACTCGACACTTGTTTTGCAGCCGCTGCAGGCAATCAATCGCTCTGGAGGAAACTTGCCCCCCTCTCCCTGTTCGCCTCACAGGCAACGGAGGAAACTCCTGAAGCGAATTTCCACAGCCCCCAGCCTGTTGACTATGCCCACCGTTATCCCGCCGCATACACGTGGTTAAAAACCACTCTCGGCAGGGAGTGGGACGGGAAAATCAGTTTCCTCGGTTTTGTCTGGGTGCAAACGTTTCTACAGCAAAAGAAAGCTCCACATGATATTCCCGGGTGGCTTGATTTCATGGAACAATGCCAAGCCACCGCCGCGCAATTCCGGCAGCAGGTCAGCAAAAAATCCTCGTCTCAAATCACGGTGACGCTGAAAGCCGGTGACAAAGAATTATCCGGCAAGTAAGCGGAGTGAGCGGGAAAGCAACGCTGAGCAAGCGGATGCCGACCTTTTCAAATAACGAGGACGGGTGTTCCGTCGATGCGGCTGTGCTTCATGTCCTGCAAAGCGCGGTTCGCTTCCTCCAAAGGGTAGGATGTGGTCTGCGGCCTGACCTTTGCTTTCGCGGCCTCGGCGAGGAGGGTGTATGCGTCGCTGCGGGTGTTTGCGATCGCCTCGGAAAAAATGCCAGGGAAACCGTGAAGAAAAAATTTCTCCTCACGCGCTATGTGAAGCAGTACCTGGACCTGTTAAACTCCTTCGAGGTTAGCTTCCGGCTGTAAATCACCGGGCGGTGTCTCTCACGGCTTGATGTGGGCGACCTGGTCCAGTGCTACCGGCGCGGGCGCGGTTGCATCCTCCCATCGCACTTTTACGGTCCTGTCGTTGACCGCCTCGACTTTGCCCGGGAACATTCTCGGCTTGCCGTCGCGGCAGGCGAGCACGCGGTCGCCGGGGTGGATCTCACCGGGGCGGGCGACGGGAACGAGGTCGTCCATCGCCAGCTTTGCGGTGGTGTTGTCGTCGTAGAGCACGGCGTATATGCCGTTGAATTTCGCGGTGACTTTGGCGCGGTACCACTCGGTGCGCCATTCGGCGGCGACGATCTCGCCTACTGCAAAATCACGCGGAGACACGGCTGCGAACTGCGGTTTCGATTTCGCTGTAGTGGGGCCGGGGCTGCGGGTGCGATCCGGCGTGACCCACTCGTCGTCATCGCCGGTTTCCGATTCGTAGTGGGCGAAGTAGAACCAGTCCTCGACGGTTTTCGTGATGGTGGCAAGGTACCAGTGGCCGTCCTGCCATTTCACCTCGTAGCGCTGGCCGATGTTCAGCTTTGGTTTCACGACCGGGCGCAGGCGGGACGTGTCCACCCACTCGTCCCACTTGGAATCCCAGCCGTAAAAATGGATCCTGTAAGCGGCGCGAGCGGGCCTCCAGTCGAGGATCTCCGAGACGTACCACTTCCCCTCGGAATCCCTGGCTTCCAGCACGTCCCCGATCTGGTGCGGCCCGGGGACCGACCGCACTATTTTTTTGCCGGGCCTCGCGAGATGCATGACAAAATCCGACTCGAAGGATGGCGTGACGGTGCTCCCCGCGAGCTGGTTCTCCTCGTATTTCATGCGGTCGTGGATGAACCGGTTTGTCTCGGCCAGCGTGATTTTTCCGTCGCGGTCGAGGTCGGCCATGGGATCGCCCGCGAACACCTTGATGAGCGAATCGGTGAATGTCCAATGGCCGGTGGAGATGTTGGAAGCCGTGGCGGAGGCGATGCACGCGACCTTCACCCCGGGCCGCCGCTTTTCAAATTCCCTGACCACCGAGCCGAGCGAGCCGGAGCTGCAGCAATCCCCGATGAGAAACAGGCGCGCGCCCTTCCACTTCTCCAGGATCGGGTAAACCTCCTCCGCGTGAAACTCCGTGTGGTCGGGGTCGTCCGGGTCGGTGTCGTAGCAGCAAAGCAGCTTGCGGCTTCCGTGCCCCTGGAAATAAAAGATGAGCGTGCTCTCCGGTCCCGAGCGGGCTGCGAGCGAGGCAAGCGAGTCGCGCATGGCCGCATGCGTGGCCGCGCTGTCCTTCAGGAAAATGATGTTCGCCGGGGGAACGCCGGTGAGTTTGAGCTGCTCCACCAGATCGCCGTCCCGGCGCTTCTCACCTTCAAAGGCGGGAAGCTTTGCCTTCGGCGGCCAGCGGGTCACGCTCGCCACGAGGATGAATGTCTGCGAGGGATTCCATGCATCCTCCGCGAGCGTTGCGAATGGCAGGGCGCAAAGCATCCATGCGGTCATCCGCAGGCAGTGCGCTCTGATCGCAGGCATGGCGGTATTTATAGAATGTGGCGTTTGGAAACGCGATAGCGAAAAAATGTCAGGGTTTGTCAGGATTGAGGAGGGTTTTGCGGTGTACACGCGCTGTACATCCCTCTGTGAGTGTCGGTAAGGTTTCTGGCCGTTCTCTGTAAAGTTAAGGATTGTCATGGTTTTGGGGAAATTTTGGAGAATGGGACGCATGGGTCGGGATAACCGGAATGCCGGGATTGGCATTTGCGTAAGCCAACCTACGGGGGTTTTCGGGCCCGGCGGGGTCGATTTCGCCTAACGCGGAACAAGTTAAGCCGCCCCCCTCCGCCCACGGCTTCATCTCGCTGCGCTCGGTTGCGCCGGATTTTTGCCACACTGGCGGGTGAAAACCGGTGCGTAGCCCCTCGGCCTCTTCGACAAGCTCAGGACTTCCAGCAAGCTCGGGACCTTCGGACCCACTACAGGTTCGGGATCTAGCGGGACGCGTGGTGTGGTGGCTGGAGCATATTTTCATATCCCATGGTCGTTGGTGCCGCAGCGGCGAAAGTCAATGAAATTTGCGGTGTTTTTGCCGCCGTGGAATGTCGCGAATTTGATGGCTGTAGCCGGCGATTTGCATCAAAATTCTGTCAAGATTTTTCGCCTGACCCCCATTTTCCACCAGGTGAAAATGATTGGTTCGGACTGGGACATGGGTGACACCGAGACCGGCCCCGCCACCGGAGTAATAACGATTCAGCGGAAATGCCGAAAAGAAGTTAGCCTGGAGACTCTTTTTCAATCTTATGAATCCATCGATAAAAGCGATGCATTTTTAATAACTATCGATTAACGGGATTACCGGTATTTGGCGTAGCCTTGGGCGCATGAAAACAGATCGACCGCCCGCCCATGAATGAAGCGGTGAAAAAACCGATCACCGTCGCCGCGCGCGTGCTCTACGCCATGGCGCTGCCGGTGGTTTTTCTCGGCGTCTATTCCCCCCTGGCCACCTCGGTGTGGGAATGGAAACAGCTCGGCACAACCACGGCGCATGCGGAGCTACTGGCACTCGCGGTCGCGGCGCTGGGGGCCTGCAAATTCTGGTGGAAACCGCGCACCGTGTTCACGTGGATCGCGCTGGTGATGCAAATCCTCTATGCGGGAGCTTGGACGGCGGCACCGTTATTCCAGCAAGGCCGGCTTCTCTCGGACTGGGAGAGTTATTTGATCCTGCTATTCTTCATCGATGTGGTCGTGATGCCGCTCACCGTGCTGCTGTTGATGATGGGCGTGCTGCGACGCGAGAGAATCACGTGGACCGCAGCGGGGCTGGTTTACTCAATACTGGCGGCCTTTGCTTTCACCGACCTGCGCGAGCATATCCCCTGGGTGTTGGACGGAGTGTCGGGCAGCCATTGGTTTTCCAGGACAGCGCGGCACTGGGATGCGGACCTCTACGACAAGCTCAGCCCGGACGCCAAGGAAATCGCCGGGGATCACTCGCTCATCAAAAAGGACCGCCTCAGCATCCACAAAGTGTACGAGCTCGACGAGGCGGCCTACAGGTCGGCACCGGAATTCCATTGCGCGGTCCTCAGGGAAATAATGGCCGAGTTTCCGGCGGTGACGGATTTTCAGACACAGCGGGAGGCGCTGCGTGAACTCTGGCGGGGATGGAATGTTCATGGGGAATGCGGGCGGGACGTCCTGCTCTTCCACAGCGCCCTGATGCAGCAGAACAGGGGCGCGATCAGCGACGAGGCGGCGCGTTTTCTGTTGAGTCGGCGGGGGTACCTCACCTACATCCTGAACGACGACGGCTACAAGCCCGTGCTGGAGGCATTGCCACGCTACCTGCAGGAGCGCCTCGCCACGCCGCGCAAAACCCGGGCCGACGAGAAATCGGCCATGGAATTCCACAACCTCGCGTTTTCAGACATCGAATACGACATGGACAAACTCCAGGCCGCACCCGCATCCGCGCTCGCCGGGGCCAACCGCGCCAATGCGGCAAATCTCATCCTGTTCCTCCCTTATTTAAACGATCTCCAGTCCTCCCGCATCGTCAGAGGCAAGCGTCTCGCCGACATAATCTCCACCCTGGCCGCGCTCAAGCAGAAGCTGGAGGAGAACCCGTTTCCGGAGGCAGCGGCTACACGGCCACCACCGGCAGAAAACTGACGCCATAAGATTGCGAGTAATGCATAGTCCTCACCGTGCAAAACCTGCGCTCATGGGGCTGATTATCGGAATGAATGGCAACACGGCCGCGACCAACCAGATTACCAGGAACAAAAGCGTCACGGAGAGCGTTGCGACCGCCAGGAGCGTCGCGTTGTCAGCATTGTCTTTTTTCCGGAAAGACAGGAGGGCGGCCAGCAGGAAAATCGGAATTGGAAAAAGATAAGGCCATGCTGATTCGCAGAACAGAACGGTAAGGCCGGGAAGTGGTTTGCCTCCCGAATGAATCCGGAAAAATACCTGCGCGATGTGTGACATAACCCCCGTGAAGAATGCCACGCCTGCCGACGCCGCTGTTGGAATCCTGGATGCCTGGGCCTGGATGGGCCTGGATGGGCCTGGATGGGCCTGGATGGGCCTGGATGGCCTGGATGGTCATGGATGGGGTCAGTCCATGACACTTGACTTTTTGCCGGGGATCATGAGGGAATGGCCTCCTTGCGCAGCTTGAGCAGGCGCGCGCGCAGTTTGGGATTGTCTTTTGCGCGCGCGTTCAATCTCTGCACCACCCGGTGCACGCCGCTTCCGTCCCTGTAGCCCAGTTCCCTGCCGATTGCGGCCATTTGCTCACCCCCGAGTTCCACCCGCATCCATATCTTCATCCGTTCATCCTCCTCCTCCGCGATCCATTTCGCTATCCTGCGCCTTGCCGCGTTCAACGCCGCCCGACTGGTCCATCGCAGATGTTCCGCGGAAGCGTTTCCCGACATGATTTCCCTGGCTTTCTCCCATAGTTGTTCGCTCCCGAGCACGAGGCCGCCCTTAAGGTTTGCCCACGGTCCATCGATTTCCCGCCCGAAGGCGCTCCTGATGAATTTTCGATACTCGCGGCGCGCGACCCGTTTTTCCCGGTGCCAGAAGCAGAGCCACTCACCGCTGATTTTTACCAGGCGGTCGCCCCCTCTGCCGGTGTAATCCCCGTGGCTGCTCCATTCATAGGCCTCCAGTGTTTTCGTTCTTTCCACCGGCACCGGGTCGCTCTTTTTGCGGGGACGCACGGGGTTCAGGTGGATATAGCGCAGCAACTCCATCCCGTAGGCGTCCGCCTCCACCAGATGCGCCTTGTACCGGCCCTGGAAGAGATGGCCGGCGCGGCGGTATTTGCGGTTGAAACGGGCTGTGTAGGTTGTCTGCAGCCACGCCATCGCGCGGGACAGGTTTCCAAGCGGGGTTTCGATCACCAGGTGAAAATGATTCGGCATCAGGCAGAAGCAATGCAGCATGATCCCAAACCGCGCCCGCATTTGCTCCAATGTCTCCAGGAAGAGCCTCCGGTCCTCGTCAGAGCGGTAGATCAACCGCCGCTCATTGCCGCGCGCCGTGATATGATAAACCGCTCCTTCGAATTCGATCCGGGGCGCCCGTGCCATGTGTGCAGTCTGACCATATCACAACAATAATGTCAAGTGTCATGGACTGACCCCATACACTCGGCCTCCGTGAAGAACCGTGTGCCGGGCATCTGCGCGCCGCTGCGGGAAAGATCGCGCAGGTAGAGGATTCTCCATGCGACCACCATGTATAACGCGATGGCGGCAAGCAGGGCATC
>Ga0268264_10002107_pt1 | contig 17736 bp, 18 predicted proteins | sample KBSSwiS32_FD_190357 | JGI IMG/M metagenome (GOLD analysis project Ga0268264, IMG submission 190357) | Switchgrass rhizosphere microbial communities from Kellogg Biological Station, Michigan, USA - KBS Switchgrass S3-2 (SPAdes) (version 2) | ecosystem: Host-associated > Plants > Roots >...
CGGGAAATTCGAGATGAATCTTCGCAACGTGGCGATCATCGCCCACGTCGATCACGGCAAGACGACGCTTGTCGACCAGCTCTTCCGCCAGTCGGGCACCTTCCGCGACAACCAGCGGATCGAGGAGCGGGCGATGGATTCGAACGACCTCGAGAAGGAGCGGGGGATCACCATCCTCGCCAAGTGCACGTCGGTCGAATGGCACGGCACGCATATCAATATCGTCGACACTCCGGGCCACGCCGACTTCGGCGCCGAAGTCGAGCGCATCCTTTCCATGGTCGACGGGGTGATCCTGCTGGTCGATGCCGCCGAAGGGCCGATGCCGCAGACCAAGTTCGTCACCGGCAAGGCGCTCGCGCTCGGCCTTCGTCCGATCGTCGTCGTCAACAAGATCGACCGCCCCGACGCTCGCCCGGCGGAAGTGCTCGACGAGGTGTTTGAGCTGTTCCTCAACCTCGACGCCAGTGATGAGCAACTCGACTTCCCGACGCTCTACGCGAGCGGCCGCGCGGGCTATGCGGGCGCGACCGACGACATCCGCGAAGGCGACCTCACTCCGCTCTTCGAAACGATCGTCAGCCACGTCCCCCGGCCGCGGGTCGACGCCGGCCCGTTCCGCATGCTTGCGACCCTGCTCGACCGCGATCCGTTCCTCGGCCGGATCCTCACCGGCCGAATCGAAAGCGGGCGGCTTGAAATGAACATGCCGATCAAGGCGATCGACGTTGCCGGCAATGTCGTCGAGGAAGGCCGCGCGACCAAGATCTTTGCCTTCCGCGGGCTCGAGCGCGTGCCGGTGGAAAGCGCCGAAGCGGGCGAGATCGTCGCCATCGCCGGCCTCATCAAAGCGACCGTCTCCAACACCTTCGCCGATCCCGAAGTCACCGCGCCGCTCCACGCGCGTGAGATCGACCCGCCGACCCTGGCGATGAGCTTTGCCGTCAACGACAGCCCGTTTGCCGGCAAGGACGGCGACAAGGTGCAGAGCCGAGTCATCCGCGAGCGCCTGCTGCGCGAGGCCGAGGGCAATGTCGCGATCCGCGTCACCGAGACCCAGGGCTCCGACGCTTATGAAGTCGCCGGCCGCGGCGAGCTCCAGCTCGGAGTGCTCATCGAAACCCTCCGCCGCGAAGGCTTCGAGCTCGGCATCAGCCGCCCCCGCGTCCTCTTCCGCGACGGCCCGTCAGGCCGCGAGGAGCCGTACGAAACCGTCGTCATCGACGTCGACGACGAATTCTCCGGCACCGTCATCGACAAGATGGCGATGCGCAAGGCGGAGATGACCGACATGCGCCCGTCGGGCGGCGGCAAGACGCGCCTCACCTTCAGCGCGCCTAGCCGCGGCCTCATCGGCTATCACGGCGAGTTCCTGTCGGACACGCGCGGCACCGGCATCATGAACCGCCTGTTCGAACGCTACGGCCCCTACAAGGGCCCGATCGCCGGTCGCCAGAACGGAGTCCTCATCTCGATGGAGCAGGGCCCGGCGGTCGCTTATGCGCTGAACGCGCTGGAGGAGCGCGGCATCCTCTTCGTCTCGCCCGGCGAGATGCTCTACGAAGGCATGGTCATCGGCGAGAACGCCAAGCCCCAGGACCTCGAGGTCAACCCGCTGAAATCCAAGCAGCTCACCAATTTCCGCGCCAGCGGCAAGGACGAAGGCATCCGCCTCACCCCGCCCAAGCGCATGAGCCTGGAACAGGCGATCGCCTACATCGAGGACGACGAGCTGGTCGAGGTGACGCCGAAGGCGGTGCGAATCCGCAAGCGGTTCCTCGACCCGCATGAAAGGAAGCGGGCGGCGAGGAAGCTGGAGGCGGCTTAGCTCGGTTATCCGGCCAGCTGACGTCACACTTTTCATTCGCGCGCGAAGCGTGCACCCTACCGGCCGGGAATTTGCCAACCGATGATTTTGCGGTCTATCTAACACCGCTCGGTCAAACCTGCTTGCGGGGGAAAGCATGTTCGACGAGTTTCAGCGTAAGACAATTCCACTCGCTCAGATTGCGTTGGACTCGCAGAATCCCCGAATAGTGACGTTGGAGCCTCTGACGAGCGAGGCAGAAATAATCAGCTATTTCTTTGAACATGAAGGCTTGGCTGACTTCATCAAGAAAATTGCTTCCGAGGGTCTGAACCCAGGCGCGGAAACTCCCTTCGTAGTCAAAGAAGGGAAGTCATATACAGTCGTTGAAGGGAACACTCGGATCGCCGCGTATAAGCTGCTGACCGGGTTGGCTATTCCCGCGTCGGATCACAAGGCGCTCGTCCCGGCAATCTCAGTGCAGCTGAAGCAAAGCTTGTCTGAGGTGGAGTGTGCTGTCGCACCCGATCGGGAGAGTCTGCTTCCCATCATGGCGAGCGCTCACTTCGGCTTAGGTGACAAATCGAAATGGGGGTATCTCGGCAGCCGTAAAGCGGTTTACGATCAATGGGTTAAGAACCACACCGTAGCACAACTAGCGAAGATATTTAACCAGCCGAAGGGCAGAATTCGGGACTACATTCTTGAATATAAGCTGTTCCTACAGTCGCTGGAATACGAATGGCCTGACGAAGAACGTGAGAAGCTCGAAGATCCGGCGGTGAAGTTCAATCCCCCCGTCCGCTTCCTTCAGGGTCAGAACCACAAGGAGCGTGTTGGCGTTGACCTGGACCGCGACAGCCTGCAGATCAAATTCACGTCTCCGGAAGCGGCGGACAAGCTCCAGCATCTCATTCGCAAGCTCGTCACCAAGCCCGAGAAAGGGCTCGGCGCCACTGCGACCTACGACGCCGTTTTCGCGGACTACAAAGCGAAACCCGGGGGCACGGGACCAGCTGCAAAGGGAAAGGGCCCAAGCCCAAATCTGAAGCAAGGAGCTCTCTTCAATTATCCCATCAAACTCCATAATCAGCTTCTCAAGCAACTCGCCAAAGAGGCCCGGAACCTAAATTGTACGGTTTATCCGGCATCAGGCACTTTTCTGCTCCGAAACTTCCTAGAAGTATTGTTGAAGCAGATCATCGATGATCAGGGCGCTAATCCGGCTAAGAAATCGCTCGATCTTGAAGGTTCCATCAATCTCTGTCTTTCGAACAAAGTCGACCTGCATCCAGACGACAAGAAAATTTTAGTCGAGTTCAAAAAGAGCCAATTGGATAATCTCAATCTCGGCGCGCATGGCACTCTAATACCGAATAGCTTGCGATTATTTGCCGCTAGAGACTGCGTCGATCAGTTCGTGAAGCGCAACGTGTGAGCTTGGTTTCCTCGCCTCTTCGTTATCCTGGAGGAAAAGCCAAACTCTTCCCCTTTTTCGCCGGCCTCATCGAAGCCAACAATCTTTTTGGCTGCGAGTATCGCGAGCCTTATGCGGGGGGCGCGGGCCTAGCGCTCAACCTCCTTGCTGGAGGTTTTGTCAGCCGTATCCACCTAAACGACATCGACCCCGGAATATTTGCATTTTGGCGGACTGCCACCCGATCTGCGGAAGCGCTCTGTTCGCTCGTTTCAGCCGCCCAGATCAGCATTGATGAGTGGTACCGACAACGCGAAATCTGGCGCCGACCCGATCGGCATTCTGAGATCGAATTGGGCTTTGCTACGCTCTATTTAAATCGCGCAAACAGGTCCGGTATTATCGAGGGTGCCGGGCCAGTGGGCGGATATCATCAAAGCGGTGCGCTACGCCTAGATGCGAGGTTCAACAAACGCACCGTGATTGAACGCATTCAACTTGTTCGAGAGTTGGCTGAGCGCATTTCCGTCACGAATCTAGACGCCCTAGATTATATTCAAAGCTCGGTGGGGGACGGTGATCTTATCTATCTTGATCCGCCGTATTACGTGCGCGGCCAGAGACTTTATAAGAATTTCTACAACCATGAAGATCATCAGCGAATTAGCGAGCGTGTTCGTGGGCTGATCGGAAACTGGGTCGTTAGTTATGACGATGTCGTTCCTATTCGAGCCCTCTACGAGTGGGCCACTCCGTTACAATTAACTCTTCGCTATACCGCGGGAAACAGCGCGGTTGGCAGGGAGGTTGTATTCGTGAGTCCTAGTCTTCGCGTCGATGCAACGGAACTGCGCGTAGCCTGATGGCGCCAACGGAGATCGGCATTGTTTGAATTTGATCGAGATCAGTCAGACCGGACATTGCTCCAAGGATTTCTGACATCCGTGAAGGTAATGTTGATCACAATCATCGAGCGGGGTTACGAACCGCTTCTTCAAGCGCCTACGCTCCTAAGACTCAACCCCGATCTGAACCAGGATGCTCAGGCCGCGCTTCAGGAATTCATAGATCAGCAACACTTTGAGCGCGCACTTTCGGCCGTCGAAACTGTGGGCCAGGAAGCCCTTGATTTGCATGGTGTAAGCGGCGCGCAGCTCCGGTTCAAACTCGCCGGGATACAGGAACGCGAAAAGCGATTTCGGCTTCGACCATGGATTTGGACACTCTCTCGAATGTTCGAAGCAATCGATAATCTGCTGGACAGCTTGCTAAAGGCACTGCCTCTGGGAGACGCCTTGAAGGAGTTCAAGGACGGTATCCTCGCAGCTACTGAAGACCGCACGGCTCCAGACCTGTGATGGCAGTCTCTGAGCTAAGCGAATACGTCAAACGGTACACTAAGCTGGCGCACGCGGTGGCCGCGCTCAAAAGCCAAAAACTAGTTCTCCCAAATCCTTCCAGTTGGGACGACTCAAACGATCAGGAATTTGTGAAGCTGTATCGGCGGCACATCTCTGCGAAATCGATTTACGCAATGTGCTGCACCATGAGTGCCGAAAGATATCATCATTGGCGCATTTTTACGGAAAAGAACGACGCCAGTGGGGTTTGCATTGAGTTTAAACGCGAGCCCCTTCAGGCAGCGTTGAATCGAATCCGGAACGTCAGAGCCGAGCCCGTTAAGTATGTAACGCTAAAGACGTTGCGTGAGACGGGACGCTATCGGCCCGAAGACCTCCCGTTCATTAAGCGCGTTGGCTACTCCGACGAACGCGAATGGCGCATTCTTGTAACCTCCCCTGGACCTCAAGGCTCTCTGTTCGAAATCCCATTTAACCTTGCTTGGGTGCATCGAATTATCTTGAACCCTTGGATGGACGAAAGAGAGAGGGAATCCGCGCGAAGAGTCCTTCGTCCACTGATCGAGAAGTCAGCTCGGATTAGCGCAACCTTCCTCACAAACAGCGCCGAGTGGAAAGAATTGGGCAAGAGGCTAGTTCGGTAGGAAGAAATCAATGGAGTAAATCTCGTGACGTCGGGCAGTTCGATCGGCCGACACCTCGCGCCGCCGCCGAGCATTTTCCATTTTCCTACAGCACCCCTTTTATGGCTTAGGCTTGCGGATGCCTGTCTTGAGCCTGTCGGAATCGCAGATGACCGGAGGTCAACGGCCTGTCTTCAGCCTGTCGAAATGGCCGGCCCCAGATCGCCGTGCGTGAATCCGCGCCACACAGTCAATTTGGTCAACTTCCCCTTGGGCGAAATCCTACGCCTCGCGCGTACGCGCGCGCGTGTCAGTGCCAACTTTGCCAACTTCCGCGGCCCTCGTGCTCGCCCCCGCTAACGCTTCTGAGCGCGCGCCTTCCGGTTCGACGCCTCGAGCGCCCTCAGCAGGCTCGGCTCATCGGCCGACGAGACATCCGCGATGCGCCAGCCGCGCGCGGTGCGTGTCAGGGTGAATTGCGCCCGCGTGGGTTTGCCTCCGTCCCAGCCGATCGACACCCGGACGATGGCGATGCCGTGGCCGGCCGCCCTGACGCCGGTCACCGCGGGATGCATTCCGCTCGTGTCCTGGCACTGGCAGACCGGGTCGCCGTCGAGATAGCCGACCTCGCCTTGGGCCAGCTTCGAATCCTCGTTAATCGCCGCCAGCAGCCGCGGCGCGAAGACCCGGCCGGGGTGGGTGAAGGGGCTGTAATCGGACTGCCCGTAGTTCGCGTACAGCCGCTCCATGAAGCCGCGCGGCGTTTCCGCCGGCTGCGCCGCCGCCGCGGCGAGCGCGAGGAGGATCATCATTTCGCCATCTCCAGGATCTTGCGCCATTCCTCGTCGCGCACCGGCGAGACCGAGAGCCGCGACAGGCGGACCAGCTCCATTTTCGCGAGGCTCGGCTCGGCCTTGATCTGTTTCAAGGTGACCGCAAGAAGGGGCCGAACCGGCTCGACTGCGACGGAAACCCAGTTTGCGTCCTTTGGATCGGGCCGCGCTTCGCGGGTCACCCGCATGATGCCGACCACCTGCCGTTCGTCGCCGCTATGGTAGAAAAAGACCTCGTCGCCCTTCTTCATCGCTTTCAGGTGGATTCGCGCCGTTGGGTTGCGGACTCCGTCCCATTCGGTCGTTTTGTCGCGCACCAAATCGTCCCAGCTGTAGACTCCACTCTCCGATTTCATCAGCCAATGCGCCATTGCGGGACACTCCTTGCGACGAATGCTGTTACGCCGCCGACGAGCCGAGTGAAAGTATCGGCGAATCGAGCAGAAAACGCCGGAAAACTGAACAAAATGAAAGTGTTCCGGATTCCATCCCGCGACTCCACCGGTTCACCGCCCGGTGGGTTGGCCTCGGTTAACACATTCCATATCTGGTGTTCAGCAATTGAGAGCGAGCGAGCCCGAGGGTCTTTTTAGGCCGGGCTCCAGGGCAAGACGGAGGGTCTTCCACAGCGCGATGCGCTTGGCGCCAGTTGAGGCGCTGGAAGACCCATCCGCCAAAGAGGGAATAACAGTTGGTAAAGCTTATCGGCGGTCGCGCTGCGGCCGCGGTCATCGGACTATTCATGCTGGGCCTGGGGTCGAGCGGAGCCGGCGCGCAAAGCCTGGCGGCGAACCTCAACGTTCCCGCCGCGGTCCGCGCGCTGGACGTCGATCAGGGTTCCAGGACCCTTGGCGTCGGTACGCAAGCGAGCCTGACCTCCGCGGTCCTCTCGACCCAGCCGCAGCCGGCGCAGACGGTCCGTACAAGCCTGCCGCAGTCGATCGCGCAGGAGGCCGCTTGGCTCTACAAGGGCGGCTGGCCGCTTTACGCGCTGGTCGACAAGTACAGCACCGGGCAGGCGCTGAACGATGAAGCCAATTGCATCGCGACCGCCGTCTATTTCGAGGCGCGCGGGGAATCGCTCGAGGGCCAGCTCGCGGTCGCCCGGGTCATCATGAACCGCGCCGCCTCGGGCCAGTATCCGTCGAGCTGGTGCTCGGTGGTCAAGCAGCCGTCGCAATTCTCGTTCGTCCGCCGCGGCCAGTTCCCGGCCGTCAAGACCGCGTCCGCCGCCTGGGCCAGGGCGCAGGGCATCACTCGCCTCGCGATGGCCGACGTCATTCCGAGCCTGTCGAACGACGTGCTCTGGTACCACGCCAACTACGTCAATCCGTCCTGGGGCCACCGGCTCAGCATGGCGCAGAAGATCGGCCAGCACATTTTCTACCGCTAAGACCAGTTTGTTGTTGGGGAGAGGTGGGCGTTTCGCTTCGGCGGGACGCCCTTTTCCTTTTGATCCATCGCTTTGGCCCGGCGGAGACTCGGCTCGGCGTTAACTTCGTTCACAGGGGATTCGCAGCGGACTCATTCCGCGCGACGATCAACTCACGGATTTTCCGGGAAGAATTTCTTCTCGCGAAGTAGGGGAGCTCGCGGGTGCTCAGGATCCTTGTGGTTGAAGACGATCTTCAGCTGGCGAACACACTCAAATATCTGGTCGAAGACAATCCGAGATATCGGGTGGTCGCGACGGCCGACGATGCGGACAGCGCCATCGCCGCGGCGGAAGAGCATGACCCCGACCTCGTCCTTCTCGACCTCCATCTCGCGCACGGCTCGACCGGTTTCCCGGTCGCGGTCCGGCTCAACGACTTGGGGGTGGCGTGCCTGTTCGTCAGCGGCAAGGCGCCGCGCTTCGCCATGCCCGACCTCGCGCTCGGCTGCCTGATGAAGCCGTTCACGGCCGAGGATGTTCACCGTTCCCTGGCGATGGCCGAGGACATGCTCCGCGGCCGCGAGACGCTTCGCCCGAAGGTCCCGCACAATCTGATGCTTTACGAGACGGAAGTTCGGCCGTCGGCCCTGGCGCCGGTGCCCCTGCCGGAGCCGGGATTCATCCCGTCGAAACGCTCGCTTCGTACCCGGCTGGAGCATTGGATTTCGGGCTACCCGCGGCTCGCGGGCTGAGCTGGCCTAAAGCTGCATATAGCCTTTGCGCGGCTCGCGCTGGCCGAGCGTCTCGCTCGTAAGCGGGGCTCCAGCGTCGAGCAGCGCCTGGCGCCGGTGCTTGATTTCGGCGCTGCGCTGGACGTCCTCGAAGGGCAGCAGCGAGGCGATGCAGGGGTGCGCGAGCGTGCGTTCGACGAATTCGGCCGTGACCGGCCAGCGCGCGGGATCGGGCTCGAAGCCGGCATACGCGGCATTCCGGAAGAAGCTTGCGATCGCGATATCGGCGAGCCCGATCTCGCCGAACAGGAACCCGCCGCGAGGGAGCTCCTGCTCGAGATAATCGAGCGTTCGCGGCACGTCCTCGGTCAGCGTCTTTGCGACGCGCTCCTCATCGCCCGGCTCGCCCCACACCGCAGGTCGAACGACCTTTTGGTAAAACAAACCCCAGATGAACACATCGCCGAGCCGGGTGTCGGCATATTCCTCCAGCCAGCGCGCTTTGGCCCGATCCGCGGCGCCAGCGGGCAGCAGCGGGCGCTCGGGATAAGCGTCGTCGAGATAGGCGCAGATCACCGAAGAATCGCAGATCGAGACATCCCCGTCGACCAGCACGGGGATTCGCCGCAACGGGCTGATCCTTTCATATTCCTCATTGCCGAAAAAGGGCGTGATCGGGTCGATCTCATAGGCGAGGCCCTTCAGGTTCATGCAGGCCAAAACCTTGCGGACGTAAGGGCTGACGTAGCTGCCGATGATCTTCATTCCGGCATTCTAACCGATCACGGCAGTTCCACCACCTCGACCCGCTCGCGGCTGAACTTCAGGCCCACGGTCATGAGCGCCCGAAAGGCGTTGTAGCCACCGGTTCCCGGGTGGAACGCGTGGAAGAACAGCTGCGGTTTGCCGCCGATCCCGGGAGCGACCGAGGCGTGCCCCGGCGCGGTCCAGTGGGTCGTCGATCTCAGCAGCGGCTCGCCCTGTTTGACGTATGGCCCGAGCGGATGGCCCGCGACCGCGACGCCGATCCCGTATGACGGCGTTGAAAAGTCGTTGCCGGCATAGAACAGCCAGTACCGCTTTTCCTGGCGCGTGACGAACGGGCCCTCGATGAGATGGCCCTCCCAATCGAGGTCGTTGCAAAGGACGATGGTGTCGTCCCCGATCAGCGAGCGGCCGTCCGGCGCGATACGCTGGGCGCGGACCGGGGTCGTCATCGCATCCAATATGGTCCCCGCGAGACCGTAGTCCTCGAGCGCCTGGCGGACCTTGTCCCAATTCGCGAGCGCCGCTTCGATCAGTGGCTGCATGAGGAAGAAGCGCTCCATCGGCCGGCGCTGGTTGGCCCAGGGCACGATCGCCGCGGCGAAGGCGGCCGATCGCTGATCTTCTTCGGTCGCGAACAGCCGTTCGATAAGCTCGGGCTTCTCGCCCAGAAGCATCGCCAGCGGGCGCGGCCAGATGCTGTTCCGGTCGTCCTTCCAGAACAAATAGGCGTCTCCATCCTCGTCGACGAAGATGTGGCCGTCGATCACTCCGCCACTCACCTGTCCGCGAAGAGCTCCGGTCGTGTTGACCGGTTTCCCGGTCACCAGCGGAGCGCCATTGTCGGTCCAGGGGCCCTGCGGGTGGGGGGCTCGAGCGAGGCCGATGGCGAGCGCATTGGATCGTTGGCGAGCGGTGAAGCAGAGCCAATATTCGCCGCCGGCCTTGGCGATCTCCGGAGCCCAGAAATCCGCCACGTTGCGGCCGGTCGCGGTCCAGGCGGGCTCCTGCCCCTCGGGAAAGGCGAAGCACCTCGGCTCCCAATGGGCAAGATCGGACGAAAAGAGGATCGGGAAGGCGTCGGGCGCGTCATTCGACGTTGCGACCAGCCACCACCCCTCGTCGGTCTTGAGGACTGCCGGGTCGCCGTATCCGGCAAGGATTTGCGGGTGGACGTTTTCCGTAAGAAGCGGATGCCAGCGGATCTCCGGCGGCGGATGCTCCTCCGCTTTGGCGAAGACATGCGGAAGCCGAGTCCCGAAGTCGCGCGACAGGTCGCGGAAGAAATCGGAATATTGCTGCTGTTCGTTGCCGGGCAGCTCGTACACGCGCCGCTCGCCGTCCGCGGTGACGATGATCAGCCGGGCCTCGCCATGCTCGCTGGCGTCGACCTCGAACGTCGGGACCATCAACGTACTCATCTCGGTCAGAACCCCTTCCGGCGCAGAACGCTGCATCTTATGGTCGGCTCGTGGGGCGGGCGGATCACATCCTGGCAATCGATCAGGGCACGACCTCGACGCGCGCCATCCTGCTCGATTCCACCGCGCAGCCCGTCGCGATCGCTCAGCGCGAGCTTCAGCAACATTATCCTGAGCTCGGTTGGGTAGAGCACGACCCCGAGGACATCTGGCGCGATGCGCTCGCTGTTTCCCGAGAGGCGCTGTCGGGCGTCGATATCCGGAGGGTCGCCGCGGTCGGTATCACCAACCAGCGCGAAACGGCGGTGGTCTGGGACCGCTCGACGGGCGAGCCGGTCCATCGCGCCATCGTCTGGCAGGATCGGCGGACGTCGGAGCGCTGCACCGAGCTCAGGGCAGACGGCGCGGAAGCCTTGATCAGCGAGCGCACCGGCCTGCTGCTCGATCCCTATTTCTCCGCGACCAAGATCGCCTGGATCCTCGATCATGTCCCGGCCGCCCGAGACCGCGCCGAACGCGGCGAGCTGGCGTTCGGCACAATCGACAGCTTCCTTTTGCATCGACTGACCGGCGGTGCGGTCCATGCGACGGACGTCACCAACGCGAGCCGCACGTCGCTGTTCGACATCAGGGCCAACCGCTGGGACCCGGAGCTGTGCCGCCTGTTCACGGTCCCGGAAGCGATCCTGCCAGCAGTCCATGAGAACAGCCGGATCTTCGGAACGACCGCGCCGGGCCTGTTCGACGCCGAAATCCCCATCGCCGGAATGGCCGGGGATCAGCAGGCCGCCCTCTTCGGCCAGGCCTGTTTCGAGCCGGGCATGGCCAAGTCGACCTACGGCACGGGCTGTTTCATGCTGCTCAACACGGGCGAGGAGGCAGTCCGCTCGAAACACCGCCTGCTGACCACTCCCGCGTGGCGCATTGGAGGGCGCACGACCTATGCCCTGGAAGGCTCGATCTTCATCGCGGGGGCGGCGATCAAATGGCTGCGCGACGGCCTCGGCGTGATCGCTCACGCATCGGAGACCGATAGCCTCGCGACCCAAGTGCCCGACAGCCATGGAATCTACATGGTTCCGGCATTCGTCGGCCTGGGAGCGCCCCATTGGGACCCGGAGGCCCGCGGCGCGATCTACGGCCTGACGTTGAGTGCGAGCGGTGCTCACCTCGCCCGGGCCGCGCTCGAGGCGGTCGCGTACCAGACGCTCGACCTCATCGAGGCGATGAAGGCCGACGGCGCCTCATCGCCCGCGGAGATCCGGCTCGACGGCGGCATGGCGGCGAACGCCTGGCTCTGTCAGTTCCTCGCCGACATCCTGCAGGTTCCGGTCGAGCGGCCGCGCAACCTCGAGACGACGGCCCTGGGCGCGGCGTTCCACGCGGGCCTGGCGACGGGCGTCTGGCCGAACCTCGACGCTTTGTCGCGCATCTGGGCACGGCAAGATGCGTTCCGGCCGCAAATGGTCCCCGAGATACGGAATAACTTGATAGCGGGCTGGAAGCGGGCGGTCGCGAAGACGGTCTCGGATAGCTAGTCGCAAGCTGGATGCCCCGCGAGGATTCGAACCTCGATTGACGGAGTCAGAGTCCGTAGTCTTACCATTAGACGACGGGGCAATGCCGGCCTTCGGCGGAGCGGGCGAGATAGAAATCGAGCCTTAGACTGTCAACGCTGGCGGGCCCCATGGCTTGCCCTTGACCCCCGTTCTGTGATTTAACACCGATCAAGTCAGCCGTGCCTTATGCGCGGTGAAGGAAACGGGCGTAATCATGGCGCAGGGTGCCGCCAGAGCGCCGGCCCCGCAGCACAGCGAGCAGGGCGGGCCATCGCAACCAAGACCCGCGTGGAAGCGGGATCACCACCGCCATACCTACGGCGCCATCGACCTTGGCACCAACAATTGCCGCCTGCTGATCGCTCGCCCGACTGATGACGGCTTCACCGTCATCGACGCTTTTTCGCGCATCGTACGGCTGGGCGAGGGCCTGTCGCAGACCGGCCGCCTGTCGACCGCGGCGATGGACCGCGCGGTGGCGGCGCTCGGGGTCTGCGGGGACAAATTGCGGCGCCGCAACGTATCGATTTCGCGTTCGGTCGCGACCGAAGCGTGCCGCCGCGCCGCCAACGGAGAGGAATTCGCCGACCGGGTGCGCGCGGAGACCGGAATCCTCCTCGACATCATCGAGCCCGCCGAAGAGGCGCGCCTTGCGGTTCTCGGCTGCCACAAATTGCTCGAGCCCGGCGACGGCCCGGCCCTGATCTTCGACATCGGCGGCGGTTCGACCGAGCTTGTGCTGGTCGAACAGAGCGACAGCGGTCCCAGGATCCGCGCCTGGTGGAGCGCTCCGTGGGGGGTCGTGTCGCTGACCGAGAGCGAGGGAAAGGAAGCGCTGGAAGGCTCCGATCGACTGAAGGCCTACAAACGCATGCGGGAGCGCGCGCGCCGGGCTTTTGCCAACTTTGCCGTCATGTTGCCGGAGGAGAAGAACGGGATCCGCCTGCTTGGCACCAGCGGTACCGTCACGACCTTGGCCAGCGTTCACCTTGCGCTTCCCGCCTACGACCGTCGCGCGGTCGACGGCTTGCACGTCCCGATCGGCGCGATGCAGAAGATCAGCGGGATGATCGCCAGCATGGACTATGACGAGCGCTCGAGCCTGCCCTGCATCGGCAATGAGCGTGCCGACCTGGTGGTCGCCGGCTGTGCGATTCTTGAAGCGATCATCGAGATTTGGCCGGCGAAGAATCTCGGGGTCGCGGACCGCGGAATCCGCGAGGGAATCCTGCGCTCATTGATGGCGAGGGATGGTCATCAATTGTAATCATCCTCCCCTCGATTTCGAGGGGAGGGGGACCGCACGAAGTGCGGTGGAGGGGCCCCTCCGTCACGCCTTCGGCGTGCCACCTCCCCTGCATTTGCAGGGGAGGATGACTTGAAACGCCTACGGACCGCCAAGGGCCGCAAAGTTTCGTCGACCCGCTGGCTCGAACGCCAGTTGAACGATCCCTACGTCCAGCGTGCGAAGGCCGAGAATTATCGAAGCCGCGCGGCTTACAAGTTGCTTGAGCTCGATGAACGGTTCGGCCTGCTGAAGGGCGCGAAGGCCGTCGTCGACCTTGGAATCGCTCCGGGCGGCTGGAGCCAGGTGGTGCGCCGCAAGGCGCCCGGCGCGAAGGTGGTCGGCATCGACTTCTTGCCCACGGACCCGATCGAGGGTGTCTCCATCCTGCAGATGGACTTCATGGATGAGGATGCGCCCGGTCGGCTAAAGGACGCGCTCGGCGGCGCTGCTGACCTGGTCCTTTCCGACATGGCCGCGAACACGGTCGGCCATCAGCAAACCGATCACCTGCGGACGATGGCGCTGGTCGAGGCCGGCCTGGAGTTCGCGGCCGAAGTGCTTCGCCCGGGTGGGGCTTATGTCGCCAAGGTCCTCGCGGGGGGCGCCGACAGCCAGCTCGTGGCCGAGATGAAACGGCATTTTGCGACTGTAAAGCACGCCAAACCGCCGGCCAGCCGCAAGGATTCGAGCGAATGGTATGTCGTGGCGCAGGGATTCAAGGGCGCGTAGGCCAAGGCGGGGGTCGACAAGATGAGCAAGAAAACCGGTTTTCTGGCCAAGCTTGGCCCAGGAGTCATCACCGGCGCGGCGGACGACGATCCGAGCGGTATCGGCACGCACAGCCAGATCGGAGCGCAGTTCGGCTACGCTCTGTCATGGACGTTCACGCTGACGTTCCCATTGCTCGCGGTGATCCAGTTCGTCGCGGCCGAGATTGGCCGGGTCAGCGGCCGTGGAATCGCGGCGAACGTCAGGCGGCACTACCCGAAGCCGTTGCTGTGGCTGGCCGTTCTGCTCCTGCTCGTGGCCAACGTGATCAACCTTGGCGCCGACCTCAATGCGATGGGCGCCTCCCTTCAAATGCTGATCGGCGGCAACATTTGGCTCTACACCGCGATTTTCGGGATCATCTCGATCCTGCTCGAAGTCTTCATGAACTACCGCAGCTATGCGTCGGTCCTGAAATGGACGACTTTGTCGCTGTTTGCCTATGTCGGGGTTGCGGCGGTTGCCCACGTGCCTTGGGGTCACGCGCTGAGATCTCTGGTTGTCCCGGAAATCGAGTGGACGCCGGCTTATGCGTCGGGTTTCGTCGCCATCCTCGGCACGACCATCAGCCCCTACCTATTCTTCTGGCAAGCCGCTCAGGAGGTCGAAGAGGAGCGGCGAACGCACGCCAAGCCGCTGATGGTGTCACCAAAGCGAGCCGGCCCGGAGCTAAAGCGGATCCGAAACGACACTTTGATTGGAATGGCGATCAGCACCGTGGTTTCGGTCGCAATCGTCTTTGCGACAGCGGCGACGCTCAACGCGCATGGCACGACGGACATTGAATCCGCGGCCCAGGCAGCCCAGGCATTGCGGCCGCTCGCAGGCAATTTCGCATTCGGCCTGTTCGCCATCGGCGTCATCGGGACGGGGCTGCTGGCAGTCCCGGTTCTCGCCGGCTCTGTTGCCTATGCGATCAGCGAAATGTTCGGGCTCCAACCGACGCTCGATGCCAAGGTTCGGCGAGCGCGCGTCTTTTACGGGGTAATTGCCGCAACGACCCTCGCCGGAGCGGCGCTGTCTTCGCTTGGAGTCAATCCCATCAAGGCGCTCTATTGGACAGCGATCGTCAACGGCGTGCTGGCGGCACCCCTGATGGCGATCATGATGCTGATCGTTCGCAACCCCAAGGCGATGGGGGAACTCACGTTGCCGAGGCTGCCAACAATTCTCGGCTGGTCGGCGACCGCCGTGATGACGCTCGCTACAGCGCTGTTTTTCGCGTCGCTAATCTAGTCGGAATCCTGTCTCAGTTCGACGGGGTCTGATTGACGACCTGCTGTACTTTTTCGAGGTCGGCGCGGTGGCCATATTTATGGTCGCTCCATTGCCGCGCCGTCATGCAGACCCGGTCGGCCTCGAGCCGACTGCCCGTCCGATGGACCGTTTCGCATACGACCTTGTCGAGATCGTTACTTCGCGGCGGATTAGAATTCGCGTTTTCGATCGTGGTGACTTGAGCGAGCGCCGGAGCAGTCGCGAGCAGCGTGCAAACGGCAAAGAGCTTGAACATTTCGGTCCTCTAAAACAGCCTCGGGACCGCTCATGCTCAGCTCTTGTCGCGGGCGTCCGCTATCATCTTCTTTAGAATGTCGTAGCCGACTGCAGAGTTGGTCACTCGATTGCCGACGACGAACAAGGGCGTGCCGGTCGCGCCGAGCTGGCCCGCGAGCTGGAAATTGCGCCTGAGCTCGGCCTCGACGGCGGGATCCTTGGCCGGCTGCGGCGGGATTCCGGCTGCGCTGGAGGCGAGGGCGATGGTCTCGGGTGCGGGGCGCCCGGCGGCCCACAGGGTGTCGTGGAACTTGGCGAACCGCCCGGCCTTCGACGCTGCCAGCGAGAGCCGCGCAGCAGCCACGCTATTATCGCCTAGGATCGGCAGCTCACGATAAACGACGCGGAGCCCCTTATCCTCCTGCAGCAGGCGATCCACGGCGGGGTTGCTCGCCTTGCAGTAGGGGCAGGCGTAATCGAAGAATTCGACGAGGGTGACGTCGGGCTTCGACGCACCTTTCCACGAGCTTCCAAACGGAGTTTCGAGCGCAGTGCGGTTGGCCGCGAGCACCGGCGCGAACTGGGCGTCCCGCAGCGCGTCAGCCGTGTCCGGGAGGATCTGGGGGTCATGGAGCATGCCTTGACGGACGATCCTGCCGGCGACGAACTGCGGGATGGCGAAGATCAGCAGGGCCGCGGTCAGCAGCGAGCCGATCACTCCGCCCGCTATCGCTGTTCCGATCGATCCCAGACGCGCCGAGCCGTTCACGCTCCCCGGCATATGAGGTCCGCCGGAGAGAATTTGTCTGAGCCCTTCGGACCTCTCGTCATGGATTTGCTTTCCTCATCGGACGACCTTCTGTTCTTCTTGTTCTCGAGCTCGGCCTTCGACGCCATAACGATGTCCTGGGCGCGAAGACAATCCGGCGTTCCAGGCTTGATCCCGGCAATCGCAACCCGCGCGCTGACCATGGCCTGGCGCGGATTCCCCTCGAGGCTGTAGCGTTCCGCGCTGGCCAGCGAGGCGCGGGCCTGGTCGCCCTCGCGATCATAGATGATTCCGAGCTGGTACCAGGCGAACGGGTCCTGGTTATCGCGGCTGACCGCGGCCTTCAAAACCTGCTTTGCCTCACCGAAATTCTTCGGGTCCTCGGTCGCGACCAGGGCGTGGCCCAGCATCGCGGCGATGAGCGGCATGTCGCCCGAGCGCTGGGTCGCCTCGCGAAGCGGAGCAATGGCGTCGGCCGGCTTGCCGCCTTCGAGCAGGATCTGCCCCTTGAGCTCGAGGAAGAACGGATCGTGGGGATTGGTCGCGAGAAGGGCGTCCGCCTCGCTGATCGCTTTGTCGGGATATCCGCCCAGGTGGTAGGCATAAGCGCGTGCGTAATGAGCGGGGACGCTCTGGTTGCTTTCCGGATATTTGATGACGGCATGCTTCGGGTCGATGAAGCCGATCAGCTTCGCCTTGACCCGCTGGAAGCGGGCGTCGAGCGCTGAATCGACCGGCTTGCTCCATGAGGCGTCGGCTTTGAACTTCGCCTCCAGCGCCTGGATGCGTTCGGATGAGAGCGGGTGGGTGCGCGCGTAGCTGTCGGTGTCGTAGATCGCGAGCCGATATTCCTCGTTCTGCAGCTTGTTGAAGAAGTCGAGCATGCCTTTGCCGCTAATCCCGGCTTTGGAGAGGTAGCTCGCGCCCGCCTGGTCGGCTGTGGCCTCCTGCGCCCGCGTGAAAGAAAGGAAATTGCCCATCGCGGCTTGCTGGCCGGCCATCATAATGCCCTGTCCGACATCGCCGCCAGCGCCGGCGGCGATCGCCAGCGCTCCGAGCACCATGGTCGCGATGCTGATCATGCCGGCCTGTTTCTCGCCCTCGCCGAAGCGGATCGAGTGGCCGCCGGCGACGTGGCCGAGCTCGTGCGCGATCACGCCCTGGAGTTGGTTGACGTTATCGGTCGCCTGGATGAGTCCGGTCTGGATGTAGACCGTTTGCCCGGTCGCAACGAACGCATTGATCTCCGGGTCGTTGAGCAGGACGACCCGGACGCTGTTCGGGTCGAGGCCGGCAGCCTTGGTCAAGGGTCGCGCAATATCCTTGAACAGCAGTTCGGTTTCGCTGTCGCGCAGGATCGACGGCCCCGAGTCATCCTGGGCTGCGGCCGGTTGCCATGCCGACATCGCGAGCATCAGGGCGAGCATCAGCAGCCGCGTTAGGCGGGACAGCAGCGACGTCATCGGCGCCCGCTTAGCATGTCCCGCCCTGAACCAATGATGAAATCTAGCCGAAGGTCCGCTGC
>Ga0268264_10002108_pt1 | contig 17734 bp, 12 predicted proteins | sample KBSSwiS32_FD_190357 | JGI IMG/M metagenome (GOLD analysis project Ga0268264, IMG submission 190357) | Switchgrass rhizosphere microbial communities from Kellogg Biological Station, Michigan, USA - KBS Switchgrass S3-2 (SPAdes) (version 2) | ecosystem: Host-associated > Plants > Roots >...
AGAGCTCCGCTCGCGCGGGGCTCTTCGTTTGTCGCGGCCGATTAGGCGCCGCACTCTCGACGCGGTCGCCCACCGCGGTGGTTCTTCTGGTATGCTGCAGTGCAGCATCGTCACCGATGTGCCCTCTTTTCAACCCTCCCTCAACCATCGCTCTCAACATGATCAACGTCTTCCTCGCCATCGTGCCGCTCGGCCTTGCCACCGGCGCCCTCGTCTGGACCATGGCCTCCGGCGCCCGCGAACAACAGCGCTCGGACAAGTGGGCCAAGCAGTGGATGCGCGACAACACCTGAGGACCGCACGCGCGTCGCAACGATGCGCGCGCGACCCCACAGCCCGCCAACCGGCGGGCTTTTTGTTGCGCTGTGCCGCCGGCGTCGCGCCATGACAGGTGCAACGGTGTGGTGCGCGAAATCGGTGGTGTCAAGTCTTATATAAGACTTAGAATGCCGATCGACGAGACGATTTCCGGAGGACCACCGCCATGCTCGCCGCCTATCGCCAACATACCGCCGAACGCGCCGCGCTCGGCATCCCGCCCCTGCCGCTCGATGCGAAGCAGACCGCCGAGCTGATCGAGCTGATCAAGCGACCGCCGGCCGGCGTGGAAGCGTCGTTTCTGCTCGAGCTGCTGACGCACCGGGTGCCGCCCGGCGTCGACGATGCGGCGAAGGTGAAGGCCTCGTTCCTCGCCGCGGTGGCCCATGACGACCTGTCGGTGGCTGCGATCTCGCGCGTCAAGGCCACCGAGCTGCTCGGCACGATGGTGGGCGGCTACAACGTCAAGCCGCTGATCGATCTGCTCGACGACGACACGGTGGCCGCCACCGCCGCCGATGCCTTGAAGAAGACGTTGCTGATGTTCGACTACTTCCACGACGTCGCGCACAAGGCCAGGGCCGGCCACCGGTGGGCGCAGGCGGTGTTGCAGTCGTGGGCCGACGCCGACTGGTTCACGTCGCGGCCGGAGGTGGCGCACTCCATCACGCTCACGGTCTTCAAGGTGCCTGGCGAGACCAACACCGATGACCTCTCGCCTGCGCCCGACGCTTGGAGCCGTCCCGACATCCCGTTGCACGCGCTGGCCCTGCTCAAGAATGCGCGCCCCGGCACGGCGTTCGCGCCCGAAGAAGAGGGCAAGCGCGGGCCGATCGCCTTCATCGACGACCTGAAGAAGAAGGGCCACCTGGTGGCCTACGTCGGCGACGTGGTGGGCACCGGCAGCTCGCGCAAGAGCGCGACCAACAGCGTGATCTGGGCCACCGGCCACGACATCCCGTTCGTGCCCAACAAGCGCTACGGCGGCGTGACGCTGGGCGCCAAGATCGCACCGATCTTCTTCAACACGCAGGAAGACTCCGGCGCGCTGCCGATCGAGGTCGACGTCTCGCAGCTCGAGATGGGCGACGTGATCGAGGTGCGCCCGTACGACGGCCAGATCGTCAAGCGCGGCGCGGTGGTGGCGACCTTTCAGCTGAGGAGCGACGTGCTGCTCGACGAGGTGCGCGCCGGCGGCCGCATCAATCTGATCATCGGCCGCTCGCTGACCGCGAAGGCGCGCGAGGCGCTCGGGCTGGCACCGTCCACCGTGTTCCGCCTGCCGCAGGCGCCGCACGACAGCGGCAAGGGCTACACGCTGGCACAGAAAATGGTGGGCCGGGCGTGCGGGCTGCCGGTGGTCGACGGCGATCAGCAGGGTGTGCGCCCGGGCACCTACTGCGAACCGAAGATGACCACCGTGGGCTCGCAGGACACCACCGGCCCGATGACGCGCGACGAGCTGAAGGACCTCGCATGCCTGGGCTTCTCTGCCGATCTGGTGATGCAGAGCTTCTGCCACACCGCGCCGTATCCGAAGCCGGTGGACATCAAGACCCACCGCGAGCTGCCGGCGTTCATGAGCAACCGCGGCGGCGTGTCGCTGCGCGTCGGCGACGGCGTGATCCACTCGTGGCTCAATCGCCTGCTGCTGCCCGACACCTGCGGCACCGGCGCCGACTCGCACACGCGCTTTCCGATCGGCATCAGCTTCCCCGCCGGCTCGGGCCTGGTTGCCTTTGCCGCGGCCACCGGCGTGATGCCGCTCGACATGCCCGAGAGCGTGTTGGTGCGCTTCAAGGGTCGCATGCAACCCGGCATCACGCTGCGCGACCTGGTGCACGCGATTCCCTACACCGCGATCCGACAGGGCTTGCTGAGCGTGGCCAAGCAAGGCAAGAAGAACATCTTCTCCGGCCGCATCCTCGAGATCGAGGGCTTGCCCGACTTGAAGGTGGAGCAGGCGTTCGAGCTGAGCGACGCCAGCGCCGAGCGCTCGGCCGCTGGCTGCACGGTCAAGCTCAACCGGGAACCGATCGTCGAGTACCTGAAGAGCAACGTCGTGCTGATGAAGCACATGATCGCCGAGCGCTATGCCGATCGGCGCACGCTCGAGCGTCGCATCCACGCCGTGCAAGCGTGGCTGGCCAACCCGCAGCTGCTCGAGGCAGACGCCGATGCCGAGTACGCCGCTGTGATCGAGATCGACCTCGATCAGCTGAAGGAGCCCGTGCTGTGCTGTCCGAACGACCCCGACGACGCGCGGCTGCTCAGCGACGTCGCGGGCGCGCCCATCGACGAGGTCTTCATCGGCTCGTGCATGACCAACATCGGCCACTTCCGCGCCGCCAGCAAGCTGCTGGAAGGCCGGCGCGACATCCCGGTCAAGCTGTGGGTCGCGCCGCCCACCAAGATGGACGCCGCCGAGCTGACGAAAGAGGGCCACTACGGCGTCTTCGGCGGCGCCGGTGCGCGCACCGAGATGCCGGGCTGCAGCCTGTGCATGGGCAACCAGGCGCAGGTGCGCGAAGGCGCCACAGTCGTGTCCACCAGCACGCGCAACTTCCCGAACCGGCTCGGCAAGAACACCAACGTCTATCTCGCATCGGCCGAGCTGGCGGCGATCGCCTCCAAGCTCGGGCGCCTGCCGAGCGTGGCCGAGTATCACGCCGACATGGGTGTCATCAACGCCGAAGCCGCCAAGGTGTACCGCTACATGAACTTCGATCAGATCGACGACTACGTCGACACCGCGAGCACCGTGACGGTGTGATACCGACGCCCTGACACCTGCGCGGCGCCCTGAAAAGCCCGCTCGAATCGACGCGGGCTTTTTGCCGCCCACGCCATCGGGCGCTGCGGCGCTGGCTTAGCATGGCCAGGTTGCGCAAGAGGGATCAGGCCATGAACGGCGCCGAATCGCTGGTTGCCACGCTCGCCGTCAACGGCGTCGAGCTGTGCTTCACGAACCCCGGGACGTCGGAGATGCATTTCGTCGCCGCGCTCGACCGCATCGACGGCCCGCGCTGCGTACTCGGCCTGTTCGAAGGCGTGGTCACCGGCGCCGCCGACGGCTACTACCGCATGGCCGGCAGGCCCGCTGCGACGCTGTTGCACCTGGGGCCCGGCCTCGGCAACGGCCTGGCCAATTTGCACAACGCGAAGAAGGCGCGCTCGGGCATCGTCAACATCGTCGGCGACCACGCGCGCGACCACGCGCGCTACGAATCGCCGCTGAAGAGCGACATCGAGGCGATCGCGCGGCCGGTGTCGCACTGGGTCAAGACCTGCGCACGGGCGCGCGACGTGGCTGCCGACGGCGCGCAAGCGATCGCCACCACGCGTGATGGCGCGTCGGGCCGCATCGCGACGCTGGTGCTGCCGGCCGACACCGCATGGGGCGCCGGGGGCGAGCCGGCGCAAGCGCCCGCGCGCGAATTGCTGCCCACGCCCGATGCCGATGCGGTGCGCGGCGCCGCCAAGGCGCTGCGCACGCTCGGCGAGCGCGCGCTGCTGCTGGTGGGCGCCGGTGGCACCAGCGAGATCGGCGCCGCGCTGGCCGCGGCAATCGCCCGCAAGACCGGCTGCCGCGTGCTGGCCGAGTTCTACAGCGCACGCACTCCGGGCGGCCGCGGCCGCACGCGCATCGAACGGCTGCCCTATGCGGTGGATGCCGCGCTCGACAAGCTCAAAGGGGCCGAATGCCTGGTGCTCGCCGGCGCGAGCGAACCGATCGCGTTCTTCGCCTACCCCGGCAAGCCGACGCAGTTGAAGCCACCGGGCAGCAGCGTGCTGCTACTGGCCGACGCACGCGACGACGTCACTGCGGCACTGCAGGCGCTCGCCGACGAACTCGGTGCCATACCGTCGTCACCGGCGGCGGCCGCGGCCCCGGTGGCCCTCGATGCGCTGCGCGCAGCGAGCACGCTCGATGCCGACTTGATCGGCCACGCGCTGGTGTCCCTGTTGCCCGACCAGACCGTGGTGATCGACGAAGCGGTCACCTCGGGGCGCGCGCTCGGCAACCGCTTTGCGGCCGCGGCCCCGCACGACTGGCTGGTGGTGATGGGTGGTGCGATCGGCTTCGGGCTGCCGGCCGCGCTGGGCGCTGCGATCGGCGCGCCGGGCCGCCCGGTGCTCGCACTGGAAGGCGACGGCAGCGCGATGTACACCGTGCAGGCGCTGTGGAGCATCGCGCGCGAGGCGCTGCCGGTGGTGGTGATTGTGTTCGCCAATCGGGCGTATCGCATCCTGCAAGGCGAGCTCAGGGGCGTCGGCGCCCAGGTGAGCGGCCCCAAGGCCGCCCACATGCTGACGCTGGAGCCCCCGGCGCTCGACTGGGTGTCGATCGCGCGCGGCCACGGGGTGCCGGCGGCCAGCGTGCAGACGCCCGAGCAGTTCGTGCGCGAGGTGCAGCGCGGGTTCGCGAGCCGCGGGCCCTACTTGATCGAAGCGGTGCTCTGAGGCGTCGCGACCGGCGCGGGCGCGATGCGCAGCTCCAGCCAGCCGCGCGTGGCCAGCGCGAGCAGCAGCAGCCCGGCGATCGCGGGCACCAGCAGGATCAGCGCCGAGGCCACCTGCGCCGCGCCGCCGCCCAACTCGCCGCTCCAGCGGCGCGCATACATCAGGAACAGCAGCAGCGCGACCCAGCCGCCGGCGCGCACCAGAGCACGCGAACCGTGGCCCAGCACCGCGGCGCTGGCCAGCAAGAACAGCGCCGAGGCAACGAACACCACGGTGAACAGCGTCTCGAACAACGGCGCCGCCGCGCCCACCGCCTCCCGGTTCAGCCAATACGGCAGCCAAGCGAGGCACGCCACGCCGAGCAGCGCCGCGCTGATGCGCGCGCGCGTCGGCGCGGCGCCGTCGGGGACGTTGCCGCGCACGCTGCGGATCCATGGCAGCACCGCGATGCAGAGCAGGCCCACGATGGCGTCGATCAGCATCGTCTTCGGATAGCCGAGCGCTTCGATCGAAATGCCCTGCCAGGTCGCCGAATACGCGATCGACAGGTTCAGCAACGCCATGTAGGCGGTGAACTGCGTGGCCGCAACCGCCGGGTTGGTGACGTCCATGAAGATCGCCGAACGCGTGCCGTACATCAGGCCCTGCGCCACCGCGTAGGTGAGCGTCGCGATCCACAGCGCGGTCACCAGCAGCGCGGGCACCGCGACGCGGCCCGCGCCCTCGCCCTGCGGCACCGGCATCACCCAGCCGTGCTGCTGCAGCACCATCATCAGATACAGCACCGGCAGACTCATCGACGCCAGGTACACCGCCAGCGTGCGGCGGCGCCCGAAGCGGTCGGACAGATACCCGCCGAGCACCATGAAGCCGGCCTGGATCACCGACGACCACAGGTTCAGCAGCGCCACCTGGTCGTCATCGAGGCCGAGCTCGACCGCCAGGTTCGATTGCAGGGCCAGCCCCAGACACATCGCGCCCGACGGCAGCAGGGCGAACAGCAGGCCGAAGTAAGCGCCGCGCGTGCCGAGGAACGAACGGAACGATTCGACCGCGAAGCCGCGCATCTCCTGCATCGCGGCGCGCCAGCGCGAGGGGCCGTGCACGTGGGTGCGCGTGGACGGCGCCTCGCGCATCGGCAACGCGACGAACAGCGTCACCGTGAGGATGCAGCCGGCGACGAAGAAGAACGTCGCCTGGAACCCGGTGACGCCCGACAGGAACAGCACGCCGCTGCCGCCCACCGCCTGGCCGATCGCCGCGCCGGCGAACATCAGCCCGTTGGCCAGGCCGCGCTCTTGCTCGGCCAGCGTGTTGACCGCCAGCGCGTCGATCGCCACGTCCTGCATCGCGCCGAACGAGTTGTGCACCAACAGGACCACCGTGAACAGCGCCAGCTGCTGTGGCAGCTTCAGCAGCACGGTGGACATCAGCGTGAGCGCCATCAGCACCTGGGTGCCGATGATCCAGCCCCGTCTGCGGCCGAGTCGATCGGACGCGAACACGTCGATGAACGGCCCGAACGCCCATTTGAACGCCCACGGCAGGTAGAACGAGCCGACGAAGGCGCCGATCTCGGCCGGCCCCACGTCCTGCCGGCGCAGCTGTGTGGCCACCGCGGTGGCGGCAAAGCCCAGCGGTATGCCTTCGGTGACGTAGAGAAAGAAGAACGCCGTCAGGCGGCCGCGGCGCGTGGCCAGCAGGTTGGGCAGTCGCATGGAGCGCGACTATGCCATCGCGCGGCACGCAGCTCGGCGCGGGACACCCGCCGCGTCAGGCGACGCAGGTGCGGTTCTTTCCGGCGCGCTTGGCCTCGTACAGCGCGCGGTCGGAGCGCTCGAGCGCGGCGTCGAGCGCCTCGCCGCTGCGAAACGCCGTGACGCCGGCCGAGAAGGTGACGAACACCTCGCGGCCTTCGTGCATGAACAGGCTCGCGCTCAACTGGCGCTGCAGGCGCGACAGCAGCGCCTGCGCCTCGTCGCACGTGGTGCCCGCCAGCAGCACGACGAACTCCTCGCCGCCGAAGCGCGCCACGTGGTCGCTGGGCCGCAGCGACTGCTTGACGTTGGCGGCCAGCGCCTTCAGCGCCTCGTCGCCGGCGGCGTGGCCGAGCGAATCGTTGAGTTTCTTGAAGTTGTCGATGTCGAGCAGGCCCACCGCGAGCGCGACGCCGTCGCGCTGCACACGTGAACTCTCGGCTTCGAACGCCTGCAGCAGACCGCGGCGGTTGGCGACCTGCGTCAATGCGTCGGTGGACACCTCGTCGGACAGCCGGCGCAGTTCGCCTTCGAGCTCCAGCACGCGGCGTTCCAGCTCGCCGGCGCGCGCGTGCTCGGCGCTCAACCGTTCGCGCGTGCCGTCCACCACCGCATGCACCGCGCGCGTCTCGACGACCATCTCCTGCACCAGCCCGGCCAGGCTCTGCAGCGAGTCGGCCTGCTCGATCGTCTGCGCATAGCGCTGCACGTTGTCGGTGAAGCGGCCGGTGTGCTGACCGAGCTCGCCGATCTCGGCCAGCATGCTCTGGATCATCGCCTTCAGCGCTTCGTGTGCCCGCGCACGCTCGCTGCGCAACTCGTGCTGCTTGGCGCGGGTGGCGGCCAGCAGCTCGGCGGCGGCGTGCACGCCGCGCACGCTCAAGCCCTCGCCCAGGCGCTCGCGTAGAGCGTCGCATTGGCCGCGCGCCCAGCTGTCGTCCTCGGCCAGCTCGCCCAGGCTGTCGGTCATCGAGCGGCACAGTGCGCTCAGCTCGTCCAGCAAGTGATGGCGGTGCGACAGGTGCGCGCGCGCCTGTTCGCACAGCGCCGCGACTTCGCTCACCAGCGCCGCGTGCGCGCCCTCGCTGGCCAGGCGCTGCGCCGCACCGGCCAGCGCATCGGCCAGCGCTGCCGCGTCGGGCCGCTCGCGCGGCAACGCCGCGCCGAGTGTGTTGCGCACCTCGTGCAACACCGACTGCCAGCCGGCGTCGTCGGCGCGCGCGCCCTCGGTGCGCGCAGCATCACGCGTCGGCTCCTGGGGCGGGCCGTCGGGTTGCAGGTTGCCCCCGGCTTCGTCGAGCGGCGCCAGTCCGCTCGGTTCGACGTCGCCGGCCGGCTGATCGTCTTCCCACGCGTTGAGCAGCTGCCCGAGGCGTTGCTGCAGACGCGTCGCGTCGGAGCGGCTGCCATCGAGCACGCGCTGCAGACTCTGCTTCTTGCGCGCGCCCGTCCAGTGGCGCCCGCCGCGCTCCAGGCCGCGCGCCAGCCGCTCGATCAGCGTTGCCCATGGCACACCCTGGCCGGGGCTGACTGCGCCGGCGCGGTCGAGGGCGCGCTGCAGATCGTCGTAGCGGCCCTCGCACAGCAAGCCGACGATCTCGTCGCGCGCCTCGGGCCAGCGCCCGGCGAGCCGCTCGAGCTGCGGCTTGATGCGCGCAGGCACGCCCGCTTCGGCCACCGGCTGGCCGCACTCCTGCGCATACGCGCGCGCAAAGTGCTCCGGCGTCGGCTCGAGCTGCTGCATCGCCAGGCGACGCAGCGCGCCTTTGGCGATCTGCGCCGGCGTGGCGGCGGCGGTCGGTGCGGTCGCGCTCACGACAACGTTCGAGCGGACTCAGCGGCCCAACGTGTGCGTGCGCGTCTCGTCGGCGGGATCGAGCGCACCGGCCTGACCGATCCACGGTGCACGCCGCGGCAGGATCGTGTTCTTCAGCCACGCCTCGAGGTCGTCGGGCGGGATCGGGCGGCTGAACAGGTAGCCCTGCATCACGCCGCAGCCCAGGCGGTGCAGCACCTCCATCTGGCGCAGGTTCTCGACGCCCTCGGCCACCACGCGCAGCCCGAGCGAGCGCGCCAGCGCGATGATCGCAGTGACCACTGCCGAGCTCTGCGGCGTGATGCCGAGGTCGCGGATGAACGAGCGGTCGACTTTCAGCTCGGAGATCGGCAGCGTCGTCAGGTACGCCAGCGACGAGTACCCGGTGCCGAAGTCGTCGATCGAGATCTCGACCCCGATCTCGTTGAGCCGGTGCAGCGCGGGGATCACCTTCTGCAGGTCGCGCATCAGCCCGGTTTCCGTGATCTCGAGTTGGATCGCGCGATGCGGAACGCCGTAGGTCGAGGCGGCCTGGTGGATGTGCTCGACCAGGTCAGACCGCTCGAAAAGCCGGTTAGGCAGGTTGACCGCCACCGAGTCGGAGAAGCCGAAGCTGAGCTGCCACGCCTTGGCCTGGCGCGCGGCCTCGCGCACCGCCCATTCCGACAGCGGCACGATCAGGCCGGTCTCCTCGGCCAGCGGAATGAAGTCGCCCGGCGGCACCAGCATGCCGCCGCGGTTCCAGCGCATCAGCGCCTCGACGCCGACCATGCGGGCGGCGCGCACGTCGATCTTCGGCTGGTAGTGCAGCACCAACTCGTCGCGCTCGATCGCCTTGTGCAGCGCGCTCTCGAGCTCGAGCTTCTCGCGCCCGCGCCCGGCCAGGTGCGGCGAGTACAACGCCCTCGAGTTGCGCCCGGTGGTCTTCACCGAGTACATCGCGACGTCGGAGTTGCGCATCAGGTCGGCCACCGTCGCACCGTCGCGCGGGTACAGCGCGATGCCGACGCTGGCGGTGACGAAGCACTCCTGCCCGGCGACGAAGATCGGCTCGCGGGTCGCGTCGAGCACGCGCTGCGCGACTCGATCGGCGTCGGCTTCACCACCCACCTCGGGCAGCAGCGCCACGAACTCGTCGCCACCCAAGCGCCCCACCGCCTCGAGCGAGCGGTGCGAGCGCGCGCCCTGCGACTCGATCGCGCCCTCCATCACCTGATCGCTGTGGCGCACGCAGGCGCGCAGGCGGCGCGCCACCTCGACCAGCAGGTCGTCGCCGGCGGCATGGCCAAGCGTGTCGTTGATGACCTTGAAGCGATCGATGTCGATCATCAGCAGCGACACCTGGTGACCGCCGCGGCGCGCCGCGTCGAGCGAGCGCTCGGCGCGCCACATCAGCTGGCGCCGGTTCGGCAGCCCGGTGAGCGCGTCGAAATTGGCGAGGTGGCGGATGCGGTCTTCGGCGGCACGACGATCGGTCACGTCCTGCACGATGCCGGTGTAGCCGATGCAGTAGCCCGATTCGTTGAACTCCGGCTCGGCCTCGACGTGCACGATGCGCTGACGGCCGTCGACCACGGTCACCGGCACGTCGGTGGCCAGCACGGTGCTGGTGCGCAACACGTCGCGCAGCATCCCCACGACCACGTCGCGCTCGCCCTCGGGCACCATGCGCAGCAGCTGGTGCATCGACAGCGCGCCTTGGGGCGCCAGGCCGAACACGCGCAGGCCCTCGGGCGACAGCATGAAGTTGCCGCTCTGATCGTCGGTGCCACGGCGCCAGTCGAAGCTGCCCATGCGCGCCAGGTCTTGCGCGCGCGCCAGCTTGGACTTGCTGCGCTCGAGCTCCATGCGCGTCTGCGAGGCGCGCAGCAGGTAGTGCAGGCGCCCGGCCAGCAGGCTCCACTGGTGCGACTTGACGAAGAAGTCGGTGGCGCCGGCCTCGAACGCGCGCGAGATCGACGCGTTGTCATCCAGCCCGGTGAGCATCAGCACCGGCACGTGCTCGTGGCCCGGCATCGCGCGCAACGCGCGGCAGGTCTCGAAACCGTCGCGGCCCGGCATCATCGCGTCGAGCACCACCGCGTCGGTGGGCCGCTCGGTCAGCAGCTGCAGCGCGCGGTCTCCGCTGCCCGCCTCGACCACGTCGAAGCCGCGCTCGCGCAGCGCGACCGCGATCAACATCAGGCTGACTTCATCGTCGTCGACCAGCAGCAGCTTCGGCCGGTATGACGGGTCGGCGCCGAGGGGGTCGATGGACAACATGGCTCGGATAACGGCGGGATCAGGTGCGCAGCATAGTCTGGACGGCGCTGGCCACGCGCTGCATCTCGGCCTGCATCGCATCGAGCAGCGTGCCGATGTCGCCCGCCGGCTGTGCACGCACGTTGTGCTCGACTTGGGCGCACAGCGCCGACAGCGCGAGTGCGCCGACACTGGCCGATGACGACTTCAAGGTGTGCGCCAGGTGCCGCAACGGCTCGTGCTGCAGCGGCTGGCGCAACAGCAGCAGCTCCTGGCGCGAGCGCTCGAGCGCGCTGGCGTAGGTGGTCAGCACGCGCTTGACCAGGCCCGCGCTGCCCTGTGGGTCGAGCTCGGCCAGCCGCGCCAGCGCGGCGGCATCGAGCACGGTGGGTGAATCGGTGGCGTTGGCGCTGAAGCTCATCGGTGGCGGCGATGGACGATCTCAGTCGAGCTGGCGCGCGCCCGACAGCGCGCGCAGCACCGCACGGTTGACTTCCGGCAGGCCGAGCATCGTGGCGTCGGCTGCACTGCGAATGTCGAACACGGATTCAGCCTCCACCGCTCGCACCAGCTCCAGCTGCGCGTGATACGGACCCGATTGATCGACCAGTGCTGCGCGCACCGCATCGGGCACCGGGATCGAATGCATCAATTCTGCCAGCGGCTGGCCCATCAGGCGGTCGAGCAGCGAGAAGACGCCGCAGATGAACATTTCGCTGCGCTGGTCGGAGCTGGCGCTCTGGCGACCGAGCTCCTCCATCAACAGGCCACGGCGCACCGCCGCGTACATCACCGGCTTGACGTTCGGATCCTTGCTCGCCGAGGCCAGCAGCAGCGCCAGCCAGCGCTTGAGCCGGTTGTAGCCGAGCACCATGATCGCGTGCCGGAACGAGTTGATCTCCACGCTGAGGCCGAACGCCGGCGAGTTGATGTAGCGCATCAATCGAAACGCCAGCGTCGGGTCGGTCTTCAGCACCGCTTCCAGCCGGTCGGCGGGCTCCTCGCGATCGACCCGGTTGATCAGCTCGACGATGAACTGCAGCTCCGGCCGCGGCCCGCTCTTGCCGTTGCCCTTGCCGCTGTTTGCCGCCACGTCGTCGATCGGCCAGCCGAGCACCGCGATCGCGCCGCGCTGGAACGCTTGCTCCATCTCGGCGAGCGTGCGCACGCCCGATTGGATGTGCGGGATCGTGCGCGTCACGCCGCCAGGCGGCGGCGAACCGTCGCGCCGCTCGTCGGCCAGATCGATGATCGAGTAGGCGAAGCACGGCAGCACCTCGCGCGGCAGCGGCGACAGCGGTCGGCCCTTGATCAGCAGCGTGCTGCCGTGCGCGTGCATCGCGCGCAGGGAGTCGCTGTTGGCAACGTCGCACGCCATGAAGGCCGGGATCTCGATCATCACGTTGGGCGCCGGCTTGAAGCGCACCAGATCCTGCAGCGCGGTTTCGCTGGCCACGTTGAGCGACACGCGGCCGCCGTCGGCCGGCCACACCTCGGCCACCGCCTCGAGCAGCGCCGCCGCGTCGGGCGACGTATCGGGCCGGCTCGGAAACACGGTGAGCCGCGCCGCGGTGATCGCGCGATGGCGGTCGACCATCGGCGAATAGCCGAGCACCACCTGGCCCAGGACGGGTTGTTCGTTCATCGGGCAGTCGCCGCTGTGGTTCTATCGCAGGTAATCGAACAGGGACAGGCGCTGCATCGTCGAATAAGCCCGCAGCGCAGCATCGTAGCCCGTTTGCTTGAGCTGAAAGTCCGAAATGGCGTGCACCATGTCAAGGTCTTCGGCATTCGATTGCTCCGATTGAGCCAGCACCTTCTGGTCGGCCACCCGCGATTCCACGTTGTCGAGGCGTTGCAGCCACGAACCTGCGTCGGCGCGCACGCCGCTGAGCTGCAAGGCCGCCGCATCGATGTCGCGCAAGCCGTCTGCCACGGTCTGGCTCAACGCACCGGCGCCAAGGCTCGGGTTGTTGAGCGCGGCCACCGCACTGTCGAGCGTGTCGAACAGCGACTGATCGGGCGCCGAGGGCGTGATCGTGAAGTTGTCGCCATTGGACGGCACGCCGGTGATCGTGAACGACATGCCGTCGATCTGGATCGCCTGCCCCGAGACATACGGCACGTTGGTCAGCGCGGTGGCCGCGCCGTTGCGCAGCACCGTGAACGTGCTGCCTGCACCGCCGGTGCTGAACTGCAGGCTGTAGGGTAGCCCGGTCAGTGCGCTCGGATTGGTCACGCCGCCCGCATCGATCCAGGCACTGCCGGCCACGCTGCCGGCGGCGGTGACGAACACGCCGTTGCCGCCGCGCGCCTCGAGGAAGGCGGCACGGCCGTCGGCGGCCAGCGGCAGCGGTTCGCTCGACGCGGTGTGCGTGGTGCCGGCGGTCGCGGCATAGGTCACACCGCCGGCTGCGTCGACGAACGGCGGTGCCGTCACGCCCTGCCCGCTGAACAGATAGCCGCCCGCGCCGTCACCGCGGTTGGCCACCTGCAGCAGCTGAGAGCGGATGGCGGCCAGTTGCTGCGCCAGGCCCTGGCGCTCCTGCGGCCCGTAGCTGGTGTTGCCGGCGGCCACCAGCAGCTCGCGGGCCTGTTGCACCAGGTCGTTGGCGTCGCCGAACGCCGATTCGATCTGCTGCACGGTGGCGCGGCTGGCGTCGATCGCGCGTTGGTCGGCATCGGAGCGCGCCTGCGCGGCGCGCGCGCGTTCGGCACGCGCCGCAGCCACCGGATCGTCCGACAGGCGCGAGATGCGCTTGCCGCTGGTGAGCTGCTGCTGCGCGTCGGTGAGGTCGCCCTGGCGCTTCTGCAGCGTGGCGATGCCGATGTTGAAGGCATTGGCGGTGGAGATGCGGATCATGCGAACTCGCTGCAAAAGCTATCGATGGGTCACGACGCGGCGTCGAGCAACGTGTCGAACAGGGTCTGTGCCACCTGCAGCACCTTGGCTGCGGCCTGGTAGCCCTGCTGGAACTGCATCAAGCGCGCCGCCTCTTCGTCGAGGTTGACGCCGGTGCGGTTGCTCAGTGCCTGCTTCGCGGTGTCGGCCACCTGCGTGGAAATCTGCGACGCGGTGAGCGCGCCTTGGGTGCGCACGCCGATGTCGGCCATCGCCTGTGCCCAGGCCTCGGTGAAGCCGAGACCGCCCGCGACGCCGCCACTGCCGTTGGGGACGCGGCCCACCAGCACCGCGTCGCGCAGCGCAACCATCGACAGCGCATTGCCGTTGCTGGTGGACGGATACGCGGTCTGCGCCACCGTGAACACGTCGCCGTTGGCCGGCACGCCCGACAGTTGCAGCTCGAAGCCGTTGAGTGCGATCGGCTGGCCCGCGGTCCAGGTGCCGCTGCCGCTGGACAGCAGCGCGTTGGTCGTGCGATCGCGCAACTCCCAGTCGTAGGCCCCGCTGCCCGACGTGAACGTGACGGTCGCGGTCTGCGTCGGATCGACGCTCGGGCTCACGACGGTGAGCGCGGCGATCGCAGCGGTGCCGGTATTGGCTGGGGTCGCGGTGGCCGTGACCGGCGACGCCGCCGCCAGGCCGCGCGGATCGTCGAGCGCGCGTGCCATCTGGTTGGCGGCGTAGGTCACTGGCTGCAGAAGGAAGCGGTCGGTCGCCGCCGGCGCCGGCGTGCCGAGGTTGATCTGGAAGCCATCGACCACCGAGCCGTCGACCACGGTCTGCGCGAAGCCGTCGGAGCGCCGCGTCAGCTGCCACGCGCCACCGCTTTGCACCAGCTCGTACTCGCTGGCCTGCAGCTGCGAGGGGTCGGTCAGCGTGAGCGTGACGTTGGAGACAAACGCGCCACCTGCGGTGCGCGCGTTGGTGGCCGCGGGCTGGGCCTGTGGTGCGCCGATCGTGAACAGCGGCGCACCGCTGCCTGGCGGCACCCTCAGATCGAGGCCCAGCGCCTGCTGCGCGTTGATGCTGCCGGCCACTGCGGCGCCGAGCTGGCCGAGCAGAGTGCGCGCACGCACCATGTCGTCGTCCTGGAAGCGCAATAGGCCACCGATCGACCCGGCACCCAACAGTGTGGACGACAGCGGCCGCGGCCCCGCGGTGTCGAGAATCGAGATCGCCGTGCGCGAGGCGTCGTATGGGTCGGGCCCCGCCGCGAGCTGCGCCGCGTGGCCACCGAGCACGAGGCGCTGACCCCCGCCGACGAACACGCCGAGCGTGCCGTCGTCGGCTGCGATGGTGGTGACCTGCAAATACCCCGACAGGTCCGACAGCAGGCGATCGCGCAGATCGAGCAGGTCGTTGGGCGGCTGGCCGCCGCCTTGCGACGCGGCGATTCGATCGTTCACCGAGGCGATCTGGGATGCGATCTCGTTGACGTGCGTCACCGAGGCCTGCAAATCCTGCGCGACGCCGCCCTGGATCGCGTCGAGCTGCGCAGCCGCCGACGAGAAGCGCGACGCCAGCTCGCCGGCGCGGCCGAGCACGACGCTGCGCGCTGCCATGTCCTGCGGCTTGTTCGCGAGGTCGACCATCGAGTTCAGCAACGCGCCGGTCGATTGGCCGATGCCGTCATCGCCACCGGCGAACACCGACTCCAGCTGCTGCAGTCGGTCGAGCCGAGCGGCGTCGAACTGCGACTGCGAGCGCGCGGTCATTGACTCGCGCGTCAGAAACTGGTCGTACAGGCGCGTGACGCTCTTGACGTCGACGCCCTTGCCGATGAAGCCCGAGCCGGTGAACTGGCCGATCGCGGTCTGCAGCTCCACCTGCTGGCGCGAGTAGCCGTCGACACCGGCGTTGGCGATGTTGTGACCCGAGGTCTGCAGCCCGGCGTAGTTGGCGAACATCGCCCGCACGCCGAGCGACATGATGGCCGAGGCGGTCATGCGCGGTCTCCCTTCAGGCAGTGCCGCCGCGCAGCCGCTGCGCGAAGGCGATGGCGCCGCTCAGCTTGTCGGCGTAGCGGGGGTCGGTGGCGTAACCGGCGCGCTGCAGGCCGCTGGCGAAGGCGCGCGCGTCGGTGCCGGCGTCGCGCACCGCCTGGTAGCGCGGCTGGTTCTTCATCAGCGCCGCGTAGTCGGCGAACGATTCGGCGTGGCTGGCGTAGGCGCGAAAGCGCTGCACCACGCGGCGCGGCGCGCCGTCGACGTATTCGGTGGTGGTGACTTCGGCCACCGCGCCCTTCCAGCTGCGGCCGGCCTTGATGCCGAACAGGTTGTGCGTCGGCGCACCGTCGGCATGGCGCAGCTCGCGCTGGCCCCATCCCGATTCGTGTCCGGCCTGCGCGAGCAGAAAGGTGGCCGGGATGCCGCTGGCCTGCGCCGCGGCCTGCGCCGCCGTGTCGTGGCGTTGCAGGAACGCAGCCGCTGCACGTTCCGGGATGCGCGGCGTGCGCGCTGCGCCGTCGCCCGCTGCGGAAGGCAGCGTCAGCGGCTTCACGTCGGGCTTCGGGATCGGCCCCGGGTTCAGGCCCATCTGGCGCTCGAGCTGCTTCGCGATCATCTGCGACAGCCCGCCCGGACGGCCGGAGAACGACGTGGCCATCTGCGCATCGAGCATCTCGGTGCCCATGCGGCTGCCTTCGTTGTCGAACAGCGCGCTGCCGACCTGCGCCGCGCGCATGCTCTTCATCAGCTCCTGCATGAACAGCGCCTCGAACTGCTTGGCGGCCTCCTTGACCACCTGCTTGGGGTCGCGCGCCGCGTCGCTGCGCAGCGCCTGCAGGCTGCGCGCGTCACCGGCCAGTGCATTGAAGGCGGCAACCACGTCAGTCACTCCACCGCCATGAGCGGCCTCGATCGACGCACGATGCGTGCGAAGCCAGGCGGACGCCGCGCATCCGGCTTCGCCGGGTCGCAGGCGTCGCCCCCTCGAGGGGGAGGCGGCCGCCATGCCGCTTCGGGGGTGGGCTCATATCACCTCGATTTCGGCATTCAGAGCGCCGGCGCTCTTCATCGCCTGCAGGATCGCCAACAGGTCTTGTGGCGTGGCGCCGAGCGCATTGAGCGCCTTGACGACGTCGCTCAACTGCGCACCGGCGCTCATCTGCATCAGCGATCCGCTCTGCTGCGTGATCATGATGTCGGCCTTCTCCGATACCACGGTCTGTCCGCTGTGGTTGAACGAGTTGGGCTGGCTGATCACCGGTGTCGAGCTGATCGTCACCGACAGCGAGCCGTGCGCCACTGCGCACGCGCCGAGCGTGACCGCCTCGTTCATCACGACCGAGCCGGTGCGCGCGTTGAGCACGATCTTGGCAGCGGGTCGCGCCAGCGTCAGCGCGAGGTTCTCGATGTCGGCCAGGAAACCGACGCGCTCGTCGGGCTCGGGCGGCATGCGCACGCGCACCACGCGCGCGTCCAGCGCATGCGCGATGCCGCTGCCCTTGGCCGCGTTGATCGTGCGCGCCACTTCGCGTGCGGTGGCGAAGTCGGCGGCATTCAGGTCGAGCTGCAGCCAGTCGCCCTGCTGCAGCGGCGTCGGCACGCTGCGCTCCACCGTCGCGCCCTGCGGCACGCGGCCGGCCGACAGGTGGTTGATCTGCACCTTCGAGCCGCCCGCCGATGCGCCGGCGCCGCCAACCACCAGGTTGCCCTGGGCCAGCGCGTAGATCTGTCCGTCGGCGCCTTTCAGCGGCGTGGCGATCAGCGTGCCACCGCGCAGGCTCTTGGCGTTGGCGATCGACGACACGCCGACGTCGATGCGCTGCCCAGGCTGTGCGAAGGCGGGCAGTTCGGCGATCACCATCACCGCGGCCACGTTGCGCAGCTGCATCTGCGTGCCGCTCGGCAGGCTGACGCCCATCTGCTGCAGCATCGCGATGATGCTCTGGGTCGTGAACGGCGCCTGCGTCGACTGGTCGCCGGTGCCGTCGAGGCCCACCACCAGGCCATAGCCGGTCAACTGGTTGGGCCGCACGCCCTGCACACTGGCCACCTCCTTGATGCGCGCGGCGTGCGCGGGCCAACCCTCCAGCACCGCCACCAGCAGCACCACCAGCCACACCAGCCGGTGAAGTGCCCGCTCGCTCGGTTGCGGCGGCGGCAACTCGAGCAGCGTGTCGTATTGCGTGGTCGTCATGTCACACCGGCCACAGGCTGAGGAAGAAGCGCGCCAGCCAGCCCATCGATTGCGCCTCGGCCTGCTGGCCGCGTCCGCGCTGCTCGATGCGCA
>Ga0268264_10002110_pt1 | contig 17720 bp, 15 predicted proteins | sample KBSSwiS32_FD_190357 | JGI IMG/M metagenome (GOLD analysis project Ga0268264, IMG submission 190357) | Switchgrass rhizosphere microbial communities from Kellogg Biological Station, Michigan, USA - KBS Switchgrass S3-2 (SPAdes) (version 2) | ecosystem: Host-associated > Plants > Roots >...
GATGTGCGCCAGTAATTACCAAACATAGGTCGCGACCGCACCTCCCGGTATCTGTGCCGTAGCCCACTTTCCATTTATGCGTATATTGAAGCTCGTTAGATCGTTTCCATCATTCTCCACTATCAAAACGATTTTTCCTGAAGGTGTTTTGAACGCCACATTTTGCAAACTGCCGCTTTCCGTACTGGCGATCCTGATCGAACCGGGTTGAACAAACTTTGAAGCATGTGCTACGATATAATACCCGACATTTCTGCTGACTGTACTTCCGTCGACTGTCAACGCACCTCTGCACGTTGTACAGCCCCCGGGTGTGTGCGGTCCGTATGAAGCATCATTGGCAAGATTCCATTCCAATGCTGTTTTACTCCAATTGCGCATTGTACCAATGATAACGTTTTTCAAATGCCATTTCAAATCTCCGCCAAATTGCCCGGTGGAGGCAGTGTATTGTTCAGTGAAATATAAATTTTTATCAGGAAACGCATCGTGCACCGTGCTCATCGCATTTACTTCGCCTTCATATAAATGAAATGCAGAACCGTCGACAAAAGATTTTGCAGCACCATCATTAAACACCGTGATGGGATAATCCGGATGATTACAATTATGATCGAACGTTACAATTTTTGTATCGAGGCTTGCTGATTGAAATGCAGGACCGAGATTATTTTTGATAAAATCTGCCTGCTGCAAAGCCGTCATCACCAGGCTCGGGTTATTGTTAGGATTCAATGGTTCATTTTGAGGCGTAACCGCATTAATCGTAATACCCTCTGCCTTCATTTGCTGAATGTATTTCACGAAATATTTCGCATAGGCATCATAGTAAGAAGGAAGAAGACTTCCTCCGGCTGTGCTATCATTATCCTTCATCCATGCAGGCGCGCTCCACGGAGCGGCAATGATTTTAATATTGGGATTGATGGCGAGGATATCTTTTAATAACGGGATCAGGTCTGTCCGATCCGGATCGAGCGTGAAGTGATCGAGATTTACATCGTTTTGTCCGGCCGGCATATCATCATAACTGAACACCGACGAATTCAAATCTGAAGCGCCAATGCTAAGCCGTAAATAACTAATTGCAATTCCATTATTGTCAGTTCCGAATAATTCCTTGAGCAGACTTGTCCTGTTACTCGCGCTCATATGGTTGATGACATATGCGCTGCCGCCAGTTAATGTATATCCAAATCCGTCGATTGACTGAAATGTTGCCGTTTCAACTACGTCGATAAAAGGAAAACTGTTTGTCTCGCTCCCAAAGTTCAAGATGGACGATTGTTTTTTTAACAGATCAGATTGATCTCCCTTGGTCATCCAACAATCGATTTCGTTTGTTGCGGAAACAGGTGGTGGATTTGCAGAGTTATCGTCGGCATTTTTCGATTTATGGCATCCTGCCTGTACAGAAATGAACCAGATAAAAACAAACAATAAACATGTATAGCGCATAATATTTGATTACTGATACAAAAATATCCAAACTGTAGACAAGTCATAAGATTGATTTATCATTAACAAAAAATTCTCAGGACGGCGCAATATATACTAACACTTGTTAGTTTTTAAAAGAAATCAATTACCTTTGAAACAAGAAAGATTGGTATAAAATGGAAGAGCAACACGAACGAATTTTCCTGGATAAAGTGGATCGCGAGATCAGGATCGAGCCAAAAGACTGGATGCCTGAACAGTATCGAAAAACGCTGATCCGCCAGATGTCGCAGCACGCACATAGCGAGATTGTCGGCATGCTTCCTGAGGGAAATTGGATCACGCGTGCACCTTCTTTAAGAAGGAAGGCTACGTTGATAGCAAAAGTTCAGGATGAGGCGGGGCACGGCCTTTATTTATATGCGGCAACTGAAACACTTGGTATCAGCAGGGAAGAAATGATCGATCAATTGCATAGTGGCAAGGCGAAATATTCGTCCATTTTTAATTATCCAACGATAACATGGGCAGATATTGGCGCGATTGGATGGTTGGTAGATGGAGCGGCTATTATGAACCAGGTACCGTTGTGCCGTGCTTCTTATGGACCTTACGCGCGAGCCATGATACGTATTTGCAAAGAAGAAAGTTTTCATCAGCGCCAGGGATTTGAAATTTTATTGACGCTTAGCAAAGGATCAAAAGAACAAAAACGAATGTGCCAGGATGCCATCGATCGTTGGTGGTGGCCCGCTGTGATGATGTTTGGCCCAAGCGACGAATCATCACCACATACTCAACAAAGTGTTGCATGGAAAATAAAACGTTTTACGAATGATGAACTTCGCCAAAAATTCATCGACGTCTGCGCCGAACAAGTGCACATACTGGCAATGACGATTCCTGATGAGGATTTGAAATGGAATGAACAAAGACAGCATTATGATTTTGGTCCAATAAATTGGGAAGAATTTTGGAATGTCGTCAATGGAAACGGACCATGTAATAAAGAACGATTGGCAGCAAGAGTAAAAGCGCATGAAGAAGGCGCATGGGTCAGAGAAGCGGCGCTTGCTTATGCAGAGAAGAAAAAATCAAGAGTGCAAAAATCAGTTGCGTAAAAAAATATTCGATGACAAAATCTGATTGGCCTTTATGGGAAGTTTTCATCAGGAGCAAACAAGGTCTTGATCACAAACATGCCGGGAGCCTGCATGCAGCTGATGCCCAAATGGCAATTGAAAATGCAAGAGACGTTTATACACGACGAATGGAAGGAATTAGTATTTGGGTTGTAGAAAGCAAATATATTCATGCATCAAATCCGTCTGAGGGTTCTTCATTTTATGATCCAGCGAATGACAAGGCGTACAGGCATCCTACGTTTTACAAATTGCCCGATGAATTAGAGAACATGTGAGTCGTTAAAAGTTGATAAGTTGATTATTGAATGGATGACGTACAATCAACATCGACGCTTTTGATTGCAATTATATTATGAAAGAGCAAGTCAAAGAGGCAAAAATAAGAAAAGCCGAAACAGAGAGATTGGCGAACGATATATTTCCTACTTAAGATGCAAGTCAACTTATCAATCTATCAACCTATCAACTTCTTGCTTAGCCAGGCGGACAACAGCTTAATACTTGGTCATCGGAACAGCGAATGGACAGGTCACGGGCCAATTTTGGAGCAAGACATCGCTCTTTCAAATATTGCTTTGGATCTCGTGGGGCAAGCAAGAAATTTTTATCAATATGCCGCGTTTGTTGCAAATAATGCAGGACATAGTCATGGGCAAGTCACAGAAGATTCGCTCGCATATCTTCGCGACGCTTGGGATTTCAAAAATTGTTTATTGGTTGAACAACCGAATGGCGATTGGGCAAAAACGATTCTTCGGCAATTCCTTTTTAGTCTCTATCAATTTTATTTATACGAACAACTTCGATATAGCAAAGATGAAATGGTTGCCGCAATCAGCGAAAAAGCTCTCAAAGAAGTTACTTATCATGTGAAGTGGAGCAGTGAGTGGGTGATCCGGTTAGGCGATGGAACGGAAGAAAGTCACACGCGAATGATAAATGCACTTGATGAATTATGGAAGTTTACCGATGAATTATTTATCCCGGCTGCATTCGAAATGGAAGCTGCCGGAAATGGAATCGGGACAGATGTTGCGGCATTAAAATCAAAATGGTTTGCCAAGGTGATCGAAATATTCGAAGAAGCAACAATGCCAATAACAAATCTTTCGAACAAGCAATGGGCCGGGTTGTTTGGTAAAGATGGAAATCATTCTGAACATCTTGGATATATCCTTGCTGAAATGCAATTTTTGCAGCGTGCCTATCCCGGATGTGAATGGTGATCGCAATGATTACAAAAGAAAAAATATTAGACATTTTAAATCAAGTGATGGACCCGGAGGTTCCGGTACTTTCTGTCATCGACCTGGGAATTGTAAGAAACGTGAAAGTAGATAATGCAGAAATCGAAGTTTTCATAACACCAACATATAGCGGTTGTCCTGCAATGGACGTCATCCGAAACAACATCAAATCATGTCTCGAGCAACATGGTTACAAAAATTTCCATGTGACTACCGAGCTTTCTCCTGCATGGACGACCGACTGGATGACTGAATCGGGAAAGGAAAAATTAAAAGCGTTTGGGATTGCACCTCCAAATCCAAAACAATTAGTTTGCCATCCCGGATTATTCCAGGAGGAAGAAGCAATCCAGTGTCCCTTGTGCCAGTCTTTTAATACTAAATTGATAAGCCGTTTCGGATCTACCCCGTGCAAAGCGCTTTACCAGTGTAATAATTGTCACGAGCCATTTGATTATTTCAAGTGCCATTAGGTAACTGGTTCCTGCCCAACTTTTGTAAAATCGTAAATTGTATTTAAAAATAACAATCGATGGCATCGTCTATACTGTTTGATGTAAAAGCCGGAGTTGCGTCACTTGTATTGAATCGCCCTGAAAAACTTAATTCATTCAATGGAGAGATGGCAAAGTTGCTGCAGTCAAAATTGGATGAATGTGTCGAAGATTCGAATGTTCGCTGTGTTTATTTGACCGGTTCAGGAAAAGCTTTCTGCGCGGGACAGGATTTAGCGGCCATTGCGGGTAACGAAATGCCCGACTTTAGCAAATTGCTCAATGAATATTATAATCCGATTGTTACACGAATTAGAAATATTGCTAAACCTGTGATTGCATCTGTAAACGGAGTAGCAGCAGGCGCCGGAGCGAATATTGCTCTATGTTGCGATATCGTTGTGATGGCACACTCAGCTTCCTTCATTCAGGCTTTTTCAAAAATCGGTTTGATTCCCGATAGTGGTGGAACTTTTTTCCTTCCACGTTTAATCGGATGGCAAAAAGCTTCGGCATTAATGATGATGGGTGATAAAATATCCGCTCATGATGCCGAAAGAATGGGAATGGTGTATAAAGTTTTTTCTGACGATGCATTTCAGGCCAACGCATTAGCCATTGCGAACGAACTCGCCCAAATGCCGACAAAGGGATTAGCGTTGACAAAACAGGCATTGAATTTTTCTTTATCGAATTCACTCGAAGAACAACTATCGGTCGAAAATGATTTGCAACATCTCGCAGGCAAAACAAGTGACGCAGAAGAAGGAATCAAAGCCTTTATTGAAAAACGTAAGCCAGTTTTCACCGGTAAATGATTTTTCTTTCAATTTATTTAAATGAATTCATCCAAATCAAATCCGAGCATCATCATTGATGCCATGATGGAAAAAGATTATTTCAGCCAGTGGCTCGGGATCGAACGTCTAGACGAACGGGCAGGATATTGCAAACTAAAAATGAAAATCAGGAAGGAAATGTGTAATGGTTTTGAGATTGCCCATGGAGGGATCACTTATTCATTGGCTGACAGTGCGCTTGCATTTGCTTCAAATAGTGGCGGCCACAAAGCTTTGTCAATTGAAACATCCATCTCACATATAAAACCCCTTAAGACTGGCGACACCATTATTGCAACGGCAAATGAAAAAAATGCCAATAATCGTATTGGCATTTATGAAGTCATTATTGAAAAAGAAGACGGGGAGCTTGTCGCGTTATTTAAAGGAACTGTTTATATCAAGCGCGACCAGTAGAAATTCTTTTACATAAAACCGTCAGATACTTTCTTCGGTTCATCCCGATAATCAATCGGAATGTTAATTGGCAGAACTGGCGTTTGCGAAACTTGCACCTTAGCCTCCAACGCGACATACTCTTTTTGCAATTCAAGGATTTGTGCGTGATTCCAGACAATCTCTTTACGCAGCTCCTGAATTTTTAATTGTTTCTTTTTGATTTGGCGGCTTCTTAAAAAATATCCGCTGAATGCGGCTCCAAAAACAATTAATAAGAACGAGACGGCACTCATCGACACATCAAGACTGTTTAACATAAGGACCAGGTTTAATTTTAAACGTTATAACTGAAGTAAAAATTATGTCTGTCGATTTCGGTTTTGTTAATAAACCGATCAATGTTGATAATTTTTTAACCAATGCAATCGAATTCCTGGCTCACATCCAACTTCCTGAATCTACATCATTCATCACATTACTTAATAATCTCCTCGATTCTTGTCAATTTTCCCTCTTTATTCATCCCTTCTACAACGACTCTGAATTTATTGGAGATGTCATTATTATAGAATACCAGTTTTATTTTTCTGTTGTTTTTATCAACGACAACACGCGGGTTCCAATAGATTGTTGAACGAAAATCCGTCGCCGCAACATCAATGGGATTATCAGTATATGTTGGCGAATAAAATTCACGAGCCGGTGTATAGCCCGATACAACAGCATATCCTGTCTTGTTATTCATGATATTATCCTGGTAAATCGACAAGCGGCTTGTAATTGCAAGCGTCGGCAAATCTTTTGGATTTGTTTTTGACAGGAATTTAATAAACAGCACTTCCTTCATGCTTACCTGCCTCAAATCATCCATAGTAACGTTGACTCCGTCCAGCTGAACGTTTACGTTATTTTTAGGAGCTGCCGCGGCTGATGACGGGCTGCCAGTGTTTACTACATAAGAAACATACCTGTTATCCTGGCTATTGTTTGCGTCGGCATCTTTTGTACCATAGGGAAATTTAAGATCCGGGAAATTGCTTTGCAGATAGTGCGAAGCTGTTTCAGATCCGATTTTCGTTTGATCACTCCTTACAGCCACCGGGGCAAACACATAGTTCATACCCGTAGAAGCCCTGGCATAATTGTGATCTTCGGTAATCAATCCATTTGATTCTTTTTCCAGAACTACATCGGGTACTTTGTTCCACTGAAACAATGGTTCAGACGCGCGCACACTTGACAGTGTCGATGGCGGTAACAAACTGGATTGCACATTGATTATCGTTCCGGCATTGATTTTATTAGCATGGTTCATCAAGTATAAAACTTGTAATGAATCATAAAAAAATACACCGTGCTGTGTGAACGTTCCGTTTTGATTTAATGGAAGATTCAAAATATGTCTCTTGCGATCTCTTGTCATGACCAGTAACGCAATCGAATCGCTTGCGTCAAAAGCTGATGTTGAACCAATTTTTCCCTTGATTGATAAATATTCATTATCAGCGGGAAACTGTATTGACGGAAATCTTCCGGCAACGGCATCCTGCCAGTTAAATCTGCGCCAACCATGTGTTCGCATTAATAAATCGAGATGTGCATTAGCAGTATCCGGGTTACCAGTAAAATAGTAAGCAGGATTTACTACATTTCCTTTTATGTCGCTGCTCAGCAGCAAATCAGTAATGATATTGCCTGCTGTATCATATCCCAAGCCGCCATCGGTGATAGATACGGAAAGACTTGCAGAAATACTATCCGGAACTTCTATCGTTATTTCATTTCTTCCTCTTTTATTCAAATTCACAACATCCTTCTTGACCTGCGTCGCAAAACGATGCTGGTAATTATTGACGAAGGCAATTCTTTCAGCAAACGGTACCATTTTGGAATCAAACACCGTAATCTGTACCACTCCATCGGGGATGGACCTGGTTGGAATGTTTCCATCAAGGTTCATTTGCGTACCCAGATCAACCGTCGTTTTATAAATTACCTGCTGGTGACTCGTTGCCATAATTGTGAGTGATTTATAATCGTCACCGGCATCTAATGTCCGTTCAAGATGAAAATGAATGGAATTGTCTCGAGCTGTATTGTTAATTCGTATGGCTGCTCCTGAGGCTTTTACTTGCGGTAAAGCTGTCGTATGTGTGTCGCCGAATTCATCGGTCCAATATGCAGTATAAGTTTCATTACTATGAGGAACAAATTTGAAAGTTCCCATTCCTTCGTGCGCAGTTGCAAAGGAATCAACGACCTCATCAATGTTCTTTTTAATTACACCTTTTGCATCAACAGGTCTTCCTCGTTGATCAGTTACTTCGAAACCAAGTACAGAGCCGATCCCGTTTATAAGATATCCACCTTCGGGAAAAAATTGAACGCTGACTGCATGTTTATCCGGCCGAACACTTCCATCCCATGATGTAAGCACTGCAACATTTTTATTAAAAAGAAAACTGCTGTCGAAGTTCAACATCCACTGCGTATATGCTTTAATGTGAACGGAGTTACCAACGATTGCGAATCCGGGAGGTAAAGTAAATGAGCTGGTTGAAACGCCTTCCATGATCGGAGAAGCGCTATGTAATAAAAGATTTCCGTTAATATCGGTCCAATCAAAATAAATTGTCTTGCTGAGCGCAGATGGTTTTGATCCTGATAAAACATACGCTTTCATCCAGATCGTTTCACCGGGGAGGTAGCCATCCTTGTCGAAATGAATGTGAATTTTTTCCTGTTCGTATTGATCGGCGTAAGTTTTCAATGTCGCATCAAGCGTCTGGGCCTTTCCCTCGTAGAAAAGAAAACAACTGATGAAACAAAAGAGTAAGGATCGGGCGGTCATATTACTAGGATTTGGATTAACGGGTATTTAATGTTCTCTTCAAAAACAACTTCACAATAATCAACAAAGGGTCAGTTGTTTTAACTGCCCCTTTATTCGAAGGTCTGTATCAAAAAAACACTATTTGCTTAGCCATTGATGATAGTTGATTCGTTCAGGTACTTCTTTGTCGGGTGATAGATAAAGAACAAACTACCATTTTTAATACTCTTAATAATTTTACCGTTCACTGCATTCGGAATCGCTGTACAACCAAGACTTCTTCCCATCTCACCATTGTTCTGCAAGTAATCGTAACCGATATAATCTGATCCATGTAACACGATACCGCGTCTTGCTGCCTGGTCGTTGTATCCTTTTTCTAATCCTTTTACTTTTAATGAAAGACCATTTCTTCCTACATAAGTTTTAGTCGTCATGTAAAATCCAAGGCTCGTTTTAAAGGAATTTGCTTTGTTAGAAAATGTGGTTGCATATTCAACACCAGAATTCATACCGTGCGATACATATGTGTTATACAACAGTTTTTTGTTTGCCACATCAATCACATACAAACGCTTACGGCGTGAAGACTGCGTGAAATCACAAATTGACAATACATTTGTTTTCGTTAACATTCCATTCTTCACCATATTATGGTATCCTCTCCACGCATATTCAAATGCCTTTTGATTTAACCCTGATTTAGCAAGGTTCATCGTAGCATAGATATTTGTAGCTTCTACAATAGTCATTTTCACTTCTAATGCTTTTTTTGCTGCAAGATCCAGCGCTGCGTCTTCTTTGTTAACCGTAACAGCAGTTGTAGTTGTAACTGCGGCAACAGCCGAATTAAATTTGAAGTTACGTTCTGCCGATATGTTTGTACTATTATGTGTATAGCTCGATGCAGCAATGGTCGTTGCAGAACTTGAATAATCCAATTTTTTATGACTGCCGGAAATCAAAACCGGGGAAGTAATAACCAACAGAGAGATACTACTGGTTGATACGAGTTTAGACAACGTTTTCATGACGAAGGATTTACTAAGTTTTCAAAAAAGGGTCGTTACCAAAAAATATATTACTAATACCGAAGTATTAATTGCTTCAATACGTGCGATCTTTCAAGCACACAACAGTTTCAAATTACTTTGAACTATTGCTTTCAATCACCAGTGATGTTTTTCTCGGATAAATTATATGAATACTCTTAGAGACAACATAACGAAGATTCTTCGGCGGATATTGCATAACTACATTCGAGTCAATGCTTGATCATATCCGAAACAAAGATTGCTTTTCTTTTTAGCTTCTCATAGCCTTTTTCGATGAATCGCCCGTTTTTTACGACGAATGGAATAAGCCATCTTCGTGGTGATCGAACCATATTTAAAAGATCTGCAGTATAATTTTCAATAGACATACCAGAAAAAAAAATCAAGAAAAAGTTGCTAAAAATCGGTTGCAGATTGTTGTTAGTCAGTGGCTTAAAAACGCAAAATGTGGATAACACGAGTTGGCATGAGCAGAGCATAAAATCGAATTCTTTCCATCGTTGGGAAGAATTTTCCAAAAAAGGGAAGAACTTAATAGAATCTGAGGATGAATGTTTGGTTTCACACAAGGACACAAAGTACCACAAAGAGTCGCGTCATGACTCTTTGTGGTACTTTGTGTCCTTGTGTGAAACCAAACCTTCCTCCTCATAATACCTCGCCACATAGCAAGCTACAAAACGCAAAAGAAGCTCTAGCCCCCAAAAAGTTGAAGGATTTTCCTTTGATGGTTCTTTTCAGCGAGGCTTTTTGGTGAAACACCCATATTATTATTATGATTGATATCTGCACCGAATTTTAGCAGCATCTGGATTTGCCCGATATCGTATTTTCTCTTCACCGCATAATACAAAGCCGTGTTTCCATCTTTATCAAAAGCATTTACATCTGCTCCATTTTTTAAAAACCATTTCGCGATTTTGAACCGCTTCCAGTTGAATGCCCCGAGAAAGGGAGTATCTGTGCCGGCAAGTTCATTTATATCTGCCCCGTTTTTTTTGAAAAGGGTGGCCGACTTAACATCATCATACCAGGCAATAGCAAACATGCAATGGTTGGGGTCAGCACCTTTCGACAACAAATATTTAAAAACTTTTTCGTTCCTCCCGCGGGTGTACGTATACCAAAGTGGTGTCGCAGGAAAAAAACCACAATTGCGATCCGGTATCCGATGAACTGAATTCAGATCCATTCCTTTTTTCAATAGTAGTTTCAGAATTTGTAAACTGGCCGCCGCTTTCTTTGGATCCCCGTCAACACTCACACCGCACAAATAATGCAATGCATTTTTCCCATCCGCCTCCTGCCAATGCGTCCACCTGACGTCGTTGACTAAGATTTCCCGGACAACGGTAACGTCTAACCTTTTGATGGCATCAATAAACTTGCTCATGCTTGAAATATAGATTCTTACATTAAAAATTAAGCATCATTTCCCGTTTGGAAAAATTATTTCCATGCTATGTTCCTATGTGCCTGTGTGGTGAAAAAAAATTTACCACATATATATAGAAGACATTGAGATATAATTTCAAAACCTTAACAATTCTACCGGTGTCATTCTGCCTTACAAGCCACTTCTCGTCACAATTTTTACTAGTTTTGCGGTGCATGAACAAACCGCCGTCCATATTCTCGCTCTTACTCCGAAGATTTTTCCTGCTTACTCTTTACGGAGTCTTCTTCTTCGTGCAATTTTTTTTCAATTTCAGATCTGATAATAATATTATTTCCGATTCGTCCAACTCTTACGCAACCGTTCAAACAACTGCGCAAAAAAATTTTGTACTTGCAAAAGACCATCAACACAAAAAACCCGGGTTTCGACTAAACAAAAGGTATCAACCGACTATTGTTCCATCGATATTCACCCCCTGTGAAGAAATACCTGTTGCGTACCTGAATAAAGGCAATGTCAACAAACCGGATGACTATCTTCTCATCTCATTCATCTTAGCCAAATCACTTCGTGGTCCCCCACAATTAAGCTGACTTACGCTTAACAATATTCTTCAAGTTTAAAATTTAATAATGACAACTTTCGCTTACAGGAAGTTGTACCGGCTATTCCTGATAGCATTGTCTTTTCCGGCAGTTCATCTACATGCACAGGATAAAAAATATTCTTTGCATGCATTGACCGACAGCGCACGATCATTTGCGCCGTCCTTGTTGGAAAAACAATCTCTGCTGAAAGCGGCCGATGCAACGGTTAGGGACACACGAAATAGCTTTTTACCGTCATTGAAACTAAGTGAGCAGGTTAACCTCGGCACTGACAACTCTCTTGCAGGAAGCTATTTCACCTATGGAATAACACCTTCTACTTCAGCAGGAGTCAGGAGTGAAAATGATTTACAGGCAGCAACTGGAAATTTCGGGATACTTTCCGGACAGTACGAGCTCTACAATTTCGGATTAAAGAATGCAAAGGTAGAAAATGCGCAATCGTATGCCGGACTACAACGAGCCGATTTGCAGCGTGAAGAATATCTTATCACATCTTCGGTTGCGCGCCTGTATTTTACAATTTTGAAAAATGAATATCGACTGAGTGTTGATCGGCAGAATATAGATCGGTATAAAGAAATATTTACGATTATCAGCGCATTGACATCGAGTGGGATTAACGCGGGCGTCGATTCATCGCTTGCCAAAGCCGAATTGTCCCAAACAATCATCAGCTATAATCAGACCAAAGGAAAAATTAACGAACTACTCGAGCAGCTTTCATTTTTTACGGGCATTCCATCATCGAGGCTGGTAATTGATACCGTGGGGCACGATTTCATTCGTTCAAATCCTTCTCCCCAATTATTTAACGACGACACGATCAACAATCCCGTTTTGAATTATTACCTGCGATACCAGGATATTTTTATAACAACGGATAAGGTTATACGAAAATCCTGTTTGCCGAAAATCCTGTTGAATAGTGCTGTGTGGCTAAGAGGTTCGAGTATCCAGTATAATGATGAATACAAGTCGCTCGCTACGGGACTAGGATATCAACGATTCAATTACGTTGCAGGCATTGCACTCAGTTACGATCTTTTCAATGGAGTTCACCGGAAAGACAAGCTAATAATAAACCGTTATCAACAACAAGCGGCACGTGCACAACTACAGCAACAAAAATCGTTGCTTTCGTCAGTATCCAACCAAGCCGACCAATCATTGCTCACTATACAAGCAAACCTGCAGGAATTACCCGTTCAATTGTCAGCAGCAGAAGCAACATACAGGCAAAAGCTCGCGCAATATAAAGCTGGCATAATATCGCTGATCGATCTCACAAATGCATCATTTGTTTTTTATCGCTCACAGATAGATTTTATTGAAGCACGGAGTGACTGGTACCTGGCGCAGGTCGACAAGGCCGAAGCAACCGGCAACCTGTTTCAATTTATTAATTCAATAAACTAATTAAGATGGTACGTACAGCATTGAGAAGACCTGTTATGATCGTCGTGTTCTTTACGGGACTTCTTCTTTTTTCGATCATGACCATCCGGACAATATCTATCGATATTTTTCCCAAACTCAATCTGCCGGTGATCTACGTCATCGAATCGTATGGTGGCATGTCTCCGCAACAGATGGAAGGATTTTTTTCTACCGGCATGCAGGATCAGTTTCTTTATGTAAACGGGATAAAAAATATTGAAAGTAAAAATATCCAGGGTCTCACATTGATAAAGCTTTCGTTTTATGAAAATACAAACATGGCCGAAGCGTCGGCACAAGTTGCGTTACAAGTAAATCGGGTTTCAAAATTTTTTCCCCCGGGTGCCTTGCCTCCGCAGGTGATTCGGTTCGATGCATCATCGCTTCCCGTCGGTCAGTTAGTATTCAGCAGCGACAACAGATCTCTGAAAGAGATCAATGATCTCGCCGCGACAAGAATCCGACCCATGTTCGCGACAGTTCCGGGACTATCTGCACCTCCTCCATTTGGAGGTAACTCGAGGTCGGTGGTGATCAATATCGATCCCGACAAATTAAAAAAATTCAATTTATCACCCGATGAAATTGTAGAAGCAATTTCAAAAAATAATGCGATGACTCCGTCAGGGAATCTTCGTGTGGACAGTTTGATGTACGTGACCACTGTGAATTCGTTGGAAGAAAAGGTAGAGCACTTCGGAGATATTCCCGTCGTGAATAACGGCACCGCCACCGTTTTCATCCACGATATCGCCAGTGTTGCTGACGCTGCTGATGTAACAGTCGATTATGCATTGATCAATGGCAAACGTTCCGTATACATCCCGGTTGTAAAAACCGCGGACGCATCAACATTGTCAGTCGTTCAATCACTGAAATCAAAATTGTCCGAAATGCAAAATTTATTGCCGGATGATATTACGGTCAGTTATGAATTCGACCAATCAGTTTTTGTGATGAATGCTGTGAAAAGTTTATTGACCGAGGGCATACTAGGAGCCATTCTTACCGGCCTCATGGTGTTGCTTTTCTTAAGAGACTGGCGAAGTAGTCTTGTTGTCGTCATAACAATACCAATTTCCATTTTGAGTGCGGTGCTGATGCTGAGCCTGGCGGGACAAACAATTAATATTATGACACTAAGCGGTCTTGCTTTAGCGATCGGCGTTCTGGTCGACCAGGCAACGGTAACAATTGAAAACATTCATCAACACCTCGAGATGGGGAAATCAAAACGACTGGCAATACTCAATGCGTGTGAAGAAATTTCATTCCCACTTTTATTGATTTTGTTTTGCATCCTTGCTGTTTTTGCCCCGTCGTTTATTATGACTGGTGTCCCTAAGGCGATGTTCTTGCCGCTGTCTTTGTCAATTGGTTTTGCCATGATCATTTCATTTATCGCGGCGCAAACATTGGTACCGGTCATCAGCAACTGGTTATTGAAAGAAGAACTTTTCAAATATCACCACGGCAAGCTGCATGCACATGCCGGGTTGGCACTTGATGAAGAAGAGAAAAGAGAAATCGACATGCATAACCGCCAGGATAAAATACATGCAGTAGAGAATAATTTGTTCCAGCGAATGAAAATGGGATTAGGCAAAAGATTAGAGAATTGGATCCCGAAACGAAAACTAATTGTGAGTATTTACCTGGTATTCACATTACTTGGTGCAGGGCTCTGTTTCGCAATTATTGGAAAAGATCTCCTGCCAAAAACAAATAATGGTCAGCTTCAGTTACGGATAAGGGAACCAGATGGCACCCGGCTGGAAAAAACAGAGCGTGATACGAAAGTGGTATTAAGCACGATCGATTCTGTTGTGCAGGGGCATTTACAAATTAGTTCAGCGTATGTCGGATTGGTGCCAAGCAGTTACGGCTCCAGCAATCTTTATATTTTCAATAGCGGCACGCATGAAGCCGTGATGCAAATTACCATCGACGAAAAATTCAAAATGGATCAGGATAAGTTGAAGGATGATTTAAGAAACGTTATTAAATCAAAATTCCCTGCCATCAATATTTCGTTTGAACCAATCGAGCTAACGGAAAAAATCATGGCGCAGGGAGCATCGACCCCGATCGAAGTGAGGATTGCGGGAAAGGATTTTGATAATATGAAAACCTATGCGATGAGATTAACGGAAAATCTCAAAAAAATAAATTATCTGCGTGACGTCCAAATTGCACAACCGTTAAAATTTCCCACACTCAAAATAAATATCGACCGGTTCCGGCTTGCACAGATGGGACTTAATTTGAATGAAGTGGCGAGAAGTATTACTGATGCGACATCATCCAGTCGTTTTACTGAAAAAGTACAATGGCTTGATTCGAGAACCGCATATACATATCTCGTACAGGTGCAGGTCCCGGAATACATTATGAATTCTGTTGAACAACTACAATCCATTTCATTAGTAAAAGGGAAAATGCGACCTGTGCTGTCTGATATTGCTACGATCACCTCAATTGAATCTCCGGGAGAATATGATCGTGCAGGACCAAGAAGATTTCTAACTGTGAGCGCAAATATTTACAAGAAAGACCTCGGAACTGCAACGCGAGATGTCGAAAAGTCAATTCGTGATTTGGGAGAATTACCAAAAGGATTGGTTGCGGAGGTTAAGGGCATGTCGTCATTGCTTTCAGAAACATTAAATTCCCTGCAAAGTGGATTGATCGCGGCAATTGTTGTTATCCTTTTATTGCTCGCGGCAAATTATCAATCACTGGGAGTAGCAATTTCTGTTCTGTCGACAGTCCCAATGGTCCTTCTTGGTTCAATGATATTGCTATTAGTAACGGGTTCCACACTGAATCTTCAATCGTACATGGGAATTATAATGAGTACAGGCGTGTCTGTTGCCAATGCTATTTTGATCGTTACTAATGCGGAGTCGTTACAATTAGAATATAAAAATCCATTCAAAGCAGCAGCCGTTGCAGCGAGTATTCGTTTGCGCCCGATTTTGATGACAAGCCTGGCGATGATTGCAGGAATGATTCCAATGGCAAGTGGATTGGGTGAGGCAGGCGATCAGTCGGCACCGTTAGGTCGCGCCGTCATTGGTGGACTAGCTGCATCTACATTCGCTGCATTGTTTATTGTTCCATTGGTCTACGCGTGGGTCAGGCAAAAATCTTCATTCTCTTCTGTTTCCCTTTTGCCAGAAGAATCAAATATTAAAATTCTAGCATCATGAAATATTTCAGTTTATACAGTATACTCATCGTCTTCATCGCCGGTTGTTCAGATAACAGGACGGAAAATAAAAAGTCTGCGGTCGCTGCGATTACAACGCCTGAATATAAAACGGCCGTTGTCGAAAAGGGTTCTGTGTCCTCTGTCGTCAAACTTCCCGGCCAATTAGCTGCCTACATGGAGATCAGTATTTTTCCTAAAGTAAATGGATACGTAAAATCTGTGTCCGTCGACATTGGATCAAAGGTTTCGAAGGGAAGTCTACTGATGGAACTTGAAGCGCCGGAGCTGGAACAGGCTGCCATGCAGGCGAAAGAAAAGTACTCACGAAGCAAGGCTGATTTCTCAATCGATAAAGAACATTATAATCGATTACTTGAAGCAGCCAAAACAGAGGGAGCTGTTTCTCCTCTTGATCTTTCCACTATCAAATCAAAAATGGAAGCCGATAGTGCACTCTGCAATGCGGAAAAAACAAATTGGCAAATGCAGGAAACGATGATGGGATATTTAAAAGTCACAGCACCATTCAGCGGAATTATCACGGAAAGAAATATCCACCCGGGCGCGCTAGTAAGCGCTTCCGCTAAAGACAAGCCGATGCTCGAGTTGAAACAGGTTGATCATTTAAGACTACAAGCAGATATTCCCGAAGGAATTTCTGCAAACCTGAAAGATAATGACACAGTTAGTTTCTATGTAAGCGCGTTGGAGGGAAAAAAGCTGACGGGCACCATCACCCGAAAGTCAGGAAATATAAATTTGCAGTACCGTTCAGAAAGAGTGGAAATTGATGTGCCGAATAAAAATGGAGTTTTATCTTCGGGTATGTATGCCGACATAGTTGTTCGCCCAAAAGGAAATGTGAATGTCTTGTCCGTCCCGACATCAGCGGTCGTGACATCCACAGAAGGCAAATTTGTTTTTACCGTCAGCGATAGGAAAATAAAAAAAATAAATGTGAGTACAGGGAACGCATCCGCTGATAAGGTCGAAATTTATGGAGACATTGCTGCGGGTGATACCGTTGTCACAAATCCTACAGATGACACAAAGGAAAATTAAACTTTTGCTTTGAAAAAAATCGCCGCGACCATATCTATAATTTTCCTCGTTTCATCTCCATATGCGCAGGATAAAATTCCTGCGTCATATTTGAGAGACAGCATGGCCGCGTTGGTCAGCAAATCGAAAGACCTTCTCGATCATGCTTACATGGCACAAAAACTTTTGTCAACAACAGATACAATTCCCGGCTGGGAAGGCTTTCCCGTAAAATTGTATGAGTATAAAACGGACACGGATCTTTATACACATCAGCCAAAAACAGGATTGGTATATTTACTGAATCCCTCGGCTGAAAAACTTTCCATGTGGATCGTCACCACTTGTTGGGAAGTCAAAAAAAGTGTCGACTCAAAATACACCGATTACTTATTGAACTGGATCAAAGGACAATCAGGTGCACAGTTTCCCGTGAAAGGAGTTGTTTATGAAGATCAGTATATAAAAAACTTCCAGGAACCATATGTATTCAAAGACGGAGTTACCGTGTACATAAAAGACAGTACAATGTTTCCGAAAGACAAAACCTGTACACCGGAACAATT
>Ga0268264_10002116_pt1 | contig 17698 bp, 16 predicted proteins | sample KBSSwiS32_FD_190357 | JGI IMG/M metagenome (GOLD analysis project Ga0268264, IMG submission 190357) | Switchgrass rhizosphere microbial communities from Kellogg Biological Station, Michigan, USA - KBS Switchgrass S3-2 (SPAdes) (version 2) | ecosystem: Host-associated > Plants > Roots >...
TGGTCGCCGCTGGCGTAGGCGGTGCGTTCGCCGGTGCGCACCGCGAGGTACCGCACGGTCTGGTGCATCACCGGCAGGAAAACCGACTGCAGCGCAAAGTCGTTCCACCCCGGGTCAATCGCGCTCACCAGCGCAACGGAAACGCCCTTGCCGATTTCGCGTTCCACGACTGCGGGACGCCCGTCGCCGAACCGTGCCAGCACGTGCGAGAGCTGCGTGTCGCTGGTCTCCCAGTATTTCGCAAATTTCGGCGCGGCGAGATCGCCATGGTGCGGCAGCGCGAACACATCGAAAATCGGGTGGTCAAAATTAATGCGTGTGAGCGATTCCGCCGTCTCGCCGTTGGCTGGGTGCGCCTGTAACACCTGGCGCAGCTTGCACGGTGCGACACGCCCGAATTCCGCATTAAACTTGTCCGCTTTCACCTGGTCGCCCGGGAGAATGAAGAGCCCGCCGCCGCGCGCCAGCAATGTCGCGAGCGCATCGAGCACCGGGGCGGGCGCGCTGCCGGTATCTGCGAGCACAACCACGCTCGACGTGGCGATATCCTGGGGCGTGACCCTGTCCGCGCCGGCAATCTTCACCGCGAACGGCGAGTTTTCCGTGGGAGCAAGCGCCTTTGCGATGAAGAACGAGGCATCCTGCTGCGGGTTCTGCGAGGGGTGGCCATTCACCAGCAGCACCGGGATACGGGGCAGGATATGCGCGTTGAAGTAAAACACATGGCCCTCTGTTGGCGTGGCTTCCGGCCCGATGACGACCGAACCGATATTGTCGCCGGGCGTTTCAAAAACATGGCGGAACCGCACGGCAGCCATTCCATTCGGGCGGATATTGATGCGCTGCGTATCGGTCTTCTTGCCATTGAGCAGGAGCGCGACGTCGAGATTCTCAAGCGGCTGCCCGGAGTAATTCGCAATGCGCACCGCCACGGAGGACGGCTGGTGGTCGAGCACCAGGCTGTTCGGTGCGGTCGCTTCCACGATGCCGTAGCCCGGCGCGGGATCGGATGATTTCACGGCGCGTACGGTAAGTTTTACGTCAGTGGCCAGTTTCCAGTCCCCCTTGAAATAGCCCCAGCCCTTGCGCTGGAGATCGGAGATAAGCACGATCTCCTTCTGCTTCGCATGCGCGCCGGCGAGCAACTCATTTGCCTTGTGCAGCGCCTCCGCGATGTTCGTGCCGCCATAGCCGGGCACGACCTGCGCCGCCGTTGCCTTGATGCGTGTGATATTTTTCCCCAGCGGCTCCAGGATGTTCGGCGCATCCGAAAATGTGACCAGCGCCGCCGCATCGGCGCCTTCCTTCAGCGAATCGAGCGCATCAGCCGATTCTTTTTTCAACGCATCGGGAACACCCGCGCGCAGCATCGAGCCCGAAACATCCATCACGACCACGCGCGCCGTTTCCACGGAATCGCCGCCCCCGGCGATTTTCGATTTCAAAAACGGGCGGGCGAAAATAAGCGCCAGCAGCGCAACGATGAGCACGCGCAGGAGGATAAGCAGTATCTCTTGGAATTTTTTGCGCCGCACGACGAGCTTGGCCCCCTTGGCAAAAAACCGCAGCGTCGGGAAATCGACATGCTTCACATGGTCCCGCGTGAGGAGATGGATGAGCACCGGCACGGCGACGCCGGCGAGCGCGATGAGGAAATATGGATTCGCGAAAGACATCATCCCATTCTGCTCCGGCGGTAAAGATATTCGCTCAGCACGATTTCAAGCGGCTTCGATGTGTCGAACAGCTTGTAATCGGCATGGATGCCCGCGCATCCCTTTTCATAGGCGCTCAGGAATTGCTTCAGCTCCTCCATGTAAACCGACCGCATTCCCTCCGGCGACACCATGTTTTTCTGCCCCGTCTCAAGGTCGGTGAACTCGGTCATGGTCGTGAATGGGAACGTGAGTTCCCCATTGTCCATCACCTGGAAAACGATGACCTCGTGTCCCTGGAAACGGAAATGCTGGAGCGCGGAAATCACTTTCTCCGGATCATCAAGCAGGTCGGAAATCAGGATGATCAGGCCCTTCCGCTTCAAGCCCTCGGCCAGCTCGTGCAGCGGGATCGAGATATTTGTCTCGCCGCCGGGCACCGCATTTTCCAGCGCGGTGATCATGTGCTTGAGATGCGTCTGGCGCAGGCGCGGCGGGAGCGCCGTGCGGATCTTCGTGTCAAAAATGATCAATCCCGCCGCGTCGCGCTGGCGCATCATCAGGTACGAAAGGCATGCTGCAATCTGCGATGCATACTGGAGCTTGGTCAGGCCTTCCGGCGCGTGGCGGTAGCCCATCGACGCGCTCGCATCCACGATCACGTAGCACGTGAGGTTCGTTTCCTCCTCGAATTGCTTGATGTAATAGCGGTCCGTCTTGCCGTAAACTTTCCAGTCCACGTGCTTCACCTCGTCGCCCGGCGAATACTGGCGGTATTCCGCGAACTCCACGGAAAATCCGCGGTACGGGCTGCGGTGCAGGCCGAGGATGAACCCTTCGACCACGACCTTGGCCAGCAACTGCATCGAGTCGATGCGTGCCAGCACGTTTGTATCAAGTGCGCCGGGACTGGCCATGGTTACAGGCCGGATTTCGGCGTGGGGATTGTTTCCTGCAGGCGGCGGATGATCTCCTCGGAGTTGATCCCCTCGGATTCCGCGCGGAAATTCGTGACAATGCGGTGCCGCAGCACGGCGGTCGCCACCGATTGCACATCCTTCACCGAGACGCATGGGCGCCCGGCGAGCACCGCGCGCGCTTTCGCGCCGAGGATCAGGTAATGAGAGCCGCGGATCGATGCGCCCCACGAGACATAGTCTTTCACGAATTGCGGCGCGCCCGGTTCCCCGGGTCTGCTGCGCGCCGTGAGCTCGACCGCGTAGCGGATGATCGGCTCGGCGACAGGCGTCTCACGGACGATCTTCTGGAAGCGCATCAGCGACTCGCCATCGAGGCATTTCTGCACATCCGTCACGCTCGCACTCGTGGTGGAATTGATAACTTCAAGTTCCTCCTCTTTCGGCAGATAATCGATGATCAGGCTGAACATGAACCGGTCCTGCTGGATTTCCGGCAGAGGATACGTTCCCTCCTGCTCGATCGGGTTCTGCGTCGCGAGCACAAAGAACGGTTCCTCAAGCGTATAGGTAACACCGCTCACCGTGACCTGGTGTTCCTGCATCGCTTCAAGCAGCGCAGCCTGCGTCTTCGGCGGCGTGCGGTTGATTTCATCCGCGAGCAGAATGTTCGTAAAAACAGGTCCCGGGCGGAATTTCATATTACGCGACCCGGTCGTGCGATCCTCCTCGAGCACTTCGGTGCCCGTGATGTCTGCAGGCATGAGGTCGGGCGTGAACTGGATACGGCGGAACTTGAGGTCAAGCGCCTTGCCGAGGCTCGAAATCAGCAGTGTCTTTGCCAGACCCGGTACACCGGTGATGAGACAGTGCCCGCCCGCGAAGAACGACGTGACGACGTCCTCCACGACATGCGTCTGCCCGACGATGACCTTGCGCACCTCGCTCAATATCTTGTCCCGGCCCTCGGCGATCGCCGCGATGGCGCTGGCGGCATCGTTTTTAATAAGTGTTTGTGTAGCCATTTTTTAAATTCCTAAATTTTGGGTTCCGGGATCGTTGCCACGACCTTCTTGATCAGGTCCTCGATGGTGACCCGGTCCACTTCCGCACGGAACGACAGTCCGATGCGGTGTCGCAGCACAGGCACGATGACCTTCTTGATATCCGCCAGCGTCACGGTGTTCCGTCCCTCGATTGCCGCCGCCGATTTGGAAGCCAGCGAGATATTCTGGCTCGCGCGAAGTCCCGCGCCCCACGAGACATATTCCTTCACGAAATCGGGACAGCCGGCCACCGTCGGCCGCGTGGCCGCCGTGAGATTGACAATAAACCGCCCCAGCTCCGGCGGCAGCGTCACGGTGCGGACCGCCCCCGTGAACTCCTGCAAATCCTGCCCGGTGATCACCTTCCCGAGCGTCACCTTGTTCGACCCCGTGGAATTGCGCACCACCTGCATCTCCTCGTCGTCGGGCAGGTAATTCATCATGATCGAAAGCATGAACCTGTCCTGCTGCGCCTCGGGCAGGGGATACGTCCCTTCCTGCTCCATGGAAATCTGCGTGGCCATCACGTAGAACGGCTTCGGCAGCGCATGCGTCCGCCCGCCGATCGTCACCTGCTTCTCCTGCATGACCTCCAGCAGCGATGCCTGCGTCTTTGGCGGCGTGCGGTTGATTTCGTCCGCCATCACGAGATTGCAGAACACCGGCCCCTTCACAAATTTCGTGACGCGATGCCCCGTCGTCTGGTCGGCCTCGAGGATTTCCGTGCCGGAAATGTCGGAGGGCATCAGGTCGGGCGTGAACTGGATGCGCTTGAATTCAAGATCCATCACCTTGGCGATGGAAACGATCACGAGCGTCTTCGCCGTGCCGGGAGGTCCCTGGATCATCAAATGCCCGCCGGCAAACATGCCGATCAGGATTTCGTCGATTGGGCCTTTCTGGCCGATGACCAGTTTTTCCAATTCGCGCTCGATGGCTAGTCGCGCATCCTTGATTCGTGTGAGCAACGCGGATTGCGCATCCCGGTTTGTGCTCGGGGCAGTCTGGGTGTCTGTCATTTTATTAGGGGTTGGAATTTTTGGGGAATGGCGGCCTTCGGGCCGCGTTTAACATCGGTGCGTGGGTGCCGGTCTTTCTACATTGATAAGGCCGTTGTACGAAATGAAATTATGTATCTTTCATGCATTTTTGCTTATCTCTCTCTTACTTTTCACGGGGATTTCGCGACTTTGAACTTCTGGAGCATCTTTGTTGCCCCCGATGCCTCCTTGTATTGGAACATCCCGGTGCGCAGCGCGTTCACGGAAATCGCATCGCCGTTTGCAATGCCGGCTTCCTTGGGGTGGCCTGTCAGCAGCACCGTCCTGTCTTCCATCCTGACAAGCAGGCCCTGCGGAAGTTTTTGTGCGACACTCCCTGAAATGAGCACAGGCGTCGCGAAATCCTGGATCGTGGCCGTCGCCTGCGCTTTCATGGATTCCTCGTAAGCCTGCGCGAAATACTCCTGTACATCCTTCGGCAAATCGGACCATTTTACAGTGAGGGGGCCTTGCTTCGATTCAAAGGTAGCCATCTCGCCATTGGTGATGATGAATTCAAGATGGTCGTAAACCTTGTCCCCTATCTTCATCGGGCCCTTTGCCGTGGCAACGCCGGGTTGTGCGCCGCCGGTTTTCTTCCCATCTTCCAGAACCTGGCTGTACGGCGCGACCTGGCCGGACACCGGCATGGTCGCGATGATCGAGAGAAACAGCGCAGGAAAAACCTGTTTCATGGCAAACGCCCTGACTCCGGGGATCGGGAATTCGGATGTCGCGGTGATCTGGTTCACAGGCTGCCTCTGGAGCAAGCCGGGCGATCGATTATCTGTCGTGTCTGGGGTGCTTGAAATGGGTTTGGGGACTGGATCATAACTTGCGTGGCTGGGTAAGCCGAGGATAGCGGGGGCCAATATATACCACATGTGACAAAATGAAACATAAATTGATTCGCGCGACAAAGTCAATGGGTCATGTGTCACTACAGCGTTTGGAGACTTCCGCATGTTACATGTCATGCACTTTTTCTATCCATGAATGGGCAGCGGGAAATGATGGCGAAGCCATCACAGCTACAGCAGCCGTGGGTTGATCCCGCCCAGGCGGGAGACACCCACGGGAAACGTAAAAAGAGAGCGACCGATCCTGAAAGGATCGCAGCCATCGGCTACGCGAAATCAGTCCCGGTATTACAGAGTGTCTCCACAGAGATAAAGTGCATGACAAGGCTCAAATAACCTATCGCGCTGCCCGGAACCCCGTCGGGCTCACCCCCGCCCGGTTCTTGAACTGCCGCGAAAAAAAGTAAACGTCCGAGTACCCCAGCGCATTCGCAATCTCCCCGACCGACAGCGACGAGTCACTTAGCAATTGCTTCGCCCGCTCCACGCGCGCCCGGATCACAAACTCCCGCGGCAGCATCCCCGTCACCTTCTTGAACACGCGCGAAAAATGCACCGGGCTGTAGCCTGTCCTGCGTGCCAGCTCGGTCACCGGGGGGACATCGCCGCAGTTTTCGAGCAACTCCGCGGCGATCTGCCGCATCCTGCGGTGGTGCCCTGCTTCGCTGTTTGAAAGCATGCTGCCCGCCCTGCCACCCGCGGCATCCAGCCCCACCAGCACCGCGCGCAGCAGTTCCTCCGCCTCCATGCGGCGCGCCTCATAGCCGGGCCCCGTATTCCGCATCAGCTCCACGATGTGCCGCGTCGCCGCGTCGAAATAGGGAAAATCCGGCACCTCATGCACCTGCGGAGGGAGGACTCCCGGGCGCTTCCCCCGGCATTTCAGCTCGAAATGGATGAACGTCACCCCGAGCCGGTTCTGCGGATTCTGCGTGCCGTTGTAAACATGCCCCGGGCGCATCCAGAGGCACACACCGGGATGCAAAGGCACCACCTCCTCCCCGATGCGCATTTCCCCCTCGCCGGACCGCACAAACCAGAGGTCGAGATCGCGGAGAAACCAGGGATCAGTCCATTCCAGCCGCCAGCCCGGCTCGCAGCGCACTGTCCCCAGCCAGCCGATAGTCACACGCGCATTTTCCCAGTCGATCATTGGATCAAAAAGTCAGTTAAATACAAAATAAAGTCAACTCGATCCATTGTTATCAGCAGTAAAACGCCTATGCTCCTGAAAACAAACAAGCAAATGAATACAAATCTAGAAAAGCTGGAATTCGACTCCGGTGGCGTAGGCCTGCCTCCTTACGAACCCGCCCTCTACAGCCCCGCTGCCGAGGCGCGCCAGGTGCGTGACCTCGATTCCATCTCGGAAGCCGACCTCGGTTTTTATAGCGAGCAAGGATACATCTCCGTGGCCGCCGCATTCACGCCGGGGGAAATCGGCGCCGGGTTGAATGGCCTCACCGATCTCATCATGGGTTCGCGCCCCGACTTCAAGGGCATCGTCTTCGAGAACAGCGCCCGCGAAATCCTCCCCACGCTCAACCTCGAGCAACGGCAGGACGCCGTCCGCAAGCTCGCATGGTTCGTCGATTTCGACACACGCCTCCACGCCCTCGCATATCATCCAAAGCTCATCTCCATCCTCCGCACCCTCATCGGCGACGAGCCCGTCATGTTCCAGGACATGGCCCTCCTCAAGCCCCCGCGCCTCGGCCGCGAAAAGCCATGGCACCAGGACCTCTCCTACTTCAACTACGACCCCGCGTCGAAAGTCGTCGGCGTCTGGATCGCCCTCGACGAGGCCACCGTCGAGAACGGCTGCATGCAGATACTCCCCGGCCGCCACCGCGAAGGCCCGGTCGTCCACTTCAAGCGCCGCGACTGGCAGATGTGCGACACGGACATTCTTGGCCAGGCCAGCGTCGCCGCCCCGCTCAGACCCGGCGGCCTGCTCCTCTTCGACGGCCTCCTCCCGCACGGCACCCCCGACAACAACTCCGGCAAGCGCCGCCGCGCACTCCAGTTCCACTACATCGGCGCCAATGCGAAAAAAATCGCCGCCACCGAGCGCATGGAAGTCTTTGGAAGCGAAGGCAAGGACGTGACTTGCTAGCGCATTTCAAGGCGTGAAATTTCATCGCGAGGAATATCTGGAGCTGATGACCTTCGGTCGTCCACAGCGCCCGATGTTTGTCGAGTTGTTCGGGCCGCTCATCGGCCTGGAAGAGGAGTGGCGCAAGCAGGGGGCCACCGAGGAAGAGATCGCCCTCACGGCTTTCGACTGGGATTACGTGCCGGTCAGGCACATTGCCGGTTGCAGTGCCCATCCGCGCCATTCGGCGCCCGTGACCATCGAGGACAATGCCGAATACAGGATTCAGCTCGATTTCCTCGGTCGTAAACTGAAACTCTGCAAAGCCACGGCCACGATCGCGCTCCCGATGAATTTTCCGGTCGAAACCATGGACGACTGGATGCGGGTGAAGCCATTTTACACGTTCACGGAGGACCGGGTCAACTGGGACGGCGTGGATAGGGCCCGCGCGGCCCAGTGCGAAGGAGAGCTTATTGTTGCCGGCATTCCCGGCGCCTTTGACACCGCGCGGGAACTCATGGGCGAGGAAGTGGCCTGCCTCAGCTACTACGAGGATCCGGAATTGATGAACGACATCCTCGCCACCATCGCGGACACCACCATGAAAGTGTGGGAGCGCGTCTCGGAGAAACTCGTCATCGACCAGCTCTCCGTCCACGAGGATCTCGCCGGAAAATCGGGCCCGCTCATCGGCCCGTCGCAGGTCGCGGAATTTTTCAAGCCCTGCTTCCGCCCGCTCTGGGACATGCTCTCGTCGCGCGGCACAAAAATCTTCCAGATGGATACCGACGGCAACGTGAACCCCGTGATCGACGCCCTGCTCGACTGCGGCATCACCTCCCTTTACCCCATGGAACCCGCCGCCGGGATGGACATCGTCGAGGTCCGCAAAAAATACGGCAACCGCCTGGCCATGCTCGGCGGCCTCGACAAACACATCCTCCGCCGCAGCAAGGAGGAAATCCGCAGGGAGCTGGAATACAAGCTCCAGCCTCTGATGCGCGAAGGCGGCATGGTATTCGGCCTCGACCACCGCATCCCAAACGGAACCCCACTGGAAAACTACCGCTACTACGCCGCCACCGGCTGCGAGATACTCGGCCTTCCCCCGGTCCAACCGGGAAAAGGCGGCTGGAGGCGAATGGCTTTTTAACCGCATATTTGGCTCTTTTCGAAAAGCGAAAAGTTATCTCAAGAATCGTCGGGCTGTTGCTCACAGCTACTAATCAGTAGATACATCACACCCGCTATTGTTTTCCGTTTTTATCGCGAACCAGTTTTCGTGCTCTGTCGCTGAATACCCGAAACCTGCGGCCACAAAAAGATCCCTCCAGTCCGTTTTGGCGCAATCGAAGGCCATTTCTTCATTCTTCGGATTTTCTGAAATCAGTTTCATGATGGCGAACCGGATTCTCTCCATTCCTTCCGGTGTGTGGTGTTCACAAAATGGAATATTCTCCGAGGCTTCGTTGATCAACCTTGCGAGGATGCGGCTACATTCAGGCTCGGAAAAAAGCGCGGCTGCAAGCTGCTCCGTTCGTTCAGATGAGGGAATAGGCATATTTGAGGTTAACAGTTCTGTTCAACGACCCGCGCTGCTCGCTGTTATCCGCACCCTTGTTTACTCGGTTGAAATGATCGCGCCAAAACTTGGGTATGAGCACGATAGGAAAATCTTTCGGGAAGTTACGCCACATTTGTCTCAATTGGCTGTCTGTTGGGACGTCAGTGCTGCTAACATCGTTCATAACGCGCCACTTCCCATGGTTTCTTTCGAGGAAAAACAGGAACACAATATCCATGATATATTTGGTATCCATCGGTGTGCCGTCCTTGAAATAGGGAGTCGCCTCGAAACAACAGTAATTTCCGAGAACTTTCATTGTGCTTACTTTGAATACCAGTGGCTGGGGAAGCTTGGTTGGCGAAACATATTCCTTGATTGTGTATGCGCGTGCCGCGTCGCAAATAGCCAAACGCTCAGCCGAGCCGGAATCAGGCGTCCGTGGCGTATCCGCCGCATAAATGGAAATTGTGAACCCGATAAAAGCGAAAATAAGGGAATTCGTAATCATGGAAGGGAATAGGGGGTTGGGCTTCATATCTTGCTGTTCTGTCAGAAAACGAAACTCGCTTCTTTTCCCATCATAATTCCCCGCCTATCCCCGGCATCGCAGCCAGTCGTTTCTGTTCCCTCCAGTAAAGCGCCCTCAGCATGAGACACAGCCACCACGGAGCCGGCGGTGACTCGAAGCTGTTCATAAATTCCTGCGGCGGCACAAACGCCATATCCTGCACCCCGAGGAATGCATGGATGCGGCGCAGCGTCTTTTCATGTTCTTCAAGCAACTGCGAATTCGATATTACCAGGATCTGTTCCTCCGGAAAATGCGCGCGCAATACACGGAGCTGCCGCGCGTAAAAACCCCGGTCCAGATACGAGTATCTCCGTAGCGGGGAGTCCCAGGCAAGATTGCCCCGGTCGCACCGGAGCCGGAAATACTCCGCGAACAGCGCGCCGGAAAGCGATGCCTGCTCGATACCTTGCACAACGGAAAGCCGGTAGTGGGACAGCGCCCTTTTCACCGGATCGCGCAGAAGCACAATGAACTTCATGCGCGGGTTGTAGCGCGCGATGCGCCGGATCGCGACCGGCAGGTAGAGATAAATAGGCGTCGCTTCCCCCGCCAGTTGGCCGGACCGGTAATGCGGAAAATATTTCGCGTGGTAACTGGCAGCCAGGGCCTCGGGAGCCTCCCCGTCGTCAAAATCCGGCGCATCAAAAAAATGCGGTTCCTTTGTGTTGGAGAAACAAACTTCGGGATGACTGCCCAGAAAGCTCGCCAGCGCCGTGGTGCCGCATCGCATCGCGCCCGCTACCATGAAATGGATTCTGAAATCGTTCTTCACCTCGCATCGGACTCTGCCTCCGGCCGGGGGTTCAGGTAAATTGCAAATTCACATCTTGTTTTATTCTTTCATTAAACGTAAGTCGCAGCCAGAGTGAAAACCGTTTCCCTTGCCGCCCAAACTCTTCCGCTCCTCCCATGAAAAAACATCTCTTCCACATCGTCCTCGGCCTTGCCTTTTGCCTTCTCGCTTCCACCCTCAGGGCCGGGGGAGACCTGCCCGCCCTCGTGATTCCTGAAACCGCCGGCATGCAGTTGCGGGGAAATTATTCCGACGATGCCAACCTCGATAAATTCGTCGCAATCGGCGTGAAAAACGTCCGCATGGGCTTCCACTGGGAAGGCATCGAGAAGGAAAAGGGCGTCTATGACTTCACCGCCCTCGATGCCATCATGGCCCGCGTCCGCGCCCACGGCCTCCGCATGACCGGCTGCCTCGCCTTCAACAACAAACTCTACGGCAAGGTCTATGAGAGCGAGGATGGCCGCCAGGGCTTCGCCGCCTACGCCGCCGCCTGCGCCGCACACTTCAAGTCCGACAAGATCATGTGGGAAATCTGGAACGAGCCGAACACCTTCACCTTCTGGGGCCGTCACGGGAAGGCGAGCAACTCCGAGCCCTTCGCCGAGGAATACCTGAGCCTCGTGAAAGTCACCGTCCCCGCCATGCGCAAGGCCGACCCGAACTGCACGATCCTCGGCGGCTCCACCTCCAACCTCTGGTCCGCATCCTATGCCTGGTGCGGCTTCTGTTTTGAAAAAGGCATGCTCAAGACCGGCATCGACGCATGGTCGGTCCACCCCTACGGCGTCCACAGCCCGGAGTCCTATCCAAAGGCCTATGGCGTCGTCAGCGACCTCATGGCCAAAAACGGCTCGCCGGATTTCCCGATGCTCGACACCGAGCGCGGCTTCGGCACCAGCGCCAAGGCCGAGGGCTTCGCCGGCGGCGCGGCTTCCAATCAGCGCACCTACCAGGCATGGCACCTCGTCCGCCAGTATCTCATGGAGCTCAGCATCGGCATCCATCTCACCAGTTGGTACGAGTGGCAGAACGAGAAGGAAGGCTTCGGCCTTTGCCAGCCCAATGGCACCCTCTATCCCGCAGGCGTCGCCTACCAGGTCGTCATCACCCAGCTCTACGGCTGCAAATTCGTGAAGCGCTTGCCCACGGAAAACCCCCTCGACTACGTCATGCTCTTCAGCGGCAACGGCGAGAAGATCGTCGCATGGACCACCCCGCCCGTTCCCGATCCCGAGCTGAACAAGGCCGACAAAACCCGCTCCGCCCCCGACAAGGCCGTCCCTCACGCCATCACCGTCCCGGTCACCGCCGCCGGCCCCCTGAAGCTCGTCCAGATCGACGACACCCAGACCACCGTCTCGCCCGCCGGAGGCCAGGTCTCCCTGAACCTCACAGGCGGCCCGCAATACCTCACCGTGAAAGAGGGCACCCCGCGTCCTCCCTTCAAAAAACTGTAAGGACGCCCTGCGGTTGCCATCCCGCCTGAAGCGTGTCACGCAGTTTTATTCAGCCCCGGGGGCTGAAGGAGGGTAGCCAGTGGTGAAACCACCGGTTATATCCCAAAAAAGAACATCCGCCCCGGCATGCTGCCCGGTTACTTCCTTGGCGGGAGCTGGCAGATTGTCAAAAAATGGGTCGGCCGGGCCGCCCGATATCCATGCTTTCATTCCCCCGGTATTTTCGTTGAAATTCCCGTAATGCCACCGGTTTACTTTTTGTGAAAATGCGTGTTATCGCGACCACTTGCGTGCGAAACGAGGCGGACATCATCGAGCCTTTCGTCCGCCACACGCTGGCGTACTGCGGGACCTTGATCGTCATGGACCACGGTAGCACGGATGCCACGGGCGCAATTCTCGATCAATTGCAAAAGGAGGGGCTTCCCTTGCATGTAATCCGGAATCCGGTTCCCGGGAGATTGCAGGTGGACAACATGAACCACCTTCTCAACCTAGCCGCGCGCGACTTTGCAGCGGACTGGATTTTTTTCCTGGATGCCGACGAGTTTATTTCAGGCTCCGCTGACCTGCCGTTCCCCGTGGACGACAGTACGCCGTACTTGAAAATGCGGATGCGCACTTATTACAGCAAGCCGGATGATCCCGCGGAACTCTTGAACCCTGTGGAGAGGATCACGCGCCGCCTCATCCGGGAGCCGATGGATATCTTCAAGGTGATTGTCCCCGGCCCCCTGGCGCGCCAGCCGGGATGCTACCTGGTGCAGGGCAACCACAGGTTCATGCTCGCAACCCGGGAGGCGCCATCCGAAGTGCTGCCGGGTACATATCTTGCCCATTTCTCCCTGCGGTCCCCGGGCCAGTACGCCATGAAGCTGGCTGCGGGACATCTTCAGGGTCTCCGCCGCATCGCGTCGAGGGGCCGTGAATCCTCGCATCGCGAAGGCGCGTACGCGCGTCTCCGGAGTAGTTATTCCGCCTTTGAGAAAGACTTCTTTCAGCAGCCCGTCACCTACCTGCCGCCGCATGACATGGACGAAGTAGTGGCGGACCCCGTCCGGTACATGGGTGGCCCGCTGCGCTACACACCGCGGACCGGTCATCCTGACGAATTCGTGGAGCACCTGCTCGCGCTGGCCGAGGTTCTCGCGCAACCGGACCCGCAACCGCATGAGGCTGCGGAGCCTGGCTATCCCACACTCTCGGTCGGGGCATTCGCGGAATCCGCCGTGGGCGGACGGCAGGTGCAACATGTCTCCGGGAACCCCGCGACCGTACACTCGCTTGTGTTTGCACTGGACTGCACAAGCGAAACCCGGGAACTGCGACTCTGTTTCGGTTGCGAGCCGGGATTGCTGGAAATCAGCGGGTTAACCCTGCGGTATAAAACAGTTCCCCCCGTGGAACGCACTTATGGTTTCGACGAGCTGAAGGACATGTTGCGCGTGCTTCAACACGGAGCTGCCATTGCTTCCAGCCACGTGTACCAGCTTTTTATTTCATCCGAGCCGGTGCTCGTCGCCGTGCGCAATTGGAGACATACGGAGGAAATGCCGCCACACGAACTGCAAATAAAGGTGCGCTACCGGAACCATCTCCTCGAGGGGGTATTCCTGCATCCCCGGGTGCTGAACGCGATCACGCGCGAAAGCGCCAAGAATGAAACCCTGCGCGCGCAGATGGAGAGGGTGCGGTATTCCATCGGCTCGGAAATCGACTTTTCCGACCAGGGGGACGGTGTCTTCTTCCTCCGCAACGGGTGGAGCAACAGCGAATCATGGGGAACGTGGACCGAGGGGCGCGAGGCAGTGCTCAAAATCCGCTTTGCAAGCGCCCCGGGCCGCGATCTCTGCCTGAACGCCGTCGTGCGGGCGTTTGTTCAGCCCTCGCATCCGGAAGTCCGCGCAAACATCCGCGTCAACGGCGAGGTGTTGGCCGCCTGGAGATTGACTAATGGGGACTTCGGGCATTTCCGCATCACGATTCCCGCCCGCGTAATCCCGGGGAAGGATTGCAAAATCGCACTCGAAATATCCAATCCCATATCGCCTAGGGAGACCGGCCTGTCGGATGACGTCCGCCTGTTGGGCCTGGGTTTCAAGAGCATGAATTTCCGGCCTGCAACCCCCGCATGAGGATAAATAGGACAGGCTTGAATGGCACTTCTTTGCATAGGACATTTCCTGGGCCAACCCGGAGGGTTGCTGGAGATTAGCCGGGGGCGCAAGCCCTGCCGAGTATACACATTTTTTTAGAGATAGGACTTGTACGGCAGGAGATATCCACTATTATTGGCATGGGCGGCATGTATTTTTTGCGGGTCCCATGAGTGGCGTGTAACATCCAGAACGAGTTTGCGGATATCAGGCTTGGGGATCAACGGCGGCAAGCGCGGCTTTTGAAGCTTGCCGGGCGGCTGGCTGAGTCCCCCGGTGGCAGCGTACGCGCGGCGTGCCAGGGCTGGGATGAGACGGTGGCAGGTTACCGTTTGCTGCACAGCGGGCATATCGATATGCAAACGCTTCTTGAGTCCCACAGGCAGGGGCTGGTGCGGCGGGCTCTGCAATGCGATGGAGACCTGTTGTTGCTACAGGACACGACGGAGCTGGACTATACCACCCATAAGGCGCTGCAGGGCAGCGGCCCGATTTCCGACCAGTCCCGTCGCGGCTTCTTCCTGCACAACCGGCTGGTGGTGACAGAGGAAGAGGGGCTGGCGCTGGGGGTGGCGTCGGCACATGCGTGGGCGCGCAAGGATGAGACGCATGGCGTCAGCGGGCGCCGCAAGGCGCTTCCCATCCAGGAGAAGGAAAGCATGCGCTGGCTGGAGGGCTACGAGGACGCGTGCAGGCTGGCGGAGCAGTTGACCGGAAGCAAGGTGATCATGGTCGCGGACCGGGAATGCGATATCTACGAGTTGTATGCCAGATGGCAGGAGAGCCCCCGCGCGGACTTCATCGTGCGGGCACGCTGCGATCGCAGGCTGCTCGATGAGAGGGATCTTTTGGAAACACTCCATGACGCACCGCTTCTGGGAAGCTTTGAACTGGAGATTGAACACAGGGTGCAGTGGGTGAAGGTGAAGAAAAGCAGGCGCCGCCGGGTGCGCGAAGGCCGTCTTGCCGTAATGGAGGTGCGCGCCTTGGCGGTGAGTCCGCGCCCTCCCCATCGCAAGGGAATCAAACTTCCACAGGTGGCATTCCAAGCGGTCCTGGTGGCCGAGAGGAATCCACCAGCGGGGCAGGAACCCGTGCAATGGCTGCTTTTCAGCACTCTGCCGGCCGGGAGTTACGCCGAGGCCATGCGGATCGTCCACGCATACACCCGCCGCTGGCTTGCCGAGGAGTTCCACCGCGTGCTCAAGAGCGGCTGCCGTATCGAGGCCCTCGCATTGAGGGAAGGCGATGCCCTGCTTGCCGCCATCGCGTTATACATGGTGGTCGCATGGAGAATCCTCTACCTGCGCGATCTTTCCCGCAGCGGCGCGCAGATGCCCGGCACACGGTTCTTCACGGAGGCCGAGGCGCGCGCAGCCTGCCTGGTTCTCAAATCAAAAACAGGAAATGATCCTCCCACCTTGGGCGAACTCACGATCATGGTGGCCAAAATGGGCGGTTATGCCGCGCGAACAAGCGATCCTCCTCCCGGTGCCCAATGTTTGTGGCGCGGATTGGAAAAGCTGCGCTGTTACGTCGAGATGGGCCAGGCACTGGGCGCTCTCTAAAGCCTCTTTCACAGGCATTTCAAGCCGTCGCCCGGTAATTACTCCCACACCTTCTCAAGTCATCCCTTCCTCTGCCTCCTACCAATGGCCCTTAACTCAAAATGTGTATACTCGGCAGGGCTTGCGCCACCGGCTAAGCTCCAACAACCCTCCGGGTTGATCCAGGAATGAGCGCCTTATCTTAACGTCATTCGAGGCCGACCCTTTTTTGCGAACAGGGAGAAAGAATCAGGAGCTTGAAATGGGGCGTCCGAAAATAGAAGATGGATGCGTGACTCTGCGTTTAGAATCTGTCCCGGCATGACAAGTCTCATGCTGAAGACAGGCTTGCTCCTCCCAAAAATTGCAGTGCTGATCCTGCTGTCAGCAGGCATCGCGTTGCCCTCGTCTGCTGCCGAAAAGAGCGCGGTTTACGATGTCAAAACCTATGGCGCGAAGGGTGATGGCGTCGCGCTTGACACGGCGGCGATCCAGGCAGCCATCGATGCCGCGGGCGCGGCGGGCGGCACCGGCGAACGCATTGTGAGCATCGGCGCGGGGACTTACCGCACGACGATGCTCATGTTGAAAAGCGGGGTCACCCTCGAGCTGGCGCGCGGCGCGTTGCTGGAGGCGAGTCCTGCGGCGGAGGATTGGGCGGCGTGCAACGAGAAGCCCGTGGTGGCCGCGCAGGGCGCGACGGACATCGGGTTGCGCGGGGAGGGGATCATCGACGGCGGTGGTATGACTTACTACGGCCACGACGAAGGCTACGTGGGGGGCTTTATCACCAAGGGAATCACTACACCGGTCTCAATCGTCGCCTTTGGCGACTGCCGTAATGTGCGCGTCACCGGGCTCACGTTCCGCAACAGCGTGAAGTGGACGCAGGTTTACAGCCGGTGCGAGAACCTGGTGGTCGATGGCTCGATCATCCGCAACCGCGAGTCGCGCCTCAGCCGCGAGACCGACGGCATCGACATCAACACCTGCGCGCATGTCGTGGTGGAGGATTGCGATATCCAGACTGGCGACGACGCGCTCTGCCTGAAGATGAATGGCGACGCCGATGCGCCGCTGACCCACGATGTGATCTTCCGCAACTGCACCGTGGCGACCACCTGCAACGCCACGAAGATCGGCACCGGGACGCACAGCGAGGCGCGCGATGTGCATTTCATCAATATCACCGTGAACAAGCTTCCCGGCATCACGCGGCATGATAACTCGACCAAGGACGGCTCCTGCATCGCGGCGATCTCCGTGCAGTCGAACGACGGCGGCAAGATTCACGATTTCACGTTCGAGCATTACACCGTTAACGATTGTGACACACCCATCTTCATGGAGGTGCAGAACCGGACGCATCGCGGGTTCGGCAGCGTGTCGGACATCACGGTCTCGGATTTTACCTGCGCGCATTCCTCCCGGGCCTCGCAGATCAATGTACAAAAAGGGGGCCGCCTCTCGAACATCACGCTGCGCAATCTGGACATTCACAACTCTGGCACATCCGCATCCGCCGCCAGCCCGCCATGGCTCACCGGCAAATATCCCGACGCGGAGAATTACGGGGAGATGCCCGCGTACGGGCTCTTTGCGCGGTGCGTGGATGGGCTGGCGCTCACGGGCAAGATTGAATTTCATGATGATGGCCGGAGCGGGCGGCCTGCCACGAGTTATGAGGATGTGACGCTTGCGCCGGAAAAATAGGGATGTGACATATGGGACGGATGTGACATATGGGACATATAGGCTGGAAGCCTTTCGCTGATACTTGGTTTTAACGGGTCAATCCCACGTGCCGGTGCCGCCGACTGCGCTGCCTGTTTCCGTGTCGATCCACATCTCGATGGTGGCCTTTTTGCCGTCGGGATTGATGACGCTGAAATTCACGACCCATGCAAGGCGGGCTACGATATCATACGGCGGCATCAAGGTGAGGGGATCGTGATCCAGCACGTGGTTGGGGTTCACGATCAGGAGCT
>Ga0268264_10002131_pt1 | contig 17657 bp, 16 predicted proteins | sample KBSSwiS32_FD_190357 | JGI IMG/M metagenome (GOLD analysis project Ga0268264, IMG submission 190357) | Switchgrass rhizosphere microbial communities from Kellogg Biological Station, Michigan, USA - KBS Switchgrass S3-2 (SPAdes) (version 2) | ecosystem: Host-associated > Plants > Roots >...
CTGGCTGACGTCCCTGCCCTGGCTCATGCTGGTTCCGATTCTGGGGTTCTTCCTGCTCAAGGACGCACGGCCCCTGCGGGATCTCGCCTTGCAGATTCTTCCCCCAGGGCGCCTCCGATCCCGGGGGGTGAAGTTTCTCGGCGAGCTCAACGCAACGATGGCGGCCTACATTCGAGCCCAGGTGACGGCCTGCCTTCTCATCGGCGTGGTCTGCACGCTCGGATTCGTCTTGATCGGCATCCCCTACGCGATCGTGCTCGGCATCGCCGCCGGTCTTCTCGAATTCATTCCGCTCGCTGGCCCGCTGACGGTTGGCCTCGTGGCCGCGACCTTCGCGGCGTTCCACTCGCCGGGCCAGGCCTTGGCAGTCGTGACCTTCCTCGTCGCGCTCAGAGTCGTGCAGGACTACGTCGTGTACCCCAAGATCGTCGGCAGAGGCATTCACCTGCATCCGCTGGCCGTCATCCTCGCGATCCTGTGCGGCGCGGAGCTCGGAGGCCTGATCGGAATCTTCCTCGCGATCCCGGCGGTCGCGATCCTGACGGTGACCTACCGGCACTACCGTGAGCATCGGGCGGCCGAGGCTCTCCGCTCGCCGGCCTAGAACGGTCTTCGCGCTCGAGCCGGATCGATCGGCCGATCGGCTGACATTCATCGAATCAAACTATCGATCCTGGCGACGCATTGGCGCTAGGCTTCGGTCAGCGATGTCACAAGTCCCTTCCCCGAGGCACCCCTTCGACTTCGGCTCGGTGAGCGCGACAAACCAAGCGAGACCGCGAACCCGAAGGGGCCCGGCGGCCGGTCGTCGAAGCAGCGACCAGGGAGACAAGAGAGAGCCTCGAGTTTTGCCCACGGCGTTTCTCCTCGACGGGCTCGGCTCGCACACGTCCTCCGACTCGCTCCTGGCGCAGAGGGACCGGATGATCGCCGTCTTCGGCCACGACTTGAGAGGGCTCCTCAACGCCCTGACCATCAACGCGGAGCTGTTCCTGCGACGGGACGGTGAGGCGGCCGTCGAAAGCGCGAAGAACGTTCGCCGGGCGGTCGGCCGCATGGACCAGTTGATCACGCACCTCCTCGACTACGTGAGGCTGAAAGCCAACAAGCTCGCAGTCGTTCCCCAGACCCTCGACGCCGCCGAGCTCCTCCGCGAGGCCGTGGAGATCTTCCGCCCGCTGGCCCGCGTCAAGTCTCTCTCGCTGACGCTCGCCGTGCCGGACACGGCGCTCTGGGCGAGAGCCGATCACGACCGGATGTTTCAAGTGCTCTCGAATCTCCTCTCAAATGCCATCAAGTTCAGCTCGGTGAAGGGCAACATTTCCGTTCAGGCGACGACGCTGGGGCACGATCTTCAGGTTGCCGTGCGGGACGATGGGCCTGGAATTCCCGAAGGCGATCTCGACCGCGTCTTCGAGGGCTTCTGCCAGCTCCAGAACTCGGATGCGCGCGGCCTCGGGCTCGGGCTGTACATTTCGAAGGCGATCATCGAGGCGCACGGCGGGAGGATCTGGGCGACGAGCCGGCCTGGAGCGGGGTCCACCTTCCATTTCACCGTGCCCGGATCGGGTTCCGAGCCCGCGGCAAAGGCTTCACCGTTCGAAGTTTCCGGAGGCGCGACGGCCTGAGCGGGCTCCCTCCATCGTTCGCGCGTTCGATTCTGAGCGAAACAAACGACTGGACCGGTCGGAAGCCGGCTGCTCATGATGAGGGCCCGGCGTCGAGGCATTGTCGGGCGTGGGATTCCCCAATTGGATCGAGCAGCTCGCCCGCGAAAACCTCACCGGAGGCTGCTTCGCCAACCCGCTCCGCTACTGTCCGGCGCGATGAGATGGCCGTGTTCCTGCTGAAGACCGAGCACGGCTCCGAATACGTCCCGCCCGCGTGCGCAGGCATTTTCGCCGATGTCGTCTGCACGCCGGGAGTGGGGATCCCCGACTGGATCGAGCGGCTCGCCAACGAGAACATCACCGGCGGATGTTTCGCCGATTCGCTCCGTTACTGCCCGGATCGCCTCAACTCCCGAGGAGAGATGGCCGTGTTCCTGGCCAAGACGTTCCAACTCCCATAGCGGCAAACCGGGCTCGACGTCGCGCTCGGCTCCATCGCTCGCGCGTCTGAACTTACACGGAACAAACGATTGGACCGCAGCGCAGCGACGCGGCACGATGAGCGTCCACGGTTCCACGCAGGACCGGACAGGGACTCGAAGGCACTCCTAACCCGGAAGGTCAAACAGTGACAAATCATCGATCAGCCGTCCGACTCGCAGGGAAGGTGTCGGCAAGGGACCACACCCGAGGCTCACCGCTCGCCAAGACGACGCTGGTGGCCTATGGCGACTTCGCCTCGCCGGCCTGCTCCCAAACCTACCGTACCGTCAAGAAGATCCAGAAAAAGATGGGCACGACCCTTCGCTACGTCTACCGCAGCTTTCCCCAGCCCGAGCAGTTCGAGCATTCCGAGCAAGCGGCCGAGGCCGCGGAGTGTGCGTCTGCGCAGGGCAAGTTCTGGGAAATGCACGACTCGATCTTCGAAAGCGGAGCGGAAGTCGACGACCCTCAGCTGTCCCGGCACGCCGCGGAGACCGGCCTCGACCTCCTTCGGTTCCACCGCGACATGCGCGCCCGCGCCCACGCCGGGAACGTGAAAAGAACTCGCGAGGGAGGCGTCCGGAGCGGAGTCGCCGAGGCTCCGGCCTTCTTCATCAACTCCGTCCGACACGAGAGTTCTTTCGGCCTGGCGACTCTGCTCGCGGCGGTCCAGGCGGCATCGGGTGGTGATCGCGCCGGTCCGAATATCAAGTCTCGCTGAATCAAGTCAAGAGGTGCTAAGTCGCATTTGGAGGTTCTCATGTTGATGACAGTCGGCATCGTTCTCTTCGTTCTCTGGGCCCTGGGTCTGTTCGCGTTTCACCTCACGACGGGATTCATTCACGTTCTCATCGTGCTGGCGGTGATCGCCCTCGTGATGCACTTCCTGAAAGGCAGTCGCCGCCTCGCGTAAACGTCCATTCGGTTCCACTGACGGCTCTTCTCGACGGGAATTTTCCGGGTCGAGCGAGCCGCTCCGAAAGATCAGAGGATTCCATGAATCGTCATCGAAAGATTCTGGCTCTTTGCGTCTCCCTGGCCGCCGCCCTTCTGCTCGTGAGCTGCTCCACGACCCAGTCCGCGGGCAAGCAGATCGACGACACCACCATCCATGCGGCGGTGACGGCTAAGCTCACGGCCGACCGCTTCTCGAACATCGTGAACATCGACATCAACGTGACCAACGGCGTGGTGACGCTCGCGGGCGAAGTCCCCAACCTCGACGTCTCGGTGGCTGCCCAGAAGGAGGCCCATACGGTCGCCGGAGTCACACGGGTCATCAACAACCTCCAGGTCAAGTCGCCCCCCACGGCCTGATTCCTCCCGCTCGTTTCTCTTTGACGGCCGAGCCGGCATCCGGCTCGGCCTTTTCTTGCGTGGTAAGAAGGGCGTGATGCGAGCGCCCGATGCGCCCATTCGGGCGGAGCTCTTCTCGACCGAGCACCTCGAGCAGTTTGCCGGCGCCCTCGCGACCGAGCATCGCGTTCATCCGGGAATACGCCGCGGCCGGCGGCTGCTGCCGCGGCTGCGCGAGAACGCCCGGGTGCTGCTGCACTCGCACCGGCTGATCGCGGAGGCGAGCCGGCAGACCCGATCGATCTCGCCGGCGGCCGAGTGGCTCCTGAACAACTTCCACGTCGTCGAGGAGCAGATCCGGGAGATCCAGGAGGACCTGCCGCCCGGGTTCTATCGCGAGCTGCCCAAGCTCGCCGCCGGAGACCTCGAGGACTTTCCCCGCGTGTATGCGCTCGCCTGGGAATTCGTGGCGCACACCGACAGCCGAATCGAGCTCGAGACGCTCGGGCGGTTCGTTCGCGCCTATCAACGCGTGCAGTCGCTGACGATCGGGGAGCTGTGGGCCCTGGCCATCTCCCTGCGCCTCGTGCTCGTCGAGAACCTGCGGCGGCTGGCCGAGGGCGTGGCGGCGCGCGGCGTCGCGCGGGATCACGCGGACGCCGTCGCCGACGTGCAGCTGGGCACCGGCGGCGGCGCCCGACCCGGGCCGGCCGCGATGGTTCAGATGCTCGAGCAGCGTCCGTTCACGAAGGCCTTCGCGGTGCAGCTCGCCCAGAGACTGCGCGAGCAGGATCCCGCGGTCACGCCGGCGCTCGACTGGCTCGACCGCCGGCTCGCCCGCGAGGGCACCACGACCGACGAGATCGTCCACACGGAGCACCAGGCCCAGGTGGCCACCCATGCCACGGTCCGGAACGTGATCACCAGCATGCGGCTCTTGTCCTCCGTCAATTGGGCGGACTTCTTCGAGAGCGTCAGCCTCGTTCACGCGACGCTCTGCGAAGGCACGCGCGTCGCCGAGATGGACTTCGCGACGCGCGACCGGTACCGGCACGCCGTCGAGGAGCTCTCGCGGGGATGCACGCACGACGAGGTCGAGGTCGCGCGCCGGGCCGTCCGCATGGCGCTCGACGCGAAGGCCTCGTCCCCCGACGCGCCGTCCTCCGAGCCGCGCCTGGCCGACCCGGGGTACTACCTCATCTCGCAGGGACGGCCGCGTCTCGAAGCGGCGCTGGAATACCGGCTTCCCGCGCGCCAGTGGCTGCGGCGGGCGTGGTTCCGCGCGGCGGTTCCGTTGTACCTGTCTTCCATCGGGCTCTGGACCGCCGCGATCCTCGCCGTGCCGGTCACCGTGGCCGCGGCCTCGGGGGCGCCCTGGCTCGTCCTCCTTCCGCTCTCGCTCCTCGCCCTCGTCCCGGCGTCGGACCTGGCCACCAGCCTCGTCCAGCGGTTCGTCACGGAGCTCGTCGGTCCCCGCCGCCTTCCCAAGCTCGAGCTGGCCGGCGGGGTCCCGGAGGATTCGCGCACCCTGGTCGCCGTCCCGATGCTCCTGACCGACGAGTCCGAAATTCGCGAGGTCGTCCAGCGGCTGGAGGTGCACTTCCTGGCCAATCCGGATCCGGGTCTCCGGTTCGCGCTGCTGTCGGACTGGTCCGATGCGCCCTCGGAGAGTTTGCCCGAGGACCAGGCGCTCCTCGACGTCGCGCGCGCCGCGATCCGAGAGCTCAACCAGGAGCACGGCAGCGCCGCGGGAGACGGCGATCGCTTCTGGATCTTCCATCGCCGGCGCCTCTGGAATCCGAGCGAGGGCGCGTGGATGGGTTGGGAGCGCAAGCGCGGAAAGCTCCGCGAGCTGAACCGGCTCCTTCGCGGCGCGACGGACACGTCTTTTCTTCCTCAGGAACCCGGCGCGGCCCCGCCCTCCGGAGTCCGCTACGTCGTGACGCTCGACGCGGACACGCGCCTGCCGCGAGAGGCCGTCCGCCGGATGGTGGGCACCATCTCCCATCCGCTGAACCTTCCGATCTTCGACGCCGCGGCGGGACGGGTCGTCGACGGGCACGCGATCCTGCAGCCGCGCGTGACTCCGACGCTCGCCGAGACCGGGTGGGGAACGCTGTTCCAGCTCGTCTTCTCGGGACCGCGCGGCATCGATCCCTACGCCTTTGCGGTGTCGGACGTCTACCAGGACCTGTTCGGAGAAGGCATCTACACCGGCAAGGGAATCTACGACGTGGACGTCTTCGAGCGAGCGCTCGACGAGCGCGTGCCCGAGAACACGCAGCTCTCCCATGACCTCTTCGAGGGCCTCTTCACCCGGGCCGGATTCGTCTCCGACGTCGAGCTCTTCGAGGGATTTCCGGGTCACTACGAGGTGGCCGCATCGCGTCAGCACCGGTGGGTGCGGGGGGACTGGCAGCTGCTGCCGTGGATCGTGGGACGCGGCCCCAGGGGAGCCGGAGCGGCCGGCTCCATTCCGATCATGGGGCGGTGGAAGATGCTCGACAACCTCCGCCGCAGCCTCTCGGCGCCCGCGACGCTCGCGACGCTCCTGGCCGGTTGGTGCCTGCCGAACGCCGGCCCGAGGCCCTGGACGATCCTGGTGCTCGCCGTTCTCACGCTTCCGACGCTCCTCTCCTTCCTCACGAGCCTCTTTCCGGATCACCGGGGAATCGCCAAGCGGAGCTTCGTGCGCGGCGTCGTCGCGGATCTTGCCGTCGGCCTCGCGCAGTCGGCCCTCCGGATCGTCTTCCTCGCGCACACGGCCTGGCTCCGGCTGGATGCGATCGCGCGGACGCTGTGGAGGGTGACCGTCACGCGGCGCCGGATGCTGGAGTGGGTCCCGGCGGCCCAGGCGCTGCGCGCCTTCGACCTGACGCTTTCCGGCTTCTATCGCCGCATGGGCCCGGCCCTCGGAGTCGCCGCGGTGGGAGCCTTCCTGGTCGGCGCGTCGGGAAGGGCCTCCTGGCCGTGGGCCGCTCCCTTCCTCGTCTGCTGGGTCGTCTCGCCGCTGGTGGCCTGGTGGGTCAGCCTGCCTCCGCAGGAAGTCGACGGCCCCCGGATCTCCGAGGCCCAGGCTCGGAAGCTGCGCCTCATCGCGCGCCGCACCTGGCGTTATTTCGAGCGGTTCGCGGGGCCCGAGTCCCACGGCCTCCCGGCCGACAACTTCCAGGAGGTTCCGCAGCCGGAGGTCGCGGCGCGCACGTCGCCGACCAACATCGGGCTCGGACTCCTGTCGACGGTCGCCGCCAACGACTTCGGCTGGATCGGTACCGGCGAGATGGTGCAGCGGCTCGAGGCGACCTTCGCGACCCTCGCGAAGCTCGAGCGGTATCGAGGGCACTTCTTCAACTGGTACGACACCGAGAGCTACCTGCCGCTGGAGCCCCGCTACGTGTCCACCGTCGACAGCGGGAATCTGGCCGCGCACCTGGTCGCTGTGCGGAGGGCGTGCCTGGAGCGGCTGCAGGAGCCTGCCTCCGTCGAGTGGGCGCTCGCCGGAATCGGGGATGCGCTCGAGATCCTGCGCGAGACCGCGGCCGCGGTCTCCGAGCGGATTCGAGGCCGGGTCGTGACCGCCCGCCAGCTGGACGAGGCCGTGCGCGAAACCGCCGCGCTTCTCTCCCCTGTGCCCGCGTCGCCGGACGAATGGGCGCAGCGACTGGAAGCGCTCTCGTCCCGCGCCGAGGTCCTGGTCGACATCGGCGTCGCGCTCGTGCAGGAGGCGGAGGCGGGCGGAACCGGCGCCGACGCCGTGCTCGAATGGGCGAAATCCGTCCGCGATTGCGTCGCGAGCCACGCGCGGGACTCGGAGGCGGCGCAGCGCGCGGCCGAAGGCGAGGACGCCTTCGCGGGGGAGCTCTTCTCCATCGCCGCCGCCGCGGGCCGCATCGCACAGGAGATGGACTTCGCGTTTCTCTATGACCCTTCGCGAGAGCTCTTCTCGATCGGCTACCGCATGGCCGACGGGACGCTGGACCAGAGCCACTACGACCTGCTCGCGTCGGAGGCGCGCCTCGCGAGCTTCGTCGCGATCGCGTTCGGCGACGTGCCCGTCGAGCACTGGTTTCATCTCAGCCGGCCGCTGACGCCGGTCGGGCGCGGCTCGGCGCTCATGTCGTGGTCGGGATCGATGTTCGAGTACCTGATGCCGGATCTGGTGCTCGAGGCTCCCCCCGGGAGCCTGCTCGAGCAGACGAATCGGCTGGCCGTGCGGCGGCAGATCCGCTACGGCGAGGAGCGGGGCGTTCCGTGGGGAACCTCCGAGGCCGCCTACAACGCGCGCGACGTCCACTTCACCTACCAGTACTCCAACTTCGGCGTCAGCGGACTGGGCCTGAAGCGGGGCCTGTCGGAGGATCTCGTCGTCTCCCCGTACGCCACCGCGCTGGCGGCCATGGTCGAGCCCGTCGCGGCGCTCGAGAATTTCGAGCGTCTGGCCTCCCTCGGCGCGCTCGGTCCCTACGGGTACTACGAGTCGATCGACTACACGCCGACGCGCGTTCCGGAGGGCGCTCCCTTCGCGATCGTCCGGGCGTTCATGGCCCACCACCAGGGAATGACGATCGTGGCGCTGGCCAACGTGCTGCTGGGATCCGTGATGCGACGGCGATTCGGGGAGGAGCCGGCCGTCCGGGCCACCGAGCTTCTCCTCCAGGAGCGCACGCCCCGCACCGTGGCCGTCGCGCGCCCCGTGAGCGAGGGCGAGCCGCGGCTCCACGTGCGCGACGAGATCCCTCCGGTCCTGCGGCGCTTCCGCTCGCCGCACGATCCCACGCCGCGCACCCACCTGCTCTGCAACGGCGGGTATTCCGTGATGATGACCGCCGCGGGCTCCGGGTACAGCCGCTGGCGCGGGCTCGACGTGACGCGCTGGCGCGAGGACACGACACGCGATCAGTGGGGAACCTTCGTGTTCGTCAGCGACGGGGAGTCGGGCAAGACCTGGTCGGCGGGATATCAGCCCGCGGGAGTCGAGCCCGACCGGTACGACGCCATCTATTCGGAAGACCGCGTCGAGATCCACCGGCGGGACGGGGCCATCGCGACGAGCCTGCGGGTCGTCGTCTCGACGGAGGACGACGCCGAGATGCGACAGATTTCGCTGACGAACTTCGGCGTGCGCACGCGCGAGATCGACATCACCTCCTACGCCGAGATCGTCCTCGCGCCCCCGGCGGCCGATGCCGCCCATCCCGCGTTCTCGAACCTCTTCGTGCAGACCCAGTTCGTCCCCTCGGTCGAGGCCCTGCTGGCCAGCCGCCGCCCACGCGATCGCGAGAACCCGGTCTGGGCGGCCCACGTGATGACGGTGCACGGCGAGCTCGTCGGCCTGCTGCAGTACGACACGGATCGCGCGCGCTTCCTGGGGCGGGGCCGCACGATTCGGAATCCGAGCGCGATCGAGGACCGCCGTCCGCTGTCGAACACGGTGGGCACGGTCCTAGATCCGATCTTCAGCATTCGGCGCCGGCTCCGTCTCCACCCGGGAGCCACGGCGCGCGTCCAGCTCGCGCTGATGGCCGCCGACACGCGCGAGCACGCGCTCGCCCTCGCCGACAAGTACCGGAACCCCGCGACCTTCGAGCGCGTCTCCGACCTCGCGTGGACACAGGCTCAGGTCCAGCTGCGCCACCTCGGCATCACGAGCGACGAGGCGCATCTGTTCCAGCGGGTCGCGACGCGCATCCTCTACTCCGATCCGACGCTCCGCGCACCCGTGGAGACCCTGCTCCGAAACGCCAGGGGGCCGTCGGCCCTCTGGAGGCACGGGATCTCGGGCGACCTGCCGATCGTGCTCGTCCGGATCGACCAGGTCGACGACCAGGGAATCGTGCGCCAGCTGCTGCGCGCCCACTCCTACTGGAGGCTCAAGGGGCTGGCCGTGGATCTCGTCATCATCGACGAGTCGGCCGCCTCCTACTCCCCCGAGCTCGGCGACGCCCTGGACTCCCTGGTTCGCGCCGGCGCCCGGAGCTCCGCCGGGGTGGTGGAGTACCCGGCGGGCGAGGTCTTCGTGCTGCGCGGGGACCAGCTGTCGGGCGAGGAACGCGACGCCCTCTCCGCGGCCGCCCGCGTCGTCCTTCTGTCACGGCATGGCACGCTGGCGGAGCAGGTCCTGCGCCTGCTGCGGCGCGCTCCCGCGGTGCGCGCTCCCGAGGCGCGGATCGCCCGCCCGCCCGACGCGGACGTGCCTCCCCCACGACTCCCGCTGGAGTTCTTCAACGGGCTCGGCGGGTTCTCCGAGGACGGCAGCGAGTACGTCACGATCCTCGGAGAGCGCCAGTGGACGCCCGCCCCCTGGATCAACGTCCTCGCGAACGACTCGTTCGGCTGCCTCACGTCGGAATCGGGATCCGGCTACACGTGGGCCGTCAACAGCCGCGAGAACCAGCTCACCCAGTGGTCCAACGACCCCGTCGCGGACCCGCCCGGCGAGGCCCTCTTCGTCCGCGACGAGGACACCGGCGAGGTCTGGTGTCCCACGCCTCTCCCGATCCGAAACGAGGGCTCCTACCTGATCCGCCACGGACAGGGCTACAGCCGCTTCACGCACGAGCACAACGGGATCGCCACGGACCTGCTCGTCTTCGTTCCGCGCGAGGACCCCGTGAAGGTCTCGCGCCTCTTCCTCGAGAACCGAACGGGGCGGGCGCACACGCTCACCGTCACCGGTTACACGGAGTGGGTGCTCGGAACGCAACGGGGCGCCTCGGCGCCGTTCATGGTGACGGAGCTCGACGAGACGGGAGCGCTCTTCGCGCGCAACTCGTGGAACGAAGCCTATGCGGGCCGCGTCGCCTTCATGGATGCCGCGGGGCAGCAGTCGGCGTGGACGGCGGATCGCACCGAGTTCCTGGGACGCAACGGCGGGTTGGACGCGCCGGCGGGGCTCGCGCCGGGCGTCATCCTCTCGCAACGCGCCGGGGCCGGCCTCGATCCCTGCGCCGCGCTCCAGGTTCGGCTGCGACTGGAGCCCGGACGGCGCCTGGCCCTCGTGTTCCTGCTGGGTCAGGGAGCCGATGCAACGGATGCGCGGCGGCTGGTCCTCCGCTATCGGTCGCTCGACCTGGATTCCGCGCTCCGGGACGTGCAGCAGGAGTGGGAGGACACGCTCACCGCGCTCCAGGTGCACACGCCGGACCGCTCGATGAACCTCATGCTCAACCGCTGGCTCCTCTATCAGGCCCTCGCCTCGCGCTATCGGGCGCGCTCCGCGTTCTACCAGGCCGGAGGCGCCTGGGGCTTCCGCGACCAGCTGCAGGACATCATGTCGTTCACGGTCGCTCGCCGCGAGTTGGCGCGCGCACACCTCCTCCGCGCGGCCTCGAGGCAATTCGAGGACGGCGACGTGCAGCACTGGTGGCACGAGCCCGAAGGCAAGGGCGTTCGCACGCGAATCTCGGACGATCTGCTGTGGCTGCCGTACGTGACGCGCCATTACGTCGAGGTGACCGGAGATCCGACCGTCCTCGACGAGAAGGCGCCGTTCCTGTCGGCTCCGCCCCTGGGGCCCGAGGAGATGGACCGCTACTTCCAGCCTCAGGTGTCGAAACAGGAGGCGTCGCTGTACGAGCATTGCGCCCGCGCGCTCGACCACTCCCTGGCGGTGGGCCGACACGGCCTGCCGCTGATGGGCACCGGGGACTGGAACGACGGGATGAACCGCGTCGGCGCCGGCGGACAGGGCGAGAGCGTGTGGCTCGGCTGGTTCCTCCTGGCCAACCTCGAGCCCTTCGCGGTGATCGCGGACGAGAGACACGACCGGGAACGCGCCCGCGTCTGGCGGGAGCACGCCGCGGCGCTCCGGAAGGCGCTCGAGAAAGAGGGCTGGGACGGCGACTGGTATCGCCGCGCCTTCTTCGACGATGGAACGCCGCTCGGATCCGCCTCCAACGACGAATGCCGCATCGACTCGATCGCCCAGTCGTGGGGGGTGATCTCCGGCGCCGCGGATCCCGAGCGGGCCCGGCGAGCGATGGCCGCCGTCGACGAGCACCTGATTCGCCGCGGCGACGGCCTGGTCCTTCTGTTCACGCCCCCCTTCGACCGCACGGCGCTCGAACCGGGGTACATCAAGGGTTACGCGCCCGGAGTCCGGGAGAACGGCGGCCAGTACACGCACGCGGCCGTCTGGGCCACGATCGCCTTCGCCGCTCTGGGCGACGGGGACAAGGCGGCCGAGCTCTTCTCCGTCCTGAACCCGATCAACCACGCCAGCACGCGTGCGGGCCTCTACCGATATAAGGTGGAGCCCTACGTCATGGCCGGGGACGTCTATTCCGAGTCGCCTCACACCGGCCGCGGAGGCTGGACCTGGTACACGGGAGCGGCCGGCTGGATGTACCGGGCCGGAGTCGAATGGATCCTGGGATTCCGGCTTCGCGGAACGGTGCTCCACGTGGATCCCTGCATCCCGCGCGCGTGGCCGCGCTTCGACGTCGTCTTTCGCTATCACTCGGCCCGCTACCACCTCGCGGTCGAAAACCCGAACGGCGTGACGCGCGGCGTGGCGCGCATCGCGCTGGACGATCGGCCCATCGAAGGAGGAGGGAACGAGATCCCTCTCGCAGACGATGCCCGCGCGCACGTGATCTCCGTGACCCTGGGATGAGAGGGCGCCTCCTCAGCGCCGCCTATACCGCGGGTAAATTCGGGTCGCCGACCCGGCCGCTATGCTGGCGCCCGATGGCCCATGACGACGCCGAACGCGGTTGCGCGACGACGGCGGGCGGCGCATTCGCGACGGCCGCCTCGACGCGGAATCCCATCCGGCGCCTCATCGCGATCGGCTGCATCGCCTTCGTCTTCGGCCTTCCCCCGGCGGCGCAGGCCGAGTCGCCCGACGGCGTCCGCGCCGTTCCGCCCGACGTCGCCGCCCTTTCCACCGCCGAGAACGCCGCCGGCACGGCCGGAGACTCCGGGACGCCGCCGGCCGCCGACGAATCCGCTCCCCCGCCGGACGGAAAGACCACCCTGAAGCAGCTGCCGGGCATGGCGCTCGACGACGCCATTTGCGTCCTCGGCTCGCCGGTCCGCTGGAGCGGCGAGCAGTGGGTGATCGCCGGCGGAGCGGTCGCGGGCATCGTGCTCGTCGGGGCGTTCGCCGACGTCACGGTTCGCGATCACATGCTGAGTCATCGGAGCGGCACGCTCGATGACCTCACGAAGGCCGTCGAGCCGTTCGGCCAGGAATACTCGCTCTACGTCCTGGGCGCCTACGGGCTCGTCGGCCTGGTGTTTCACGACGGCGAGGCGCGCGACACGGCGATCGACGGAGTCATCGCCAGCATCCTCGCGAGCGGCATGATCACTCCCAGCATCAAGTTCGTTCTCGGCCGTGTTCGCCCCAACGAGACCGACGATCCGCTCAAGTTCCAGCCCTTCAACGGCGGCAACGACACGGCCATGCCGTCCGGCCACGCGACGCAGGCCTTCGCCGTGGCGTCCGTGATCAGCGCGCACTCCGACCGCTTCTGGGTGTCGGCCTCCGCATACGGATTGGCGAGCCTGGTCGCGTTCTCGCGCCTCTACCACAATGCCCACTGGACCTCGGACGTCGTCGCCGGCGCGCTCATCGGCACGCTCGTCGGCCGCACCGTCGTCGCGGTCAACAAACGCATCCGCGCCGGCGATCGCTCCGTGCAGGTCTCCTTCGCGCCGATCCTCGGGAAGGACGAGAAGGGCGCGGGCCTCACGATCGTGTTTTGATCAGGCGGGCTCAGCGCCTCGCATTTCCGTTGTCCATGTCCGACACGATGAGCCACTTCCCGTCGCCGCCGCGCCGCAGCGTGAGCGTGAACTTGCCCACGTCCGGCTGCCCTTCCCTTCGAGAAAACCCGCCCACGACGTAGCCGAGCGGGCCCTCCGCCGCGAAGGCGAAGGCGTGCAGGACGAGGTCGCCGCCGGCGTTCGCGTAGGCCTTCGCGATCGCGGCCCGCCCCCGGACCGGAGGCGCTCCGTTGGCGAGCACGAAGCCGTCCTCGGCGAAGAGCGCGACGAGGGCCGCCGCGTCGTGGGCACGCCAGGCCTTCTCGTAATCGGTCAGCACCCGCGCGAGCTCGGGCGGGAGCGTGACGGTCGAAAGCTGCGTCGCGTCGGGTGGCGGCGTCTGGGCGAGCGCGACGGCGGCAAGACCCGTTCCGAGGACCACGCACCGAATGATCCGCTTCATTCGCCACTCCTCTCGACACCGATCGCCGGCCCACCCGCCGGAGCCGCTTCCCCGATTTTCTTTCAGGCGCGCTTGAAGTACTGGACGGCGCGCTCGTGCTTCTGAGCGGCCGCGCGCGTGCCGAAGGTCCCGAGGTTCTTCCGCTTCCCCGTCTTCGGATCCTTCTTGCGCGAATAGAGCCGATACTTTCCGGACGCGAGCTTTCGGATCATGGGTCGTACCTCCCCAGGAAATGCCGATCCATCTCGGGACGGACGCGCTCGTACACGGCGAGCCGCTGGCCGCCCGGGTCTTCCAGCACGAGGCATGGCCCCTGCGGCAGCTCGAACGGTTCTCCCGCGAGCGCCCATCCCTTCGCGAGCAGCCGTGCCCGAGTCTCCTCGAGGCTCTTGACGCGATAGACGAGCAGGCCCCGGCCGGGCTCCAGATGGTTCGCGAGCAGCATCGGCGGTCCGGACTCCGTCAGGCGCACGGCCGCGACCCACGTCTCCCCGTCCCGCACGCGCCAGAGCAGCTCCCCGCCGAGCGCGCCGGTGTAGAACGCGAGCGAGGACTCGAAATCCGGCGCCGCCCAGTAGACGTAGTCGAGCGACTCGAAGGCCGAATTCGCCGTCAACGGGATGGACTCCGGCCAAGGATCACCCTCGCGCGGGCTGACCCACGGGCACCGACAGGGCCCTCGGCCCGATCGCGAGACGCCGCTCCTCGACCGAGGCGAACTGCGACTCGGCGCCGCGGACCAGCGCGTCGTAGTCGAGGCCGGCGAGCCGCGGGTCCTCGGGGGCGGCCGCCGCCAGCGCCTTCCAGAGCGCGCGCTTCCCCAGGATGCCGAGCGAAAGCGTCTCGAGCGCCTGGAACGTTCCCAGATCTCCCTTGGAAACCCGGCCGAGCTTCGCGCGGCTCACCTTCTCCGCGGGCCACGCCGCGGCCTCCTTGCCGACGTGGGGTCCGTGCTCCACGCGGTCGATGAGTTGGAGGAGGGTCTTCCGGTCGTCGGTGATCGCGTCGAGCCATTGGGCCGCCAGGGGCCCGAGGGGCTCGCTCGCGTGCTGGTCGCGAAGCGACTCGAGCAGATCGATCGCGGCCGAGGCGCCGGCGAGGTGATCCTCGAGATAGGTCGCGAGCGGATCGCTCATCCGACTTCATCCGATGCAACCGGGCTGCCAACGCCTACCTCGCGGATCCTCGCGCGGGAGAGAGGTCCTTGCGGAAACAGACGACCGTGCCCGCGTCGGCGAAGCCGAGCGCGCGGTGCGCCGCGAGGCTGACCCGATTGTCGGGCAGCGCGTCGGACGCGAACTCGAGGCACCGGCGCCTCCGCGCCCAGCCCTCCGCGGCCTCGACGAGCTTGCGGCCCACGCCGCGGCGGCGCTCTCCGGGAGCGACCCACCAGCCTTCGAGGAACCCGACCCGGTCCGTCCGGCAGTCCTCGGCGTAGGCGCGGATCGAGACCTCCGCGAAGCCGACGGGCCGGCCCCGGTCGGTCTCGGCGATCAGGATGGCGAGCGGCTCGGACTTCTCGCCGCGCCCGCGAAAGAACCGCACGAGCTCCGAACGGTGCTCGGCGGCGGATCCCTCCGGCCAGAGGGCGCGGCGCATACGGACGAGAGCCGCGGTGTCGCGCGGCCGCGCCGGCCGGACGCGGACGGTCTTCCTCGAGCTCGTCATGACCCCTCGACTCGAGGGACGCCGTCCCCGGTGAGAGGCCCCGTCCCGGCGCGGAGGGTCACGGTTTCTCCCTGGCGGCCGCCTCGAGCGCCGCCGGCAATCGCTGCTTCCAGAACTCCGGCGCGTGCTGGCCGTCCGGGACTTCGAAATAGGTCACGCGGTAGCCCTTCCTCGCCAGCGCGTCGTGGAGGCGGCGGTTGGCCTCGAGGATCGAGGGCGCGGCGCCGCCCAGCGCCCCGCGGGTCTCCTTCGCGCCGACCTCGAGGAAGAGGCGGACGTCTTTCCTCGGCGCGGCCGCGTACTGGGCCGTCAGCCACTCGTAGGGCGGATCGTTGGACGCCTCGGCGCCGCGCCAGAACGCTCCGCTCTGCGAGACGACGACGCCGAAGAGCTCCGGATGCCGGAACGCCGCGAAGGCCGCGGCGAGGCCCCCTGCGCTCGAGCCGGTGACGACGGTGCGCAGCGGATCGTGCGTCACGTTCCAGCCCCTTCGAACGAACGGCAGCACTTCCTCGGCGAGGGAGTCGGCGAAGGACGCACGGTTCCCGAGGTCCGCGATTCGCTGCGCGCCGCTTCCGTTGTCGATCAGCACGGCGACGAAGGGCGGCGCCTTCTTCGCGGCCAGCAGGCCGTCGAGGATCTTCGGCAGCGGGATGTCCTCCAGGTATTCCTCGCCGTCGAAGGCCAGCATCAGGTCGTAGGGCGTCGTCGCCGCCGCGTCGTATCCGGGCGGCGTGTAGATCCAGAGCCTGCGGCTCCCGAGAGTCTGCGGCTCGACCTTTCCGGCGGGGGCCGGAGCCGCGGGCAACGCCACCGACGAGAGCAGAAGCGCCGCCGGAAGGATGAGACGGGCCAGGCTCTTCATCGATGCACCTCTTCCCTTGTCACGAAAAGACGGCCCGTTTGTTTCGGAAATGCGTCCGCGCGCGTCCGCGGACTCTTCCGGTTCCCGCGCGTCAGCGGGCTCTTCCGGTTCCCGCGCGTCAGCGCGCGGGAGCCGGGCCTCGCACGAACCGGCGCAAGTTCGCCGCGATCCCGACTGCCGCGATGAGCGCTCCGAAGGCCCGGATCGCCGCGGCGAAGGCCGGATCGATCGGGAACTGCCACCGCCACGACGGAGGCGCGACGAACACGAGAGCGAGGAAGACGAGCACCAGGAGACAAAGGACGGCCGCCGTGGCGCGGCTTCCCGGATCCCGCTTCCACTGGAGCGGCATCGTGAGGACGAGGGGCGCGACGCCGAGCAGAAGGACGACCCCCCACGAATCGAGGCCCTCCGGACGGAGGAAGAAGAGAGCCCAGCCGGTCCCCCAGACGAGCATCCAGACGACCAGCCTCGGGAGGGTCACCCGGTCTCCGCCTCCGTTCGTCCCCGGCTTCGCCCGGACACGCCTCGATTGTGACTCCGGCAGGCCCGGAACACCAGCGCAACGACGCCGGCGGTGCAAAGCCCGCCGAGGACGCCGACGAGCGCGCCCTGCTCGCCCCAGACGACGGGCGCGAGCCCGCCGGTGACCGTCAGCGCCGCGCCCCACGCGAGAAGGAGCGGGAGCACCCAGCGCCGCGCGAGCGCCGAGGCGAGCAGCGTCGCGGCGGCGAGGGCTCCGTAGAGAAGCTGGATCGCCGCGGCGACGCGCTCCAGCGGCCTGTCGGCGGAGGCGGAGCGGAACGCGTCGCGCCCGTCGGCGATCCCCGTGTAGGCCGTCAGGAGGAGGAGAGCGAGGACGGCCGCGAGGCTCGCGAAACGTCCGAAGCGCTTCACGTCCGGACCCTGCGCCGCGAGGCCTGCAGCGGCACCGCCATCCACAGCGCGGCCGCGATCAGGAGCGGCGCGGTATAGAGGCCCGGGCGGTAGGAGCCCGCCGAGAGCGCCCAGGCGACGTGCACCGTGCCGTTCGCCGCCTCGAGGATGGCCCACGCCCACGCGAGCCCTCTCGCCGACGGGCGGCCACGGCGGATCGGGACGAGCCAGCACCAGAGGCCGAAGGCCACCAGCGCGGCGTTGAAGATCACGAACCCGACGCGGCGATCCGGAGAGATCAGACCGCTCACCGCCCGGGCCGGCGCGAGGACGTCGAACAGGCGGTTCCGATACTCCTCGACGGAGTGAACCGCCTGCACGCACACCAGCGTCAGGAACGCGGCGCTCGTCCTCGGGCTCAGCGCGGATCCCACGGGCGGAGCCGCGGAAAGATCCGCGGCACGTTGCGGCAGTACTGGCGGTACGGCTCCCCGAAGCGATCCTCGAGCACGGGCTCCTCGAGGAGCGGGATGTAGACCAGATTGGCGAGCAGGAACGCGGCCGCCCAGCCGGCGTGCGGCATCGACCGCAGCGCGAGCGCCTCGCCGAAGAGCACGAAGACGATGCCGGAGATCATCGGGTTGCGCACGAAGCGGTACGGGCCTCGCACGACGAGCGCGCGCGG
>Ga0268264_10002133_pt1 | contig 17650 bp, 8 predicted proteins | sample KBSSwiS32_FD_190357 | JGI IMG/M metagenome (GOLD analysis project Ga0268264, IMG submission 190357) | Switchgrass rhizosphere microbial communities from Kellogg Biological Station, Michigan, USA - KBS Switchgrass S3-2 (SPAdes) (version 2) | ecosystem: Host-associated > Plants > Roots >...
GAAGGTGCTGGTTCCCGGAAATCGGCCGAGCACGGCGCATTCCGGCTGGGCGAGCCGGCGGATCAGCATCGCCAGCGAAAAGATCGCCGCCACGAGCACGCCGCGCAGGATGCCCAGGGTGAGCACTGCGAGAATGGTGAGCATCGCGATCGTGAATTCCGACTTGCTCACGCGCCGCAGCTGGCGCAGCTCGTCGAAGCGGAACATGCCATTGACGGAGGCCAGCACCAGCGCAGCCAGCAACGGTTGCGGCAAGTACACGAAAAGTCCGGTGAGGTAGACCAGCACCACCGCCATCCACGCCGAGCAGACGGCCACGGCGACCGGCGTGCGCGCACCGCCGGCGTCGTTGACCAGCGTTTGCGACAAGCCGCCGCCGGACGGAAAGCCATGGCCAAAGGCAATCGCGACATTGGCGGCGCCTTGCGCCACCAGCTCGCGATCCGGATCGACGCGGTAGTCGTGGCGCGCCGCCATGAGGCGCGCGGAGGCCATCGCTTCGTTGTACGCGATCAGGAAGCACGCAAAGGCGAGCGGCAGCAGCCTGTCGAGGTCGCCGACGCCAAAATCGGGGAACGCTAGCGACGGCAGCCCCGCGGGGATCGCGCCGACGGTGGCGATCGCAAGGTCCGTGAACGGCGACACATAGCCGATGCCGATAGCGAGCAGGACCACGATGAGCGGAACCGGCCAGCGCGACCAGCGCCACTGCCCGAGGACGAGGAGAACATACGCGACGACCCCCACGATGAGGGAGGGCATGTGGGTGGCGGCCGCGTTGGCGAGCACCTGCGACAGCGTGGCCCCGAGGGTGTGGCCGCTGCTGGGGATTCCCAGCAACAGCGGCAGTTGACTTACCGCGATGACGATGCCGGCGCCGATCTTGAAGCCGGTCAGCACCGTCTCCGAGATGAAATGCACGATCGCGCCCCAGCGCATCGCGGCGGCGCCCAGTGCGATCAGTCCAGCCAACAGCGCAGTGGCTGCTGCCATGCCGGTATAGCGGGCAGGATCGCCAAGCGCCATCGCGCCGAGGGTTGTTGCCAGCGTCAACGCGACCGACGACGTCGGGCCCACGGCGAGCTGGCGCGACGTGCCGCAGACCGCGTAGACGATGCCGGCGAACAGATAGCAGTAGAGCCCGGTGGCGACGGGCATCCCGGCGAGTTGCGCATAGGCGATCGAGCTCGGCACGGCATAAGCGGCAAGCGTGGTCCCGGCAAGGAGGTCGTAACGCGCGGTGGACCGGTCGTAGCCGATCGTCCACGGCCACCAGCGGGCGCGTCGGCTGGGGTTGACGTCGACTTGGGATGGGGCGGACACGAGCGCATGCCGGTTGGCGGCCAATACGACGTTTTACCTAAGCGGCAACCCGACGGCAAATAGCCGGCCCATTCACGCTATTTGATGCACAATCTCGCGACCGCGCGAAACGCGCGGCAGCGAAGGAACGGCGATGGCGCATCTCGATGTAACGCGGATCAAAGGCTGGCATGCACACGTTTACTTCGACGCGGTCAGTCGCGACGACGCCTGGTCATTCCGCGACGTGGTGACTGCGCGATTCGGCAATACCGTCGAGATCGGCCGCTTTCACGAGCGACCGGTAGGACCCCATCCGCAGTGGAGTTTCCAGATTGCGTTTGCGCATGCGCAGTTCGCCGACGTATTGGGTTGGCTCGCCCTCAATCACGGCAAGCTTGACGTGTTCGCGCATCCGAATACCGACGATGAATTGCGCGACCACCGGGATTGCGCGATCTGGCTCGGGCGGAGCTACCAGCTGGACTTGCGGGCGGTCGGCGGCTGAAGGCACGCAGCGGCACGACCGTTACACGGTCACGGCAGCCATCTGGCTCGCCCGTTCGGCGACGCGAACCTCCATCGTCTTGTCACGGCCGCGAATCGGCACCTCCCGCCTGGAGAGCGCGTCGGCGGCCATGCCGGCGGTGCGGCAGACCTCCTCCGCGATGAGCACTTCGCATCTCAATTCCTTGGTCATGTCCTGCAGGCGCGCCGCAACGTTGACCGCGTCGCCGAGCGCAGTGAACACGACGTGCTCGCGATAGCCGATGTCGCCGATGATCACCCTGCCGCCGTTGAGCCCGATGCCGAACTGGATCGGCTCGCGCAGGTCGCCGGCCAGCTCGCGGTTCAATTGCTCCACGTTGGCGGCGATCTTTCCGACCGCATTGATCGACTGCCGACAGGCGACCGCCGGGCTGCCATCGAGACCGAACAACGCGAGGATGCCGTCCCCGACGAACTGGTTCGGCTGGCCGCCGGCATCTTCGACCGCGCTGGACACCGCGGCCAGGAAACGATTGATGATGAACATCATGTCGAAGGGGAGTCGCTGCTCGGCGAGCGCGGTCGAGCGGCGCATGTCGACGAACATGCTGACGACGTAGCGCTCCTCGCCCGCCCGGATGCGGACCGAATGGCGCATGCGTGCCGCATTGAACTGAGGCGGAAAGACGAGGAAGAACGCGATATCCGTCTGCGGGCGCAACTGGCAGGCGAGGCGCACTGCCGGGTCGACGCTGGCGCCGACGCGATCGAGGACGAACCGCTCCCGGCGCGACGGCGCGGGCAATGCGGCCAGGTCGCCGACGATGCGAATGCGGCAGGTCGAGCACCGTGCCTTGCCGCCGCACACGCTCGCATGCGGAACGTGGTTGCGCAGGCTCGCCTCGAGCACGCTCAACCCCTTGGGGACGCTCAGGGTTACGCCGTTCGGATAGGACAGCGTGATCATGCCGCCCCATCGCTCGCGCAGGACGCGCATGCCGCGAGCCAGGAGGATCAGGCCCAGCAGCGTCGGATAGACGATCATGAACCAGAAGATGATCGAATCGAGCAGGGCCCGTTGAGATGGCGGGGCGGTACGCTGCGGACCGAGATTGACCGCACGCCATTCCGGCTGCTGGCTGAGCACGACGACCTCGCGGCCGCCCTGGATCAGACCGAGCAACGCGAGGGTCGGCATCAGCACGGCGGCCGCCAGCAAGTACGGCGCGGCACGGACGAAAAAACGCTTCAGGCGCAGCCAGAAATACAGACCGATGCAGCCATGCGTCCACGCGACGAGCAGCAGCACGAACTGCACCCATTCCATGTATGGGCGCGTGTTCCAGTATGCGTTGAAGGACTGCGCGTAATACAGATCGCGCCCGAAGAGCGGCGACTGCAGCCGGGTGCCCGTGAGGTGCACGACGAGCAGGAGCGGGATCGACAGCCCCAGCACGAGCTGGGTGATCTCGCGCGCCTTGTACTTGAACTCGCGGCGCTCGTAGAGCGCCCACAGCCCGAGCGACCAGTGGACGATCCCCGCGGCATAGAGGATGAACACGACCGGCGGAAAGCGCCAGAACGCCATGTGATACCTGAGCCAGACCTCCATCGCGGCATACGAGATGTTGCCGAGCGCGTGATTGGCGAAGTGCGAGAACAGGTACGAGAAGAGGACGAGGCCGCAGGCGATGCGGACCTGCCGGATCCCGATCCCGCCGATCAGGCCAGGCGCTGCCAAACCCTTGCTGTCGCTCATCCTGGGATTCGGTGCAGAACGATCTGCCGCGCCTAACCGGTGGTTCCCGGGGCCGCGCTCGAAGCGCCGGGCACGCGCGCAGCATCGGCGCGGCGCCTCGGGGCCATGAACGGCAGGAAGACCAGCACGACGAGGCCGAACGCCGCGTCCAGCCCGAGCGTGACGGGGTAGCCCCAGCGGACGATCGACAATCCCTGCCACCACGACGTGTAGGTGATGACGAGATTCGCCATCGCCATGTACGCGGTGAACTGCGTCGCGGCCACGGCCGGTGTTGTCACGTCCATGAACAGCGCCGAGCGCACGCCGTAGTACAGCCCTTGAAACACGTTATAGACGATCACCGCCGCCCAGAACGTGATCAGGAGCACGTCCGAAGGTTGCGGGCGGTTCGGCATGCCCACCTCGACGGGCATGATCCAACGCTGCTGCAGCATCGTCCAGGCGAGCCACAGCGTCGGGATCACCGTCAGGACGATGAACAGCGCCAGCATCCGCCGTCGGCCGTAGCGATCGGACAGCCAGCCGCCGGCGATGCAGGCGATCGCGAATACCACGGTCGACGCGAGATTGAGTTGCGCAATCTGGTTGTCGGAAAGACCGAGCTCGACTGCGAGGTTCGACTGGAGCGCGAGGCTCAACGCGTACGCGCCGATCGGCAGCAGCGAGACGATGACGCCGACGAGCGCCGCCCGCGATCCCGCAAAGGCGCGATAGGCCTCGCGGATAAATGCCGCAAGCTCGTTCACGACCGTGGCGATCGCGCCCTTCTCGGAATGCGGCCGCGGAGGTCCCGCCGGCTCCTTGAGCGGCAGCACGACGAACAGCGTCACGAGGAGGATCGCCCCGATGACGAAAAAGTACGTGGCGTTGAACGGTACCACCGAGGTCAGGAAAAGCACGCCGGAGCCGCCGATCGCCTGTCCGATCGACGCGCCGGCGAACATGAAGCCGTTGGCCAGGCCACGCTCGTCTTCGGGCAGCACATTGACGGCAAGCGCGTCGATCGCCACGTCCTGCGTCGCGCCGAACGCGTTGTGCACCAGGATGACGAGCGTGAACAAGCCTAGCTCGGTCACGATATTCACCGGCATGGCAACGACCAGCGTCGCCACCATGCCGAGCTGCATCATGAGGATCCACAAGCGGCGGCGGCCGAAGCGGTCCGACGAGAACGTGTCGACGAACGGCCCGGCGATCCACTTGAACGCCCACGGCAGGTACAGCGAACCGACGAACGCGCCGATTTCCACCGGACCGAGGCCCTGCCGGCGCATCTGGGTGGCGATTGCCGTGGCGGTAAAGCCGAGCGGAATACCCTCGGTGACGTAGAGCAAAAAGAACGCCGTCAGCCGTCCTTTTTTAGTGGCGAGCAGGTCGGGAAATGGAAGGCGCATGAGCGAAACGCTAGCACAAGCCGGGGCTTGTCATTGCTCTGATAACATCATCCGTTACCGGGGCGACCATGAATCTATTCCAGTTTCTGCGCGATCACGCCATCGACGCGCCTCGTCACGAGCATGTGGCCGTGATGACGTGCGAGGAGGCCGACCGGCTCGTCCCGCGCCTCCCGGGGAGCAAGACCAAGAATCTCTTTCTGCGCGACAAGAAGGGTATGCGGCATCTGCTGGTGTCGGTGCCGCCCGATCGGGCCGTGGATCTCAATGCGCTGGGCGTGGTCCTGGGCGCGGGGCGGCTGGGCTTCGCGTCGGCCGAGCGTCTGCACAAGCACCTCGGAATCACGCCGGGCGCGGTCAGCCTGCTCGCATTGGCGAACGATCAGGCGGGTGCCGTGGAGCTGGTCATCGACCGCGCGCTGTGGGAGGCCGATGCGATTCAGGCGCATCCACTGGTCAATACGGCGACGGTGATTCTCACCCACGCCGACCTTGAACGATTTCTCGCGGCAACGGGACATGCGCCACGGGTCATCGAGGTCCCCGGCCCAGGAGCCTGTCGGACTTGATTTCACGTATGCGTTGCTGGGCCAGAAAGCGTGTCCGCAAGGCGCGAGGTGCGGCCGATATCGGGAATATCGGCAAGCCGAGCAACGCGGCGGACACGCTTTGTGGCTGCAACCCGAAGGGACGGGAGCGCTTTGGACGCGGTTCCGCGTTGCTCGCCCTTGCAATAGTCGCGCTATTGCCGCGGGCTCCCGCCTTGAACCGCGCCCAAATCGCCCCCCGTCGCATACGCGAAATCAAGTCCGACAGGCTCCTAACGTAGCGGCAGCGTGAACGTAAACGTGGAGCCGGCGCCCACCTGACTCGTCACCCAGATTTTGCCGCCGTGAAGCTCGATGAACTTGCGCGAGATGGCGAGCCCGAGCCCGGTGCCCTCGATCTTTTTCGCCGTTGATCCGACCTGCCGGAATTCCTCGAATACCGCTTCCTGGTCTTCCGGCGCAATGCCCACGCCGGTGTCGGTCACGGCAATCTCGGTCCCGTCGTCGTGCGCGGTGGCGCGGACGTCGATCGCGCCGCCCTCGGGCGTGAACTTCAGCGCGTTCGACAGGAGATTGAGCAGCACCTGTCTCACCTTGCGCTCGTCGGCATGGATTTTCCCGAGGCGTGGGTCCACCGCCGAGCGCAACGTAATCGAGCGGCGCTGAGCGCGCTCGCGCACCAGCGACAACGTGTTGCTGATCGTCGCCGCGATCTCGAAATCGCTGGAATCGAGCTCCATGCGGCCGGCCTCGATCTTCGACAGGTCGAGGATGTCGTTGATGAGGTTCAGCAGGTGCCGGCCGGACTCGCTGATGTCGCCGACGTATTCGGTCTGCTTTTCGTTCATCTCGCCGAACAATCGCTCGGAGAGGACCTCCGAGAACCCGATGATGGCGTTGAGCGGCGTGCGCAGCTCGTGCGACATGTTGGCCAGGAATTCGCTCTTGTGCTGGCTCGCGGTCTCGAGCTGCCGGCTCTTGATTTCGATCTCCCGGAAGAGCCGCGCATTCTGGATGGCCAGCGCCGACTGGGTCGCGAACGTCTTCAGCAGGTCGATCACCGAGGCATCGAATTCACCGGGAGTCTTTCGGTACACGACCAGCCCACCGAGCAGATGGTTATCGCGCATCAGCGGCACCGCCATCAGCGATCGGTAACCCAGCCTCAGGACAGCCTCCCGGAGCCGGCTTTGATAGCTGGCATCGGCCACTATGTCGCGAATCTCCGCCGGCTCGCCGCTTATCGCCATCCGTCCGAGTGCACCCTCGCCCTTCCGAATTGGCTCGGCCCGCAGCGCGGTGACCACCTCGTCTTGCAGGCGATCCGCCGTGTGCAGGTAGAACTCCTCGCGGGCTTCGTCGTATTCGTAGATTGCTCCTGCGTCCATGCCCGCAAGCGCGGTGGCGCGCGAGACAATCGTGGAAAGTACCGTCTCCAGATCGAGCGTCGAGCTCACCGCCTGGCCGACGTCGCCCAATGCCTTGAGCTCTCCCACCGACCGGGTCAACTCCCTGGTTCGCGCTTCGAGCTCGTTGAACAGCCGCACGTTCTCGATTGCAATCACTGCCTGGTCCGCAAACGTCTGGAGGAGCGCCACCTGCGCTTCCGGGAACGGGCCGGCTTCGGCCCGGCCAACGGCGATTCCGCCGATGGCGTTTCCCTCGCGCAACAGCGGCACGGCCAGGACGCTGCGGAACCCGCCGGCGGCCGAGCGAACCCCCAGCGCGCCGACGTAATCCCTGTCCTCGACTACGTCCGGGATCGCAACGACACTTTGCGTCATGATCGCCCGGAGGACCCCCGTACTGCGGTCGAGCGGCCGCGGATAGAGCTCGCGGAGCGCCTCGACATAATCCGGATCCTCATTCACGAACGCCGCCAAATGAACCAGCTCGCCGTCGTACGTGAAGACATTTGCCGAATGCGCGCCACACAGGTCGTGCGCGGCTCTGGCGATGGTGTCGAATACCGGCTGCACATCGGTTTGCGACTGGCTGATCACGCGCAGGATGTCGCTGGTCGCGGTCTGTTGCTCGAGCGCCTCGGTGAGGTCGCGATTGCGAATTTCCAGCTCTTTGAACAGGCGCACGTTCTCGATCGCGATGACCGCCTGGTCGGCGAACGTTTCGAGCAGGGCGATCTGCGATTCGGAAAATGGCTTGATCTCGGCACGCCAAACGCCGATCGATCCGATGGCGCGATTGTCCCGCATGAGCGGCACGCCGAGGACCGTCCGCGCACCAACGCGCGCTCCTGGGGCCGACGCGTAGTCAGGATCCGCGGTGAGGTCGGGCGTCTGGACGACCCGGCACTCGAGCGCGGCCCGGCCGGACACGGTATCGGGGCCGACTCTGCGCGGATAACCGGCCTTGAACGCCGCGAGATCGTCCGCAGTCATGCCGTCGGTTGCGACTAGGCTGAAGTCTTCGCCGTCAAGCAGGTAAACGCCGGAAAAGGCCGCGCCGCAGAGCGAGCGGACGCTCCTGACGATCGTGTCGAAGACCGGCTGCACATCGGTCTGCGACTGGCTGATCACACGCAGGATGTCGCTGCTCGCAGTCTGTTGCTCCAGCGCGGCGGTGAGATCGCGATTTCGAAGCTCCAGCTCCGAGAACAGGCGCACGTTCTCGATCGCGATCACCGCCTGATCGGCGAACGTGGTCAGCAGCGCGACCAGGTGATCGGGAAACGCGCCCGGCTCCCTGCGCGAGACCGCGATGGCTCCGATGAGCTCTCCATCGCGAAGCATCGGCACTCCGAGCCCGCTGCGCCAGCCTCCGGCCATCGCAAAATCGCGCGAGTACGTCGGGTCGGCCAGCATGTCGGGAAGATTGACGATGGCCCTGTTGGCCGCTGTGCGGCCCAGCATGTTTTCCGGCCCCGGTCGCATCGGAAACATGCGCTCGACGATTTGCAGCGCTTCGGGCGAGAACCCGTGGTGGGCCAGTGGATGAAGCAGCTCGCCGTCGAATCGCGCGGCAATGCTATGGTCCGCGCCGCACAAGCGGACGGCACTGCGCACGATCGCATCGAAGACCGGTTGCACATCGGTCGGCGAGCTGCTGATCACGCGCAGGATCTCCGCCGTCGCGGTGCGCTGATCGAGCGCGGTGGTGAGATCGCGATTGCGTACACCCAATTCGGTAAACAGGCGCACATTCTCGATCGCGATCACCGCCTGGTCGGCGAAGGTCTTCAGCAAATCGATCTGCGCATCGGGAAACGGTCTCGCCACGTTCCGATACACGGTGATCGTTCCAATCGGCTGCCCGTCGCGGAGCATCGGAACGGAAAGGACACTGCGGTAGTCCGCGGCCCTCGCGACATCCTGGTACACGTACTCGGGATCCTTGCTGATGTCGGGCATGTGGACGATGCGGCCCGTCAAAATGGCGCGCTGCGTGGTGCCCCCGCGGCTTGGCCGGCACGGGTACGCAGTACGAAACGCCGTGGCACCTTCCGGGTCCAGGTTCTGGAAAGCGCCGATGTGGATGAGCTCGCCGTCGTATCTGAAGATAGCGCTGAATTGGGCGTCGCAAAGACGCAGCGCGTTGGCCGCGATCGTTTCGAAGACAGGTTGCACATCCGTTGGCGAGCTGCTGATGACGCGCAGGATCTCGCTGGTCGCGGTCTGCTGCTCCAGCGTTTCCGTGAGGTCGCGATTGCGGACTTCCAGCTCGGTGAAGAGGCGCACGTTCTCGATGGCGATCACCGCTTGATCGGCGAACGTCTTCAGCAGCTCGATCTGGGCGTCTGGAAACGGCTTCGCCACGTCCCGATACACGGTAATCGTTCCTATTGGCTGTCCATCGCGCAGCATCGGTACGGAAAGTACGCTACGGTAGTCGACGGCTTGTGCAACGTCCTTGTGCGTGTACTCAGGATCCGCGCGAACGTCGACAATGTGGACGATGCCCCCGGTAAGAATTGCGCGACGCGAGGGGCTGCCTCGACTTGGGGGCGCGGGAAAGGCGTTCCGAAGCGCCTCGGCTCCTTGGGAATTCAAGTTGCGGAGCGCGGCGATGTGGATAAGTTCGCCGTCAAATCTGAAGATTGCGCTGCGCCGGGCGTCGCACAGGCGCAGGGCGTTGGCCGCGATGGTCTCGAACACCTGCTGCACTTCGGTCTGCGACCGGCTGATCACGCGCAAAATTTCACTGGTGGCCGTCTGCTGCTCGAGTGCTTCCCGCGTGGCGTGGAAGAGCCGCACGTTCTCGATTGCGATCGCGGCCTGCGTGGCAAACGTCTCCACGAGGGCCACCTGGTCGGGGGTGAACAATCCGGGTTCGCGGCGCCAGAGAAAGAGGGCGCCGTAGGCGTCGCCCTTGTGCATCAGCGGCACGGCCAGCACGGCCCGCATCCCGCCCAGTCTCGCGTTCCCCGATGCGGCGGGAAATTCGGTGTCGAGCAACGGAATCACATCGGCGTGATGGACGGTTGCGCGGTCGAGCACGGCACGGCCAGTGATGGAAGTACGCTGCAACGGCACCGCGTTCATCGCCATCGGGTATTCGCCATCGACCGAAAAGTGGGCCAGCGGACGCATGAGGTCGCCCTCGGCGAGGATCACGCGCGCGAAGGGCGAGTGGCAAAGGCTGGCGGCCTGTTCCGCGACAGCATCCATGACAGGCTGGATGTCGGTTGGCGAGGCCGACATCACGCGCAGGATCTCGCTCGTGGCCGCCTGTTGCGCCAGCGCATCCGCCAGCCGATGTTCGACGGAGCGCGTGTCGGCGGCGGCGCGCGGGCGCGACCGACGGACGGGAGAAAGCTTGGCTCCGACCTTGGCCTTGGCGGTTTTCGCTTCCCGATCCATCGACCCCTCGCGCAGTGGACGGCACGCCGCCCGGAGACTGCCGACAGGCTAGGCGAATGCGCTCATGGGAGCAAGTGCCATATTCCGGCGCGGTGCCGCTGTCAGTGAAAGTCACGCGACCGGGTGGGCAGCGACCCCAGCATCGGCGACAAATCGACGAGATGCCCCGCGATCAGGTGAACCACGTCGCTTTCGCGCTCGACACGGCCGTAGACCGCCATCAGCCGCGAGCCCAGCAACTCGCGCCGCTGGCGATCGAACAGATCGCGCCACACGATCACGTTGGTGGCGCCGGTTTCGTCTTCGAGCGTCACGAAGATTACGCCGCTCACGGTATCCGGCCGCTGGCGGCCGATGACGATGCCGGCGGTGCGGACGCTGCGGCCATGCGGCGTGCGCGCGACGTCGGCCGAGGTGATGAGCCGTTTTGCCTGCAACTGCGCGCGCAGCAACGCCAACGGATGCCGGCCCAGGGTGAGCCCCAGCGCGCGGTAATCGGCGGTGATGTCCTGACCCTCGGTCGGTGGGGGAAGGGCAGGCGGCGTTTCGGCGAAGGTCGCGCCGACACTGGCAAGGATAGGCGGCAGCTTCTCCACGCCAGCGACGTCCCACACGGCTGCATGCCGATGGCCGGCGAGGGCGGCCAATGCGCCCGCCGCCGCGAGCGCGGTGAGATCGCGCCGGTCGAGTTGCGCGCGATGCGCGAGATCGGCGACGTGCGCGAATGGCTGCTGCGCGCGTGCGGCGACGATGTGCTTCCCGCTTTCCTCCTTCAGTCCACCAATCATGCGCAGGCCGAGACGAAGCGCTGAAATGGGCGCCGCGCCTTCGAGCGTGCAATCCCATTGACTGATCGCGACATCGACGTTGCGTACTTCCACGCCGTGCCGCCGCGCATCAGCGACGAGCTGCGCTGGCGCATAAAAACCCATCGGCTGCGAGTTGAGAAGCGCGCCGCAGAAGGCCGCGGGCTCGTACAGCTTGAGCCACGACGACACATAGACGAGCAGCGAGAACGAGGCCGAATGCGATTCCGGAAAGCCATATTCGCCGAAGCCCAGGATCTGCTGGTAGATCTGGCGCGCGAAGGCCTCGCTCAACCCGCGCGCGCCCATGCCGTCGATCAGCCGTTGCTCGAATTTTTCGAGACCGCCCTTTCTGCGCCACGCCGCCATCGAGCGGCGCAACTGATCGGCTTCGCCAGGCGAGAACCCCGCAGCGACGATCGCGAGCTGCATCACCTGTTCCTGGAAGATCGGCACACCGAGCGTGCGCTCGAGCACGCTTTTCACCGCTTCACTTGGATAGGTCACCGGCTCCAATCCCTGCCGCCGCTTGAGATAGGGATGCACCATGCCGCCCTGGATCGGGCCGGGCCGGACGATCGCGACCTCGATGACGAGATCGTAGAAGCACGCCGGCTTGAGACGGGGCAGCATCGACTGCTGCGCGCGCGATTCGATCTGGAACACGCCGATCGTGTCCGCACGCTGGCACATTGCATAGACCGCGGGGTCCTCCGGCGGAATGTCCTGCATCCGTATTGCCACGCCGCGGAACTGCGAAACCATCGCCAGCGCTCGGCGAATGGCGGAGAGCATGCCGAGCGCCAGGCAATCGACCTTGAGCAGGCCGATCGCATCGAGGTCGTCCTTGTCCCACTGGATTACGGTGCGCTCCTTCATCGTCGCGTTCTCGACCGGCACCATGCGTTCGAGGAGCCCGCGCGCGATCACGAAGCCTCCGACGTGCTGCGAAAGGTGGCGGGGAAAGCCCATGAGGTCGCCGGTGAGTGTCACGAGCCGCGCGATCAGCGGATTGTCGGGGTCGAAGCCCGCTTCACGGATCCGCGCGGGATCGACGTTGCGGCCGTCCCACCAGGCGAAGACGCCGGACAACCGGTCGACTTGCGCCAAGTCCAGGCCCAGCGCCTTGCCCACGTCGCGCACGGCGCTTTTCGGCCGATATGTAATGAGAGTGGCGGCGAGCGCCGCGCGGTCGCGGCCGTATTTGTTGTAGACATACTGCATCACCTCTTCGCGCCGCTGGTGCTCGAAGTCGACGTCGATGTCGGGCGGCTCGTTGCGCTCCTTCGAGATGAAACGCTCGAACAGCATGTTCATCCGCGCGGGATCGACTTCGGTAATGCCGAGCGCGTAGCACACCGCCGAGTTCGCCGCCGATCCGCGGCCCTGGCACAGGATGTCTTTGCTGCGCGCAAACGCGACGATGTCCTGGACCGTGAGGAAGTAGGGCTCGTATTTCAATTCCGCGATCAGTGCGAGCTCGTGCTCGATGAGCTCGCGGACGTCGGGTGGGGTCAGAGACGACTTTTCCTGCAACGCTTGCAGATGTCGATGCTGCTCGCAAAAAGTCGTCTCTGCCCCCACTTTGCCATACCGCCGCGCCAATCCGGCCTCCACCAGTTCGCGCAGATGACTCGTTGGCGTGGCGCCCGCGGGCACCAGCTCGTCGGGATATTCGTAGCGCAGCTCGTCGAGCGAGAACGTGCAGCGGGCGGCGAGATCGAGCGTGGCATCGGTCAATTCGCGTGGATAGAGCCCGGCGAGCCGCGCGCGCGAGCGCAGATGGCGTTCGCCATTCGGGAACAGCGCGTAACCGCATTCGGCGAGCGGCGTACGCAGGCGGATCGCCGTCAGCGTGTCCTGCAGCGCGCGCCGGGCGCGCGCATGCATGTGGACGCCCCCAGCCGCGACGAGCGGCAGTCCGGCGGCGCGCGCGAGCGCCTGCAGCGAGGCAAGGCGCGCGCGGTCGCCGGAGCGCGCAAAGAGCTCGGCTGCGATCCACGCGCGGTCCGAGAACACGTCGCTGAGCCAGCGGGAATCGGCGGCAGGCAACTCGCCGCGCGAGACGGGTGGAATCCATAATGCAAGGCAACGCGGCGCCACGCTGGCGACATCGTCGCGCGTGAGCGAGTACGTGCCCTTGACCGCATTGCGCCGCCCGCGCGTGATGAGCTGCGCGAGATCGCCGTAAGTCGTGCGGTCGGTCGCATAGAGGACGAGTTGCAAGCCGTCGGCCAGCGTGAATTCGCTGCCGATGACCAGAGGCAGCCCGGCGTCCCTGGCCGCGAGATGCGCGCGCACCATCCCGGCGACGGAGCATTCGTCGGTGAGGGCAAGCGCCGCGTAGCCAAGCGCCTGCGCGCGTTCGACCAGCTCTTCCGGATGCGAGGCGCCGCGCAGGAACGAGAAGTTGGACAGGCAATGCAGTTCGGCGTAGGGCGGCAGCATGACCCCGCCATTATACCGTTTATTTATACGGTACAAGAGTGCGGTCCCGCTGTGTCGTTTCAGCCTCAAGCGCTAGCGGAACGGGAATGCCGCTAAGATGCCGGGTCGTTCCATGCAAGACCGCGCCGCCGGCCTTGCACCCCTCGACCTTCGATACCTTCACGCATGCCCGCCATCGCCTTCGATCGCTTCTACCGCTACGCCGAACTCACCGAACTCCTGCACGCGTTTGCGCGCGAATACCCGCAGCTCGTCACGATCGAAGCGATCGGCAAGAGTCATGAAGGCCGCGACATCTGGGTAGCGACGGTCACCAACGGGCAGACGGGCCCCGCCGCGGACAAGCCGGCGTTCTGGGTCGATGGCAACATCCACGCCACCGAAGTGGCAGCATCGGCGGCGAGCCTCTATTTTCTGCATGACCTGGTCACGCAATACGGCCACGATGCCGACGTGACGCGCGCACTCGATACGCGCGCGTTCTACGTTTGTCCCCGCATCAATCCCGACGGCGCGGAATGGGCGCTTGCGGACAAGCCGAAATGGATCCGGTCCAGCACGCGGCCCTATCCGCACGGCGAGGAAGACATCGAAGGGTTGACCGTCCAGGATATCGATGGCGACGGCCGCATTCTGCAGATGCGCATCGCCGATGCAAACGGCGTCTGGAAAGCGCATCCGGAGGAGCCGCGGCTCATGATCCGCCGCGAGCCAGCCGAGACCGGCGGCACCTATTACCGGATCGTGCCCGAGGGCACGGTGGAGGGCTACGACGGATTCACGCTGCGTGTCAAAAAACCCGTGCAGGGGCTCGATCTCAACCGTAATTTCCCGGCGTCCTGGCGCCAGGAATTCGAGCAGCTCGGTTCAGGGCCGTACCCCGTCTCCGAGCCGGAAATCCGCGCGGTGGTCGACTTCGTCACCCGGCATCCGAACATCACCGGCGGCACGTCGTTCCACACGTGGAGCGGCGTGCTGTTGCGGCCGTTCGAGCATACGCCCGACGAGGAAATGCACGCGGAAGACCTGTGGGTGTACCAGGCAACCGGGCGCAAGGGCACCGAGCTCACCGGCTATCCGCACATCTCCGTCTATCACGAGTTTCGCTATCACCCGAAATCCGTCATCGGCGGCACGTTCGACTGGCTCTACGAGCACCTGGGCATTCTCGTGTGGGTCGTCGAGATCTGGTCGCCGATGCGCGAGGCCGGCATCACCGACTACAAGTTCATCGACTGGTTTCGCGATCACGCGCCCGACGACGACCTCAAGATGCTGCGCTGGAGCGACGCCACGCTCGGCGGTCTCGCGCACGTTCCATGGAAGCCCTTCGATCATCCGCAGCTCGGCAAGATCGAGATCGGCGGCTGGAACCGGTTTCACGCGTTTTCCAATCCGCCGCCGCAATTCCTCGAGCGCGAATTGCGGCGCTTTCCGAAGTGGCTCGTCTGGCAGGCGCTGATCTCGCCGAAGCTCGAGCTGGTGCATGCGGGCGCGACACCCGTCGGTGGCGGCAACTACGCCATCGTGCTCGTCGTGCAGAACACCGGCTGGCTGCCATCGTACGTGTCGAAGCGTGCGCTCGACCGCAAGACGGTGCGCGGATTGATCGCGGAAATCGCGCTACCCGCGGGTGCGGCGCTCGTGCAGGGCAAGCGACGGGCGGAAGTGGGACAGCTCGAAGGCCGCGCCTACAAACATACCGGCATTTCGTTCTGGCCGGATTACCACGTCACCGACGATCGTCTCAAGATCGAATGGGTCGTGCGCGGCAAGCCCGGCGACGTCGTCAACCTCGTTGCGCGACACGAGCGCGCCGGGACCGTTCGCGTCGATGTGACGCTTTCGTGACTCGCAAACCGGACTTTCGCGGGTAGAGTTGTGGCAATGCCGGCGATCGCTGACGCGAAGCAAGGAGGAAGTCCGTGAACACCCGTACTCATGCCCGCTGGATTCGTATCGGCGCGGTAATCGGACTCGTCGCGGCGGGCTGCGCCGCGCCGCCGCCATCATCGCCGCCGATGCCGGGGCTCGAGCGCATCGAGCACATCGTCGTCATCTTTGCGGAGAACCGCAGCTTCGATCATCTGTACGGTCGCTTCCCCGGCGCCAACGGACTCGCCAACGCGACGGCCGACCAGATGACGCAGCTCGATCGTGACGGCAAGCCGCTGCCCGAGTTGCCGCCCGCGTGGAAAGGCAAGGATCCGGACCCGGCGTTTCCGTACCGGCTGCCGAATCGGCCGTTCCAGCTCGATGCGCCGCCGCTCAACCTGCCGCTGTCGCAGCAGGTGCGCAGTCCCGTGCACAAGTACTACCAGAACATCGAGCAGATCAACGGCGGCCGCAACGATCGCTTCGCCGAAGTGTCGGATGCCGGCGGCTACGTGATGGCGTACTACGACGGCACCAGGCTCGCGATGTGGCAGTGGGCGAAGGACTACACGCTTGCCGACAATTTCTTCATGGGTGCGTTCGGCGGCTCGTACCTCAATCATCTGTGGCTGATTTGCGCGTGCACGCCGCGCGACGAGAATGTGCCGGCGGGCATGCGCGCGCAGCTCGACGACCGTGGATTCCTGAAGCGCCGCCCAGGCTCACCCGCTTCGGCGCTCGACGGCGACCTCCTGGTGTTCGACGGCGATTTCACGCCCGACGGTTACTCGGTGAATACGACGCAGCCGCCCTATCAACCCTCGCTGGTGGCACCCGCGAAGGGCGGCGACGCCACGCGGACGGATCCGGCGAAATACACGCTGCCGCCGCAGACGCTGAGGACGGTCGGCGACACGCTGAGCGCCAAGGGCGTGTCCTGGGCCTGGTATTCCGGCGGCTGGGACGCCGCGATGAAAGACGGCATGCAGCCGCCCGAGAGCAAGCGCGCGGTCATCTACAACCGCGAGAAAGACGCGATCAACTTCCAGGCGCATCACCAGCCGTTCAACTATTTCGCGCGCTATGCGCCGGGAACGCCGGATCGCGCGCAGCACCTCAAGGATTACAACGATCTCGTCGCCGCGATCGACAAAGGCAACCTGCCGCAGGTGGCGTTCTACAAGCCGCAGGGCTCGCTGAACCAGCATCCAAGCTATACGGACGTCCAATCCGGCGACATTCACGTCGCGGAACTGCTCGCGAGGATCAAGGCGAGCCCGCTCTGGGCGTCGACGGCGATCATCATTACCTACGACGAGAACGGCGGCTTCTGGGATCATGCGCCGCCGCCCAAAGGTGACCGCTGGGGACCAGGTACGCGCATTCCAGCGATCATCGTGTCGCCATTCGCAAAAAAGGGCTACGTCGACCACACACCCTACGACACGACGTCGATCATCAAATTCATCACGCGGCGCTTCGGTCTCGAGCCGTTGCCGGGCGTGCGTCCCGGCGCCAGCGATCTCACCGCAGCGTTCGATTTCGCGCGTTGATGCCGGGACGGAAGGGACTCGCGGGCGTTCCCCGCGGCGTGTGGGTGCTGGGCATCGTCAGCCTCTTGATGGATGTGTCGTCGGAGACGATCCACGCGCTGCTGCCGCTGTACATGGCCACCGTGATGGGCGCGAGCACGTTCGTCATCGGCGTGGTCGAGGGCATCGCCGAATCGATGGCGCTGATCATCAAGCTCTTTTCCGGCGTTCTGTCCGATTGGTTTCGCAAGCGCAAGCCGCTGGTGCTGCTGGGCTACGGTCTCGCCGCCGTGTCCAAGTTCGCGTTTCCACTCGCGCCTACGCTCGGCTGGATCATTGCCGCACGCTTCGCCGATCGGGTCGGCAAGGGCATTCGCGGCGCGCCGCGCGATGCGCTGATCGCCGACATCACGCCCGAAGATGCACGCGGACGCAGCTTCGGACTGCGCCAGGCGCTCGACACCGTGGGCGCGATCGGCGGTCCGCTGCTGGCGCTGGCCGCGATGGCGATATTCGCGAGCAGCTTCAAGGCGGCCTTCTGGATTGCCGTCATCCCCGCCGTGCTGTGCGTGATCCTGATTGTCGTGGGCGTCGACGAACCGGAGAAAAAGGGCGATGACGCCGCGCCCAGGCGCCGCGTGCGGTTTTCCGATGCGCGGCGGTTCACGTCCTCCTTC
>Ga0268264_10002135_pt1 | contig 17647 bp, 19 predicted proteins | sample KBSSwiS32_FD_190357 | JGI IMG/M metagenome (GOLD analysis project Ga0268264, IMG submission 190357) | Switchgrass rhizosphere microbial communities from Kellogg Biological Station, Michigan, USA - KBS Switchgrass S3-2 (SPAdes) (version 2) | ecosystem: Host-associated > Plants > Roots >...
CCGGGTACCTGCGGCAGGAGTCCGACCTTCCCGCCGATCTGTCCGCCCACCGGATCCACGAGGCGCTGGGGGACGACGCCGTGCCCCTCGGCTCGCTGGGTCTGCTGTCCGGCCGGGACGCCGGGCGCCCGCTGCGCGATCTGTCCGTGGGGGCGCGGCGGCGGGCGGACCTGGCGCTGGTCCTGGCCGCCCGCCCCAGGGTCCTGCTGCTCGACGAGCCGACGAACCACCTGAGCGCGACGCTCGTCGACGAGCTCACCGAGGCGCTGCGGCACACGGGCGCGACGGTGGTGGTGGCCACCCACGACCGACAGCTGCTCAGAGACCTGGCGGCCTGGCCCCGGCTCGCCCTGCCCTGAGCCGGCCGCTCGTGTGGCACAAGCGCCGCTGAGTGACGCTTGTGCCACACGAGCGCCACCCGGCGGCGGGCGGGCGGGGATCAGTCGGTCTGGATCTCCGTGCCGTCCTGGGACCAACGGGTGTGGAAGCTGCCCTCGGCGTCGATCCGCTTGTAGGTGTGGGCGCCGAAGAAGTCCCGCAGGCCCTGGATCAGGTTCGCCGGGCCCCGCTCCCGCCGGTAGCCGTCGTAGTAGCTCAGCGACGACGAGAAGGCCGGGATCGGCACGCCCTGCTCGGTGGCCTTGACGATCACCCGCCGCCAGGCGTCCTGCGCGTTCGCCACGGCCTCGGTGAAGTACGGGACCATCAGCAGGTTGTCCAGGTCGGGGTGCTCGTCGTAGGCCTCGCGGATCCGGTTGAGGAACCGCGCCCGGATGATGCACCCGCCGCGCCAGATGGTGGCCATCTCGCCCAGCTTGAGGTCCCAGCCGTTCTCCACCGACGCGGCGCGCATCTGGGCGAAGCCCTGCGCGTACGCCACGACCTTGGACGCGTAGAGCGCCTGGCGGATGTCCTCGACCAGCGACTCGTCGTTCGCCTCCTTGACCGGGTTCGGGCCCGCGAGGGTCTTCGCGGCCACCGCCCGCTCGGAGCGCAGCGCCGAGAGCCCGCGCGCGAACACCGCCTCGGTGATGCCCGTCAGCGGGATGCCGAGGTTCAGCGCGTCGATCGCCGTCCAGGTGCCGGTGCCCTTCTGGCCCGCCTGGTCCACGATCACGTCGACGAGCGGCTTGCCGGTCTTCTCGTCCGTCTTGGCGAGGACCTTGCCGGTGATCTCGATCAGGAACGAGTCGAGGTCCCCGGTGTTCCACTCCTCGAAGATCTTCCCGACGGCGGGCGCTTCGAGCCCCACGACGTTCGTGAGCAGGTCGTAGGCCTCGGCGATCAGCTGGATGTCGGCGTACTCGATGCCGTTGTGCACCATCTTGACGTAGTGCCCGGCCCCGCCCGGCCCGACGTGCACCACACACGGGGTGCCGTCGACGACCGCGGCGATGGACTCGAAGATCTCGCGGACCTCCTCGTACGCCGCCGGGTCGCCGCCGGGCATGATGCTCGGCCCGAGCAGCGCGCCCTCCTCGCCGCCGGACACCCCGACGCCCATGAACCGCAGCCCGTTCGCCTCGCACTCGGCGGTGCGCCGCACGGTGTCCGGGAAGTGCGAGTTCCCGGCGTCGATGATGATGTCGCCCTCGTCGAGCAGCGGGGTGAGCTCCTCGATCACCGCGTCGACGGGCTTGCCCGCCTTGACCATCACGATGATCCGGCGCGGGGTCTCGAGCGAGTTCACGAAGTCCTCGACGGACTCCGACGCCGTGAAGTCGCCCTCGGACGCGTAGTCCGCGATGAACTGCTCGGTCTTGGCGTACGTGCGGTTGTGCACGGCGACCGGCACCCCGCGGCTCGCGATGTTGCGGGCCAGGTTGGCCCCCATCACCGCCAGGCCGGTCACACCGATCCGGCTCTTCTCCGCCATCGCTGAACGCTCCCTCGCTGTCGTCGAGGCGCCGCGCGTGGGCGCCGGACTCTCCGGACCCATCCTGCCGCGCGGGCCCCGGCCACGGCGACCCCGCCGGTGTGATCCGCTACTCCCGTCTTCCCGTGGTCCACAGTGCGTACACCCGGGCGGCGAGCCTGCGGTGGGCGGCGACGGCGACCGGGGGCGGACCGACGACCATCGGCCCGTCGGCACCCCAGCAACGCAGGGTCTCGCCGTCCTCGCCGGGATCGAGGTCCAGCAGGGCGTGCACCAGGGCCATGTCCCAGACCAGGCCGGACAGCCGACCGCTCAGCCCGACGGTGGGCGCCGCCGTGCCGCTGACGCCCGGTTCGGCGGGCAGCAGGCCCGCCCCCAGCCTGCGGGCGGCGACCCCGAGCGCCGCGACGTCCTCCGCCTCGGCGGTCACGAAGACCAGCCCCGGGGACAGCCCGCCCGGCGGTGGGCGACGGGTGGCGGGTGCCAACGCACGCTGCAGCCGTCCCGCGGCGGCGAGCGCGGCGGCCGCCTCCGGCCCCGAGGACTGCGCCGAGCCCCCGGCCGACGCCAGGCCGAGCCCGACCGCCGACGACAGCCGGATCCACTCCCCCGGCGCCGCGGGCAGCGCGCGCCACAGTCCGTTCATGTGCACAGCGTCACCGGGCCGATCGGGACGGGCCATACGCGGACGTGCGTACGCATGGGTTGGGAATCGCCTACGCTGGGCCGGTGCGGCTGGCGACGAGTACCGATCTTGCGCTTCGCATCCTCACGCGGCTGGCCGTCGCGGGGCCGGATGCGGAGCTGACGACGCGGCAGGTCGCGGAGTCCGTCGCGGTCACCTACAGCCATGCCGTCAAGGTGGTCGCGCGGCTGCAGAAGCTGGGGGTCCTCGACGCTCGGCGCGGTCGCGGCGGGGGCCTGTCGCTGTCCGAGGCGGGTCGGGCCCAGTCCCTCGGCGCCCTCGCGCGGGAGCTGGAGGGCGTCGGCGACGTCGTCGGGTGCGAGGACGACCCGCCCTGCCCGCTGCGGCACGCCTGCAGCCTGCGCGGCCTGCTGCGCCAGGCGCAGGAGAACTTCTTCCGGACCCTGGACCCGGTCACCGTCGGCGACCTGGTCCACGGCCCGATCGTCAGCCTGTTCGGCCCCGCCTGAGTCACGCCACCGCTTCACCGGGGGCGATCTCGGCCTTGAGCGGCGCGAGCGCACCGCCGATCCTCCCGATCGTCTCGTCCGGCACGCCGAGCGCCGTCAGCGTGTCCACCAGGTGCCCGACGACCCTGTCGAAGTGCGCGGGCGCGATGGCGAGGCGGGCGTGGGCCTCCCCCATCGACCGGCCCACGTACTTCTCGGGCCCACCGATCGCGACGGCGATGAACATCCGCTGGTGCCCCTTGAGGCGCCGCATCTCGATGCCCGCGAAATAGGGTGCCAGCTCCGGGTCGGCCAGGACCCGCTCGTAGAACTCGTCCACGGCCGCGGTGACCGCCTCGGCTCCGCCGATCTCGTCGTAGATGCTCATGGGCCCTCTCGCTCGTGTGGTGGGACGCGCGCACGAGGAACCTAGGGACGCTGGATGATCGAAATATTCTCGCGAGGTGAATATTTCGTCACCGCCGCTGCGGCTCGGAGGGTGCTCCTAGAAGGCGGGCCAGGGGATGGCGGGGCCGTAGCCGCTCGGCTCGGGGAAGAGCGGCACCGCGAGCATGAGGTCCACCCGCTCGGTCAGCGCGCGGATCTCCGACAGCGTGATGTGGGGTCCGAGCTCGTCGGCGAGGTCGCCCGCGAGCCCGGCCCGCAGCACGGAAAGCTGCTCGATCTCGGCCTCGGTCAGCTCCTCGCCGACCCAGCCCCACAGGACCGTGCGCAGCTTGTCGTCGGTGTGCATGGTGAGGCCGTGGTCGACGCCGTAGACCCGGCCGTCGTCCCCGGCGAGGACGTGCCCGCCCTTGCGGTCGGCGTTGTTGGCGACGACGTCGAACACGGCCATCGTGCGCAGCCGCCGGTCGTCGGAGTGGACGAGCACGGCGGGGGCGCCGTCGTCGCCCCGGGCGCGCAGGACCCGCTTCCAGCCGTGCTTGACCTCCTTCGGGGCGCACACGTCGACCAGGTCCTCGGTGGTCTCGGTGTCCACCCAGGCCTGGACCATGCCGGGGCCGAAGGGCCCGTCGCGCAGCACGGTCGGCGGCACCACGCCGAACCCACCGGCTTCGGAGACCAGGTAGGAGGCGACCTCACGGCCAGCCAGGGTGCCGTCCGGGAAGTCCCAGAGCGGGCGCTCGCCGCGCACCGGCTTGTAGACGCACCCGACGGTGCATCCCGCCTCGGACACGGTGCCGACGAGCGTGGCGTTGGAGGCGGCGACCATCCGGCCGGTGACCTCGATCCGGCCCCGTCGGAGCACGTCGAGGACCGCGGGATCGCGCAGGTCCGGTCCGGCCAAGTGCGTTACTCGGCCGCCGCGTCGGGTCCGGCGGTCTCGCCCATCGGCGACCGCTGGTGGAAGCCGTTGAGGCGCACGCAGACGTGCCCCTCGGGATCCAGCGGCTCGGCGCACAGCGGGCAGGGGGCGCGACCGGCGGAGACGACCTTCTCGGCGCGGTCGGCGAAGGCCTTGGCCTGGCTCGGCGAGAGGAAGACGCGCAGGGCGTCGGGGCCCTCGTCGGTGTCGTCCAGCACCACCGACTCGTCGATCTCCTCCTCGGTGACCGCGAGCAGCTCGACCACGATGGACCGCGAGTCCGCGTCCCAGCCCAGGCCCATGGTGCCGACCCGGAACTCCTCCTCCAGCGGCACGGCCAGCGGATCGGTGTCCGAGGAGGGTGCGGCCTCCGCCTCGGCGGACCCGCCGAACCGGCGGCCGACCTCGGCCAGGAGCGCCTCGATCCGCTCGGCCAGCACGGAGACCTGCTGCTTCTCCAGCAGCACGCTGATGGTGCGGGCCTCCTCGATCGCCTGGAGGTAGAAGGCCCGGTCGCCGGGCTCGCCGACGGTCCCGGCGACGAACCGCTCGGGCTGGCGGAAGACATGGATGACGCGTGACATGGCGAAAGCCAGAGTAGGCCAACCCGCGGCGCGCGGCACCCCGGTGTGGTGGGACCGGCGTCAGGCCCCTGTGGACCCGCCGACGACCGCCTCCTCGGCGGGCTTCTCGTCCGGCTTGGGGATCAGCGACGCCACGTCCCCGCCGACGTCGTTGACCCGGGCGACGAACGGCCGCGTCGGCGTGTAGGTGATCACCGACATCGAGCAGTTGTCGACGACGATCCGCTGGAAGTTGTCCAGGTGGCTGGCCAGTGCGTCCGCGACGATGGACTTGATGGGGTCGCCGTGGCTGCAGGCCACCCACACCGCGCTCGGCCCGAACTCCTCGGCGATCCGCCGGTCCTGGCGCCGGATCGCGGCCACCGCGCGGCACTGCATGGCCGCGAGTCCCTCGCCGCCGGGGAACACCGCGGCGGACGGGTGGGCCTGGACGACCTTCCAGAGGTCCTCCTTCGCCAGCTCCTTGAGCTCGCGGTTCGTCCAGTCGCCGTAGTCGACCTCGGTGAGGTCCGGCTCGACGACCGGCTCGAGCCCGCGGTCCAGCGCCAGCGGCCCGACGGTCTGCACACAGCGCGTCATCGGGGAGGTCACGATGGCCGCCAGCGGGACCGGCGCGAGCCGTTCCACGACCGTCGCGGCCTGCGAGCGACCCTTGTCGTCCAGCTCCACCCCCGGGCTGCGCCCCGCGAGCACGCCGGACGTGTTCGACGTCGAGCGGCCGTGCCGGAGCAGGATCAGGGTGGTCACGAAACCGACCCTACGTGGTGAGCGAACGGCACTTTCGTTCACTAGGTCTGAGCGAACGGCACTTTCGTTCACTAGGTCTGAGCGAGGGTGCCGTTCGCTCAGGGGGTGGGTGGGGTCAGGTGGCCGAGACGGCGCCGATGGCCAGGGCCGCCAGCAGGGCCGCACCCAGCGCGATCCGGTACGCCACGAACACGTAGACGGTGTTCTTCTCGACGAACCGCAGGATCCACGCGATCACCGCGTACCCGACGACGCCCGCGATGAGCACCGCGACGATCATCTGGAAGGGGCTGGGCCCGTCGCCTGCGAAGACGTCCGGCAGGGTGAACAGGCCGGAGGCGAAGACGGCCGGAATGGCCAGCAGGAACGAGAACCGCACGGCCGCCGCGCGCTCCAGGCCCAGGAACAGGCCCACCGTGATGGTGCCGCCGGACCGCGAGACCCCCGGGATCAAGGCCATGGCCTGGGCGAACCCGAGGATGATCCCGTCCCTCATGGTCAGCTTCTCGACCGGGCGCTCCTGCTTGCCGAACCGCTCGGCCAGACCCAGCAGCAGCCCGAACACGATCAGCGTGGTCGCGATGAGCCAGAGGTTGCGCGCGACCGTCTGGATCTGGTCCTGGAACAGGATGCCCAGCACACCGATGGGGATGGTGCCGATGATCACCATCCAGGCCATCCGGTAGTCCTGGCTCGCCCGCACCTCCGGGTCCCGGAGGCCGCGGAACCAGGTGGTGATCAGGTTCCACAGGTCCTTGGCGAAGTAGACGATCACCGCCACCTCGGTGCCGATCTGGGTGACCGCGGTGAAGGCGGCGCCGGGGTCGTTGCCGAAGAAGATCCCGGAGACGATCCGCAGGTGCCCGGACGAGGAGATCGGGAGGAACTCGGTGAGCCCCTGCACGAGACCCAGGACGACGACCTCAAGCCAGCTCACGGGGCGTCACCGTAGCGGGGGTGGGGTGGGGCGCCCGCCGCGCACCCCCGGATGGCACGCTCGCAGCGTGCAGCGCAGGAGGGTGGGGTCATCCGGACTGCAGGTCTCCCGGATCGGCCTGGGCACGATGACCTGGGGCGCGGACACCGACGCCGACGCGGCGGGCGAGCAGCTGATCGCCTTCGTCGAGGCGGGCGGGACCCTGGTCGAGACCGCGGACGTCTACGGCGACGGCGCCGCCCAGCAGGTCCTCGGTGATCACCTGGCCGCCGGGCTGGTGCCCCGGGAGGAGCTCGTCGTCGCCGCCCGCGGGGCGCCCGCCGGGGCCGCGCTGGGCACGGACTCCGCCCGCGGCGCCCTGCTCCGCGGGCTGGACGCGACGCTGAGCCGGCTGCGCACCGACCATCTCGACCTCTGGCAGCTCCCCGGCTGGGACGCCCAGGTGCCGGTGGAGGAGACGTTGTCCGCGGTCCAGGTCGCGGTGCTCGCGGGCAAGGTCCGCTACGCCGGGCTGGTCGCGCCCGCGGGCTGGCAGCTCGCGACCGTGGCCGAACGGGCGCGGTCGCTCGGCAACCTGGTCCAGCCCGTCTCCGCGCAGGCGGAGTACTCACTGCTGCACCGCACCGCCGAACGCGATCTGCTGCCCGCCGCCCGCTTCCACGGGGTCGGGCTGCTGGCCTGGGCGCCGCTGGGCCGCGGGGTGCTGACCGGCAAGTACACCGACGGCACACCGTCGGACTCGCGCGGCAGCTCCCCGGCCCTCGCCCCGTACGTCGAGGCCCGGCGCAACGAGCGCAGCGCCCGGATCGTCCAGTCCGTGCTCACCGCCGCGGACGGGCTCGGGACCTCGCCGCTGTCCGTCGCGTTGGCGTGGGTGCGGGACCGTCGCGGCGTGACGTCCGCGGTGGTCGGCGCCCGGGACGCCGCCCAGCTCACCGCGTCGCTGGCCACCGAGACGGTGATGCTGCCGCCCGAGATCCGCGCCGCGCTCGACGACGTGAGTGCCTAGCGCGGTCCTGGCACCGGGCGGCGGGCGCTCGTATGGTGGCGGTGACCCCCCGTTCACCGGGGAGACGCGAGCACGGCGGGAGGTGACCGGTGGCGACCGGTTCGGTGGAGGCTGTCGATCCCGACGGGAATATCACCGTGGAGGGGGACTGGGAGTACCGCCCCCTCAAGATCGACGGGGACGTCCCGCGGCTGACGGCGGCGGTGCGCCTCGCGATCCAGGCCGAGTACGGGGGCTGGGAGCTCTCGCGGGTCCGGCTGTACCCGGGCGGGGTGCGGAAGGTGTGGCTGCGGCGCAAGCGCACCAACCGGATGCTCCCCGAGCTTTCGTACTGATCGCTGCTGCTTGTGCGGCCCAAGAGTCACTCAGGGGCGCTTGAGCCGCACAAGTGTCACTGGCCGGACCGCCAGTCCACGGACGGCGGCGCCCCACCGCCCCTCGGGCCGGGCACGCCGCGGAAGCCGTAGGGGGCGGGCTCGCGGCCGGGCTGGACGAACCAGCACTCCCCCGGCTCCCCCCGCTCCAGGATCGCCTCGATCGCGTCCGCGACGTCGTCGGGCGTGAGCAGCGGGAAGTCGCCGAACTGGGACTTGGCCCCGGCGATCAGCGGGGTGTCCGCGAAGCCGGGGCACACCGCGTTGATCCGGATGCCGTCGGCGGCGAGGGTCGGCGCCGCGGACCGCACGTACCCGACGACGGCGTGCTTGGTCGCCGTGTACAGCGCGTCCCCGGGCATGGCGACCAGGCCGGCGAGCGACGCCGTCGCGACGATCCGGCCGCCCCCGGCCCGTCGCAGAGCGGGGACGGCGGCGGCGGTACCGAAGATCACGTGGTCGAGGTTCACGCCCATGATCGCCCGGTAGCCCACCAGGTCGATGTCCTCGATGCCCGACTGGCCGGCGGTGATGCCTGCGTTGAGCAGGACGATCCCCAGCGGGCCGAGCTCCTCGGCCCGCGCGATCAGGGCGCCGACGGCCTCGGGATCGGTGACGTCCGCGACGACCGCGGTGCCGCCCAGCTCCCCCGCCAGGGCGTCGGCCCGCGCCGCGTCCCGGTCCGCGATCACCACGTGCTCGCCCGCCGCGGCGAGCCTGCGGGCGGCGGCGGCACCGATGCCGGACGCACCCCCCGTGACCAGCGCGACCATCAGGCGTTCCGCAGGAAGGTGTCCATGACCTTCGCCCCGAACTCCAGCGCGTCCACCGGGACCCGCTCGTCGATGCCGTGGAACAGCGAGGCGAAGTCCAGGTCCGGTGGCAGCCGCAGCGGCGCGAACCCGAAGCAGCGCATGCCCAGGTCGGTGAAGGCCTTCGCGTCCGTGCCGCCGGAGAGCATGTAGGGCACGGTCTTCGCGGTGGGGTCCTCGGTGCGCAGGGCGGCGGCCATGGCCTCGACCAGCGGACCGTCGAACGTGGTCTCCAGGGCGGGCAGGTCCTGGATCCACTCCCGCTCGACGTCCGGGCCCAGCAGCTCGTCGACCTCGGACAGGAAGGCCTCCCGACGACCCGGCAGCACCCGGCAGTCCACTGTGGCCTCCGCCGTCGACGGGATGACGTTCGCCTTGTAGCCCGCGGCCAGCATTGTCGGGTTCGCGGTGTCCCGGACCGTGGCGCCGACCATCCGCGCCACGGGGCCGAGCTTGGCGAAGGCGCCCTCGATGTCGGAGTCCGGGAACTCCAGGCCGGTCAGCTCGCGGACGGAGTCGGCGAACGCGCGCACCGTGTCCGTCATGACGAGCGGGAAGCGGTGGTTGCCGAGCCGCGCCACGGCCTCCGACAGGATCGTGACGGCGTTGTCCTCGTGGATGAACGAGCCGTGGCCGGGCTTGCCCTTGGCGCGCAGGCGCATCCACGCCATGCCCTTCTCCGCCGTCTCGATCAGGTAGACGCGCTGGTCCTCGGCGAGGGTCAGGGAGAACCCGCCCACCTCGCCGACGGCCTCGGTGCAGCCCTCGAACAGGTCCGGCCGGTGCTTGACGAGCCACTGCGACCCGTAGGCGCCGCCCGCCTCCTCGTCGGCGAGGAAGGCGAACACGATGTCCCGCGGAGGCACGAACCCCTCCCGCTTGAACTGCCGCGCGACCGCGATCGTCATCGCGACCATGTCCTTCATGTCCACGGCACCGCGGCCCCAGACGTAGCCGTCCTGGATCGCACCGGAGAAGGGGTGCACCGACCACTCGCTCGGCTCCGCGGGCACGACGTCCAGGTGCCCGTGGATCAACAGCGCCCCGCGCCCCGGATCCGCCCCCGGCAGCCGGGCGAAGACGTTGCTGCGCCCCGGTGCCCCCGAGTCGAGCACCTCGACCTCGTACCCGACCTCGGTCAGCTCGCCCGCGACGTACTCCGCGGCCTCGGCCTCCCCGACCACGGTCGCGGGATCGCCGGTGTTGGACGTGTCGATGCGGATGAGGTCCGAGCAGATCCGGACGACCTCGTCTGCCGCACTCTGGGGGCCGGTCATGACCCACTTACTACCACCCCCAGGTGGCCCGCTATGCTTCTCCCCGTCACGCCGGGCACGCCCCGGCGCGGTCCGAGTGGCGGAATGGCAGACGCGCTAGCTTGAGGTGCTAGTCCCCGAGTAGGGGGTGGGGGTTCAAGTCCCCCCTCGGACACAAACCATCACCCCGAAACGGGTCACGCATCGCGATCTCCGCATCGGAGTCGGCGTCCAGGCCGACCTTGCCGCGTGCACCGTCTCCGGCAAGCATCGCGAGGGCGCCCTCGAGGCCGGTCTAGGAAATGCCGGTCACGCCTGAGGTCCACCGAGGGGGATCACGGGCAGCACGATGCGCGAGAGCCGGGTTGCGTCGTGGGCGATCTCCTGGTGGGCGATCTGTGATCGCGTGCCGTCGCCGGTGTTGAGGTTGCGGTCCCAGCGCGGGAAGTTGCTGGAAGTGACCTGCACCCGGATGCGGTGCCCGGCCAGGAACACATGGCTGGTGGACCACAGGTCGACGACCTGCTCGGTGAACTCGCCCGGCGTCGCGACCGCCCGCACGACGCCGTCGACGACGTTCCGGGACACGCCCTCGGTGTCGACGTCGCAGAGGCGGACGACCCAGTCGGTCGTCGGGGCGTCGGTCGCCGCGGTGAGGTGGGCCCGGACCCGGCCGGTGACCTCGAGATCCTCGGCGAGCGGGTCGCTCGTGTAGACCAGCACGTCCGGCCGGGCCTCGACCCCGGCCTGGTCCAGCGGACCGGGCGGGAACCCGTTCGACATCAACACGGCACCGCCGGTGGTCGGCACCGGGTCGGCGGGGTCGTAGCCGTACCCGTCGGCTCCTTCCCCGGCGTCCGGGGCGTCGAAGGCGAGCCGGTGGCCCGCACGCAGGTACAGGTCGGTGTCGACGGCGCGGGCGAGGGGCCACTCCTGCTCCTCGCGCCACTGGTTGATCCCCATGACGTACAGCAGGACCGGCGGCAGCTCGGGCTGCGCCGGGCCGTCGCCGGGCGCGAGCCGGCTGCGGAGCCAGCCGAGCTCGAGGTCGGCGAACCGACCGCGGAAGCCGAGGAGCTCGGTGCTCGCGGCCAGCCCGAAGTCGACGTCGCCGAGGTACCCCGTGGTGCCGGTGTGCGACCACGGGCCCATGACCAGGTTCGCGGGCCGCCCGGCCGCGCGCATGGCCGCGTAGTTGTCGAGCGTGCCCTGGCAGAAGATGTCGTACCAGCCGCCGACGTTCAGGCTCGGCATGTCGATCTCCGCGTGCCGCCCGGCGACCCGGCAGGCCGCGCTCCACTCCGGATCCCGTCGAGCCCGTTCGAAGCCGATCTCGGGGATGCCGTGCCGTTCGAAGACCGGGAGCCGGTCGGCGGGCAGCTCCCAGTAAGTGGTGGACGCGGTCGCGTCGAGGTCGCCGACCAGGGCCATCAGCGCCTGTCCCTGGGCCATCGGGTCGTCGGCGTGCCGGCGCAGCAGGGTGTCGATGCCCTGCATGAGCGACCAGGGCACGGTGATCCCGAGTTCCCGCGCACCGCCGCGGGCGAAGAGCCCGTCGTCCGGCTCGGACCAGGTGATCATCGGCGAGATCGCCTTCAGCTCCGGCGGCTTCGCGAGCGCGGCCATCCACTGCGTGTTGCCGAAGTAGCTTCCCCCGAACATCCCGACGGACCCGTTCGAGCCCGGGAGCGCCGCGGCCCAGCGGACGGTGTCGTAGCCGTCGTCGGATTCGAAGGTGAAGGGGTCCCATTCGCCGTCGGAGGCGTAGCGGCCCCGGGTGTCCTGGACGACGACGAGGAACCCGCGCCGCGCTTTGCCGACCGGGTCGGTCATGGCGGCGAGCATCGGCGTGTTCTTGCCGTACGGCAGCCGGGTCAGCAGCACGGGCCACGGCCCGTCGCCCGTGGGCCGGTACACGTCGGCCCGCAGCACCACGCCGTCGCGCATGGTGGCGGGGACGTCGTGGTCGATCGTGACGTCGAGCATGGATGTCCTCGTTCCTCGGACCGACGGGAGCCACCGGACCCTGGCAGGCCTGCGACCTCCCCTGGCACACCCGAAAGGGCGTAGTGGCGCGTGACAGTCGCCCGCGGGGAACTGTTTGATGTGGACATGCAGGCGCACCACCTCCTCGACCTCGGGGAGCAGTACGCGGACCTGCTCGCCGCCCTCGACCGCGGCGAGGCCCTGCGGCGCGCCTTGACGCTGCTCGCCGAAGGCTCGGAGGTCGCCTGGACAGCGCACCCGGACGCGGACGGCGCCCTGAGGCTCGATCAGGTCATCGGCGACCGCAGCGGGCTGCTCCGGGCGCTGCGGGTGCCGACGGGCACGGGCCTGACCGGCAAGGTGTTCCAGGCCGGGAGCGCGGGCTGGGTCGACGACTACTTCGCCAGCCCGGACATCACCCACGACTTCGACCGCCACATGGCCACCGAGGACGTGCGGCGGGTACTGGCCGTCCCGTTGCTCCGCGACGGCGAGGCCCTCGGTGTGCTCGCGCTCGGGCCGCGTGCGGACGGGACATTCGGCGACCGCGAGGTCGAACGCGCCACCGCGATCGCGGCACAGGCCGTGCTGGCGGTCTCGGTCGCCGAACGCGCCCGGCTGAGCCGCGAGATCGCGGTCCACGAGGAGCGCCGCCGGGTGGCGGCCGACCTGCACGACAGTGTCGGCGCCCTGCTGTTCGCCATCGGTTCGGGCATGGCCGACCTCGCCGAGGCCAGGAAGGCGGACCCGGAGCTCCGGGCCCGGCTCGACCGGCTGCAGACGCAGGCCGAGGAGGCCACCACGGCGTTGCGCGACTCGTTGCGCATGCTGCGTTCGTCGCCGGCCGCGCTCGCGCTCGGGGTCGCGCTGCGTGCCGACTGCGCGGCCTTCGCCGATCGCACCGGGCTGCCCGCGGAGCTCGTCATCCTCGACGAGGACCCGCCCGAACTCGCCCCGTCCCGCTCGGACGTCCTGCTCACCGCCGTCCGCGAAGCGCTGCTGAACGTCGAGAAGCACGCCCGGGCCGGGGCGGTCACGGTGTCGGTGCAGCGACGCGATCCCTGGCTGACGGTCGCGGTGCACGACGACGGCGTGGGCCTGCCGCCGGACCACGCGCCGGGGCTCGGCCTGACCAGCACCGGTGAGGCTCTCGCCCGGCTCGGCGGTTCGGTGCGGGTGCTGTCCGACCCGGACGGTGGCACGATCTGGCGAGCGCGGCTGCCGTGCTGACCCGCGAGCAGACCCGGATCGTGATCGTGGACGACCATCCGGTGGTCCACGACGGGGTGGCCGCCCAGCTGCAGCGATATCCGGACATGGTCGTCGTCGGCCGCGCCGCCACCGGCGCGGCGGCGGTGACCGTCTGCGCTGCGGAGGGACCCGACGTGGTGCTGCTCGACCTGCGGCTGCCCGACTGCCTCGCGGCCGACGTGGTACCCGAGCTCCACCGGGTCAGCCCGAGCAGCCGGATCCTGTTGTTCACCGCGTTCCCGGAACACGCCGCTGTGGCGCCGACCCTCGCGGCCGGTGCCTGCGGCATCCTGGTGAAGCATGCGGGCAGCACCGCCATCCGCGACGCGATCCGCAGCGTCGCCCGCACCGGCACCCTCCAGACCGAACCGTTCGCCTCGCACACTGCACCGGTGACCGCGCGCGAGTACGACGTCCTGCGACTCGTCGCCGCCGGCCACACGAACGCCGAGATCGGCACGGAGCTGAACCTGTCGGTCAACACCGTCAAGTCCTATCTGCGCACGGTGATGCACAAGCTCGCCGCCCGCAACCGAACCCAGCTCATCGCCAACGCCCGCGGACGTGGCCTGCTCTGAAGTGTCCATGGTGGACTACCGGGAAACGGTCGTCGCGCAGTGGGCCCGAGCTTCTCCGCGCGCTCCCGGCTCAGGGCTTCGAGGTGTTCAGGCCGTTGAGCAGGACGGTCATGGCCGCTTCCAGAAGGGCGCTCAGGCGTGAGGGCTCGGCACGCAGCCTGTCGGCGCGCCAGGCCAGACCCAGCAGGCCGTTCATCATGGCCCACAAGGCGGTCGCGGTCAGGTCAGGGTCCACGTCGGGGTTGAGGCTGCCCTCGGCGATGCCCTCACGCAGGGCTGCAGCGAGTTTGGCGTTCTGTTCCTCGACCAGCTGGGCGACGCGCGCGAGGGCCTCGGGCTCCTCCGGCGGGTCGGCCAGCAGGCGGAACTGGTGGGGCCGTTCCGCGGCGAAGCGGGCATAGGCCGCCGCGGCCTGCAGGATGCGCTCGTGCGGGCCGCCCGGGGCGGCGTAGGCCGCGTCCATGTAGGCCCGGTTCTCTTCCAGGGCCCGCTCGGCGACGGCGATCAGCAGTGCGGAGCGGCCGCCGATGCGGTTGTAGATCGTCTGCACGGCGACGTCGGCGCGCTCGGCGACGGCATCCAGGAGCAAGGCGGCGGGTCCGCCTTCGGTCAGCAGCCCCTGGGCCGCGTCGATGATCGCCTCGCGGGTGGCGGCGGCGCGGCGGGCCGTGCGGGAGAGCCCCTTCGTGGTCACGTCTCAAGTTTATACACTTCCAGAGTTGGAACCCCTTCCACTATTAGAATCGGTCCCATAGTTTGGGTGCGGAAGCGCGGCACCCTGCCGCCGAACCCGAGGAGTACCGATGTCAGAGCGGCTGGAGGTGCACTTCCCGTCCGGCGACGAGAAGTGCCAGGCCTGGCTGTACCTGCCCGCAGGCGCGCAGCCCCACCCGGTGATCGTCATGGCCCACGGTCTGGGCGGCATCCGCCAGATGCGCCTGGATGCCTACGCGGAGCGCTTCGCCGCGGCCGGCTACGCCTGCCTGGTCTTCGACTACCGTCACTTCGGGGGCAGCGAGGGCGAGCCGCGTCAGTTGCTCGACATCACGCTGCAGCTGGCCGACTGGGCCGCGGCCATCGCCTATGCCCGCAGCCGCGCCGACCTGGACCCGGCCCGGGTGGTGCTGTGGGGCACCTCCTTCGGCGGCGGCCATGCCATCGTCGCCACGGCCCGCGACGGCGGCATCGCCGCCACCATCGCCCAGTGCCCCTTCACCGACGGCCCGGCCTCGGTGCTGGCGATGGATCTGCGGAGCTCGGTCAAGGTCACCGCCCGCGCCGTGCGCGACCTGATCGCCGCCGGGCTCGGGCGGTCCCCGGTCATGGTGCCGACCGCCGGTCTCCCCGGGTCCGCAGCCTTGATGACCGCCCCCGACGCCGTGCCCGGCTACCTGGGGCTGGTCGACGACGAGGCCCGTGCCGCCGGATTCGACAACCAGGTCGCCGCCCGCGTCGTCGTCGACATCGTTCGCCACCGCCCCGGGCGCACGGCCGAAGAGGTGCGCTGCCCGATCCTGTTCAGCGTCTGCGAGACCGACAGTGTGGCCCCGGCGAAAGCCACCCTGCGTCATGCGCGTCGCGCCCCCCGTGGCGAGGTCCGGCTGTACCCGGCAGGCCACTTCGACATCTACGTCGGTGAGCCGTTCGAACGCGTCGTGGCCGACCAGCTCGACTTCCTCACCCACCACGTCCCCGTCGACGACTGACCGCCAACGCCTGGAGTCACTGTCATGCCTCGTTACGACCTGACCGACAAGGTCGTCGCCGACGGGCTGGTCTGCGGACTGCAGACGCGGGCACCCCGCATCTTCGCCCCGCGCTGGTGGTCGGCCGTCTCCGCGCTACGCGGGATCGTGAATCCGTTGACCGACTCGGTGCTCGACCGTGATCGCACCACCCACGACCTGATCCGGCAGATCGAGCAACAGCGGATCACCAGCCACGCCTGAAGCACCTGCCCCACCTCCATCGACGAACAAGGACGTTCTCATGACCCGCTACGACCTCGCCGGACGCACCGTCGTCCTCACCGGCTCCACCGGCGGCCTGGGTGCCGCCCTGGCCCAGGCTCTCCGCGCCCGCGGCGCCAACCTGGCCTTGTTCGACCTCGATGCCGAGGCCTGCGCAGCCCAGGCCCAGGCCCTCGGCGGCCCCACCGTCGCCCGGGGCCGGCATGCCGATGTGCGCGACCTGGCCAGCCTGCAAACGGCCATGGTCGAGGCCGCCGAGCACTTCGGACGCATCGACGTGGTGATCGCCAACGCCGGCATCGACACCATGGCCCCGATGGCCACCCTCGACCCGGCGGCGTTCGAGCGGGTGATCGATGTCAACCTCACCGGGGTCTGGCGCACCTTCCGGGCAGCCCTGCCGTACGTGGAACAGCAGCAGGGATACCTGCTGGCCGTCTCCTCCATGGCCGCCTTCGTACACTCGCCACTGCAGGCCTCCTACACCGCCAGCAAAGCCGGCGTGTGGGCATTGTGCGATTCCGTCCGCCTGGAGCTGCGCCACCTGGGCGTGGGCGTGGGCAGCGCCCATCCGACGTTCTTCACCACGCCCCTGATGGACGACGTGGTCGCCGACCCCGCCGGGCGGATGCTGTGGGGCGGCAACGACAAAGGCCTGTGGAAGATGGTCCCGCTGTCCGCAGTCGTCACCGGCATCGTCTCCGGCATCGAACGCCGCGCCGAGCTCATCGTGGTGCCCAAGACCCTGACGCCGACCGCCAAGGCCCCGGGGATCTTCCGCCCGATCCTCGAGCGCCTGGGCTTCCGCGGGTCGACGATCGCCCAGGCCATCGAGCTGGCCTCCAGCTCCGGCTGGAACGACAGTCGAGCCCTGCACCGCCACGACAGCGGGTCTTGCACAGCGGACGCGGTGGGAGAGCCCGATCAGCCCAGCAACGCCGGGACGGTCAGCGCGGCCGTGTAGTAGGCCATGAACTGCACGCCGGCGTGCATGCCCAGCAGCTTGTTCATGAGCCCGCCGACGATGCCGACGGTGCTCGCGACGAGCAGCCCGAGGAGCCCGCCCTCGTACACCGAGATCACCAGGATGAGGCCGGCGAAGGTGCCGATGACGGCCTCCTGGCTGAGCCTGCGGACCACCCAGGCCGCCGCGGTGCGCGCGTAGTTCATCGCGAACGGGTACGCGACCGCGACGGCGACGAACACGGCCACCAACCCGAAGCCGAGGAACTCCCACGGCGACAACATGTCGTGCAGGTTGTGCGTCGCGCCCGACGCCGTGTCGATCGTGTAGACCGGCGGCGCGTTGAACAGTGGGGCGGCCGGGCCCGCGGCGACCGGGCTGAGCGGCAGCCCGATCGCGACCAGCGGAATGAGCGTCTCGGCGATGTAGGTGGACTCGGTGACCCCGTTCTTGACCGCCATCATCGAGGTCAGCCGGTGGTAGGAGTGCTTGATGCGGGCGCCCACCGCCTCGCCCAGCAGCACCGTCATCGCCACCGGGCTGACGACGAACGTGAGGCTGGAGAGCACAGCGCTCGCCCCGGTGGCGGCCTGCTGCGACCGGTCGAGGACCTTGAGCGGGTTGGGGAACCACCCTGTCCAGCCCTTGACCTCGGGGGCGAGGAAGAAGGTGCGGCGGGTGTGCCTGCGCATCGACTGGCGGGCGAACGGCGACGAGAGGGCGAACAGGTCCGCGACGAGGGGCCCGATCGCGATGCCGAGGAAGAAGCTGATGCTCAGCGACGATCCGTGCAGCGGCGTGACGAAGGCCTGGAGCGCGGCGATCACCAGCACCATCGGCAC
>Ga0268264_10002136_pt1 | contig 17638 bp, 19 predicted proteins | sample KBSSwiS32_FD_190357 | JGI IMG/M metagenome (GOLD analysis project Ga0268264, IMG submission 190357) | Switchgrass rhizosphere microbial communities from Kellogg Biological Station, Michigan, USA - KBS Switchgrass S3-2 (SPAdes) (version 2) | ecosystem: Host-associated > Plants > Roots >...
ACCCGGACGCCGAGCAGGCGCACCGGGCGAGGAGGGTCGTAGGCGCGCAGCAGGTCGAGGGCGATGGTGCCGACGACGGCGGGGTCGTTGGTGGGCGCCTCGACGGTGTGCGAGCGGGTGACGTTGGTCCAGTCGTCGAGGCGGACCTTGATCCCGATCGTGCGGCCGGTCAGGTCGCGCGTGCGCAGGCGGCGGCAGAGCTCCTCTGCCAGCTGCGAGACGTGGGATTCCATCGCCGCGCGCTCGGCGACGTCGGTGTCGAAGGTCGTCTCGGCCGACTGCGACTTGGTCTCGTGTTCGACCACGACGGGGGTGTCGTCGATCAGGCTGGCGCGGGCGTGCAGCCAGCGGCCCTGGCGCGGGCCGAAGGCCCGCTCGAGCGCGGCAGGGTCCTGGGCACGGAGGTCGGCGAGCGTGCGGATCCCCATCGCCTCGAGCTTGGCGACCGACTTGGGGCCGATCCCGGGGATCAGGCCGGGGGATTCGCCGGCGAAGCGCTCCAGGGCCTCCTCGCGCGAGAGGACGACGAGCCCGGCGGGCTTGCCCAGCTCGCTGGTGATCTTGGCGAGCATGCGGCTCTCCGAGATACCGATCGAGCAGGTCAGGTCGGTCTCCTCCCGGATCTCGGCCGCGATCCGCCGCATCGTCGTCTTGGGGGAGAAGATCCCGGTCAGGTCGACGTAGGCCTCGTCGAGCCCGACCACCTCGACCGTCTCCGCATTGGCCCGCAGGGTCGCCATCACCTGCCCCGACGCCTCCCGGTACGCGGCGAAGTCCGGTTGGATGTAGACCGCGTCCGGCAGCCGTCGCCTCGCCACCGCCGCCGGCATCGCCGAGTGGATCCCGGCCAGCTTCCGCGCCTCATAGCTCGCCGTCGTCACCACCGCCCGCGGCCCCGACCCGCAGACCACCACCGGCTTCCCCCGCAGCTCCGGCCGCCGCCGCAGCTCGACCGACGCGTAGAAGGCGTCCATGTCGAGGTGGGCGACGGTGCGCTCGAAGGCCACGATCCGATGGTAGGAGAGGGTGAGGACGGGGTTGAACGCGCTGAGCGCGGGTAGATTCCACGCATCGCGGACGTAACGCACACCAGGATCGAGGAGATCGAGGCTCTCCAGGGCTTCGACAAGGTCAGTCTCCGCCGCGCCGCCGCCGCCCTTGGGGTCAGCTCGTTCGGCATCTCGATCGAGGAGTTGGGCCCCGGGGCTGACGAATACCCAGAGCACGACCACTCCGCGGATGGCATCGGCGGCCAGATGTTCGCCGAACGCCCCCAGCAGCTCGGACAGGAGGAGGTCTATGTCGCCCTCCGTGGCTCGGGCACTCTCGAAGCCGATGGCAAGCGCTACCCGCTTGACCAAGACCACATCGCCCGAGTCGGTCCGGCTGCCAAGCGCAAGATCACGGCTGGCCCCGACGGCCTCCGCCTGCTGGCGCTCGGCGCCACGCCTGGCGAGGCCTATGACTCAGGCGGCACGCTGTAGCGCGCTAACGAGCGAGTCCGGCCAGCCACCAGATCGCGATCGTGAGCGACAGGACTCCGGCGAGAGGCCATGTAGTGGCCCACGACTGACGGATGGTGAAAATCAGGCTCTCCGTTTTCGGTTCGTGCATTGGCGGCTCTCCCCGTCGGATCTTCTCGGCACGATGCTCGGCGTCCTTGTAGAGGATCCGATCGCTGCGATTTCGGATCTCCAACTGACACAGCATCCCCGTGAGCACGACGAAGGCGACTGTCGCGATCATGCGGAGGGCCCAGGTGAGCTCGGACTGATCGCTGATATCTCCGGTCGAGTCGAGCGCGTATCGCAGGATCACTAGGTCAAAGGCGACGATCCCGACGACCACTCTGAGGCCTATGTTCCGGCGCTCCACCATCGCGTTGCGGTGATGTGCCGCCTGGGCAAGTGCTTCGTCAAAGGTTTCGGGAGGCCTTGCCTCAGAGAGGTCGCTCATTCTTCGGAGGCTATCCGGCCGGTATTGCTGCTTCCAGTGACTCGTACACTGCAGCCGTGGCTTCCCCCGAGGCGAAGAACCTGGAGGCGATCTCCAGGGCGATCGATCAGCACAACTCAAACTGCCCGTTTCCGGCGGCGGAGGTGCGGATGAACCCGTTCGAGGTCGAGCGGTTGGGCTGGGAGGAGATCAGGGGGTTGCCGGTCGTGCCCGATGTGGAGATCGGCACGGGACGGTTCCGGATCGTCTGCTCGCGCGACGTCGACGGCGCGGGGCTCGAGGAGGTCGAGGCGGTCGGGCGCGAGCTGGAGACCGTCGGTCCATCCCGAGGGCTGAACCTCAGACCGTCCAGAAAGTCGATGCCGACCTAGCCCAGTTCTTCTCCAAGGCAACCGCCGCCCAAGAATCCGTCCAAGACCAGCAGCGCCGCCACGCCAACAGGCAGGGCGAGATTGCCGACGATCGCAGCCGCGATGCCGGAAAGGAGTCCGACACGTTTCGAGAGGCGCGCGCCGACGATGCCAATAATCGCGGCAAGGCACAGGGACAGCGGGATGAGGTACTCCACGCCGAGATGGTGTACGGAGGGCATGAAGGCAAGCCCTGCAAGGGCAGAGGCGCCGAAGACGGAAAGGAGTGCCTTCCGTTCTTCGGCGCTCCTTTCGGACCCGATGATCGCCCAGGCGGTTCCGCCCCAGATACCGAGGCCAAGCAGCGCGATCATCACACCGAGGATCCGGTCCCCGATGGTGGTTCCCTCACATACTGCGAGGAGAGTCGAGAAACCGCTTAGCGGTCCCTTGGACATGCTTCGGTTTTCGGCCTCGTCGGCGAGAGCTTGAGATCGGGACGATTGGGCCGGCCGAGGTCTGAGCCTCAGACGTTCCAGAAGTCGATGCCTAGGCTGGAGAGCCAGCTCTGAGCTTCGTTGTTGAGCTGGGTGAGCTGTTCTGTCCAGATCAGGATGCCCATCGCGATCAGGATCAGGCCGCCGACGGCGACGATCGCCTGGTAGTGGCGCTTGACGACCGTGAAGGCCGTGGTCGCCCGCGAGAAGGCGACCGCGGTGAGTAGGAAGGGGATCGCCAGGCCGGCCGAGTAGACGAGGAGGAGGAAGGCGGCGTGGGCCGCCGAGCTCGAGAGCGCAGCCGCCGAGAGGATCGCGCCGAGCGTCGGCCCGATGCAGGGAGTCCAGGCGATCGCGAAAGCAGCGCCGGCGACGATCGGCCCGCCCTTGCCGGCGCGTTCCATCAGTGCGTCCACGTGCCACTCGCGGTTCAGTCGCGTGACGAACAGCGAGGCGACGAAGAGGACGCCCATCAACACGATCAGCGCCCCTGCGATCTTCGTCAGCAGCTGTTCGTGGTCGCTGAACGCCGATCCCAGTGCGGTCGCGGTCAGCCCCTCGGCGATGAAGATGACCGAGAAGCTGGCGACGAAGAGCAGGCTCGGCCCGAGTATCCGGCGCCAGCCGGCGCTGTCCAGCTCCGCCGCCGAGACGCCGCTGACCGCAGACAGGTAGCCCGGCACGAGCGGCAGCACGCAGGGGGAGAGGAAGGAGACGACGCCTGCGGCGAGCGCAGCGAAAATCCCCACCCCCGCGGCGGGATCGGTGCTGACCGAAGCGAGGAACACCGCCTCCCAGGGTACTTGGGACGGGATCCATCCTGCCTTTCGTCGCGAAGACGCGCGTAAGATGCGACGGTCTTGTTCGGGAACGAAAGGAGTATCAAGTGACGCACCTGCTCCCCAGGATCTCACTGGCGATAGCGGCCATGGCGGTCTTCACGATGCTGCTCGCGACCTCTCCGCCCTCGGCGCACGCGCGCGATAGGGACTGCGCTGACTTCGCCACCCAGCGCGCTGCCCAGATCTTCTTCCTCAAACACGGCGGTCCGCGGCGCGATCCCCACCGCCTCGACGGGGACGACGACGGCGTCGCCTGCGAGGACAACCCATGCCCCTGCTACCGCAGGAAGCACCTGCCGCGCATCGCAATGCGCGACTTCGCCTTTATTCGCCATATGCGCGAATAAGGATTAAGTGAGCGGGTTGGGCTGCTGCAGAGATCTCGTGGGGGCACGATCGTGGAGCGCATCCATCGCCAAAACCTGACCCGCCGAGAATCGGCGTATCCATGCAGCGCACAAGTTCGCGCATTCGCTCATCGGTCCCCCTTGTATTTCCAGCATAAATACTCCTACTACTGCACGATCCACCCGACCTGCCCGGTGGTCTCATCGCAGAGTGTGGTTAAGGCCTATAAAGAATCACTGCCCTGGCAAATCCGGGAGCCACAACCATGAGGGAGAATCAAATGAAACCGATCAAGATGCTCGGTCTCGCTGTGCTTGCGGTGTCGATTGCGATGACCATCGCGGGCGCCCCGTCGGCGATGGCCAAACCAGTCGGACTCTGCGGCGCGGACTTCGAAAAAGAAGAAGCAAGCGAAGAAGAATGCAAACCGATCGTCCACGTCCACGAAACATCGGTTGGCAAGGCGGTGCTCTTAAGCAGCATCAAAGTCGAATGCGACGTCTTATTCTTAGGCGATGAAGTCGAAGAATCAGAAACGTCGGAACTGGAAGGAAAATTTACCTACACCAACTGCGGTAGCTGCGAAGTCAGCGAAAAAAACGGCCCCTCGATAGTTAAACTGTTATATACGGAACATGAAACAGCTGAAGTGGCAGACGAAGTCTTAGTCAGTGTCGTCTGCAGCGGCTTCATCAACTGTGCCTTCAATACCGAAGGTCTCAAAGGCACCGCCAAGGGCGCCTTATTATCGACCCAGAAAAACGGGGAAGTCTCGATCCAGGGTCAGACGATCAACAATGAGGGTGGGTTCCTCTGTCCGAAAACGACCAAATTAGACATCACAACCACTCCATTAGTGTCAACGTTCGTGAAGCTGGAGCGCTGTGTGCTTGGGCGTTTATATGCCTTTGATCTGGGCAACGGGCGATGTAACGACGATGTGGGGCAGATCGGACTGTTTAGGCAAACGTATAACTAGGCGAGTAGGGGGTTCCGGACCGAGGTAACCGTCACGGTCCGGAACCCTGAGAAGGCCTGGGCGACTGCAATCTCCGCGCAAAACTCGTCGAAGCCGGGAGACTCTCGGTCGTGGGGCGGTTCAGCGGCACGGCGCTGCGGCGCGGCGCCGGCGCATCCTCGTCTCGATCCCGGTCGGCGACGCGCTCGTAAGTCCAAACCCGAACCGGGCTTTCCAGAGCCAAAGTCGCTAGATTTCCTGGCCAGGCAGCCAAACTCGCCCAGCCATGAGGGCACGAGACAGGAGCAGACTTTGAACAACCGCACGTTCGTGATCGGGGTCGGGATGACCAAGTTCGAGAAGCCCGGCACCAAGGAGGGCGATTACCCGGACTGGGCCAAGGAGGCGGGGGAGAGGGCGCTGGCAGACGCGGGCATCCCCTACGACGACGTCCAGCAGGCCTACGCCGGCTACTGCTACGGCGACTCGACCTACGGCCAGCGGGCGCTCTACCAGCTCGGCCTCACCGGTATCCCGGTCGTCAACGTCAACAACAACTGCTCGACCGGCTCGTCGGCGCTCTTCCTCGCCCGCCAGGCGGTCAAGGGCGGGCTCGTCGACTGCGCGCTCGCGCTCGGCTTCGAGAAGATGGAGCCGGGGAGCCTCGGCGTCAAGTACACCGACCGGACCAACGCGCTCGACAAGCACGCGATGCGCATGTTCGAGATCCGCGACCCCGAGGCCTCGCCGCCGGCGCCGCAGATGTTCGGCAACGCCGGTCGCGACCACATGGAGAAGTACGGCTCCAACCCCGACCACTACGCCTGGATCGGCTGGAAGAACCACAAGCACTCGGTCAACAATCCCTACGCCCAGTTCCAGGACGAGTACACGATCGAGGACATCAAGGCGGCGAAGATGATCCACGACCCGCTGACCAAGCTGCAGTGCTCGCCGACCTCCGACGGCTCGGCCTGCGCGATCGTCGCCTCGGAGAGCTACGTCGAGGAGCACGGCCTCTGGGAGCAGGCGATCGAGATCGCCGGCCAGGCGATGGTCACCGACCTCAGCTCGACCTTCGCCGACGACACCGACTGCATGAAGATCGTCGGCGCCGACATGTCGAAGCAGGCCGCGGACGAAGCCTACGCCGAGGCCGGCGTCGTCCCCGACGAAATCGACGTCTGCGAGCTGCACGACTGCTTCAGCGCCAACGAGCTGATCACCTATGAAGCACTTGGCTTCGCGGCCGAAGGCGAGGGACACAAGCTGGTCGAGGAAGAAGCGACCACCTACGGCGGCAAGGTCGTCGTCAACCCCTCGGGCGGGCTGATCTCCAAGGGCCACCCGCTCGGCGCCACAGGCCTCGCGCAGTGCTCGGAGCTGACCTGGCAGCTGCGCGGCCAGGCCGACAAGCGCCAGGTCGAGGGAGCGAAGACCGGGCTGCAGCACAACATCGGCCTCGGCGGCGCCGCCGTGGTCACCGTCTACAAGCCGGCGGCCTAGGCGCCGCCGGAGGAGGAGGTTCCGATGGCGAAGAAGGAACGACGCTCACTCGGCGGCAAGGTCGTGGCGATCACCGGCGGTGCCCGGGGGATCGGCAAGTCGACTGCGACCGCACTGGTCCGCAAGGGATGCCGGGTCGCGCTCGGCGACCTCGACCTCGCGCTCGCCGAAGAGACGGCCGCGGGACTCGGCGGCGGCACCGTCGCGCTGCCGCTCGACGTCACCGCCCGGAGCTCCTTCGCCGCCTTCCTCGACGCCGCCGAACGCGAGCTCGGCCCGGTCGACGTGGTGATCAACAACGCCGGGATCATGCCGGTGACCCAGCTGGTCGACGAGTCCGACGACTCGATCAGGCGCCAGCTCGACATCAACCTCTACGGCGTGATCGTCGGCACCCAGCTGGCGATCGAAAGGCTGCAGCCGCGCGGCAGCGGCCACATCGTCAACATCGCCTCGCAGGCGGGCAAGACGCCGCTGCCGGGGATCGCGACCTACTCGGCGACCAAGCACGCGGTGGTCGGCCTCAGCGAGGCGACGATGGCCGAGCTGCAGGACACCGGCGTCGAGGTCTCCTGCGTGATGCCGACCCTGGTCAACACGGAATTGACCTCCGGCATGCAGAAGAAGAAGCTGATCAAACCCGTCGAGCCCGAGGACGTCGCCAACGAGATCGTCGACGCGCTCGAAACCGGGCGCTTCGACGTCTTCGTCCCCCGCTACAACGCCGGGATGACGCGCTTCGCGGCATTGATGCCGCGGCGCTGGGCGGAGGCGGTCGGCCGCCTCATGGGCGCCGACAAGCTGATGGTCGAGTTCGACCGGCGCGCCCGCTCCGCCTACGAGGAGCGCGCCGCGGCCAGCGGCTCGGGGACAGAGGACGGGGCAGAGGAGTCGTCGGCGCCAGAGCGCGAGGCGGCCTGAGCCGCCGCTCCGCCGCCCTCGACGACCACCCGGCAGGGCCGTTTGGCGAGGATGTAGCGCACCGTGGGGCCGAGCAGGCGCTCCCTGCTCGGCGCGTGCTCGGTGCTGATGTAGATCAGGTCCGAGTCGCGCGCGAGCGCCTCCTCGACGATCGCCTTGCCCGGGTTGCGGGTGCGGATCAGCTTGACCCGGACGCGCAGGCCGCGGGCGCGCGCCTGTAGGCGGGCCTCGTCCAGAGCGCAGCGCGCCTCGTATTCCTGCTGGTCGAAGCCGTCGGGGAGCTCGAGCGAGCGCGGCACTTCGAGCACGTAGAGCGCCTCGACCACGGCGTCGGGGTCGACGACGACGGCCGCGCGGTGCATCGCCTCGGGGTCGATCTCGGGGCCGAAGATCGGCACCAGGGCCGACTTGTATGAGAGGTCGAGGAAGCCGAGCGGCCGCTGCGGGCGGTGGACGCGCTGCTGCACGCGCGGGTCGATCCCGAGGTGGCGGCGGTAGAGCAGGTAGCCGGCGATGCCGGCGAGCAGCCAGGCGGTGCCGATGATCCGCGCCTCGGGGTGCAGGACGACGACCGAGACGAAAGCGGCGCCGGTGCCGAGCGCGCCGATCGCCGCCGTCAGCGGGACCTCGGCGCCGCGCCAGCGGACGTTCCAGGGCGCCCTGTATGGCCTGTACATATCGGGTTGGCGGTAGCGCAGGGCGACGATCGAGAGGTGGGCGATCGTGAAGGAGAGCATCGCGCCGAAGCTGTAGAGGTTGCCGAGGAAGGCGGTGTTGCCCGGCAGGACGAGCGCGATCGCGATCGCGGCGAAGAAGAGGATCGTGAACCAGGGCGTGTCGAAGCGCGGGTGGAGCCTGGCGAAGACGCCGGGCAGCTGGCGGTGCTCGGCCAGCGACCAGGAGAGCCGCGAGATGCCGATCATGCCGGCGTTGGTCGCGATCAGCAGGATCGTCGCGGCCAGGGCGCCGACGTAGTAGCGGGCCGCCGTCGCCAGCGCCCCGTGCAGGTGCAGGGCGGAGACGATGCCGAGCACCGGGTCGTCGGCGTAGGTCGTGCCCAGCGCGGTGGCGTAGTGACCGCTCGCGTCCTGGGTGACGGGCAGCGCCGAGAGGGCGACGATCGAGATGCCGGCGTAGAGGCCGAGCACGGCGACGAGGACGAGGTTGACCGCCTTCGGCACCTGCTCGCCGGGGTCATGGGCCTCCTCGGCCATGTTGGAGACGGTCTCGATGCCGGTGTAGGCGAGCATCGAGATCGAGATCGCGAAGAGCAGCTCCGTGTAGCTCGGGGCGACGCCGAGGTGGACCTGATCGACGAGCATGCCGGGGTGGAGGGCGAGCACCGCGCCGAGGACGACCAGCGCCGCCTGCGTCAGCAGGTCGAGGACGGCGAGGGCGATGTTGAGTTTGGCCGACTCGCCGAGGCCGCGGATGTTGACCAGCGCGAGCAGGGCGATCACGCCGACGCCGGCGATCACGTCGCCCGGGTATTCCCCCAGCGCCGGGAAGAAGGCGCCGAGGTAGTGGGGGACGAAGAAGGCGCTGATCGCGATCGTCAGGATGTAGTCGAGCGAGAGCCCCCAGCCGGCGATGAAGGAGACGACCTCGTTGAAGGCGTGGCGGGCGAAGGAGGACGAGCCGCCGGCCTCGGGGAACATCGCCGCGCCCTCGGCGTAGGTCTTCGCGGTGAGGGCGAAGAGGCCGCCGGCGAACATGAAGACGAGCGGGGTGAGGCCGAGCGCGTGGGCGGCGACCAGCCCGAGCGCGTAGTAGATCGAGGAGCCGACGTTGCCGTATGCGGTGGCGAAGAGGCCGGGGACGCCGACCGTTTTGCGCAGCCCGCGTGTCTTCAGTCTGGCCATTCGGGACTCGGTCCCGATATTGGCCACGCACGCGTCAGGGCTCCGTGAGGATCGGCCTCCCCGGCGTCAAGATTCCGTAAAGGCCGACCGGGCCTAGATGGCGATGCGGTAGCCGACGCCGGGGTCGGTGCGGATCAGGCGCTCGCCTTCGCCGGTTTCCACCTTGCGCCGCAGGTTGGCGACGTGGGTGCGCAAGGTGGCCGTGTCCTCGCTCCAGGCCGGTCCCCAGACCTCGGTGAGCAGCGCCCGGTGCGTCATCAGGCGGCCGCGGTTGCGGACGAGGACCCGCAGCAGCTCGAACTCGGTCGGGGTGAGGTGGATCTCCTCGCCGTCGCGCGAGGCCGTGTGCGCGGCCAGGTCGACCCGCAGCCCGTCGATCTCGATGCTCGGCTCCTCCGAGCCACGCGGCGCCCGTCGCATCGCCGCTCGCAGGCGGGCGACCAGCTCCTTCGGGCCGAAGGGCTTCGTCACGTAGTCGTCGGCGCCGGCCTCCAGCGCCCGCACCTTCTGCTCCTCCTCGCCGACCGCGGAGAGGACGAGGATCGGCATCTCGCTCCAGGAGCGGAGCTGGGCGCAGACGTCGACGCCGTCGCCGTCGGGCAGGACGAGGTCGACGATCGCGGCGTCGGGATGGCGCAGCGCGGCGCTGTCCAGCGCCTCGCGGGCCGTCTCGGCCCCGATCGCCTCGTAGCCGGCGTCGCGCAGCACGACCTTCAGCGCGCGGAGGATCTGCGGCTCGTCGTCGCAGACGAGCACGGAGGGGCGCGGCTCGCTCACCCCGCCTCCTGCACGAGACCCGGGGGCCGCTCGACCGGCTGCTCGAGCGGCAGCTCGATCGCGAAGGTGGTGCCTCCGAAGGGCGAAGGCTCGGCCCAAGTGCGGCCGCCGTTCACTTTGACGAGGCCCTCGACGATCGCCAGCCCGAGCCCAGAGCCGTCGTGATGCCGCTCGTCGGGACGCTGGTAGAAGGGCTCGAAGACCGTCTCGAGGTCCTCGGACGGGATGCCGGGACCGTGGTCGGCGACGCGGATCGTCAGCCTTTCGTCGGCGGCGGCCGCGGAGACGAGCACGTGCTCGGTGCCGGAGAACCGCACCGCGTTGTCGAGCAGGTTGACGATCGCGCGCTCGAGCTGGGCGGCGTCGGCTCGCACGAAGGGCAGGTCGGCGTCGAGGGCGAGATCGACGAGCGCGGCCCCCTCGCCGAGGTCGTCGAGCGCCGCCGCCACCACCTCGTCGATCGAGCACCAGTCGGGACGGGGCTGCGCCTGGCCGGCTTCGAGGCGCGAGAGGTCGAGCAGCTTGTCGACGAGGCTGGAAAGACGCGCCGCCTCGACCGAAACCGCCGCGGCGAGAGCACGGCGGTCGTCATCCGAAAGGCTCTCGCTCTCGAGCGCCTCGCCGGCGGCGACGATCGCGGTCAGCGGCGAGCGCAGGTCGTGCGAGACGGCGCGCAGGAGGGCGGTCTTCAGCTCGTCGCTGCGGCGCAGCGCCTCGGTCTCGATCGCGGCGCGCGCCCGCGCTCGCGACTGCTCGGCCAGCGAGCTGGCGATCACCGCGACGACGAGGAAGAGGGCCAGCGCCACCCAGTTCTCGCCCTTGGCGACGTCCAGCGTCCCTTCCGGCGGGATGTGGAAGAAGTTGAAGGCGACGGCGCTGGCGAGCGAGGTGAATAGGCCGAGCCAGAGGCCCCAATAGGTGGAGACGACGAGGACGCCGAGCATGTAGACGACCCCCGCCGAGATCGGCGGCGCGATCGTGCGCAGCGGGTAGATGAGGGCGGTCGCAGCCGCAACGCAGGCGATCGCGGCGAAGAAACCGGCGGTCGGCGATTCCCACCTGCGTATGCGGGAGGCGGGCAGCAGCCCGCCGGCTGTCTCGACCATTGCCTGAGCGTACCCCGCGCCGGGGCTTGCGAGGCCGCGCCCGGACGACTACGGTCACGGTTATGGGTCGGATCTACGACGCGACGTGGGGGAGGGGCTTCTCGGCGATCTACGACCGCGCGATGAAGTCGACCGAGGAGGCCGGCATGCGCGAGATCCGCCGCGAGACGCTGGCGGCGGCACGGGGACGGACGATCGAGATCGGCGCCGGCACCGGGATCAACGTCGAGCTCTACCCGGAGGGCGTGACCCAGCTGGTGCTCGCCGAGCCCGACGAGCACATGCTCAAGCATCTCCGACCGAAGGTGCCGGCGTGGGGGAGGGACGTCGATGTCGTCCAGGCGCCGGCCGACCGCCTCCCGTTCGAGGACGACAGCTTCGACACGGCCGTCTTCACCCTCGTCCTCTGCACGGTCCCCGATCCGGCGGCAGCCCTGAAGGAGGCCGCCCGCGTGCTGAAGCCAGGTGGCGAGCTGCTCTTCGTCGAGCACGTGCGTTCGTCGGAGCCAGGGCTTGCCCGCTGGCAGGACCGCCTCGAACGTCCCTGGCGCTTCCTCGGCGACGGCTGCCACTGCAACCGCGACACGGTTGCCACGATCGAAGCCTCGCCCTTCCACGTCGAACGCGTGGAGCGAGGGGAGTTGCCCAAAGCGCCGCCGCTCGTCCGCCCCCTTGTGCATGGCAAGGCGACACTGGCCCAGTAGGTAGGCGCTCCATAATGCCAAAAGGCATTATGGAGCGCGTGTTACTTCAACTACCTTCTTGACCCTGCGCGGGTTCCTCTCCACGGGTACCTTAGCGTGCGCCGCCGCAGCTTCCTTACGTACGCCGTCGACTTGCCCATCCGTGTAGATCAGGGAATACGCACCGAGTGTGGCAACCGCCGCCACGATTGTGATGGCAGCTACCGCGGCTCCGAATCCACCCCAACGTAGAGAGCGTCTGAATCGGCGGACTTCAGAGTCAAGCGTCCCAAGGGACCCATGTACCCCTGCAGACCCGCGCCCAGATTGGAGCGGTGGCTTGAAATTCTCTACGCGGGGCCAGAGCTGCATTGACTCCCCGTCCTTGGCTGCCAGCTGCCCTTTGACACTCCGGGCGTAAAGCTCATCTTCTGTCGTGATTCCGTCGAGATTGACGCTCCTACCCCAGGTCGTCTTGACGAAGTCGAGCTTTGCAAATGGCTCACAAAATTTGAGTGTCACTGGTTCACAGGAAATGTTATGCAATGGACACGTGAGCACTCCCATAAAGCCGGGATCTATTTGAGGTCCTATACCCATCAGCAGACCTTTGAAGATGTACTCGCTCTTAAGGTTAAATGTTGCGACGAGCCAGTGTGGAATAAGTAGTACCTCCCGGGGGGTGACGAAAGCTATGGATCCGGGTGGAATTCGAAGGACTGGGTTCCATGCATTGAGAAGTTGTTCTTCGCCGTCTACCAGGCAACGTGGCCCTAGAGTGAGATCATAGCTTGCTGGATTCAGGTGTTGCTCCTGAAAGGGACGAATCATTCGCCCTACCTTGTAGTGGTAAGCGCGGATTCTGTCGGCTGTCAGGACGGCCGGCATGTCCGGCTCGGGATCTATCCAGAAACTCTCATCAAGCTCTGGTTTCTCTATGGCTGCGGCCCACTCGTGGTCATGTGGCGGCGTCGCAGCTTCCAGCTGGTCTTGCTCTTCAAGCTGCTCGCGCCTATCCTGGTTGTCCATTCAAACCCCATTTCTGGCTTTCCTCAAGGGCGTGCCTGTAGAACTTTCGAAGTCTTGTTAAGGAATCCTCTCGTTCCACCAGCATGGAGTTCGTTAATCTGCGAAAGTGCTCGCGATGAAGATCGGCTGCCTTGGAATGGCCACGCTGGACACGCTGCTCTTTACCGGACAGCCTGTCTACGACCATGAGGCCGTAACGCCAGTGGACGAAGACGTGATTTCCGGCGGGGGCAAGGGGATCGTGTGCGCGATTGCGATGCAGAGGGCTGGTGCCTTAGTTTCGTCGTTTGCACTGGTAGGTACGAACTCGGAGTTGGCGGGGCATCTACCGGCGACGCTTGACCGGCAGTACTTGCTCCCCCTTCTGGACACTGATAACAAGACCTGGATTATGGTCTCAGCAGCACACAAGGTCGTGACATTCGTTGCGCGGGGTTTAGTTAGAGACCGAGGGAGAGCACTAGAGGCGGTCTCGGAATTCGTTGCCAATGTCGACGCGCTCTATGTGACAATTGAAAACTCTGCAGTCCTTAGGAGGGCATTGCAAGTCGCTGCAGAGAGAGAAATCGCGGTTGCTCTTAATCCCAGCCTCCCTTTCGTCGAGGCGATCCACCATGAGGACCCTGACCTCTTGTCCACGGCTGTATCCCAAAGCTCTCTCATCTTGTGTAACGATTGGGAGGCGCCAAGGTTCTTGCGGAGCGCAGGTGTGTATTCGTGGGACCAGTTGGAGGCGCCACAGCTGGAAGAGGTGGTGGTGACAGGGGGGGCCGCAGGCGGCAAGTTCTCAAACGCGCCATTCAAGGATTGGGAGGAGTATGCCGCTACCCCTGTACGGGAGGTGAGGTGTGTCGTCGGGGCCGGAGACACATTCAACGGGGCCTACCTCACGGCGCGTCTTGTCCATGGGCTCTCGCCTGAGGACGCCTGCCGCCAGGCGGCAGACCTTGCCGCCATCAAGGTTGCACAGAAGAGCTCAGCGCTCGGTCCGTTGGACATCGACTAGGACAGGAAGCTCCCACCAGCGGATCGGTGCCCCCGCGGTTTTGATCGGCTTGACGTACCGGAGTGCCTTGGGGGAGCTCGTATTGAGTTCTAGGTCGTAGTGCTTGCCGTGGCGCGCGAAGCGCGCATGGATCAGCTTGGAGAGCCGCTTGCGCTTGTGCAGGTGCGATGATACGCCGAAGCGACGAAATCCCCTCTCGGGCTGAAGGAGCACGAACATGGTGCTCGCGTCTCCAGACCAGCGAGAGTGCGTGGCGGGATAGAACGGAGCAAAGAGCGAAACGAAGAAGCGAAGCCCGCCGAACTCGAAATCCCAACTCGGATCCTGGATACCTGCGGTAAGTGGCTCACGCTTCGTTTCGTCTCTGCTCCGGAGCCCGTCCAGCAGGGTGTGCATGAATGCGCCACCGGCCTCTGGGGAGGAGATCCTGCCAGGCTTTTCAACGCAGAGGATGGCCAGGTCACTGCCGTCAGTTCCCGTGAACTGAGTCAGCTCTTTTGCAAAGACGTCCAGGTTTCCGCCCGTCGGGGTCGCGCACGGCCACGGCGTGCAGCAGAAAATACTGGCCCGAGAGGTAAAGGGGCAGGGACTTTCCTCGAGGAATCGCGCGAGAGCCGCGCGGTCAGCCTCTCCGGGGCGTGCAGGACTCATAAGGCATTGATCGTCAACGAGACGGAGGGTAGACATCGGCTGCTTTCTTCGACTCCCCGCCATCCGACCCTGTAAACATGGCGGTTCGAACCAAGGGCCGCTAGGAAGCAACGCACGATAATGGTGGTTATGTCAACTTGACCCGGTCGTAACGCATTTCCTATGGAATGCATGGAAAAAGCGTTACGGCCGTGTTAGTGGGCGGCTGAGATGGCCTCTTCGATGGCTCCTGCGGATTCCAGGAGGCCGAGGGCTTCAAGGCCCCGTGTGTCTGGACCCTGAACGGCGAAGGACGGCGTGCCTTCGAAGCCGAGGTGTTCGGCTTCGGCCGTGGCTTCTTCTACTTCGGCTTTGACGGAGGCGCTCTTGCGGTCGCTGTTCCAACGGGCGAGATCGGGGACCTTGGCCGCCCTGGCTATCGCGGTGAGGAATTCGTCGCTGACGTAACCGCTGCCCTCTTCTCCCTGGTTGCGGTAGAAGATCTCGACGTAGTTCCAGCCGCGTTCCTGCTTGCCGGCGGCGATCGCCGCCTCGGCAGCCGGGATCGAGTCGGCGTCGATGATCGTGAAGGGGCGGTAATCGAGTCTCGCTTCACCGCTGCGGACCTGGTTTTCGATCACCTGCGGCAGCACTTCTTCGGAGTAGCCCTTACAGACCGGGCACTGGAGGTCTGCGAACTCGAGCAGCTTCACCCTGGCGCTGGGCTGTCCAAGCACCATGCCGTCCTGCGGGATGCCCTGCAGTTCGCGTTCCACCTCGGCGACCGAGACGATGTTCTCGCTGTCGCCACCCGAGCTGCCGCTCTGGCTGACGATCAGGACCGCGACCGCGACGATCGTCAGAAAGACCGCGGCGCTCGCCAGCTTGATCAGACGCTCACGCCGGTCGTTCACGGCTCTTTTCCCACGTAGGCGAGCATGCGGGTCGCGTTCGCCGCGAAGAGCAGCGTCATCAGCACGGCGCTCGCCACGCACCACTGGCAGATCGCTTCGATCTTGAACAGCTCGAGGTAGGTCAGGTAGACGCTGTAGCCGAAGCCGACCAGCGAGGCGAGGAAGCCGGTCATCCGCGCGAGGTCGCCGCGCAGCAGCGCGCAGGCGAGCAGGACGACGTAGCCGACCATTCCGAAGACGGCGACGTTGACGCCGAGAAGATGCGAGTAGGAGCTTTCGGCGACCGTCTGACAGCCGTGGCCGCCAGCGATGCAGACGGGCGAGCCGCCGCCGGAGTCGGCGATCGTGATGTAGGTGGCGACGCCGATCCCGAAGGTCGCGAGGAAGGTGGCGATTCCCCGCAGCGTCCCCTCTGCCGGCGCTTTCACCGGCGCAACGCTATTCAACCCTGCCTTCCGGTGCGCTTTATGCGGGCATAAGCCATAAAAAGCGCATCGGAATGGCTAGAGGCCGGCGGCGAAGGCGGCGATCGCACGCGACAGCCTTCCCCCCTGCCAGGCGAGCGGCGACTGCCCCGCTTCCTCGACGACGAGCTCCGCCCGCGGCAGGGCCTCTGCGTAGGCGGCGGCCACCGCGTACGGGTGACCGGGGTCCGCCTCGTCGCGGCTGGCGACGACGAGCGTGGGCGCCTCGATCGCCCCTAGGTCGTCGAGGCTTGCGAACGGCTGCGAGCGCGGCACTTCCCGCAGCGCTCGGGCGACGGCGTCGAGATGGAGGTGGCGGAGCATTCGTTCGCGCGTGAAACGCAGCACCGAGTCGCGCCAGGCAGGATCGATCGTCTGGTTGCGATCGACGTACTCGACGAAGCCGTCGACGCCCCTCGTCTCCAGGGCCGCTGCCAGGCCGTCCCAGTACGCCAATCCGTGGTCGTCGAGCGGTTTCGTGTAGCTCGGACCGACGACGACAAGCCCGGCGACGCGCGCGGGATTCCGCAGTGCATATGCCACCGCGGCGTGGGCGCCCATCGAGTGACCGCCGACGATCGCGGCGCCGCTCCCGGCCTCGGACTCGATCACCGCGTCGAGATCGCTGACGAGCGCCGGGTAGTCATAACCCTCCCCCGCCGGGGCGGGTTCGGACTCGCCATGGCCGCGGGCGTCGTAGGTGAGGACGACGTGGCCGGCGCGCTCGAGCAGGCGCGACCCGTGCACGACGGAGCGCCGCGTGGCGGTCAGGCCGTGGCAGAGGACGATCGCCCTTCCCTCCCCCGCCGTCTCTCCTCGCAGCCCGCCGACCGCGAAGGGCCGCGGCTCGGCGGCGCCGCCCGGCATCAGCCGATCGACGCCAGCGCCTTCTCGATGTCCCCGACCGACTGGAAGGTCGAGCCTGTCCGCGAGACGTGGCGGTAGCGGACGATTCCCTCGCCGTCGACGACAAAGATCGAGCGCATCACGTAGCGGCCGCCCGGCGCGTCCTCGAGCTCGGTGAAGCGGGCCAACGGGCCGAGCCAGCCGGTCACCCCGTAGAGCTTGCTTACGGCGAGGTCCTCGTCCGCGAGCAGCGGCACGTTGAGCTGCTGTTCCTCGACCCAGCGCTCGTGCGACTCGACGGACTGCGGCGAGATTCCGAAGACCCTGGCGTCGAGCCGGTCGAGCTCGTCGGCCTTGTCGCGGTAGGAGCAGAACTGCTTGGTGCAGACCGTGGTCGCATCGCCTGGGTAGAAGGCGAGGACGACGTTGTGGCCGCGATGCTCGGAGAGTCTGAAGGCGAGCCCGTCGGTGCCCTCCAGCTCGAAGTCGGGTGCCGCGTCGCCTATGTCGACCTTGGCCATGGCGGCCAAGCCTAGAGCAGGCTCAGCCTTTTTCGATCGTGACCTTGTCGATCAGGACCGTTTGCTTCGGCTGTTCGGCGGGCGTACCGAGCTTGCCGATCCGTTCGACGACATCCATCCCCTTGTCGACCTTGCCGACAAGCGCGTATTCCGGCGGCAGGCCGGCGTCCGCGCCGGTGACGACGAAGAACTGGCTGCCAGAGGTGCCCGGAGGCTCGGCCGAGGTCTTGGCCATCGCGACGACGCCCTTGGTATAGGCGAGGTTCGCGGGCGGCTTCTCGACCACCGTGTAGCCGGGCCCACCGCCGCCGGTGCCTTCCGGATCGCCGCCCTGGATCACGAATTCGGGGACGATCCGGTGGAAGGTGAGTTCGTCGTAGAAGCCTTCTTCCGCCAGGTAGGCGAAGGAGTTGACCGTCTTC
>Ga0268264_10002139_pt1 | contig 17627 bp, 13 predicted proteins | sample KBSSwiS32_FD_190357 | JGI IMG/M metagenome (GOLD analysis project Ga0268264, IMG submission 190357) | Switchgrass rhizosphere microbial communities from Kellogg Biological Station, Michigan, USA - KBS Switchgrass S3-2 (SPAdes) (version 2) | ecosystem: Host-associated > Plants > Roots >...
GACACCGGCGTGAAGACCATGCGCGACGCCAAAGAAGAGGAGGTCTTCTTCGGCGACATCCCTCTGATGACCGAGCACGGGACGTTCGTCATCAACGGGACCGAGCGCGTCATCGTCTCTCAGCTGCACCGCTCGCCCGGCGTCTTCTTCACCAAGGAGTCGGCGCACGGCTACCTGGCCAAGATCATCCCGTACCGCGGCTCGTGGGTGGAGTTCGAGTACGACCAGAAGGGCGTGCTCTTCGTCCGCATCGACCGCAAGCGCAAGTTCCCGGCCACGATCTTCCTGCGCGCGCTGGGCCTCGAGACCGACGAGTCGATCCTGCGCCAGTTCTACATCGGCGTGCCGGCTCGCTTCGAGCGCGGCCGCGCCTACCTGACCGTGACCAAGGACGTCCTCAAGCAGGAGGAGCTCCGCGACCGCTACGCGCGCGCGAAGCGCGAGACCAAGCAGGTCTTCGCGGGGATCAAGCTCTCCCTGGACGACCAGAAGGAGGTCGCGAAGAAGGGGTCGATCGAGCGCTCGGTCGACGAGTCCGCGGTCGAGAAGGCCTGCTTCCTCGCCGACATCGTCGACCTGTCGACCGGCGAGGTGCTCTTCGAGGCCGGCCAGGAGCTCGGGGCCGGCGCCGTCGAGACGCTCAAGGAGCGCGGCATCAAGGACGTCGAGATCTTCTTCCCGGACTGGGACCTCTCGACCGACGTGCTCGTCAACACGATCCGCAAGGACACGCACAAGACCAAGAACGAGGCGATCCTCGAGATCTACCGCCGGCTGCGCCCGGGCGATCCGCCGACCTACGAGTCGGCCAAGAACCTCTTCGAGGGCATGTTCTTCGACCCGAAGAAGTACGACTTCTCGCGCGTCGGCCGCTTCAAGTTCAACATCAAGCTCGAGGCCGACTCCTCCGAGGACACCCGGACGCTTACGCCCGCCGACATCTTCCGCGTGGTCGGGTACCTCCTGCGCCTGAAGCGGGACGTCGGCCGCACGGACGACATCGACAACCTCGGAAACCGCCGCGTGCGCTCGGTCGGCGAGCTGCTCGAGAACCAGTTCCGCATCGGCCTCGTGCGCATGGAGCGCGCGATCAAGGAGAAGATGTCCGTCCACCAGGACATCGACTCGGCGATGCCGCACGACTTGATCAACAGCAAGCCCGTCATCGCGTCGATCAAGGAGTTCTTCGGTTCGTCGCAGCTGTCCCAGTTCATGGACCAGACGAACCCGCTCTCCGAGGTCACCCACAAGCGGCGCCTCTCGGCCCTCGGGCCGGGCGGGCTCTCCCGTGAAAGGGCAGGGTTCGAGGTCCGCGACGTCCACCCGACCCACTACGGCCGGGTCTGCCCGATCGAGACGCCCGAGGGTCCGAACATCGGACTCATCTCGTCGCTGTCGTGCTACGCGCGCATCAACGACTTCGGCTTCATCGAGACGCCGTACAAGAAGGTCGAGAAGGGCCGCGTCATCGACCACTTCCAGGTCACGTCGACCGGCGACACGTCCTTCAAGCTCGGGCAGATCGTGGAGAAGCGTGACCTCGAGGAGGAGAACGAGCGCGTCCGCCGCAATCACAAGCGGGCTGCCGACGCCCTGCCGTTCGCGTTCTACCTGTCCGCCTGGGAGGAGGAGAACTACGTCATCGCCCAGGCGAACGCCGAGACCGACGGCGGCGGCCGCATCAAGGAGGACCGGGTGATCGCCCGCTTCAACGGCGAGTTCATCACGGCCGAGCGCGACAAGGTCGACTACAAGGACATCTCGCCGAAGCAGCTCGTCTCGGTCGCGACCGCGCTGATCCCGTTCCTCGAGCACGACGACGCGAACCGCGCGCTGATGGGATCCAACATGCAGCGCCAGGCCGTGCCGCTCCTCAAGGTCGAGTCGCCGCTGGTCGGCACCGGTCTCGAGGCGACGGTGGCCCGCGACTCGGGCGCGGTCGTCCTCGCGAAGCGCGGCGGGATCGTCGACCAGGTCGACTCGGAGCGCATCATCGTCCGCGTCGAGGGCGGCCCGGGCGAGACCGGCGACGGCGGCAAGGAGTTCGGCGCGGACATCTATCCGCTGACCAAGTTCCGCCGCTCCAACCAGAACACCTGCATCAACCAGAAGCCGATCGTGCAGGAGGGCAGCCGCGTCGAGCGCGGAGAGGTCCTCGCCGACGGTCCTTGCACCTCCCAGGGCGAGCTCGCGCTGGGCCGCAACGTGCTCGTCGCGTTCATGCCCTGGCGCGGTTACAACTACGAGGACGCGATCCTGGTCTCGGAGCGCCTGGTCAAGGACGACTTCTTCACGTCGATCCACATCCAGGAGTTCGACATCGAGGCCCGCGACACCAAGCTCGGGCCCGAGGAGATCACGCGCGACATCCCCAACGTGTCCGAGAACGCCCTGCGCGACCTGGACGAGTCCGGAATCATCCGGATCGGCGCCAGCGTCAAGCCGGGAGACATCCTGGTCGGCAAGGTCACGCCGAAGGGCGAGACCCAGCTGACGCCCGAGGAGAAGCTCCTCCGCGCGATCTTCGGCGAGAAGGCCGGCGACGTGCGCGACGCCTCGCTCAAGTGCCCGCCGGGCATCGAGGGCACGGTGGTCGACGTCAAGATCTTCTCGCGCAAGGGCATCGACAAGGACCTCCGGGCCCTGTCGATCGAGCAGGACCAGATCGCCAAGATCGAGAAGAACAGCAAGGACGAGATCCGGATCATCCGTGAGGAAGCCAACAAGAAGATCCGCGACCTGCTCGTCGGCCGCGTGGCCGCCGAGGACGTCAGCGATCGCGACGGCAACGAGATCGTCAAGAAGAGCGCGAAGTTCACGACCGAGGGCGTGGCTCGCCTGTCCTCGCAGCAGCTCAAGAGGCTGAAGCTCAAGGACGAGGAGATCGCGGACGAGATCCAGATCATTCTGCGCCGCCAGGACTCCCAGATCGAGGTCCTGAACCGCGTCAACGCGGAGCGGATCGAGCTCCTCCAGAAGGGCGACGAGCTGCCGCCGGGCGTCATCAAGATGGTCAAGGTCTACGTCGCCATGAAGCGCAAGCTTTCGGTGGGCGACAAGATGGCCGGCCGCCACGGCAACAAGGGCGTCATCTCGCGCATCCTGGCCGAGGCCGACATGCCCTACCTGCCGGATGGGACGCCGATCGAGATCGTGCTGAACCCCCTGGGCGTGCCCTCCCGCATGAACGTCGGCCAGATCCTGGAGACGCACCTCGGGTGGGCGGCCAAGTCGATCGGCCTGACCGTCGCGACGCCGGTCTTCGACGGCGCGACCGAGGGCGAGATCAAGAAGCTCCTGAAGGACGCGAATCTGCCCAACTCCGGCAAGACGATGTTGTACGACGGCATGACCGGCGAGCCCTTCGAGCAGCAGGTCACGGTCGGCTACATCTACATGTTGAAGCTGTCGCACCTGGTGGACGACAAGATCCACGCCCGCTCGATCGGGCCCTACTCGCTCATCACGCAGCAGCCCCTGGGCGGAAAGGCCCAGTTCGGCGGCCAGCGGTTCGGCGAGATGGAGGTCTGGGCGCTCGAGGCCTACGGCGCCTCGTTCACCCTGCAGGAGCTCCTGACGGTCAAGTCGGACGACGTGGAGGGCCGCTCGCAGGCCTACGAGGCGATCGTCAAGGGAGAGGTCCCGGCCGAGCCGGGGCTGCCCGAGTCGTTCAACGTCCTCGTCCGCGAGCTGCAGTCGCTGTGCCTGGACGTGGAATTGATCAAGCGATGAATTGGGTCGTAAATAGAAAAGGAGCGAACTAAGTGGAAACACTTGCCTTCGCGAACCGGCCAACCACGCTGAAGGACTTCAACGCGATCAAGATCTCTCTGGCGTCGCCGGAGAAGATCCGGTCGTGGTCCTACGGTGAGGTCACGAAGCCGGAGACCATCAACTACCGCACCTTCAAGCCGGAGCGGGACGGGCTCTTCTGCGCGAAGATCTTCGGCCCCATCACCGACTGGGAGTGTCTCTGCGGCAAGTACAAGCGGATGAAGCACCGCGGCGTCGTCTGCGACAAGTGCGGCGTCGAGGTCACCAAGTCCAAGGTGCGCCGGGAGCGGATGGGCCACATCGAGCTGGCCTCGCCGGTCTCCCACGTCTGGTTCTTCAAGGGGCTGCCCTCGCGCATCGGGCACCTCCTCGACATCTCGCTGCGCGACCTCGAGCGGATCCTCTACTTCGAGTCGTACGTCGTCGTCGATCCCGGCGACACGGACCTGAAGGAGAAGGAGCTGCTCTCCGAGGAGCGCTACCGGCAGCTGCGCCAGGAGCTCGGCGACGTCTTCGTCGCGCGCATGGGCGCCGGCGCGATCAAGGAGCTCCTCCAGCGCGTCGACGTCGACATGCTGGCGGAAGAGCTCCGCATGATCATGAAGACGGAGACCTCGCAGATCAAGCGCCAGAAGGCCGCCAAGCGGCTCAAGGTCTGCGACGCGTTCCGCCGCTCGGGCCACCACCCCGACTGGATGATCCTGGACGTGATCCCGGTCATTCCGCCGGAGCTGCGGCCCCTCGTTCCGCTGGACGGCGGCCGCTTCGCGACCTCCGACCTGAACGACCTCTACCGGCGCGTGATCAACCGGAACAACCGCCTGAAGAAGCTCCTCGAGCTGCGCGCGCCCGAGGTCATCGTCCGCAACGAGAAGCGCATGCTGCAGGAGGCCGTCGACGCGCTGTTCGACAACGGCCGCCGCGGCCGCGTGCTCAAGGGCTCCAACAACCGCCCGCTGAAGTCGCTCTCGGACACCCTCAAGGGCAAGCAGGGACGGTTCCGCCAGAACCTCCTCGGCAAGCGCGTCGACTACTCGGGCCGCTCGGTGGTCGTCGTCGGCCCGGAGCTGAAGCTCCACCAGGCCGGCCTGCCGAAGAAGATGGCGGTCGAGCTCTTCAAGCCGTTCATCTACAACCGGCTCGAGAAGAAGGGCCTCGCCTCGACGATCAAGGCGGCCAAGGAGCTGGTCGAGTCCGGCGTGACCGAGGTCTGGGACGCGCTCGAGGAGGTCATTCGCGACCACGCGGTGCTCCTGAACCGCGCGCCGACGCTCCACCGCCTGGGCATCCAGGCGTTCCAGCCCGTGCTCGTCGAGGGCAAGGCGATCAAGATCCACCCGCTCGTGTGCCCGGCGTTCAACGCGGACTTCGACGGCGACCAGATGGCCGTCCACGTCCCGCTGTCGCCGAAGGCGCAGGTCGAGGCGGAGCTCCTGATGCTCTCGAGCAACAACATCCTGTCGCCGGCGTCGGGCCGCCCGCTGGCCGTGCCGTCGCAGGACCTGGTGCTCGGCATCTACTACCTGACCAAGTCGCGCTCCAACTCCAAGGGCGAGGGGCGCATCTTCGCGGACTTCGACGAGGTGATCCTGGCCTACGAGGCCGGCGAGGTCACGACGCACACGCCGATCCGAGTGCGGTACTCCGGCAAGTACATCGACCTCACGACGCAGTACAACGACCAGGACATCTCGCACGCCGAGGTCCAGGACGTCGAGCGGACCCTCATCGACACGACCGTCGGCCGCGTCATCTTCAACCGCGCGCTGCCGGGCGTCGTGCCGTTCATCAACGGCAACCTCAAGAAGCGCGGCCTCACGGACTTCGTCAGCTACGTCTACCTGACCTTCGGCGACGTGATGACGGTCCAGATGCTCGACGACCTGAAGGACCTCGGCTTCGCGGCGGCGACTCGCGCCGGGATCTCGATCGGCGTGGACGACATGGTCATCCCGGCGAAGAAGGAGGAGCTCCTGACGGCCGCCGACAAGGAGGTCCTCGAGGTCAACGCCCAGCGCAACTCGGGCGTGATCACCGCCGGCGAGCGCCACAACAAGATCATCGACATCTGGCACCGCACGACGGAGTCGATCTCGGACGAGATGTTCCGGGAGATGAAGAAGTCGGACCAGATCGGCGGCGACTTCAACCCGATCTACATCATGGCGGACTCGGGCGCCCGAGGCTCCAAGGAGCAGGTGCGCCAGCTCGCCGGCATGCGCGGACTGATGTCCAAGCCGTCGGGCGAGGTCATCGAGACGCCCATCACGGCCAACTTCCGCGAGGGCCTGTCGGTCCTCCAGTACTTCATCTCGACGCACGGCGCCCGCAAGGGCCTCGCCGACACGGCGCTCAAGACGGCCGACTCGGGCTACCTGACGCGCCGCCTGGTCGACGTGGCGCAGGACGTCATCGTCATCCAGGAGGACTGCGGGACCTCCGACGGCATCACGGTCACCGCGATCATGGAGGGCGGCGACACGCTCGAGCCGCTCCGCGACCGCATCGTGGGCCGCGTCTGCCAGGACGACATCCTCGACCCGCTGTCGGAGGAGAAGATCCTCTCCATCGGTGACGAGATCACCGAGGACCTCGCGTCCAAGGTGCAGGAGGCGGGTATCGAGCGGGTCAAGATCCGCTCGGTGCTGACGTGCGAGACCAAGCGCGGCGTCTGCCGCCTCTGCTACGGCCGCATGCTGGCCACGGGCAAGATGGTCGAGATCGGCGAAGCGGTCGGCGTGATCGCGGCCCAGTCGATCGGCGAGCCCGGCACCCAGCTGACGATGCGGACGTTCCACTACGGCGGAACCGCATCGCGCGTCACCGAGCAGAGCAAGCACGCGGCCAAGAACCCGGGTACCGTCAAGTTCCTCTCGATCGCGACGGTCGAGCGCAAGGACGGCAACCTGGTCGTCGTCAACCGCAACGGCAAGATCACCATCGTGGACAACAAGGGCCGCGAGAAGGAGCGCTACTCCGTGGTCTACGGCTCGACCATCAAGGTCACCGAGGCCCAGGAGGTCGTCCCCGGCCAGGAGCTCGTCGAGTGGGATCCGTTCACCTCGGCGATCCTCACGGAGGTCGGCGGGAACGTCGAGTTCCGCGACATCGTGGAGGGTGAGAACCTCCGCGAGGAGACCGATCGGGTCACCGGCCTCGCCCAGAACATCATCGTGGAGACGGTGGGCGCCGAGAAGCGCTCGCCGCAGGTCATCGTGCGCGGCAAGTCGGGGGAGCGCAAGTACCTCCTGCCGATCGGATCGCACCTGATGGTCGCCGACAAGCAGGAGGTCTCGCCGGGCGACGTGCTCGCGAAGATCCCCCGCGAGACGACGAAGACCAAGGACATCACGGGCGGTCTGCCGCGCATCGTCGAGCTGTTCGAGGCGCGCCGTCCGAAGGACGCCGCGGTCATCACGGAGATCGACGGCACCGTCTCGCACGGGCCGATCGCCAAGGGCATGCGCAAGGTCATCGTCACCGGAGACGACGGCGAGACCCGCGAGTACCTGATTCCGCGCTACACCCACGTCAACGTGCAGGAGGGCGAGCGGGTTCGCGCCGGCGATCCGATGATCGACGGCCCGATCAACCCGCACGACATCCTGGCGATCCTGGGCGAGAAGGAGCTGCAGCGCTACCTGGTGGACAAGATCCAGGAGGTCTACCGCTCGCAGAACGTGGCCATCAACGACAAGCACATCGAGGTCATCGTCCGGCAGATGATGCGCAGCGTGAAGGTCGAGGACGTGGGCGACACCGATTTCCTGATCGAGGAGCAGGTGGACCGCTTCCGCTTCGAGGACGAGAACGACCGCGTCATCACCGCGGGCGGCCAGCCTTCGACGGCGCGTCCGATGCTGCTCGGCATCACGAAGGCCTCGCTCTCGACGGACTCGTTCATCTCCGCGGCCTCGTTCCAGGAGACGACCCGCGTGCTGACCGAGGCGTCGATCTCCGGAAAGGTCGACGGCCTGCGCGGCCTCAAGGAGAACGTCATCGTCGGCCGGCTCATCCCCGCGGGAACCGGCATGGAGTACTACCGCAACGTCGTGCTGGAGCGGGAGGAGATCCCGCAGGTCGAGGAGCCCGCGATCGAGGACTTCCTGACCGATCCGGCCGAGGAGCTGGCGCTGGCGGAGGCGGATGCCGAAGTCGACGCGAGCGAGGAAGACTAGCTGGCGCTGACCGCTTCAGAGACTCGAGAGGGGCCTTCGGGCCCCTCTTCTTTTTCAGGACCGCGGCCGCCGCAGGCCGCGCCGCCGGCGGAGATCGCTCACGCGACGCACTGGAACATCGCGCGGTTCAGGGAGTGGTCGGCGCAGACCAGCTCGAAGCGGCGGCCGGAGTCGCTTATGAACTCGTGGAAGGCCTTCGGCTCGTGTTCGAGCCGGCAGAGGTCGTCGAAGTAGAGGTACGTCCCGGGGCGGATCGAGGAGCGGAGGTGGCGGAGGACGCAGATCGTCGACGAGTAGAGGTCGGCGTCGAGCGTAACGAGGAGGGTGTCGTGCTCCGGCGGCTCGTACGCCGGCAGGGTCTCCTCGAACCATCCCTTGAAGAAGGAGACCCGCGGGTCGTCGACCTTGGGGACCTGTCCCAGCGTGGAGAAGAAGCCCTTCCGGTTGGGTCCGTGGAGGACGTCGAAGTCCTCGGGCAGTCCCTCGAAGCTGTCGAAGCCGTGCAGGCGCGCCTCGGGGTGCCTCAGCGCCTGCGACCAGTAGCGGATCGCGCTGCCGTGGAAGACGCCGAACTCGAGGTAGAGGACACGGCGGTCGCGAAGCTTGTCCGCCACGGAGTCGAAGATGTCCCGGCGCTCGCGGACGCGGCGCGTCGGCTGAAAGCCGTGCTCGCGCATCCACATCCCGAGCGTCAGGTAGTTGGCGACCGCCTGCGACTGGCGCACGGCGGCGCGAGGAATGCGCGAGCCGACGTGGGTCAGGACGCGCTTCGTGAGATCGAGGGCTCTCTGCTTCATCGCCACCTCCGACGGGAACCCGCTCCCAAACGAGCGAACGGCGATGGCAGGTCCCGGAAAGGATTGATCCTGGCGGCTTCGGCACCGCCGACCGTGAGCTCTTCGGCATGGTGCCAGATCGTTCCGGAAATTGCCCTGTCCCCAGGGTCAGGACCGGTAACTTTTCGAGCGGCTCGCGAGCTATCGGCTTCTGGATCTGGGAGTTACGCCTCCGGCCGACCCCGGCGGCGCCGCCGGCGTCTCCGCGGATCCGGAGGAGACCCAGGAGGCCTTCGGCGGGCAGGCGATGTATGCGGATGACCGGGGGAGAGACGGGAGCGGGCCCTCGCCGGGCATGCCGACGCCGAAGCCTTGCGCTGACAATCATTTCCCGCTTGACACCACCCTCCGCGCCGCGTACGATTCGCGGGTTTTTCCTTCGGACTCCGGCGAGCCGGTGGGACCTCCTCGCCCGGTCTGAGCAACGCAAGGTTACGGTCGATCTCGGGCCCTTCCACGGCTCCGGGGGGCTTCGGGGAGACTTCAGGAGAGTCGATGCCGACAATTTCTCAACTCGTCCGCAAGGGACGCGAGCGTCTCGCGGTGAAGACCGCGTCGCCCGCGCTCCAGCGCTCGCCGCAGAAGCGTGGCGTCTGCACGCGCGTGTACACGACGACGCCGAAGAAACCCAACTCGGCTCTTCGTAAGGTGGCTCGTGTTCGTCTGACCAACGGCATCGAGGTCACGACGTACATTCCGGGAGTCGGTCACAACCTGCAGGAGCACTCGATCGTCATGATCCGCGGCGGACGCGTGAAGGACCTTCCGGGTGTGCGCTACCACGTCATCCGCGGGACGCTCGACGCGGTCGGCGTCGCGAATCGCAAACAGGGACGCTCCAAGTACGGCGCGAAGCGCCCGAAGGCCTGAGGAAAGAAGACATGCCGAGACGCCGAGTCATCGCCAAGCGCGAGATCCTCCCGGATCCGCTCTACAACTCCCAGCTCGTCACCAAGTTCATCAACTCGGTGATGTCGCAGGGCAAGAAGTCGGTCGCGGAGGGCATCCTCTACGGCGCGCTCAATCGCGTCGCCGAGAAGACCCAGGACGATCCGATGAAGGCCTTCAAGAAGGCGATCGAGAACGTCAAGCCGGCGCTCGAGGTCAAGTCGCGGCGAGTCGGCGGCTCGACCTACCAGGTCCCGGTCGAGGTGCGGCCCAACCGCCGGACATCGCTCGCGATCCGCTGGATCATCGAGTACGCGACGTCGCGCGGCGAGAAGACCATGAAGGAGAAGCTCGCCGCCGAGCTGATGGACGCCGCGAACCTGCGCGGCGGCGCCGTGAAGAAGAAGGACGACACGCACAAGATGGCCGAGGCGAACAAGGCCTTCGCCCACTATCGCTGGTAACCGCTAATAACTAACGACTAACGACCAACGACCCCACGATCATGCCGCGCACTCATCCCCTCAAGGACACCCGCAACATCGGGATCATGGCGCACATCGACGCCGGCAAGACGACGACGACGGAGCGCATCCTTTTCTACACGGGCGTCAACTACAAGCTCGGCGAGGTCCACGAAGGGACCGCCACGATGGACTGGATGGTCCAGGAGCAGGAGCGCGGCATCACGATCACGTCGGCCGCGACGACGTGCTTCTGGAAGGCCCCGGGGGGCGAGCTCGTCCGCATCAACATCATCGACACGCCCGGCCACGTCGACTTCACCGCCGAGGTGGAGCGCTCGCTGCGCGTCCTCGACGGGGCGGTCGCGGTCTTCGACGCGGTCGCCGGAGTCGAGCCGCAGTCGGAGACGGTGTGGCGCCAGGCCAACCGCTACGGCGTTCCCCGCATCGCCTTCGTCAACAAGATGGACCGCGTGGGCGCGAACTTCCCGCGCTGCGTCGAGATGATGAAGACGAAGCTCAACGCGAAGCCGGCGCCGATCCAGATTCCGTGGGGCACCGAGGCCAATCACCGCGGAATCATCGACCTCGTCGTGATGAAGGCGGTGGACTTCCACGACGACGCGCAGGGCTCGACCTTCGACGTCGGGGAGATCCCGGCGGACATGAAGGACGAGGCCGAGAAGTACCGCGAGATGCTGATCGAGACCGTCGCGGAGACCGACGACGCGCTGCTCGAGAAGTACCTCCACGGCGGCAAGGTCGAGATTCCGGAGCTCAAGGCCGCGCTGCGGCGCGCCACGATCGCGGGCCACGTCCAGCCGGTCATCTGCGGCTCGGCCTTCAAGAACAAGGGGGTCCAGCAGCTCCTCGACGCGGTCGTCGACTACCTGCCCTCGCCCGTGGACGTTCCGGCGATCAAGGGCCACGACGACGTCGGCGCCGAGCTCGAGCGCCCGGCCTCGGACGACGCGCCGTTCTCCGCCCTGATCTTCAAGATCATGACGGACCCCTTCGTCGGCCAGCTCGCGTTCTTCCGCGTCTACTCGGGACACCTCGACGCCGGCTCCGGCGTCTTCAACTCGACCAAGGACACCCGCGAGCGGATCGGCCGTCTCCTCAAGATGCACGCGAACAAGCGCGAGGAGATCAAGGAGGTCTGGGCCGGCGACATCGCCGCGGCCGTGGGCCTCAAGAACGTGCAGACCGGCGACACGATCTGCGACGAGAACAATTCGGTGATCCTCGAGGCGATGAACTTCCCCGAGCCGGTCATCGCGGTCGCGATCGAGCCGAAGACCAAGGCGGACCAGGAAAAGATGGGCATGGCGCTCGGCAAGCTGATGCAGGAGGACCCGACCTTCAAGGTCCACACGGACAAGGAGACGGGACAGACCATCATCCGCGGCATGGGCGAGCTGCACCTCGAGATCATCACGGACCGCATGGTCCGGGAGTTCAACGTCGGCGCCAACATCGGCAAGCCCCAGGTCGCCTACCGCGAGGCCATCACCCGGGAGGCCCAGGGACACGGGCGGTTCATCCGCCAGTCGGGTGGCCGCGGCCAGTACGGCGAGGCCAAGATCCGCATCAAGCCGGCCGAGGAAGGCCACGACTTCGTGTTCGAGAACGAGATCAAGGGCGGCGCGATCCCCAAGGAGTTCATCAAGCCGATCGAACAGGGGATCAAGGAGGCGCTCGAGACGGGCATCCTCGCCGGCTATCCCACGACCGGCGTCCACGTCGAGCTCTACGACGGCTCGTTCCACGAGGTCGACTCCTCGGAGATGGCGTTCAAGATCGCGGGCTCGATGGCGTACCAGGACGCCGCCAAGAAGGCCCAGCCGATCATCAAGGAACCGATCATGGACGTCGAGGTCGTCGTGCCCGAGGACTACATGGGCGACGTGATCGGCGATCTCTCCTCGCGGCGCGGGCACATCAAGCACATGGAGCCGCGCGCGGGCGTCCAGGTCATCACGGCCCGAGTGCCGCTCTCGGAGATGTTCGGGTACTCGACCAACCTGCGCTCGATGACGCAGGGCCGCGGCAACTACACGATGCAGTTCGCCGCCTACGACGAGGTCCCGAAGAGCGTGAGCGAAGAGATCATCGCGAAGGTGGGAAGCAAGTGAGCGTTTCCTTTTGGAAATGGTGAGGAGCGATGGCTAAAGAGAAGTTCGACCGTAGCAAGCCGCACGTGAACATTGGGACGATTGGTCACGTGGATCATGGGAAGACGACGTTGACGGCGGCGATTACGTTGATATTGAGCAAGAAGGGTCTGGCGACGGCGAAGGCGTACGACCAGATCGACAACGCGCCGGAGGAGAAGGCGCGGGGGATCACGATCAACACGGCGCACGTGGAGTACGCGACGGACAAGCGGCACTACGCGCACGTGGACTGTCCGGGTCACGCGGACTACGTGAAGAACATGATCACGGGGGCGGCGCAGATGGACGGAGCGATTCTGGTGGTGTCGGCGGCGGATGGGCCGATGCCGCAGACGCGGGAGCACATTCTGCTGGCGCGTCAGGTTGGGGTGCCGTTCATCGTGGTGTTTTTGAACAAGACGGACATGGTGGACGACCCGGAGCTTCTGGAGCTGGTGGAGCTTGAGGTTCGGGAGCTTTTGACGTCGTACGGGTTTCCCGGGGAGAAGATTCCGATCGTGAAGGGTTCGGCGCTGAAGGCTGGGGAGAGCGGGGATCCCAAGTCCGAGGATGCCAAGTGCATTCTGGATTTGATGGATGCGGTGGATTCCTACATTCCGGTGCCGGAGCGTGCGGTGGACAAGGATTTTCTGATGCCGATCGAGGATGTGTTCTCGATTTCGGGCCGTGGGACGGTGGTGACGGGCCGAGTCGAGCGAGGGATCGTGAAGGTCGGCGAGGAAGTGGAGATCGTGGGGATTCGTCCGACGCAGAAGAAGGTCGTGACGGGCGTGGAGATGTTCCGCAAGCTTCTGGACCAGGGGCAGGCGGGGGACAACGTCGGACTGCTTCTGCGGGGCACGGAGCGCAAGGACGTGGAGCGTGGTCAGGTGTGCGCGAAGCCCGGGTCGATCACGCCGCACCTGAAGTTCACGGCGCAGGCGTACATCCTGACGAAGGAGGAGGGTGGCCGGCATACGCCCTTCTTCAACGGGTATCGGCCGCAGTTTTTCTTCCGGACGACGGACGTGACGGGGACGGCGCAGCTGCCCAAGGGTGTGGAGATGGTGATGCCGGGGGACAACGTGAACCTGGAGATCAACCTGATCACGCCGATCGCGATGGAGAAGGGGCTGCGGTTCGCCATCCGAGAGGGCGGACGCACGGTCGGCGCCGGAACCATCGTCGAGATCATCGAGTAACGGGAGTTCACGATGCAGGAAAACATCAGCCTGGCGTGCAGCGAGTGCAAGAGGCGCAACTACACGACCACGAAGAACAAGAAGACCAACACGGAGAAGCTGGAGCTCGCGAAGTATTGCCGCTTCTGCCGTAAGCACACCCCTCACAAAGAGGGAAAGGTCTAGTCGATGTCGCCCGTCGAGTTTAGGGGTGTAGCTCTAATTGGTAGAGCGGCGGTCTCCAAAACCGTAGGTTGGGGGTTCGAATCCCTCCACCCCTGCCAATGAAGAAGTCGGTAGCCGGTAGTCGGTAGTCGGTAGTCAAAGCCAGGAGAGGTCGAAGAAATACATGTTGCCCGTAAAGCAGTGGTGGCCGACGACGCGGGACTTCTTCCGCGACGTCTGGAACGAGATGCTCAAGGTCAGCTGGCCCGGGAGGTCCGAGGTCGTGGGGACGACGGTCGTCGTGATCGTCGCCTGCTTCCTCTTCGGCTTCTACCTGTTCCTCGTGGACACGGGGCTGTCCTGGCTGGTCGACAAGATCTTCAAGGCCACGGGGGTGGTCGGCGCATGATCACCGAAGCGAAGCAGAAGAACTGGTACATCGTGCACACGTACTCGGGCTTCGAGGAGCGCGTGCGGCAGAACCTGCGCCAGCGCATCGAGGCGATGGGCATGCAGGAGAAGATCGGCGACATCCGCATCCCCACCGAGACGCTCGTCGAGATGAAGGGCGGGAAGCGGCGCGAGATCCAGCGCAAGTTCTTCCCGGGCTACATCATCATCGAGATGGAGATGTCCGACGACGCGTGGCATCTCGTCAAGAACACGCCCAAGGTCACGGGGTTCGTCGGCTCGGGCAAGGAGCCCACGCCGCTGACGGGGGAGGAGGTCGAGCAGATCCTCCACCGCGTCACCTCGACCAAGGAGAAGCCCAAGCCGAAGCACACGTTCGAGAAGGGCGAGCACGTCCGGATCACGGACGGCCCCTTCACGAACTTCACCGGCGTGGTCGAGGACATCAATCTCGACCGCTCGACGCTGAAGGTCATGGTGACGATCTTCGGACGCTCGACGCCGGTCGAGCTGGAATTCCTGCAGGTCCAGAAGCTCTGACGATGGATTTTGGATTGAGACCGGAGAGAAAGATCGATGGCTAAGAAGATCACGGGTTACGTGAAGCTCCAGATTCCCGGCGGCGAGGCCACTCCGGCGCCCCCGGTCGGACCGGCGCTCGGCCAGCAGGGCGTCAACATCATGGACTTCTGCAAGAACTTCAACGCGAAGACGGCGCAGCAGAAGGGCCTGATCATCCCGGTCGTGATCACGGTGTACGCGGACCGTTCGTACAGCTTCATCACGAAGACCCCGCCGGCGTCGATCCTGCTGCTCAAGGCGGCGGGCGTGCCGAAGGGCTCGGGGACGCCGAACAAGGAGAAGGTCGGCAAGGTCACGAAGAAGCAGGTCGAGGACATCGCGAAGACGAAGCTGCCCGACTTGAATGCGGCCGATCTCCCGGCGGCGGTCCGGATCGTCGAGGGAACGGCGCGGAGCATGGGAATCGAGGTCGTCTAGTCCGGATTCGGTTTCGTGGAGTCGCAAAAGTCGGAGATCCGGCAACCCGGATCGCTTGAACGACGAAGGAGGACGATGCCAAACAGCGGAAAGAAGTTCCTGGCGGCGAAGGCGAAGGTCGAGCCTCGCCCGTACCCGCTCGCGGACGCGATGAAGCTGATCCGCGACGTGAAGTACGCGAAGTTCGACGAGTCCGTGGACATCGCCATGCTGCTCGGGGTGGACCCCAAGCACGCGGACCAGATGGTTCGCGGGACGGTGGTGCTGCCGCATGGAACGGGCAAGAGCAAGCGGGTCGCCGTGATCGCCAGCGCCGACAAGGCCAAGGAGGCCCAGGAGGCGGGAGCGGATCACGTCGGCGCGGAGGATCTCGTCGAGAAGATCCAGGGCGGGTTCCTCGACTTCGAGGCGCTCGTCGCGACGCCGGACATGATGCGGCTGGTCGGAAAGCTCGGAAAGGTCCTCGGGCCGAAGGGGCTGATGCCCAACCCGAAGGCCGGCACGGTGACGCCGGACGTCGCCAAGGCCGTGCGCGAGATCAAGGGCGGCAAGATCGAGTTCCGCGTGGACAAGACCTCGATCATCCACGCCCCGATCGGGAAGATCTCCTTCGACGCCGCGAAGCTGGAGGAGAACGCCTCCGCGTTCCTCCGCGCGGTGCTCAAGGCGAAGCCCGCGGCCGCGAAGGGCAAGTATTTTCGGACCGTCTCGGTCTCCTCGACGATGGGACCGGGCGTGACGATCGACACCGCGTCGATCGAGGCCACGTAAGGAAGCGCCGATATGAACCGCACAGAGAAGCAAGAAGCCGTCGATGTGCTGAGCCAGGATCTGGCGCAGTCGACCAACGCGATCCTGTTCGCGTTCGCGGGACTCAAGGTCCCGGAGGTCACGGAGCTGCGCCGGCAGGTTCGGGGCACGCAGTCGAAGTACCTCGTCGTCAAGAACACGCTGGCGCTGCGCGCCACCAAGGGAACGGCCATGGAGGCCGTCGCCGAGCACTTCGTCGGCGCCACCGCGGTGGCCTACAACCGCTCGAACCCGGTCGCGCTCGCGAAGGTCCTGACGACCTTCGCGAAGGCCAATCCGAACCTCGTGTTCAAGGCGGCCCTGATCGAGGGGCGCGCCGTCCCCGCGGCCGAGATCAGGGCGATCGCCGAGCTCCCGTCGCGCGAGGAGCTGGTCGCGAGGCTGCTGTACCTGATGCAGTCGCCCCTGCGGCGGCTGGTGACCGTGCTGAATGGACCCGTCCGCAACCTCGCGGGAGTCGTCTCGCAGATCGCGGACCAGAAGGCGAAATCCGGGCCGGCGCCATCCGCCGCGCCCGAAAACTGAGTTTTCAAGGACAGACAAAGAGGAGAAGACCATGGCGATGACCGCAGAGAACTTCGTGAAGGAAATCGAGGGCATGACCGTCCTCGAGCTCAATACGCTCGTCAAGACGCTCGAGGAGAAGTTCGGCGTCTCGGCGGCGGCGATGGCGATGCCGGTCGCGGCAGCCGGCGGCGGAGCGGCCGCGGCGGCGGCTCCGGCCGAAGAGGAGAAGACCGAGTTCACGGTGCACCTGGCCGCGGCGGGCGACAAGATCAAGACGATCAAGGTCGTCCGCGAGGTCACGAGCCTGGGCCTCAAGGAGGCCAAGGACCTCGTCGACGGCGCCCCGGGCGTGCTGAAGGAAGGCGTCTCCAAGGACGAGGCCGCCGCGATCAAGAAGAAGTTCGAGGATGTCGGCGCGAAGGTGGAGATCAAGTAGTCATCTTTCCCCGCGGGAATAGGTCGTTGTTTTCTCTGGTGGGAGCGCCTCCTGCAGCGGGGAGGGGTTTCTCTGCTCTCAACGGGCTTGGTCGGTGCTTAGTTGCGGCGGCGCGAAGCGTCCGCCGCGCTTAAAGGAGTCCCCCGAATGTCTGAGGTTGCTGTCTCCGAACAGCGAAAAGACTTTTCGAAGATCCGTTCGTTCATGGATCTTCCGAATCTGATCGACGTCCAGCGCCGGTCCTACGAGCGCTTCCTGCAGATGAACCTTCTGCCGGAGGAGCGCGAGGAGTCCGGCCTGCAGGCCGTCTTCACGAGCGTGTTCCCGTTCGCGGACTTCCGTGGGGCGTGTGAGCTCCAGTTCGTCAAGTACGCGATCGGCAATTGGGAGTGCAAGTGCGGCCGGCTCAAGGGCCTCGAGCACCTGCGCATGGACTGCCGCAACTGCGGCGCCCGCATCGTGACGGCCCATCCGCACGAGGAGATCGTCTCGTGCCACAAGTGCGGCGCGCAGAACCCGAACAAGGTCTCCCTCTGCGACGTCTGCGGCAACCCGGTCGACCTCCAGATGAAGTACTCGGTCGCCGAGTGCCAGGAGCGGGGGATGACCTATTCGGTCCCCCTGAAGGTCACGTTCCGGCTGTTCGTCTACGACAAGGACCCCGACACCGGCGTGAAGACCATGCGCGACGCCAAGGAAGAGGAGGTCTTCTTCGGCGACATCCCTCTGATGACCGAGCACGGGACGTTCGTCATCAACGGGACCGAGCGCGTCATCGTCTCTCAGCTGCACCGCTCGCCCGGCGTCTTCTTCACCAAGGAG
>Ga0268264_10002141_pt1 | contig 17621 bp, 12 predicted proteins | sample KBSSwiS32_FD_190357 | JGI IMG/M metagenome (GOLD analysis project Ga0268264, IMG submission 190357) | Switchgrass rhizosphere microbial communities from Kellogg Biological Station, Michigan, USA - KBS Switchgrass S3-2 (SPAdes) (version 2) | ecosystem: Host-associated > Plants > Roots >...
AGCAAGGAAGAAGGCGGGCGGCATACGCCGTTCTTCAACAACTACCGGCCGCAGTTCTACTTCCGCACCACCGACGTCACCGGTGCGGTCGAGCTCGCCAAGGACAAGGAGATGGTGATGCCGGGCGACAACGTCTCGATCACCGTCAAGCTGATCGCTCCGATCGCCATGGAAGAGGGCCTGCGCTTCGCCATCCGCGAAGGCGGCAGAACCGTCGGCGCCGGCGTCGTGGCGAAGATTCTGGAGTGATCGACAGCAGGGGTGTAGCTCAATTGGCAGAGCGCTGGTCTCCAAAACCAGAGGTTGGGGGTTCGATGCCCTCCGCCCCTGCCACAGGCAGGTCCGATCTCTCCACCGAATAGACGACGAGAACGCAAGGGGGCGCGCGCCGCAAGGCGCCGTCCTTCACCGAGAACCATGGCGAATCCCACTTCCCCTCCCGTCGAGACCGTTTCGACCGGTGCCGACAAGGCCAAGCTCGCCGTCGCCGGCGTGCTGGTCGTCGCCGCGGTCGTCGCGTTCTATGCGCTCGGCAAGCAGGACCTGTGGCTGCGCGTCGCGGCGCTGCTGGTGCTCATGATCCTCGCCGCGGTGACGTTCTTCACCTCCGAGCCGGGCAAGCAGCTGATCGCCTACGGCCAGGATTCGGTGCGCGAAGTCAAGAAGGTGGTCTGGCCGACGCGCAAGGAAGCGCTGCAGATGACCGGCTACGTGTTCGCCTTCGTCGTCGTGATGGCGCTCTTCTTGTGGCTGACCGACAAGACGCTCGAGTGGGTTCTCTACGACCTGATCCTCGGTTGGAAGCGCTAAGGACGTGACCATGACTGCAACGACCGAAGCCCCCGTGACCCCCGAATCGTTCGCGCCGAGCCCCGGCAAGCGCTGGTACGTCGTGCACGCGTACTCGGGCATGGAGAAGGCCGTCGAGAGAAATCTCCGCGAGCGCATCGACCGCTCGGAGATGAAGGAAAAGTTCGGCCGCATCCTGGTGCCGATGGAAGAGGTCGTCGAGCTCAAGAACGGCAAGAAGTCGGTCAGCGAGCGGCGCTTCTTCCCCGGCTATGTGCTGGTCGAGATGGAGATGGGCGACGACACCTGGCACCTCGTCAAGCACACGAGCAAGGTCACCGGTTTCGTCGGCGGCGCCAAGACGCGCCCTTCGCCGATCTCCGAGGCCGAGGTCCTGAAGATCGTCTCGCAGATGCAGGAAGGCGTCGAGAAGCCGCGCCCGAAAGTGCAGTGGGAAGTGGGCGAGATGGTCCGCATCAAGGAAGGTCCGTTCACCGATTTCAACGGCTCGGTCGAGGACGTCAACTACGACAAGTCGAAGGTTCGCGTCGCCGTCACGATCTTTGGCCGGGCGACCCCGGTCGAGCTCGACTTCGCGCAGGTCGAGAAAGTGTGATGAGCGAAGCTCAGCGCGCTTCGGTGAAAGCCAAAGTCTGATTGATCGGCGGGAGACGGGCGCCACCCGGCGTCTCCCGTTGTTGCTGGTCCGGGCGGTGAACGAGGAGCCGAGCAGGTTCGCCCTGCAAGGCGCTTGAACTCGAAACAAGGAGCCATTCATGGCAAAGAAAGTCGTCGGCTACATCAAGCTGCAAGTCCCGGCCGGCAAGGCGAACCCGTCGCCGCCGATCGGCCCCGCGCTCGGCCAGCGCGGCCTCAACATCATGGAGTTCTGCAAGGCGTTCAACGCCCAAACCCAGAGCATGGAGCCGGGTCTCGTCCTGCCGGTCGTGATCACCGCCTACGCGGACAAGTCGTTCACGTTCGTGTTGAAGACGCCGCCGGCGTCGGTGCTGATCAAGAAGGCGCTGAAGCTCGAGAAGGGCTCGTCCAAGCCGCACCTCGACAAGGTCGGCAAGCTGACGCGCAGCCAGGTCGAGGAGATCGCCAAGGCCAAGCAACGCGACCTGACGGGCGCTGACCTCGAAGCCGCCGTGCGCACCGTCGCCGGCACGGCCCGCTCGATGGGCATCACCGTGGAAGGGATGGTCTGACCATGGCCACCGAGAACACCAAGGGCAGCGCCAAGCTGACCAAGCGCCAGAAGGCGATCGCGGGCAAGGTCGACAGCACCAAGCTCTATCCGCTCGACAACGCGCTCGCGCTCGTCAAGGGGTGCGCGACGGCCAAGTTCGACGAGTCGATCGACGTCGCCGTCCAGCTCGGCATCGACGCCAAGAAGTCCGACCAGGTCGTTCGCGGCGCGGTCGTGATGCCGTCGGGCACGGGCAAGACCAAGCGCGTCGCCGTCTTCGCGCAGGGCGCCAAGGCCGAGGAAGCGCGCGCCGCCGGCGCCGACCTCGTCGGCATGGACGACCTCGCCGCCGAGATCAAGGCCGGCAAGATGGACTTCGACGTCGTCATCGCCTCGCCCGACACCATGCGCGTCGTCGGCACGCTGGGCCAGATCCTGGGGCCCCGCGGCCTGATGCCGAACCCGAAGGTCGGAACGGTGACGCCCGACGTCGCGCAAGCCGTCCGCAACGCCAAGGCAGGCCAGGTCCAGTTCCGCGTCGACAAGGCCGGCATCGTCCACGCGACGATCGGCCGCCGCTCGTTCGACGACGACAAGCTCGTCGCCAACCTGCGCGCGCTGATCGAAGCGCTCAACAAGGCCAAGCCGACGTCGAGCAAGGGCATCTACCTGAGGAAAGTCGCGGTGTCGTCGACCATGGGCGTGGGCGCCCGCGTCGACATCGCATCGATCAACGTTCAATCCGCGCAGGCGGCTTGAGCACGAGAGGGTGGGCCGCGCCCGTCGGGAAACCGGCAGGCGCGGGCCATCGAAGACCGCTGGTGCAGCCCTTCCCGGGCTGCTTAATGGCCAGCGCAGATGGCGATCCCGCCGAAGAGGAATTCGTTCCTGTTCGACTGGTCGCTGAACCGATGCGCCACGGCTTGACCGCCGGGGCGCATGACGAAAGGAGGGACTCTTGAGTCTCAATCGCAACGAGAAACAGACCGTGGTGACGGACGTGGCGGCCCAGGTGGCCCGCTCGCAGACGCTCGCCCTGGCCGAGTACCGTGGCATGACCGTCGAACACCTGAATGCGTTGCGCAAGATCGCGCGCGAGAAGGGCGTCTATCTTCACGTGCTGAAGAACACGCTCGCTCGCCGCGCCGTCGCCGGAACGCCGTTCGAGGTGGCGTCGGCCAGCATGGTCGGGCCCCTGATCTACGGTTTTTCCGAGGACGCGGTCGCCGCGGCGAAGGTCGTCTCCGACTTCGCCAAGACCAACGACAAGCTGATCCTCAAGGCCGGCGCCTACGCCGGCAAGGCGCTTGACGCGAAAGGCGTGCAGTCGCTCGCCTCGATCCCGTCGAAGGAAGTGCTGCTCTCGCAGCTGCTCGGGCTGATGCAGTCGCCGATCGCGCGGATCGCCCGCGTGCTGGCGATGGTCGCCGAGAAGCGCGGCGGCGGCGCAGAGGCCTCGGCCGAAGCGGCACCCGCCGCCGAGGCCGCGCCCGCCGCCGCTTGAACGAACAGCAACAGCAACCATTTAGAACTGGAATACATCATGGCATTCGATAAAGACGCATTCATCTCCGCCCTCGACAGCATGTCGGTGATGGAGCTCAACGACCTCGTCAAAGCGATCGAGGAGAAGTTCGGCGTGTCCGCCGCGGCGATGGCCGCGCCGGGCGGCGGCGGCGGTGGCGGCGGTGCCGCTGCGGCGGCCGTCGAAGAGCAGACCGAGTTCACGCTCATGCTCACCGAGATCGGCGCCAACAAGGTGTCGGTCATCAAGGCGGTGCGCGAGCTGACCGGCCTGGGCCTGAAGGAAGCGAAGGACCTGGTCGACGGCGCGCCGAAGCCGGTCAAGGAAGCGATGGCCAAGGCCGACGCCGAGGCGGGCAAGAAGAAGCTCGAGGAAGCAGGCGCCAAGGCGGAACTGAAGTAATTGAGTCCGTGCGACGGGCTGGGAGCCGGATATCGGCTCTCGGCCTTTCGTGCTTTCCGACGGGCAGATGGCCCTTCGAAAGCACCTGGAAGCACCCGCGATCGACAATCGAGGGTTCTTCCAAGTGATTTCGCTGAAGAAAGTTCCTTGATCCGACTGCAAGGAACGGGTTTGGTCGGGCTCCGGTGCAATGCCGGGGTTGTCCGCCAGCGGCAGGTAGTGGCCTGCCACCAAGCTTCGAGCGCAAGGCTCGAAAGACAGTCGCCTTCGCGAGTGCGTGGCCCGGCCGGCCGCGTGTTCGTGGGTCCGTCCCGCTAGGCCAGCGGGGCAACCTGAACGGAGTGTTCATGGCGCAGCAAGCAATCCCCTATTCCTACACCGAGAAGAAGCGCATCCGCAAGAGCTTCGGCAAGCGTGAGAGCGTTCTCAACGTGCCCTATCTGCTCACCATGCAGAAGGACTCGTACGTCGCCTTCCTGCAAAAGGACGTTCCACCGCAAAAGCGCAAGCCCGAAGGGCTGCAAGCGGCGTTCCTCTCCGCATTCCCGATCATCTCGCACAACGGGTTCGTCGAGATGAAGTTCATCGAGTTCAACATGGCCAAGCCTGCGTTCGACACGCGCGAGTGCCAGCAGCGCGGCCTGACCTACGCGGCGGCCGTGCGCGCCAAGTTGCAGATGATCATCTACGACCGCGAGTCGGCGCAGGCCAAGACCGTCAAGGAGATCAAGGAGCAGGAGGTCTACATGGGCGAAGTTCCGCTCATGACCGACTACGGCTCGTTCATCGTCAACGGCACCGAGCGCGTCATCGTCTCGCAGCTGCACCGTTCGCCGGGCGTGTTCTTCGAGCACGACAAGGGCAAGACGCACTCGAGCGGCAAGCTCCTTTTCTCGGCGCGGATCATTCCGTACCGCGGCTCGTGGCTCGACTTCGAGTTCGATCCCAAGGACATCCTCTACTTCCGCGTCGACCGCCGCCGCAAGATGCCGGTGACGATCCTGCTGAAGGCGATCGGCCTCAACCCCGAGGCGATCCTCGCCAACTTCTTCGTCTTCGACAACTTCCGCCTGATGGATTCCGGCGCGCAGCTCGAGTTCGTCGCCGATCGTCTGCGCGGCGAGATCGCGCGCTTCGACATCACCGACAAGGACGGCAAGGTCATCGTCGAGAAGGACAAGCGGATCACGGCGCGCCACGTGCGCCAGATCGAGCAGTCGGAAACCAAGTTCATCTCGGTTCCCGAGGACTACGTCGTCGGCCGCATGCTGGCGCGAAACGTCGTCGATACCGAGACCGGCGAGATCCTCGCCAAGGCCAACGACGAGCTGACCGAAGCGCTGCTCAAGAAGCTGCGCCTGGCCGGCATCAAGGAAATCCCCGCGCTCTACACGAACGAGCTCGACGAAGGCGCCTACATCTCGCAGACGCTCGCGTCCGACGAGACCGCCGACCAGCTCGCCGCGCGCGTCGCCATCTACCGCATGATGCGGCCCGGCGAGCCGCCGACCGAAGACGCGGTCGAGGCGCTCTTCCACCGCCTCTTCTACTCGGCGGACACGTACGACCTGTCGCGCGTCGGCCGGATGAAGTTCAACGCCCGCGTCGGCCGCGACGCGCCCGAAGGCGCGATGACGCTCAGCAACGAGGACATCCTCGACGTCGTCAAGATCCTGGTCGAGCTGCGCAACGGCCGCGGCGAGGTCGACGACATCGACCACCTCGGCAACCGGCGCGTGCGCTGCGTCGGCGAGCTGGCCGAGAACCAGTACCGGTCGGGCCTGGCCCGCATCGAGAAGGCGGTCAAGGAGCGTCTCGGCCAGGCCGAGACCGAAGCGCTGATGCCGCACGACCTGATCAACTCGAAGCCGATCTCGGCGGCGCTGAAGGAATTCTTCGGCGCTTCGCAGTTGAGCCAATTCATGGACCAGACCAACCCGCTCTCGGAGATCACGCACAAGCGGCGCGTCTCGGCCCTCGGCCCGGGCGGTCTCACCCGTGAGCGAGCCGGCTTCGAAGTCCGCGACGTGCACCCGACGCACTACGGCCGGGTCTGCCCGATCGAGACGCCGGAAGGCCCGAACATCGGCCTGATCAACTCGCTGGCGCTCTACGCGCAGCTCAACGAGTACGGCTTCCTCGAGACGCCGTACCGCCGCGTCGCCGACGGCAAGGTCACGAACCAGATCGACTACCTGTCGGCGATCGAGGAAGGCAAGTACGTGATCGCGCAGGCGAGCGCGACGCTCGACACCGAAGGCAAGCTGATCGACGAGCTGGTCTCGGCGCGCGACAACGGCGAATCGGTGCTGACCTCGGCCGAGCGGATCCAGTACATGGACGTCGCGCCGACGCAGATCGTCTCGGTCGCCGCCTCGCTCGTTCCGTTCCTCGAGCACGACGACGCGAACCGCGCGCTCATGGGCGCGAACATGCAGCGCCAGGCCGTTCCGACCCTGCGCCCGGAGAAGGCGTTCGTCGGCACCGGCGTCGAGCGCGTCGCCGCGAAAGACTCGGGCACCGTCGTCGCCGCCAAGCGCGGCGGCGTGGTCGACTACGTCGACACCAACCGCATCGTCATCCGCGTCAACGACAAGGAGACGGTGTCGGGCGAGGTCGGCGTCGACATCTACAACCTGATCAAGTACCAGCGCTCGAACCAGAACACGAACATCCACCAGCGCCCGATCGTCAAGCGCGGCGACACCGTCGACGCCGAGGACATCATCGCCGACGGTGCCTCGACCGACATCGGCGAGCTCGCGCTCGGCCAGAACATGCTGGTCGCGTTCATGCCCTGGAACGGCTACAACTTCGAGGACTCGATCCTCATCAGCGAGCGCGTCATCGCCGAAGACCGCTACACCTCGATCCACATCGAGGAGCTGGTGGTCATGGCGCGCGACACCAAGCTCGGCGCCGAGGAAATCACCCGCGACATCCCGAACCTGGCGGAGAACCAGCTCGCTCGCCTCGACGAGTCGGGAATCGTCTACGTCGGCGCGGAAGTTAATCCGGGCGACACGCTCGTCGGCAAGGTCACGCCGAAGGGCGAGACGACGCTGACGCCGGAAGAAAAGCTGCTGCGCGCGATCTTCGGCGAGAAGGCTTCGGACGTGAAGGACACGTCGCTTCGCGTCGACCAAGGCACCAACGGCACGGTCATCGACGTGCAGGTGTTCACCCGCGAGGGCATCCAGCGCGACAAGCGCGCCCAGCAGATCATCGACGACGAGCTGAAGCGCTATCGCCTCGACCTCAACGACCAGCTTCGCATCGTCGAGGCCGACGCGTTCGACCGGATCGAGAAGCTCCTGGTCGGCAAGCCCGCCAATGGCGGCCCGAACAAGATCGCCAAGGGAACGGCGATCGACAAGGAGTACCTCGCCTCGGTCGAGAAGTACCACTGGTTCGACATCCGCCCGGCGGACGAGGACCTGGCGAACCAGCTCGAGTCGATCAAGAACTCGCTCGAGCAGACACGCCACAGCTTCGACATGGCCTTCGACGAGAAGAAGAAGAAGCTGACGCAGGGCGACGAGTTGCCCGCCGGCGTGCTGAAGATGGTCAAGGTCTACCTGGCCGTCAAGCGCCGCCTGCAGCCGGGCGACAAGATGGCCGGCCGGCACGGCAACAAGGGCGTCGTCTCGAAGGTCGTGCCGGTGGAAGACATGCCGTACATGGCCGACGGAACGCCGTGCGACATCGTGCTGAACCCGCTCGGCGTGCCGTCGCGGATGAACGTCGGCCAGGTGCTCGAGGTTCACCTCGGCTGGGCCGGCAAGGGCATCGGCCAGCGCATCGGCGACATGCTGCAGAAAGAGGCCAAGGTGGCCGAGCTGCGCCGGTTCCTCGACGAGCTCTACAACAAGAGCGGCGGCAAGACCGAGCGCCTCGATCACCTCTCCGACGACGAGATCCGCGAGATGGCGACCAACCTCTCGACCGGCGTGCCGTTCGCGACCCCGGTCTTCGACGGCGCCGCCGAAGAGGAGATCCGGGCGATGCTGAAGCTCGCCTACCCGGAAGAGATCGCCAAGGCGAAGGGCCTCACCGAGACCCGCACCCAGGCGACGCTGCACGACGGCCGCACCGGCGATCCGTTCGAGCGGCCGGTCACGGTCGGCTACATGCACGTGCTGAAGCTGCACCACCTGGTCGACGACAAGATGCACGCGCGCTCGACCGGCCCGTACAGCCTGGTCACTCAGCAGCCGCTCGGCGGCAAGGCCCAGTTCGGCGGCCAGCGCTTCGGCGAGATGGAGGTCTGGGCGCTCGAAGCCTACGGCGCCAGCTACGTCCTGCAGGAGATGCTGACGGTCAAGTCCGACGACGTGAACGGCCGCACCAAGGTGTACGAGTCGATCGTCAAGGGCGAGCACGCGATCGAGGCCGGCATGCCGGAGTCGTTCAACGTCCTGGTCAAGGAAATCCGATCGCTGGGCATCGACATCGAGCTGGAGCGCAACTGAGCATGACGACAAGCATCGTTCGTTCAGTTCGCACCGCCACGAATTTCAGGAGAGAAGCATGAAGGGATTGCTGGACCTGTTCCGTCAGTTCACCCCCGACGAACACTTCGACGCGATCAAGATCGGGCTCGCATCGCCCGAGAAGATCCGCTCGTGGTCGTTCGGCGAGGTCAAGAAGCCCGAGACGATCAACTACCGGACCTTCAAGCCGGAACGCGACGGCCTGTTCTGCGCCAAGATCTTCGGCCCGATCAAGGACTACGAGTGCCTGTGCGGCAAGTACAAGCGCCTGAAGCACCGCGGCGTCATCTGCGAGAAGTGCGGCGTCGAGGTCACGCAGACCAAGGTTCGGCGCGAGCGCATGGGTCACATCGACCTGGCGGCGCCGTGCGCGCACATCTGGTTCCTGAAGAGCCTTCCTTCGCGCCTGGGCCTCGTGCTCGACATGACGCTGCGCGACATCGAGCGCGTGCTCTACTTCGAGGCGTACGTCGTCGTCGACCCGGGGATGACGCCGCTCAAGAAGTTCTCGATCATGAGCGAGGACGACTACGACGCGAAGCGCGCCGAGCACGGTGACGAATTCATCGCGCTGATGGGCGCCGAGGGCGTGCACAAGCTCCTGGCCGAGATCGATCTCGACGTCGAAATCGAGAAGCTCCGCAACGACATGACCGGCAGCGAGTTGAAGGTCAAGAAGAACTCGAAGCGCCTGAAGGTGATGGAAGCCTTCAAGAAGTCGGGGATCAAGCCGCAGTGGATGGTGATGGAGGTCCTGCCGGTCCTTCCGCCGGACCTGCGCCCGCTCGTTCCGCTCGACGGCGGCCGCTTCGCGACCTCGGACCTGAACGACCTCTATCGCCGCGTCATCAACCGCAACAACCGCCTGGCACGGCTCCTCGAGCTGAAGGCGCCGGAGATCATCGTCCGCAACGAGAAGCGGATGCTCCAGGAAGCGGTCGATTCGCTGCTCGACAACGGTCGTCGCGGCAAGGCGATGACCGGCGCCAACAAGCGCGCCCTCAAGTCGCTCGCCGACATGATCAAGGGCAAGTCGGGTCGCTTCCGCCAGAACCTGCTCGGCAAGCGCGTCGACTACTCGGGCCGCTCGGTCATCGTCGTCGGCCCGACCTTGAAGCTCCACCAGTGCGGCCTGCCCAAGCTGATGGCGCTCGAGCTGTTCAAGCCGTTCATCTTCTCGCGCCTCGAGGCCATGGGCATCGCGACGACGATCAAGGCGGCGAAGAAGGAAGTCGAGTCCGGAACGCCGGTCGTCTGGGACATCCTCGAGGAGGTCATCAAGGAGCACCCGGTGCTCCTGAACCGCGCGCCGACGCTGCACCGCCTCGGCATCCAGGCGTTCGAGCCGGTCCTGATCGAAGGCAAGGCGATCCAGCTGCATCCGCTCGTCTGCGCGGCGTTCAACGCCGACTTCGACGGCGACCAGATGGCCGTCCATATTCCGCTGAGCATCGAAGCGCAGATGGAAGCGCGCACGCTCATGCTGGCGTCGAACAACGTGCTCTTCCCGGCCAACGGCGAGCCGTCGATCGTGCCGTCGCAGGACGTCGTGCTGGGCTTGTACTACGCGACGCGCGAGCGCATCAACGGCAAGGGCGAGGGGATCATCTTCGCCGACGTCGCCGAGGTGCAGCGCGCGCTCGACAACGAGCAGGTCGAGGTCACGGCCAAGATCAGCGTTCGCCTGACCGAGTACGAGAAGGACAAGGACACCGGCGAGTTCACGCCGATCACCAAGCTGGTCGACACCACCGTCGGCCGCGCCTTGCTGTCGGAGATCCTGCCCAAGGGCCTGCCGTTCTCGAACCTGAACAAGGCGCTCAAGAAGAAGGAAATCTCCAAGCTCATCAACACGTCGTTCCGCAAGTGCGGCCTGAAGGACACCGTCGTCTTCGCCGACAAGCTGCTGCAGGCGGGCTTCCGCCTCGCCACCAAGGCGGGCATCTCGATCTGCATCGACGACATGCTCGTGCCGAAGGAGAAGCCCGGCCTGATCGAGCGCGCCGAGAAGGAAGTCAAGGAGATCGAGCAGCAGTACGTCTCGGGTCTCGTGACCTCGGGCGAGCGCTACAACAAGGTCGTCGACATCTGGGGCAAGACTGGTGACGAGGTGGGCAAGGTCATGATGGCCCAGCTCTCCAAGCAGAAGACGGCAGACCGTCGAGGGCAAATGGTCGACCAGGAGTCGTTCAACTCCATCTACATGATGGCCGACTCGGGCGCGCGCGGCTCCGCCGCGCAGATCCGCCAGCTCGCCGGCATGCGCGGCCTGATGGCCAAGCCAGACGGCTCGATCATCGAGACGCCGATCACGGCGAACTTCCGCGAGGGCCTCAACGTCCTGCAGTACTTCATCTCCACCCACGGCGCCCGCAAGGGCCTGGCGGACACGGCGCTGAAGACCGCGAACTCGGGCTACCTGACGCGCCGACTCGTCGACGTGACCCAGGACCTGGTCGTGATCGAGAACGACTGCCAGACGATGAACGGCCTCAACATGCGCGCCCTGGTCGAGGGCGGCGAGGTCATCGAGAGCCTGCGCGACCGAGCGCTCGGCCGTGTCGCCGCGGTCGACATCCTCGATCCGGAGACGCAGCTGGCGATCGTTGCGGCGGGCGAGATGCTCGACGAGGACACGCTCGACGCGCTCGAGGCGGCGGCGGTCGACGAGGTCAAGGTGCGCACCGCGCTCACCTGCGGCACGCGCTTCGGCATCTGCGCCAAGTGCTACGGCCGCGACCTCGGCCGCGGCGGCCTGGTCAACGTCGGCGAAGCGATCGGCGTCATCGCCGCGCAGTCGATCGGCGAGCCGGGAACGCAGCTGACGATGCGCACGTTCCACATCGGCGGCGCGGCTTCGCGCGCGGCGGTGGCGTCAGGCGTCGAGGCCAAGTCGGAGGGCACGGTCGGCTTCAACCCGACGATGCGCTACGTCACCAACGGCAAGGGCGAGCTGGTCGTGATCTCCCGCTCCGGCGAGATCATCATCGCCGACCCGCACGGCCGCGAGCGCGAGCGCCACAAGGTGCCGTACGGCGCTCTTCTCGGCATCAAGCCGGACCAGCAGGTCAAGGCCGGCGCGCTGCTCGCGAGCTGGGACCCGCTGACGCGTCCGATCATCACCGAGTTCGCCGGCCGGGCAAAGTTCGAGAACGTCGAAGAAGGCGTCACGGTCGCCAAGCAGCTCGACGAGGTCACGGGCCTGTCGACGCTGGTCGTGATCGACCCGAAGCGGCGCGGCGCGACCAAGGTCGTCCGCCCGCAGGTCAAGCTGCTCGACCCCGCCGGCAACGAGGTGAAGATCCCCGGCACCGACCACTCGGTGACGATCGCCTTCCCGATCGGCTCGCTGATCCAGATCCGCGACGGCCAGGACCTCGCCCCCGGCGAGGTGATGGCGCGGATCCCGGTCGAAGGCCAGAAGACGCGCGACATCACGGGCGGCCTGCCGCGCGTCGCCGAGCTGTTCGAAGCGCGCACGCCCAAGGACAAGGGAACGCTCGCCGAGATGACCGGAACGGTCTCGTTCGGCAAGGAGACCAAGGGCAAGGTGCGCCTGCAGATCACCGACCCGGAAGGCAAGGTCTACGAGGAGCTCGTCCTGAAGGAGAAGAACATCGTGGTCCACGAGGGCCAGGTGGTCAACAAGGGCGAGTCGATCGTCGACGGGCCGGCCGATCCGCAGGACATCCTGCGCCTGCTCGGGATGGAAGAGCTCGCGCGCTACATCGTCGACGAGGTGCAGGACGTGTACCGGCTCCAGGGCGTCAAGATCAACGACAAGCACATCGAGGTGATCGTTCGCCAGATGCTGCGCCGCGTGCAGATCTCGAACCCGGGCGACACGGGCTACATCCTCGGCGAGCAGGTCGAGCGCTCCGAGCTGCTCGGCCGCAACGACAAGATGCTGGCCGAGGGCAAGATGCCGGCGACCCATGCCGACGTCCTGCTCGGCATCACCAAGGCGTCGCTGTCGACCGACAGCTTCATCTCGGCGGCGTCGTTCCAGGAGACGACTCGGGTCCTCACCGAGGCGGCGATCATGGGCAAACGCGACGAGCTGCGCGGCCTCAAGGAAAACGTCATCGTCGGCCGGCTCATCCCGGCGGGAACGGGGATGGCGTTCCACGAGGCGAGGAAGGCCAAGGAAGCGATGGACGACGCCGAGCGCCGCGCCATCGCCGTCCAGGAAGCCGAGGAGCTCGCAGCGGTGCAGATGCAGCAGGTCGATGCGGCCACCGACGCGGCGGCTGCGGCCGCAGCGACGACGGCGAGCGAGTAAGCGCTTTCGGGCCCTCGGGTCCGATCGATCGAAGGGCAGCTTGCGGGCTGCCCTTTTTTTATGGCGCTGCGCCCGGCCCCGGTAACGGCGCGGGCCGCCATGCCGAAACCGTCGTGATCGCGACTCCCCATGCCCGCGCCCGACGCGCCAGCCTCAGCACGGCTCGATCGGCGCTCAGCAGGGCCACCGCGCGCACGGCGAGCGCGAGGTCGATGAACTTCTGGTCGTCCTCGTCGGTGCAGCGCATCGTCAGCGGCGCGGCCAGGGGTGTCTCTTCGACCATCGTCGCAAAGCGCTGCCAGCCGTCGCGCACCGAAGCCGCCCCGTCCGGCCAACGCGTGCCGAGGCTGCCGCGCTCGAGCACGTGCTCGATCTCGTCGCGCATCGCAGCGCTCGCGATCCACAGCACGCGCCGCGCCGCGACCGCGCCGGCCAGGACCGCGCAGCGCGTGTCGCGGAAGTAGAGCCAATCGAGGACGACGTTGGTGTCGAGGACGACGAGAGGTGGATTGCCCGGCGAGCTCGCCGGCGACATCGGCATGGCGACGCTCAGGTCGCGGCTGCCGCGGCGACGCGCGCGATGGCCCGGTCCAGGGCCGGCAGCAGCGTGAACAGCTCGGTTCGCGTGCCCTCCTCGTGAAGCGCGCGCAGGGTCGATGCGAGCGGCTCGCCACGCTCGCCACGGCCGACCCGCGCGAGGGCACGCCCGCGACGGACGACCCAATCGCTCATCGGCAATGGCTCCTGCGCGGTGTACGTTTCGATCCGCACGCAGTTGCGCTCGACGCCGTCGAGGTCGCCGACTTCGAGCAGGGCATCGATCGCGAACGCGCGCAGGTCGAGGTGGTTGTGGCTGACGCAGCCGAGCGTGAGCTGACGCTCGCCTTCGTCGAGCCAGCGCGACCGCGCCGCGGGGTCGTCCTCGGTCAACGCGCGCACGCCATGCAGCCAGGGCCCGATGTGGCCCATGCCGTAGACGCGACACAGCGCGAGACCTTCGTCGGCGAGACGGCGCGCGCGCTCGCGCTGGCCATCGCGCAGCTCGAGCACGGCGCGCACGCCGAGGGTCTGGGCTTCGAAGCGCCGCGCGCCGAGGGTCCGCGCCAGCGTCAGCGCCGCCGCCGACTGCCGGTCGGCCTCGTCGCGGCCGCCGCGGAAGAGGCCCTCGACCGAGGCGACGAGCTGGCGCGCCATCATCTCGGCACGCGGCTGGGAGGCGCGCAAGGCCAGCGCGATGGCCTCCTGTCCCACCCCGACGGCCGCCGAGATCTCGGCCAGGTGCATCCCCGACCAGCCGATCATGTAGAGGTTGGCGACCTCGAGTCGGCCGAAGCCGTGCGCACGCGCCATCGCCACGCAAGCCTGGAACTGCCGGTTCGCCGAACGCATCCTGCCCTGCAGGTAGTAGCCGTCGCCGAGCCCGCCCATCGCCGCCGCCTCGGCCTCGAGCGAGCCGGCGTCGCGCGCCAGGCGGCGCGCGAGCTCGTGCTCGCGCACGCAGTCGATATCGCGGCCGAGGGGAAAGAGCAGGTTGCCGCGCAGGTGATGCAGGCGCGACAGCTCGATCGTGAGCGCCGACGCGCTGGCCAGCGGCTCGGCTTCGTCGAGCGCGGCGAGGCCCTCGGCGATGCGGTCGTTGAGGCGCATGCCGGCGGCCGTCGCGATCAGCGCTCGTGCGCGTTCGCCGGCGTTCGACGCGGCCTCGAGCGCGGCCTGCGCCGCTTCGATCGCCTCGCTCGCACGGCCGAGCTCGACCAGCAGGCGGCCGCGCGCCATCAGCAAGGCGAATCGCGTTTCCTGCGCGACCGCGAGCGCGAGACCCCGCTCGACCAGCGCGAGCGCCGCGGCGTGGCGGAACTGCTCGGCGAGCGAAACGCTCGCATCGAGGTAGGCAGCAGCGGCGCGCGGATCGTCGGCACGGTCGAAGTGCTCGGCAGCGAGGACGCCGTCGCGACTCGCGAACCATTCGGCAGCGCGCGCATGCAGGGCGCGCCGCCGCTTGTGGAGCAGCGAGGCGTAGGCGCCGTCGCGGATCAGCGCATGGCAGAACATGAACTCGCCGCCGTCGGCGCGGACGAGGAAGTTCTCGACCAGCAGGCGCGGGTCGTAGCCGGCGCGGTCGAGGAGGTGGCGCAGCGCGTCGATCGCGAAGCGCTGGCCGAGCACGGAAGCCGCCTGCAAAGCAGCCTTGTCTTCGCCCGCGAGGCGGTCCATGCGGGTGTGGACGAGCGCCTGGATCGAGCCCGGCAGGCTGGTCTGCGCCGCGGCGCCGGCGTCGAGCAGGAGCTGGAGGAGGAACAGAGGGTTGCCTTCGGCGCGCTCGACGCAGCTCGCGACCAGTCCGGCGGGCATCGTCGACGAGAGCGCGGCCAGGCGATGCGAATCGTCGATCGTCAGCGGCCCGAGGTCGATGCCGGTCAGCGGCGCGCCGTGCAGCGAGGTGCGCCAGGCGCCTGCGCTGGGATCGCCGGCGAAGCGGGTCGTCATCACGAGGAGCAGCGACTGCTTGGCCGCCAGCACGGCGAGCGCGGCCAGCCGCTCGAGCGTCCAGGCGTCGGCCCAGTGGATGTCCTCGACGACGAGGAGCAGCGGCGCGGCGGCGCCGACCGTGGTGACGATGTCGCAAAGGGCGTGCAGCGAGCCCTGCTCGCGCGCCGTCGTGCTCATGGCGGCGGCGAGCGCGCGCAGCTCGGCCGGCGGCGCGACGTCGAGCAGGTCGTAGAGGAAGAGGAGCTGCTCGGCCGCCATCGGCCGCGCCGCGCTCGCGCGCTCGATGGCCGAGCGGCGCTCGGCCTCGTCGGCGCTGCCGTCGACGCCCAGCAGGCTGCGGGCGAGGCTTCGCACCGCGTCGCGACCGGTCTCGGCGCCGAAGTCGAGGACCGGCGCGGTGTGGCACGAGAAGCCGGAATCGCGCGCGGTCGCCATGAACTCGGCGACGAGACGCGATTTGCCGACGCCCGGGTCGCCGCGAACGATCACGACGCGACTGCGCCGACGCTGCGCGCACGCCTCGGCCAGGGCGAGGAAATCACGCAGCTCCTCGTCGCGCCCGACCAGCGGCGTGGCGTCGCCGGCCGGGGCCTTGCGCGTGCCGCGAATGCGGTAGGCGACGAGCGGCTGGTCCTTGCCCTTCAGCGCCATCGGCGCGGTCGCCTCGGCATCGAAGGCGTCGGACACCTGCTGCCACGTCGTCGCGCTGACGACGACCTCGTGCGACGCGGCGGCGCTGCGCAGGCGGGCCGCCGTGTTGACGGTGTCGCCGGTGAGCGCGAAATCGCCGGCGCGCGCGTCGCTGCGCCGCGCCACCACCAGGCCGGTGGCGATGCCGGTATGCATCGCCAGGCTGTGCGCGAAGGCCGGCGCGAGCGTGGCGAGGTAGGTGTCGACGACGGCGTGCAGGTCGAGCGCCGCCGAGACGGCGCGACGCGCGTCGTCGCGGCGGGCGACGGGGATGCCGAACAGGGCCATGATCTCGTCGCCGACGAACTGGTTGACCGTGCCGCCGTGGCGCTCGATGACGGCGCTGGCATCCGACTTGACGCGCGCCATCAGTGCCTCGACCTCTTCCGGATCGAACGACTCGTTGAGCGCGGTGTAGCCGCTCAGGTCCGAGAACATGACGGTGGCGTGGCGCCGCTCGCCGTCGTCGGTCGTGGCTGCGGTCGGCGCCACTCCGGCGGCAGGGGCCACCACGACGGCAGCGGCCGTCGGCGCCGCAGCGGCCATGTCGGCGCCGCACCCCGTGCAGAAACGCTGGCCGCCCAAGACCAGGGTGGCGCACTGCGGACACGGCACGCCGACAGGCGCGCCGCAGGCAGCACAGAAGCGGGCGCCGGCCGGGATCTCGGCCTGGCAGCGGGCACAGGTCATCGGCGTCCGAACAACGGGGAAGCGGCATCATCGCCCGTCGGCGAAGACGATGGCAAGCTCTTGGCGACTCCCCGGGGCGATCGTCTCCCCGGAGCGCTCGCCGCCGCCGGCGGCCGCGCCTTGCGGGCCCGGCCGCCGCGGCATACAATCATCGGCTTTTCTGCGCCCGGCCTTTGGAGTCCTGGCGCAGGGTCCGGCACGAAGGCAGCTTCGCTTCGGCCCCGGTCGGTGCCCCCTGGCGCCGCCTTCATGTGTCTGATCTTCAGAGGCGTCGTTCGCCTCGCAACGAATCGAGTTCTATGCCCACGATCAACCAGCTCGTCCGCCATGGCCGCGAGACCGAGACCGTCAAGTCGAAGTCGCCGGCGCTGCAGGGCGGGCCGCAGCGCCGCGGCGTCTGCACGCGCGTCTACACGACGACGCCCAAGAAGCCGAACTCGGCCCTGCGCAAGGTCGCCAAGGTGCGCCTGACCAACGGGTTCGAGATCATTTCGTACATCGGCGGCGAAGGCCACAACCTGCAGGAGCACAGCGTCGTGCTCGTTCGCGGCGGCCGGGTCAAGGACCTGCCGGGCGTTCGCTATCACATCGTGCGCGGCTCGCTCGACCTGCAGGGCGTCAAAGACCGCAAGCAGTCGCGTTCGAAATACGGCGCGAAGCGCCCGAAGAAGGCGTAGCGCTCCGCTATCGCTGCGCAGACAGGAAAGACGGCCTGAAGGCCGTCATCGGATCTGTCCCATGCCCGGCTTCGTGCCGGGTTCGGGTTTCATGGCGGCCCTCGGGCCGTCGAGTAAGTGGGTGGTCCAGTGGCTGCCCGGGCGTTCGCGAAGCGGGCGCCAACTGAAGCAAAAGGAAGAGTGAAATGCCTCGTCGTCGCGAAGTCCCCAAGCGGGACATCCTCCCCGACCCCAAGTTCGGCTCGGTCGACCTGTCCAAGTTCATGAACGTGATCATGGAATCGGGCAAGAAGGCCGTCGCCGAGCGGATCATCTACGGCGCCCTCGACCAGGTCGAGAAGAAGTCCGGGAAGGATCCGCTCGAGATCTTTATCGTCGCCTTGAACAACAT
>Ga0268264_10002142_pt1 | contig 17618 bp, 21 predicted proteins | sample KBSSwiS32_FD_190357 | JGI IMG/M metagenome (GOLD analysis project Ga0268264, IMG submission 190357) | Switchgrass rhizosphere microbial communities from Kellogg Biological Station, Michigan, USA - KBS Switchgrass S3-2 (SPAdes) (version 2) | ecosystem: Host-associated > Plants > Roots >...
GACTCCGGCAGCATCTAAGCGGTCGATCTCGACGCAGACGGCTTCAACGACGGCGATACCGACACGGACGGCGTGCTCGATGTCGGCGAGACCTGGAGCTACACGGCCTATCATACGGTCACCCAGGACGACATCGACAGTGGCGGCAACTACGACAGCGATGCCGACGGAACGAACGACTCGCTCCGCAACATCGCCACCGTGACGGCCGATGCGGTCACCCTCGGTACAGAAGCGACCGCCAGTGACGATGCGTCGGTTGAAGTCTGCCAGAACCCCGGCATCGACCTGACGAAATATGTCGACGTCGGGTTCGGCTACGACGATGCGAACACCGGGCCTGGACCGGAGAACGTGAATGTTGGCGGAGACGTCAGCTTCAAGATCACGGTCGAGAACACCGGCAACGTTACGCTGACGAACGTCGACATCACCGACACCTATCTGTCGGGCGGTGCGCCGGGCACGGCCAACCTGTTGGTCGATGACGGCGTGCTGACGGCCTATGCGATCGCCCATGGCGCATCGCTGACGGGCGATACCGACAGTGACGGTGATCTCGACGTCGGTGAGACGTGGGAGATCATCTACACCGAAGCGTTCGACCCGTTGTCGTTCGATCCGGGCGCGCACCTCAACACGGCCGACGTTACGACTGATGAAGGGGTGTCAGACGAGGATTCTGCTTATTACTTCACCCTGGTCGACACCGGCCTGTGCCCGCGGACTCCGGGCTTCTGGCAGAACCCGAACAATGGCGCCCAGTTCTGGGACGGCGTTGTCGGCAACGAGAAGCACGCCGGTGAAGACGGCTTCCCGACCGGCGAGCTGCTTTATGCGGTCGACAGCAACAATGACGGCGTCATCAACGCGGTTGCAGGCGACGGCATCAACGATGGCAGCCCGCTGGACGCCAAAGGCTTGTTGATCGGCGATTACGACAAGGACGGGCTCACCGGCGCCGGCGAGGATACGTTGTTCGTGTCCTTTGCGGACGCGCAGTCGCTGATCAATGCCTCCAACAAGCAGCTCAATGCGTCGACCGGCGACGGACGGTTCATGCTCGGCCGCGACATGGTCGCGTCCTGGCTGAACTATCTCCAGGGCTCCGGCTTCGGCGATGCGAGCGATCCCAACAGTCCGCATCATTATCTCGACGATTCGATCGATTGGATGCAGATTTATTCGGGCACGTTGAGTGGCGGCACGACCGAGACGTTCGACAAGTTGAAGCTGTCGGGCGGCGCCATCAAGACGAATACGTCGATCTGGAAGGACGTGCAGTCGGGCTTCGACCACAGTGCGGGTCAGATGCACTTCGCGCTCGATTACTACAACAATACCGGTCAGACTGCGCCGGGCGGACAGCATTATGCGAACTGCGAATCGCAACATCTGTTCGAGGCGTTGAGTATCTTCGAGAGCGCACATCCAGATCTAGTCTGAAACTGAGTACCTCCGGGGCCGTACCGCGCGAGCGGTGCGGCCCTTTTCTTGTCTGCCCAGGTCGCTTCATGCCGCGTTGACGCGTTCCACGGCCGAACCTAACTGAGGATTCGGCGCCGGCGGGTATGATGTAATGGTAGCCTGTCAGCTTCCCAAGCTGAACGCACGGGTTCGATTCCCGTTACCCGCTCCAATTTCGCGAGCTGCCGAGGGCAGCTTCGAAATTGGAGCGCACCGAATGGAGTGAGGTGGCGACCTAGGCTGTCCGGGGGACAGCCGAGCATGGAGCGCTCGGCCGAAGGCCGGGGCGACCAGCCCATCCAAAGCGACATGAAATTGCTTTCATGGTGGAACCTGCCCGGGCCTAAAGGGTTGCTTAATATAAGTACCCTTACTATGTCGCTACCCATGGAAACACTACCGTTCGAGATCGGCGAAACGGCGCACGCGCTGCGCAAGGCGTTCGATCGCCTGGCCGTTGGGCTGGGCGTCACGCGCACGCAGTGGAAGGTGCTGTTCAAGCTGACCCGAACGCCGGGACTTCGCCAGGTCGAGCTTGCCGACATGCTCGATCTCGAGCCGATCACCTTGTGCCGGATCGTCGACCGCCTGGAGGAAGGCGGCCTCGTCGAGCGGGTTCGCGATCCCGAGGACCGCCGCGCATGGCGCCTTCACGTTACCGCAAAGGCGCGGCCGCTCGTCGAGAAGCTGCAGGGCGTCGGCGCCAAGCTCGTCGAGCAAGCGTTTGGAGACATCGACCAGGCCGAAATCGAGATCACCCGCCGAGTCCTCGGGCGGGTTCGTGAGAACGCCGGGCGCGCCGGCGCAGTCAAGAAGGCGTCTAACGAATGAACAGAATGACCAGCGAGAAGCTGACCGGCACCGCGACCGAGTCACCCGAGATCGAGAAGGCCCCGCAGCGCGACCTCAAGCGCTATCTCAGGCCCTTCCTGATGTTCATCGTCCCGGCGCTGCTATTGCTCGGCGGCGGCTATTATTGGCTGACGAGCGGGGCGAGCGTGTCGACCGACGACGCGCAGGTGAAGCAGGATATCGTTTCGGTCAGCCCGCAGGTGAACGGGCAGATCGTCCAGGTTTTCGTGCGCGACGGCGCCCGGGTGAAGCGGGGGCAGCTTCTGTTCCGGATCGACCCGCAGCCGTACCGCGTGGCGCTCGAACAGGCTGAGGCCCAGCTCGCCACCGCTCGGTTGCAGACCCACGTTCTGCAGACGACCGCGGCTGGAACCGGCGGCGACATCACTGGGGCGCTGGCTAATTTGCAAATCAAACGGAACGCCCTCGGCCGCCAGCAGGCACTGCTCAACAAGGGCTTTACGACCCGCGCGGACTATGAAGATGCGCTCAACGAAGTTCGCACGGCCGAAACGGATCTTTCCGATGCCCGAGCGCGGGCGGCGAACGCGAGCGCCGCCGTGGCGCCTGGTGAGCAGCCGCAGGTCGCCCAGGCTCAAGCCGCCGTCGACAAGGCGCGGCTCGACCTGTCGCGGACCGAAATTCGGGCGCCGATGGATGGCGTCATCGAAAATGCCGACAATCTCCAGGTCGGACAGATGGCGGTGACCGGGATCGGAATGATGTCGCTCGTCCACAGCAGGAGCGCGTGGGTCGAGGCCAATTTCAAGGAAAAGGACGTCGGGCGAATGATCCCGGGCGAGCGCGCCACGGTCAAGGTCGATGCTTATCCCGGCCAGAAGTTCGAAGCCCACATCCAAAGCATCGGGGCCGGCACCGGGAGCGAATTCTCGCTCCTTCCGGCCCAGAACGCCAACGGCAATTGGGTCAAGGTGACCCAGCGCGTTCCGGTGCGGATCGTGTTCGACGGCAATCCCGACAAGCCGATGATCGCCGGCCTGTCGGTCGTCGCGACCGTCTATTTCGGCGACAGCAAGAAGTAACCGTGGCGTCTACTGCCGAAGTTCCTTGCCACCCGCTGCCCAGGGGCCAACGGGTCATCGTCACCATCGGGGTGATGATGGCGGTGCTGCTGCAAGTGCTCGACACGACCATCGCCAACGTCGCGCTGCCGCACATGCAGGCGAGCCTCAGCGCGACTCAGGACACGATCAACTGGGTGCTGACGAGCTATATCGTCGCCTCGGCGATCGCGCTGCCGATCAGCGGCTGGATGGCGGACAAGGTCGGCCGCAAGCGCCTGCTGCTCATCTCGGTGGCCGTTTTCACGGTCGCATCGACGCTGTGCGCAACCGCCACCTCGCTCCCCGAAATGGTGCTGTTCCGCGGGCTGCAGGGCGTCGGCGGCGCGTTCATCGTCCCGCTCGCCCAGGCAACTTTGTTCGACATCAATCCGCGCGACCGGCAGGGCCAGGCGATGGCCCTGTTCGGCGGCGGAGTTATGATCGGCCCGATCCTGGGGCCTGTCCTCGGCGGCTGGCTGACCGACAATTACAATTGGCGCTGGGTGTTTCTGGTCAACCTCCCGGTCGGCGTGATCTGCGCTCTGCTCATGCTCCGCTTCATGCCCAAGACCGAGACCCACGACCGCAAGATCGACCTGTTCGGCTTCGCGCTCCTCGGGATCGGCCTTGCGGCGCTGCAGCTGTTCCTTGACCGGGGACAGCAGAACGACTGGTTCCAGAGCTGGGAAACTATCATCGAGCTTGGCGTCGCGATCGGCGCCTTCTGGATGTTCGTCGTGCAGATGGTGACCGCGAAGCACCCCTTGTTCGACCGGTCGATGTTCGCCGACCGGAATTTCGCGACCGGACTGGTCTTCATGGCAGTGACCGGCGTCCTGCTGCTCGCCGGCCTCGCGTTGCTGCCGCCGCTGCTCCAGACGCTGTACGGCTATTCGGTGCTGCAATCGGGCTTCCTCACCGCGCCGCGCGGCGTCGGGACGCTCATCTCGATGCTTCTCGCGGGGCGGCTGGTCGGGAAGTTCGACTCGCGCATGCTGGTCGGAATCGGCGTCTTCCTAATGGGAACGTCGCTCTACATGATGACCGGCTTTGCGATCGACCAGCCGTCGCAGCCGGTGATCGTCAGCGGAATCGTCCAGGGGCTCGGCCTCGGGCTGATCTTCGTGCCTCTGCAGACGCTGGCGTTCGAAACGCTGGCCCCGCGTATGCGGACGACCGCCGCAGCCCTGCTGAACCTGTCGCGCAACATCGGCGGGTCGGTCGGTATTTCGGTGGTGGGCGCGCAGCTCGTGCGGATGACCCAGGTCGCGCACGCCGACCTGGCGCAGCATATCACGCAGCAGACGATCCCGACCGCCAATTCGGCCTTGATCGAGGCCGCAATCCCGACCGCTGGGCCGCTCGTGCTTGCCTACATCAATGGCGAAGTCACTCGGCAGGCGTTGTTCATTGCCTACCTCGACGATTTCAAGCTGATGATGCTCGTCACCTTCGCCGTGCTTCCACTGCTCCTCCTGATGCGACGTGGTGGGCAGGTCGGCACGGGCGCTCCGCAAGCGGCGATGGATTGAGCGCGATACTCGCAGTCCGGGTCACGCCGCGCTCGTCCAAGCCGGGGTTGGGCGGATGGCGAACCGGCGCCCACGGCCGCGAAGAGCTCGAGATCCGGGTGGCCGAACCGCCGGCCGACGGAGCAGCGAACGACGCTGTCTTGAAGCTGCTCGCGAAGACGCTCGGGATCAGCCGTTCCGAACTGTCGATTGTTTCCGGCTCGACCGGTCGTCACAAGCGCATCGCTATCCCATTTGAGCTGGGAGAAGCGCGCCGGCGGCTCGGCGGCTGAAAAGGGAGAAGACCATGCATCAGATCGGCAAGCGGCGTCTCGGAAGCAACGGACCCGAGGTCTCGGCCATCGGCCTTGGCTGCATGGGGATGAGCGAATTCTACGGAGCCGGCGATGAGAGCGAATCCATAGCCACGATCCACCATGCGCTCGATCGCGGCGTAACCTTCCTCGACACCGCCGACATGTACGGTGTCGGGCGGAACGAGGAGCTGGTCGGCCGAGCGATCCGCGACCGCCGCGACCAGGTCTTCCTCGCAACCAAGTTCGGCAATGTGCGCGGGACCGAGGGTGAGTTCCTCGGTGTCAAAGGGGATCCGGCCTATGTCCGCCTGGCGTGCGAGGCGAGCCTCAGGCGGCTCGGGGTCGAGGTGATCGACCTCTACTATCAGCACCGAGTGGACCCCAACGTGCCGATCGAGGATACGGTCGGGGCGATGGTCCGTCTCAAGGAGGAGGGGAAGATCCGCTTCCTCGGCCTCAGCGAGGCCGCGCCGGCAACGATCCGCCGGGCTAATGCCGCGCATCCGATCACCGCGGTGCAAACCGAGCTTTCGCTGTGGAGCCGCGATGCGGAGGCGGACGTGATCCCGACCGTGCGCGAACTCGGCATCGGCTACGTCGCTTACTCGCCCTTGGGCCGCGGGTTCCTGACCGGTCAGATCACCTCGCCCGAGGACTTCCCCGAGGACGATTTCCGTCGCTTCCATCCGCGCTTCACCGGCGCGAATTTCGAGAGAAACATCCAACTCGTCCGCGAGGTCGAGGGGTTGGCGAAGGACAAGGGCTGCACGACCGCGCAGCTCGCGCTCGCCTGGGTGCTCGCGCAGGGAGGCGACATCGTGCCCATCCCCGGCACGAAGCACGTCCGCTACCTTGACCAGAATATCGGCGCGCTCGACGTGACGCTCAGCAAGGACGAGCTCGATCGGCTCGATGCGATCCTACCGCCCGGAGCCGCCGCGGGCGAGCGCTACCACGAGCGCGGCATGGCTACCGTCAATCTCTAAGACCACTCATCGATGAGGCTCATGCAGGTGACCCCGGCTTCGGCCTTCTGAAGCTCGGAGACATCGACCTCCGTCACCTGGAATCCACGGTCCCGAAGCGCACCCGCTGTTCGCGGATTGCCTGCGGGCAGGATCAGCCGGTCGCGGACACGGAGGCAGTTCGCCGCGGCGGGCTCGCCTTCGTCGACCGCCAGCGGCTCGACATGGGCGAATTGCAACGGGTCGACTGCCCGCTCGCTGTAAAGCAGCACGGTCACGCCGTGCATGTCCGCCCCGGCCAGGGTCGCACCCGTCTTCAAGTGAAGGCAGTTGCGGAGCTCGGCCTGCACGACTTCAAAGCCGAGCGGCGTCGCCACGTCACCTAGCGCCCTGATCCCTTCCGCATCGGTCCGCGTCGACAGTCCGATGTAAAGCGTGCGACCGATCCGAAGAACGTCGCCGCCATCAACAAAGCCGCGCTCGAGGCGATGAAGCTCGAAATGGCCCGAAAGGCCGGCCGCGGTGGATTCGACTTCGCCCGCGCGAGATGGAGCACCGGGGCGGAGGATGACGGCGTGGCCATCGAGCAGGAGGGCGGTGTCTTCGACAAAAACTGCGTCGGGGTAATCGGCTAACTCGGGCAAACGTACGATTTCGAAGCCGGAATCGCGCAACGCCTGCTCATATCCGGCATGCTGCGTCGCCGCCCGTTCGGCGGAGATCAACTGGCGCTGCAAGTGCGTGAGCTCGCACGCGGCGAGCCTTGGGCTCACGGCGCGGGTGAACGCCCGAGCCATCAGTGGGAGTCGTTCCGGACGACCTGACCGCCCTTCATGACGAAGTGCACGTGACGCACTGCCGAGATGTCCTTCGTCGGGTCGCCGTCCACCGCGACGAGGTCGGCCAACAGTCCGGGTTTCACTTCGCCGCGGTCGGTCAACCGGAAGATGTGGGCGTTGCGCGAGGTCGCCGAGATCAGCACGTCCGCCGCAGGCATTCCGGCGCGCTGCATCGCATCCATCTCGAGCCAGTTCTGGCCGTGTGTGTAGACCCCGACGTCGCCGCCCATGCAGATCGGCACCCCGGCCTTCATCGCCAGCTGGAACGAGCGGCGGTTCTCCTGCACGCTTTCGGGCGCGGGCTCGCGCCCGTCCCAGTGCTGGAAGTAGCGCGCATAAGCCTCCGATGCCGCGATCGTCGGGCACAGGGCCACGCCGCGGTCGTGCATAAGTTTGAAGACCTCGGCGGTACCGTTGTAGCCATGCTCGATCGTGTCGGCGCCCGCCAGGATCGCGCGCCGCATTCCCTCGCCAGTCGTCGCGTGGACGGCGACCAGCCGCCCCGCGTCATGCGCCGCGGCAACTCCGGCGTTGAGCTCGGCTTGCGACAGGGTCGGGCGGCTCGGCTCGCCCTTGCCCCAGTGATAATCGGCGTAGAATTTGACGATGTCGGCGCCGCCGGCGACCTGGTCGCGGACCGCCCGGACGATCTCGTCGGGACCGGCGACTTCCTGTGCGCCCTGCGGGACGGATACGCCCGGCTCGAAGCCCTTGGGCCCGTAGGCGCCGCGGGCGACGATCGCCTTCGTTGAAACGAGCAGGCGAGGGCCGGGAACGATGCCCTGGTCGATGGCCTGTTTGAGGCCGACGTCGGCGAAGCCCGCGCCTTCGGTGCCGAGGTCGCGCTCGGTCGTGAAGCCCGCGTCCAGCGTCCGTTCCGCCTGGACGACGGCGCGCGCGGTGCGCAGCGCCAGCGGCTCGTGGAGCACCTGATCGTCCCACAAGGTCTCGTTGTAGGGATGGAGGAAGAGGTGCGAGTGGCCCTCGATCAGGCCCGGCATCAGGGTTGTGCCGGGAAGGTCGATGGTTTGTGACCCAGCCGGAGCGGCGACGTTGGGACCGAACGCGGCGATGCGGTCCCCATCGACGAGGACCAACCAGCCCTCATGCGGCTGCGGGTTCACCCCGTCGAACACGCGCGCGGGGCGGAGAAGGATCGGCTGCGCGATCGCCGGTGCGGCGACGACTAGGGCGAATAGCAGCAGGATCAGGCGGCGCATCGAAAGTCCCCTCGATGCAGCAGCCTAGAGTCGAAAAAGGCGGCTGGGAATGTCCCAACCGCCCTTTTGCGTGACGTTACGAGAACTCAGGCTGGCTTGGCGCCCTTGGTACCGCATTTCGCGAAATGCCCCTTGGCGTCGCGGCATTTCTTGGCCTTCGCCGGGGCTTGTTTCGGGCATTTGATGAAATGGCCCTTGGCATCGCGGCAGACGGCGGCGTTTGCCGCGGAGCCCGCGACCAGGCTGAGCGCCGACAAAGCGATTACGAACGATTTCATGGTTTCCTCCCTCGCAACTGGGAGGCTCCAAACTAGCCGGTGCCGTCCGACTTGCCAGTGGAGGCAAGATTAAATCGCGTTCGCAAATGGAAAGGGCGGCTGGGATGGCCCCAACCGCCCTTGTGTGATCGCTGAAGGTTCGCTTAGCGCTTCGAGAACTGGAAGCTGCGGCGGGCCTTGGCTCGGCCGTACTTCTTGCGCTCGACGGCGCGGCTGTCGCGGGTCAGGAACCCGGCCTGCTTGACCACCGCACGGAGCGCCGGCTCATAGCGGGTCAGAGCCTGCGAGATGCCGTGCTTGACCGCGCCGGCCTGGCCCGAAAGGCCCCCGCCGACGACAGTCGCGACGACGTCATACTGGCCGCGGCGGTCAGCGATGTCGAACGGCTGGTTGATCACCAGGCGAAGCGTCGGACGGGCAAAATAAACCTCCTGCTCGCGGCCGTTGACCTCGATCCGGCCCGAGCCCGGCTTCAGCCAGACGCGAGCGACGGCGTCCTTGCGGCGGCCGGTCGCATAGGCCCGGCCGTACTTGTCGAGTTGCTGCTCGCGCAACGGAGCGGCCTCGACCGGCGGCGGAGCGGCGGGAGCGGCGGCTTCTTCGGCCGGAGCCTGTGCTTCCGCCTCGGCCTCGACCGGAGCCGCTGCGGGCGCCTCCTGGGTCAGCTGGGCGAGATCGGAAAGAGACTTCTTGTCGGACTTCTTCTCAGCCATGGTCAGGCGCCCACCTTGTTCTTGCGGTTCATCGACGCGACGTCGAGGACTTGCGGGTTCTGGCCACCGTGCGGATGCTCGGTGCCCGTATAGACGTGCAGCGCACGCATCTGGTCGCGGCCCAGCGGACCGCGCGGAATCATGCGCTCAACGGCCTTTTCGAGGATCCGCTCGGGGAACTTGCCCTCGAGCACCTTGCCGGCGGTGACCTCCTTGATCCCGCCCGGGTAGCCGGTGTGCTTGTAATAGACCTTCTGCTCCAGCTTGCGGCCGGTGAAGCGGATCTTTTCGGCGTTGACGACAACGACCTGGTCGCCGCAGTCGACGTGCGGAGTGTAGCTCGGCTTGTGCTTGCCGCGCAGGATATTGGCGATGATCGTCGCGACCCGGCCAACGACCAGGCCGTCGGCGTCGATCAGGTGCCATTTCTTCTCGACCTCGGCCGGCTTTGCCGACTTGGTCGTCTTCATCAGCGCCTTCATGGCGGTTGACCCTTCTGAAACGAAAAACGCGCCGCCATCCAAAGATCCCATCAAAGTGGTACTTTGATGGGGACCCAAGGGAGCCGCGCTTGCGCGCCGCTATTTGCGGGCGGGGGTCAAAAAGTCAAGCAAAAGCGGGCATTTTCTGACGGGTAAAATAATACCCTGCAACAATGAACGGGGTCGGCTGGCGTCAGGCCGCGGCGTCGGAGGTAGAAGCGCCGAGCTCGTGGGCGACGAGGGCGCCGGCAAGTTCCTCGTAGCGTTTCGCCATGTCGAGATGTGCCTCCCGCGCCTGCAGGTTTGCAGCCCTCATCGCGGCGGCGCGCTCCTGTCGCGCCCGCTCGCCGAAATATGTTGCATCGCCCTTCATAATTGCCCCGAAAACTACGCGACTCGATACATGCGAGCCAGTTATCCACATACGATAATCGTACGTTTCGCCTCAGCAACTTAAGTTAGTTTGGACGGCACCGCCACCTCCCGCCGGGCGTTCGCCCCGCTTCCGCAACGGCGCATCTGGCGGTTGCGCACAAGCCGGAGCAGCTTTAGTCGGTCCCTCGTTCACCCTTACACAGCCCCAAATCCGTCGGAGCTTTCCGTGCCGAGACGAGTCAAAGACTTTATCGAAATCAGCGACTTCACGTCGCTCGACACGCTGATCCGCTATCTCGAGACGATTCGCGACAACCTGCCCAAGGACCATGAGGCAGAGCTCCAGATCCGCGGCGACGATGTTTTCGGACGGCGGCTGACCATCACCTACTTTCGCGAGCAAACTCCTGAGGAAGTGGAGCTCGAACAGCGCTATTCAGCGGCGGGCGGCGCAATCGACCAGCTTCAGCGGAGGCTCGACGAGGTCCCGTTCAAAGCGGCCAAGGGGAAGAGGAATTAGGGTTTAGCGGACCGTGTCCTCGACCCAGTCCGCATAGCTGCGCAGGACCTTGTCGATCGGCCAGGATACGATGCACGGCACGTCATAACTGTGCAGCGCGGCAACGCGCTCGATCAGCGCGTCCGCCTTCCAGTGATGCGTCTTGAAGATCGCCGCGACTTCGTCGGCGGTCTCGATCGCGCCCTTCCAGCGATAGATCGAACGGACCGGCGAAAGGATGTTGATGCAGGCGGCGAGCTGCTCCTCGATCACCGCTCGGCCGATGCGCTCGGCCTCCTCCGCATTGGCGAACACCGCATAGACGGAAAGGACGCTCATCGATCTTCTCTTGTTAACCGGTCGATGTGATCATGAACCATCGACCGACCCCATCAAAGTGGTACTTTGATGGGAACCCGGTGGGGGGAGGGCTGTCATGCGCCTGATCGCGGTCTTGATCCTCGGGGTCGTCATGTATTTCGGCGTTCCGTATATCTGGGCGCGGGCGATGATCGCGCAGGTCAACAAGGTGTCGTCGGACCCGTCATACCTCCCGGACATGAACGCGTCGGTCGCGACGAACCTCACCTTCGACCAGAATGCGTTCAACGCGATCAATCCGCCGGTGACGATCAACACCGAGGAATATGAGGCGATCGCGGTCCGATCCCAGGCCGACGACGCGATGCGGCAGGCGCAAGCCGCCCAGGACCAGGCCTGGCGGGCCACGCATTAGCTCTGACGCTGGCCCAATAAGTTCGCACCCCACACGGTCGAAACAACCAACAAGGCCCCGACGGCCTGGTGAAGCGCCGCCAGCCATATCGCGACCCCGGACAAGACGGTGAGGATGCCGAGCAGGACCTGGGTCCCGAAGGCCGAATGGATCGCGATCGAGGCGCGGCGCGCGCCCGGTTGCTTTCGTACTTTGCGGGCGAAGACGACCATCGCCGCCACGACCACCCACGCCCACCATCGGTGCATGAAGTGGATCAGATAGGGGTCGTTGGTCAGCGCCCAGAAGGTTCCCCGGGTCCAGTCGATCCCCTCAGGAATGAAGCGGCCCTGCATCGTCGGCCAGTCGGCCGCGACCTGGCCGGCGTTCAAGCCCGCGACCCAGGCGCCGAGCATGAGCTGGACGAACAGGATCGTAATCGTCACCAGCGCCGGTCTCGTCAGGCGCGACGGCCGGTCCTCTCCGGTCGAAGCGAATCGCCTCAGATCGAGCGCGACCCAGATCAGCGCGCTCATGATCGCCAGGGCCAGAAGCAAGTGCGCCGAGAGCCGAAAATGGCTGACGTCGGTCCGCAGCGACAGGCCCGACATCACCATGTACCAGCCGAGCAGCCCTTGCGCTCCGCCGAGGGCGAGCAGGCCGATGACCTTCCAGCCGTAGCCCCTGGGGATCGCGCGCTTGATCCAGAGCCACAGCAGCCCCGCTCCGAAAACAAGGCCGATCAGCCGGCCGAGCAGGCGGTGGGCGAACTCCCACCAATAGATGTGCTTGAAGGTCGCGAGCGTCATCCCCGCCGGGCCGTTGATCTCGATATATTCGGGGGTCGCCTTGTAGAGGTCGAAAGCACGCGCCCAATCGGCATGGTTGAGCGGCGGGATGGCGCCGCTGATGGGATTCCATTCGGTGATCGACAGGCCGCTTTCGGTGAGCCGCGTTATTCCACCGACGACGACCATCGCGAACACCATGGCGGCGACGACGAACAACAAGCGAGCGAGCGCCAGCGGCCGGGATTGCACAGCGGCGCTCGCCGCGGCGGGGTCTGAAGCGGAGGTTGCCATCGGTGAGCGCCTATTTGCCTGCGGCGAGCCGAGGGGCAAGGGCGAGAATCATTCGTATGTTATATTGTAACGAAGGAATTGGTCAGCTATATCAGCGCGGGCATGCTGCAAATGTCGCTCCAACCTGGCCGGCTCGACCGGATTGCGATGGGCCTGTCCGGGCTTTGCCTCGTGCATTGCCTGGCAACCGCCGTGCTGCTTGGGCTGCTGTCGGCCGCCGGGGGCTTCCTTGGCGCTCCGATCATTCATGAAGTCGGTCTGACCCTGGCGATGTTCCTGGGTTCCGTCGCGCTCGTCCGTGGGATCCTTGAGCACGGATTCATGATGCCCAGCGCGGTCGGCGGGTTGGGCCTGGGGGTCATGGCAGGCGCGCTCAGCTTGCCGCACGACGGAACCGAGGCGCTATACACGGTCATCGGAGTGATGATCCTGGCACTAGGGCACCGGCTCAACGTGATGGCGGCAGAATAACATATCGTGTTGCCCGTGCAGGGCGCGAGGTCTATTTCAATCATGTTCATGGCGCGGCACGATCACCAGCTTCACGAAGGCGAAGCGCTCCGCAAGGCAGCTCGGGAGCGGCTCACCAGGGAAGGCGAGCAGTGGACCGACATGCGCGCCGCCGTGTTCGACGCGCTCGCGGGGTTCGACAAGCCGGCTAGCGCCTATGACATCGCCGATGCTGTTTCAAAGACGCAAGGGCGGCGGGTCGCCGCCAACAGCGTCTACCGGATCCTCGACCTGTTCGTCGGCGCAAATCTCGCGCGCCGCGTTGAGAGCGCGAACGCTTATGTCGCGAACCAGCACCCCGATTGCCTGCACGACTGCATCTTCCTGATCTGCGACACTTGCGGGCAGACGGTCCATATCGACGACGACAGCCTGTCGGGCGGCGTTCGCCAGGCAGCGAAGAGCGCTGGATTTTCCGCGCCGCGCCCGGTGATCGAGGTCCGCGGCACCTGCGGGGATTGCGATAATAACTAGGGCGCCGCGGACCCGCCGCGACGCCCTCTCACATTAGCAGATTAGAGCCGGTAGCCGCCGGAAGCGTCAATCACCTGGCCCGTGACCCAGCCGCTATCCGGTCCGGTGAGGAAGCCGGCCACGCGGGCGATGTCGTCGGTTTGGCCGATCCGCTTCAGGGCCTGCGTCGATTTGACCCACTCCCTGCTCTCCTCGGTGCCGAGGAAATCGGATGCCATGTCGGTGTCGATCGCGCCTGGGGCGATGGCGTTGACCCGGATGCCGCGCTCGCCCAACTCGGCGGCGAGGTAACGGGTCATCGTATCGATCGCGCCCTTGGTCAGCCCGTAGGCGCCAAGACCCGGAAATGCGCTCTTGGCGGCAACCGAGCTGGTGAAAAGGACCCGCGCGTCGCTCGACAGCTGGTCGACCAGCCCGGAGGTCAGCTGGTACGGTGCGCGAACATTGACCGCCAGAAGTCGATCAAGCGCCGAAGCATCGCTCTCGCCCAGCGCGTGGGCTTCGAAGATCCCGGCATTGTTGATGAGGATGTCGAGCTTGCGATTGCCGAGCTTCGCCTTGATGTCGGTGATCAGGCGATTGACGGATTCAACATCTTCGAGGTTGGCGGCGACGGCTTCGGCGGAGCCGCCGGCCTGTTGGACCTCGGCGACCAGCTCGTCGGCGTCCTTGGACGAGCGGTTGTAATGGACGAAGACATGGGCGCCGTCGGAAGCGAGACGCTTGGCGATCGCACGGCCGATACCGCGCGAGGCGCCGGTGACGAGGGCTGTCTTGTTGGCAAGTGGTTGGGACATGGGAGACTCCTTGAAGGTCTCCCACAGATGGGCGGATTTTCGCTTAGTTCAAGATATCCGAACAACGGAAATTTGAGAATCAAGAAATTTGTCTCTATATCAGCCACATGAGCCGCTTCATTCATCCGAATTTGAACGACGTTCCCCTGGCGAGCGTGCTTCACGCTTTGTCCGACCCGACGCGGCTGGCGATCGTTCGCCGCCTCAACGACGATCTCGGCGCCAAAGGAGCAGGCCTCGCTTGCAATTGTGCAGTCGCCGAGGAATTGCCGCGCGCGACCATGTCCAACCATTTCACCGTGCTCCGGAGCTCGGGCCTGATCGAGAGCCGCAAGCAGGGCACGATGGTGATCAACTGCCTAAGGCGTGCCGAAATCGACGCCCGCTTCCCCGGGCTGCTCGACGCGGTGTTGAGCGCGGATGCCGCCTGAGCATTTTCTGAGCAATCGCTGAAATCCACGCGTCTCCGTCCCAGGTTGGTGACTTCGCACTTCGCTCCGCGTAAGTGCCTCGCCCAATGACCGACCGCTCTGAAACGCCTTTGCTCGACACGATCCAGTTCCCGGCCGACATGCGGGCGCTAGACAAGGACCAGCTGCCGCAGCTCGCCGATGAACTGAGGCAGGAGGTGATTTCGGCCGTTTCGGTGACTGGCGGGCACCTCGGCGCGGGCCTCGGCGTCGTCGAGCTGACGGTGGCGATCCATTATGTGTTCGACACGCCCCGGGACAAGCTCGTCTGGGACGTCGGCCACCAGGCCTATCCGCACAAGATCGTCACCGGCCGCCGCGACCGGATCCGAACGCTTCGCCAGGGCGGGGGCCTCAGCGGTTTCACCAAGCGCAGCGAAAGCGAATATGACGCGTTCGGGGCGGCGCACAGCTCGACCTCGATCTCGGCCGCGCTGGGCTTCGCCATCGCCAGCAAGCTGTCGGGCGATCCGGACCGTGCCATCGCGGTGATCGGCGACGGCGCGCTCAGCGCTGGAATGGCCTATGAGGCGATGAACAACGCCGCGGCGGCAGGCAACCGGCTGATCGTCATCCTCAACGACAATGACATGTCGATCGCTCCGCCGGTCGGATCCTTGAGGAACAGTCTCGCACGGCTGGTCAGCTCCAACAAATATCTTGCGCCGCGCAAGGTCGCCCAGAAGATCGCTCGGATGATGCCCGACGCCATCCACGATTGGGCCCGCAAGGCCGAGGAATTTACGCGCGGCTGGGTCACGGGCGGCACGCTCTTCGAGGAGTTGGGTTTCTATTATGTCGGCCCGGTCGACGGGCATGACGTGCGCGCCTTGGTCGAGGTGCTTGAGAATGTCCGCGATGCCGACATCGGCCCGATGCTGGTCCATGTCGTGACCAAGAAGGGCAAGGGCTACGCTCCGGCCGAAAATGCCGCCGACAAATATCACGGGGTGGTGAAATTCGACGTCGTCTCCGGGGTACAGGCCAAAGCCGCGCCTGGCGCTCCGAGCTATACCAGCGTCTACGCCAAAGCGCTGACCGCGGAGATGGAACGCGATGCGAAAGTCGTCGCGATCACCGCGGCGATGCCGTCGGGGACCGGCCTCGACAAGGTCGCCGAGAAATTTCCCGACCGGACCTTCGATGTCGGCATCGCCGAACAGCATGCGGTGACCTTCGCGGCCGGACTCGCGGCGCAGGGTTTTCGGCCGTTCGCGACCATCTATTCGACGTTCCTTCAGCGCGCTTACGACCAGGTCGTCCACGACGTCGCGATCCAGAATCTGCCCGTGCGCTTCGCGATGGACCGCGCGGGCCTGGTCGGCGCGGACGGGGCGACGCATGCGGGATCGTTCGACCTCGCTTATCTTTGCACCTTGCCCAACTTCGTCGTGATGGCGGCGGCCGACGAGGCCGAGCTTTGCCACATGGTCCACACCATGGCGCTGCACGACAGTGGGCCGATCGCCGTGCGCTATCCGCGCGGCGAGGGGACGGGCGTATCGCTGCCCGCCCGGCCGCAGGTGTTCGAAATCGGCAAGGGCCGCATCATCCGCGAGGGCAAGACGGTCGCGATCCTGTCGCTCGGAACGCGGCTCGCCGAAGCCGAAAAAGCCGCCGACGAGCTGGAGGCGCGCGGATTGTCGACCACGGTCGCCGACCTGCGCTTCGCCAAGCCGCTGGACACTGAGCTGATCCGGAAGCTGCTGACGACGCACGAGGTCGCAGTGACGATCGAGGAGGCGTCGATCGGCGGTCTCGGAGCCCACATTTTGACGCTCGCGAGTGACGAGGGGCTGGTCGACGCGGGCCTCAAGATCCGCACCATGCGCCTGCCCGACGTTTTCCTCGACCATGACAAGCCCGAGAAGCAATATGACGAGGCGCGCTTGAACGCGCCGCACATCGTCGAAACGGTGCTGAAGGCGCTGCGCGTCAACAGCGCCGGGGTCGAAGAGGTGCGCGCTTAAATTTGTTCACGCGGAGACGCGGAGAAGACGATTTTTCGCGCAGAGACGCAGAGGCGCAGAGAAGAAAGGGGATTTTCACGCAAAGGCGCAAAGGCGCAAAGGCGCGAAGGGGTCGAGGAACAGGCGAGCGGCAGCTCCAAGATTTCAATCGCTGGTTAAGCCACAATCCTGCTAGGTTCACGGCTGCCGCACGCGCTTCACCAACATCTCTGCGTCTCCGCGTCTCCGCGCGAACTATTCCCTTCATCGTGACTTCGTGACTTCGTGTGAAATATGAAAAAGCTCAGGGCTGATCAGCTTCTCGTTAGCCGCGGGTTGGCGGAGAGCCGGACTCGGGCGCAGGCGTTGATCATGGCGGGCGCGGTGTTCAGCGGCGAAAGGAAGCTCGCCAAGGCCGGCGACATGCTTGCGGAGGATGCGCCGCTGGAGGTTCGCGGCAAGGATCATCCCTGGGTCTCGCGCGGCGGGATCAAGCTCGATCACGGCCTTACGCATTTTGCCTTCGACGTGACCGGCGCGGTCGCGCTCGACGTCGGAAGCTCGACCGGGGGCTTCACCGACGTCCTCCTCAGCCGCGGGGCCGCCAGGGTCTATGCGGTGGACGTCGGCACCAACCAGCTCGCGTGGAAACTCCGGCAGGACTCGCGCGTGATCGTCCTGGAACAGACCAACGCGCGCCATTTGACCGTCGACCAGGTGCCCGAGCCGGTGGACATTGTCGTGTGCGATGCGAGTTTCATCGGCCTCGCCAAGGTCCTCGAAGCGCCGCTCAAGCTGGCCAGGGCGGGTGCAAAACTGGTGGCCCTGATCAAGCCGCAGTTTGAGGCCGGCCGCGACGAGGTCGGCAAGGGCGGCGTCGTCCGCGATCCCGCGGTTCACGAACGCGTCTGCGCCGAAGCGGCCGATTGGGTCCGGTCCCAGGGGTGGGAGGCGCTCGGAATCACGCCCAGCCCGATCACCGGGCCGGAGGGCAACGTCGAGTTTTTGCTTGGCGCTTCAAAAATTTAGCTGGGGAAAG
>Ga0268264_10002148_pt1 | contig 17588 bp, 16 predicted proteins | sample KBSSwiS32_FD_190357 | JGI IMG/M metagenome (GOLD analysis project Ga0268264, IMG submission 190357) | Switchgrass rhizosphere microbial communities from Kellogg Biological Station, Michigan, USA - KBS Switchgrass S3-2 (SPAdes) (version 2) | ecosystem: Host-associated > Plants > Roots >...
CCGACGTAGCAATGCCAGGCCCGCGCCGGCACCGATCAATAGCGCACCAGCGATGCGGTTGGTCCACGTCGCGTAGCGCGGTTGGCGGGCTAGCAGGGAAGCGCGGGAGGCGGCTACGCCATAGCCCGACAGCACCGCAAATTCACAGACGATCGAGGTCAGGCCTAGAATCACGATTTGCGGAAGTACGGGGCGGCGCGGGTCGATGAATTGCGGCAGGATCGCGGAAAAGAAGACGATGGCTTTGGGGTTCGATAGCTGGAGCACCAGGCCGTCGGCGAATAATCGCCACGCGCCTTTGGGGAGCGTGGCGTGTTCTTCGGCGGGGACTACGCTGTGATGGCCCAGGATGGCGCGTGCGCCCAAATAGACTAAGTACGCGGCGCCGATCCACTTGGCTGCAAAAAAGAACCGGTATGAGGAAACCAGTAGCGCGCCGATGCCGGTGGCGGATAGTGCGAAATAGATGGAATTCGCCACTAGAATGGCGAGAATCGCGGGAATGCCTTGGCGCGCTCCTAGGCGGAGCGCGCTGGACAGAACAAATAGAACCGCCGGACCCGGCGTGAAGGACAGAATCGTTTCCGTGGCGGCGAAGAGCCACCAGGTGGTCCAGGTCACAGAGCGGTGTCGCCGCGGTCGTCGTTGCGGATGCGGATGGCTTCGGCTACATCGAACACGAAGATTTTGCCGTCACCGATTTTTCCGGTACGGGCGGCGTCGGCTAGCGTCTTGGTAATTTCATCGAGGCGGGCCGAGGGCACTACCAGTTCGAGCTTCACTTTGGGCAGCAGGTCCACTTGATATTCCATACCGCGGTAGACCTCTTTGTGGCCCTTCTGGCGGCCGTGGCCGCGGACTTCGGTAATGGTCATCCCATCGATACCGATCTTCTTGAGCGCTTCCTTCACGTCTTCGATCTTGTGCGGCTGGATGATGGCTTCAATCTTTTTCATGGTGGTCTCCTTCTACGCCTCGAAGTTATAGCCTTCTTCGCCGTGCATGCCCAGGTCGAGACCTTCGATCTCATCCTGTTCGCTGGCGCGCACGCCGGTCACCGCGTCGCACACTTTGAGAATAATCCATGTGCCGACAATCGCGAGTCCCCAGGCGATGGCGGCGCCGATCAGGTTGTTGAGAACCTGGCCGGGGTTGCCATCTACCAGGCCCATGGGCTTGCCCATGCGCAGATCGTTAATTTCTTTGGTGGCGAAAACGCCGGTGAGAATGGCTCCCACGGTGCCTCCGATGCCGTGGACTCCGAAGGCATCGAGCGCGTCGTCATAGCCGAACTTTTTCTTGACTATGCTGACCATTAAATAACAGATTACGCCGGCGGCTAAGCCGATCAGCATGGCGGGCATGGGCGTTACGAAGCCAGAGGCCGGTGTGATGGCGACTAAGCCGGCGACGGCTCCGGAGATGGCGCCGAGGATGCTGGGCTTGCCGTTGTGGATCCACTCGACGATCATCCAGGCGAGCGCTGCGGCGGCGGTGGCGAAGTGAGTGGCGACGAAGGCACTGGTCGCGAGTGCGTTGGCGGCCAGGGCGCTGCCGGCGTTGAAGCCGAACCAGCCGACCCAGAGTAAGCAGGCGCCGACGGTGCTGAGAACCAGGCTATGGGGACGCATGGGATCTACGCCGTAGCCTTTTCGTTTTCCTAAATAAAGAGCACACACCAAGGCGGAAACACCGGAGGTGATGTGGACCACGGTTCCGCCGGCGAAATCGAAGGTGGAGACTCTGCCCCAGGTGGCGCCCAGGAATCCGTTCTTGCCCCAGACCATGTGAGCCATGGGCAGGTAGACGACCAGAACCCACAGGATCATAAACAGCAGCATGCCAGAAAATTTCATACGTTCCGCGAAGGCGCCGGAAATCAGGGCGGGTGTAATTACGGCGAACATCAACTGGTACACCATGAAGGTGCCTTGCGGAATGGTGCCGGCATAATCGCCGTTGGGATCGGCGCCGACGCCGTGGAGGAACAGGTACTGGAATCCTCCGACGAAGGAGTTGCCTTCGCCAAACGCAAAGCTGTAGCCCACGATGGCCCACAAGACGCTGACGACGGCCATGAGGACGAAGCTGTGCATCATGGTGGAGAGAACGTTTTTGCGGCGCACCAGGCCGCCGTAAAACAGAGCGAGGCCGGGGCCGGTCATCATCAAAACCAGCGCGGCGCTGGTGAGCATCCACGCGTTATCGCCTGCAGATTGGGCGGCTTTGGCCGCTTTCTCAAGATCGGCGAGTCGTTTATCGAGGTCCGCGGCAGGTTGGGCCGCAGCGAAGGTACACAAAGAGAGAAACAGCAATAGCAATCTAGTCATGAGCCGCTCCGTGGCGTGAATTGACGAACTGAGTCAGCCGGGGTCGGACGGGGATCCCGAAAACTAACTTATAGATGGTACCAATTAGTACAATCGTGGAGGATGCGGTGCCGGCGGCTATGGATGGCTGGGTTTTTGACGGGCGTTGTGTTGAGCGCTCATGAGCCTGTGCGCGCGCGGCATGGCATGGTGGTTGCCGATGAACCTCTTGCGGCGGACGTTGGCGTGGCGGTGCTGCAGAGCGGGGGGAACGCGGTGGACGCGGCGGTGGCGGTGGGGTTTGCGCTGGCGGTGACGCATCCTTTCGCGGGGAACCTGGGCGGCGGCGGATTCATGCTGGTGCGGTTTGCGGACGGGCGCTCGACGTTCATCGATTTTCGCGAGCGGGCTCCGGAGAGGGCTTCGCGCGATATGTATCTGGACGCGCGGGGGAATCCGACGCGGGAATCGCTGGAGGGGTGGCGTTCGGTGGCGGTGCCGGGGAGCGTGCGCGGGTTTGAGCTGGCGGCGAAGTATGGGAATAAGAAATGGGCGGAGTTGATCGCGCCTGCTATCGGACTCGCGTCCAAGGGATTTCCGATCTCCTATAAATCTAGCGAGACGCTGCGTGCGGCCCGGAATCTGGCGGACGATCCGGAATCGAAACGGATCTTTCAAAAGGGCGGGACGTTTTACGAGGTTGGGGATGCGCTTTTGCAGCCGGAACTGGCGGCCACGCTGAGGCGCATCGCTGCCGGCGGGGCGCGCGAGTTTTACGAAGGCGAGACGGGGCGGCGTCTGGCGGCAGAGATGGCGCGGCACGGTGGGTTGATTACGCTCTCCGATCTGCAACATTATCAGGCGGTGGAACGCACGCCGCTGGTGGGGAAATACCGCGGTCTGGGCATCGTAACGGCGCCGCTGCCGAGTTCGGGCGGCATCGGAGTCTTGCAGATGCTGGGGATGCTGGAAGGGAGCGGTTACGAAAAGTCCGGGGCGGGATCGGCGGCGTCGATTCACTATACGGCTGAAGTCATGCGGCGGTATTTTGCGGACCGTAGCCAGTATCTGGGCGATTCCGATTTCGTGAAAGTGCCGGTGAAAGGGTTGCTCGATCCGGCTTATTTGCGTGAGCGGCGCGATTCTATCGATCGGGATCACGCTACGCCTAGCGATCAAGTCAATGCCGGGAAACCGGCGGGGCGCGAAGGTACGGAGACTACGCACTATTCCATCATTGACGCTGCGGGAAATGCGGTGGCGGTCACTTACACGCTGAACAATAGTTATGGGAGCGGCGTTACTGTTCCGGGGCTGGGCTTCCTACTGAACGATGAGATGGATGATTTCACGTCTAAACCGAATTCGCCAAATCTGTTTGGACTGATTCAGGGCGAGGCTAACGCGATTCAGCCGGGGAAGCGGCCGCTGTCGGCGATGTCTCCGACCATCGTCGTGCGTGACGGCAAACCTTTTCTGGTGCTGGGGGCGCCGGGAGGGCCGCGCATCGTCACCGCGGTTTTGCAGGTGCTGCTGAATGTGATCGATTTCCGCATGAACATTCAGGACGCTGTGGATGCGCCGCGCTTCCATCATCAATGGAAGCCGGATCAGTTGTATCTGGAAGGCGGGATTTCGCCGGATACGGTGGCGATTCTCGAAGACATGGGGCACCAGGTGGACTACTCGCCGGGCGTGGTGCTGGCGCGGGTCAATGCGATCTTGAGCGACGGCGGGTGGCTGCAGGGCGCGGCTGACTCGCGTTGGGTCGGCAAAGCTGCGGGATACTAGAACTCTACGCCCATGCAACGCGCCCTTTCGACGCACCTTTTGGTCAACCATCGCCTGACGACCGTGTGGCTGGAACGGATTTGGGACGCGGGCATTCCATTGGTGGAGCTGTTCTGCGCGCGCCAACATCTGGATTATCACAACCGGGCGCAGATTTCCGAGCTGGCTTATTGGTTTCGCGATTCCGAGTTGAAGGTGCATTCACTGCATTCGCCGATGTACAACGATGAGGCGAACGGGCGTTCGGGGCCGCAGGCGGTGATCAATATCACGGAGCCCGTCAAGAGCAAGCGGATTCCGATGCTGGATGAGATCAAGCGTGCGCTGGAGATCGCGGAAACTATTCCGTATGGTTACCTGATCCAGCACATCGGCGTGACTGGGCAGGAATACGACGAGCGGTCGGTGGACGCGGCTTTCACGGCACTGGAAGAGATCAGCGTTTTTGCACGCCAGCGGGGCGTCGAGGTGCTACTGGAAAACACTCCAAACGGATTGGCGAGCGCCGAGCGGCTCCTGATGTTTCTGGGCATCACGCATTTGAATTTGAACATTTGCCTGGACGTGGGGCACGCGCATATGAACGAAGGCGTTGAAGCTGCGTACCGGTTGCTCAAGAGCCGCATCCGTTCGACGCACGTCCATGACAATAATGGGAAGGAAGACTTGCACCTGTTTCCGATGCTGGCAGGGGGGCAGGGAAATGTCGACTGGCGCGGCGCGATGCAGCTTCTGCGCTCTCAGGAAGACCGCTATCCTCTGCTGTTGGAACTGCGTGAGGTGCCCGATATGGGTCCGCCGTTCGATACGCTGCGCCAGGTGTTTGACACTCTGGAAGGTCTGAAACCACATGATGAATAGAGTGACGATTGCTGAAGCCGGGCGGCACGTGGGCGAGTCCGTCGAAATTGACGGCTGGCTCTATAACTTGCGGCGCAGCGGGAAAATTTGTTTTCCGCAAATGCGCGATGGCACGGGCATCCTGCAATGCGTGGCTGTGAAGAGTGCGTTGCCGGAGGAGACTTTTGAGGCGCTGAAGGATCTGACGCAGGAGTCGTCGTTTACGGTGCGTGGGAAGATTCGCGCGGAGGCGCGCGCGCCGGGGGGCTACGAATTGGACGTTGAGAGCGCGCACATTTTGCAGCGGGTGCCCGAAGAGAGGCCGTATCCGATCACGCCCAAAGATCACGGCGTCGATTTCCTGATGGATCACCGGCACCTGTGGCTGCGCAGCCGCCGCCAGCACGCGGCTTTGCTGGTGCGTCATGAGGTGATCAAGGGCATCCGGGATTATTTCGATTCTCATGGATTTGTACTGGTGGACACGCCGATTTTTACGCCGGCGGCGTGCGAGGGCACCAGCACTTTATTCGAGGTCAATTATTTCGACGAGGAAAAATTGTATCTGGCGCAGTCCGGGCAGTTGTATAACGAGGCCACGGCTATGGCGTTCGGTAAGACGTATTGCTTCGGGCCGACGTTTCGTGCGGAAAAGTCTAAGACGCGCCGGCACCTTACCGAATTCTGGATGGTGGAGCCGGAGATGGCTTACGCGGATCTTGAAGATGTCAAGCGGGTGGGCGAGGAACTGATTGTTTCTGTCGTCGGGCGCGTGTTGGAAAATCGGCAAGAGGAGTTGAAGCAACTGGAGAGGGACGTCAGCAAGCTCGAAGCGATTCAGGCTCCGTTCCATCGCATGAGTTATGACGATGCGGTTCTGAAACTGCAATCCAAGGGCAGCGAGATTCAATGGGGCACGGACTTCGGGAACACCGACGAGACGCTGCTGACCGACGATCTCGACCGGCCGGTGATTGTCGATCGCTTTCCTTCGGCGGTGAAGGCGTTTTACTTCCAGACGGCTCCGGAGCGGCCGGAGGTGGCGCTGGGGGCGGACTTTATTGCGCCGGAAGGTTTTGGGGAAGTGATCGGTGGCGGGCAACGCATTCACGACCTGGATCTGCTGCTACAGCGTCTGAAAGAACACAATTTGCCGGCCGCGGACTTTGAATGGTATCTGGATTTGCGCCGCTATGGGTCGGTGCCGCACGCCGGGTTCGGGATGGGCGTGGAGCGGTTCGTCGCGTGGATGTGCGGGCTGGAGCATATTCGCGAGACGATCGCGTTCCCGCGAATGCTGTATCGCACGCGGCCATGAAGCAATCGCACATTGCTATCATCGGCGCGCCCATGGATTTGGGGGCGGGGCGGCGGGGCGTGGATATGGGGCCGTCGGCGCTGCGGCTGGCGGGGCTGAACGAAAAGCTGACGTCGCTGGGTTACGAAGTGGAGGATCTGGGCAACGTGCTGGTGGATCAACCGGAGAGCTTGCCGGTTGGCAATCCGGGGGCCCGTTATCTGACGCAGATTGCGCATACTTGCACGAGACTCGCGGAGATTGTGGAGCAGGCGGCCGACAAGGGGCGCGTGCCGGTGGTGTTGGGGGGAGATCATTCGATCGCAATCGGTACAGTGTCCGGGATGTCGCGGCACTTTCGCAAGGCGGGGTTGAAGTTGGGGCTTATTTGGATTGATGCGCACGCTGATATGAATACTCCGGCCACGAGTCCTAGCGGGAATGTGCATGGCATGCCGCTGGCTTGCTGCATCGGGTTGGGCCCGAGCGAGCTCACGCAGATTGGTGGTTCGGCGCCGCAGGTGGACCCGACTTCGGTGGCGCTGATCGGGCTGCGCAGCGTGGACGACGTCGAGCGCTTTAATGTACGCGGCGCGGGGGTGCATCCGTTCACGATGCGCGACATCGATGAGCGTGGGTTGCGGGCGGTAATCCTCGAAGCGATCGATATTGTTACGGCCGGAACAGCGGGGTTCCATCTATCGTTCGACATGGACGCTGTCGATCCGCGTGAGGCGCCCGGGGTCGGCACACCGGTTCGCGGCGGCATCACTTATCGCGAGGCGCATCTGGCGATGGAGCTGATGGGCGATAGCGGGCGCATGACGTCGCTTGAAATCGTGGAGGTGAACCCGGTGCTTGACGAAGCCAACCGCACGGCGCTGCTGGCAGTGGAACTGGCCACCAGCGCGCTGGGGAAACGAATCTTATGAAACTCCGGGTGGCGGTTCTTTACGGCGGGCGTAGTGGGGAGCACGAAATTTCGCTGCGCTCGGCGGAGTCGATTATTGCGGCGATGGACCCGCAGCGGTTTGAAGTTGAGCGCATTTTCATCACGAAGGAGGGGCGTTGGGAGCCGCGTGCGATTTCGCCTGAACCAGGTGGGAATCCGGGGATCGACGTGGTGTTTCCGGTGTTGCATGGGACTTTCGGCGAGGATGGCACGGTGCAGGGGCTGCTGGAGCTGGCGGACCTGCCTTACGTGGGCGCGGGGGTGCTGGGGTCGGCTGTCGCGATGGATAAAGAAGTCACCAAGCGGCTTCTGCACGAGCGCGGATTGCCGGTGGCGGAATTTATCGTGTTGACGCGCGGTGCGTACAATATTGACGACATCTGTTCCCGCTTGCCGTTCCCGATGTTCGTCAAACCGGCGAATCTGGGTTCTTCGGTGGGGATTTCCAAGGTAAAGACATGCGAGGAACTGGCGCCGGCGCTCAAATTCGCCGAAGAGTTCGATCGCAAGATTTTGGTGGAGCGCGGCATCACGGGGCGTGAGTTCGAGTGTGCCGTGCTGGGCAACCGCGAGCCTGTCGCGGCCATCCCTTGCGAGATCTTGCCGTCGCGTGAGTTTTACGATTACGAAGACAAGTATATTTTGGGCACTTCAAAGACGGTCCTGCCGGCGGATCTGACGGCCGAGCAGACGCGCGAAGTGCAGCGCCTTGCCGTCGCGTGCTACCAGGCGGTTCATTGCGAGGGCATGGCGCGCGTGGACTTTCTGTTCGAAACCGCCACCGGCAAATTCTATATCAACGAGCCCAATACGATTCCTGGCTTTACGTCCATCAGCATGTATCCGAAAATGTGGGAAGCGGCGGGGGTGCCTTACGCGGAGTTGATCGGGCGGTTGATCGATCTGGCTCTCGAACGGCACGCCGAACGGAAAGCCACCCGGTTTCACAGGTGAGTATGCGCGCGCTGGCGGCCGTCCTATTCTTGCTTCTGCCCGTTGTGGTGCGGGCGGATGACGACCCGGCGGCTGCGGTCGCCGATGATCTGAAGAAGATCATCGACGTTTTTGTGACGCTCGATGAGCATGCTGCCGACCCGGTGTCGGCCGACGAGGCCTTCTATCAAGGCGCGATTCCGGGGATGCTGCGGACGCTCGATCCGCACTCGATCTTTTTCGATCCAGACAGGTTTCAGCAGCTCCAGCAGATGCAGCAAAGCGAATCCAAGGGCTTCGGCACTATCGTGAGCATCGTGCCGGGGCGCGTTACTATTTTGCAAACCATGGAGGGGTCGCCGTCGGCTAAATCCGGGCTCAGCGCGGGCGATGAGATTCTGGCGATCAACAATATTCCGTTGTCGCAACTGGTTCCGGAGCAGCTCATTCAGTTGCTGACGCAGGCCCGCCAGCAGGCCGTTGTGCTGGACGTGCGCAAGCCGGGCAACGTGCGGGCGTTTCGGCTCTCGCTCTCACCCGAGTTGATCGATGCGCCTAGCGTGGACCGGGTCTTTATGCTCGCGCCTGACGTGGGCTATCTGCGGATTAAGAGTTTTGACGAGCCTACCGGCAAGCTGGTGAAGAGTAGCATCGAGGCGTTGGGCGGCGCGGATCTTAAAGGGCTGGTGATCGATTTGCGCGATAACCCGGGCGGGGCGGTGAAGGCGGCGGTAGAAGCGGCCTCGCTGTTTTTGCAGGCGGGTCAAGTGGTGTTCACGATTCGCGGCCGTAGCGAACAGAAAGATCAGGTGCAAGTGCCGCCGTTGGCTCGGCCGTACACGTTTCCTTTGGCGGTGCTGATGGACGCGAAGAGCGCCAGCGCCTCGGAAATCCTGGCGGGCGCGTTGCAGGACCACGATCGCGCTACGATTCTGGGGGAGCCCAGTTACGGGAAGGGCATCGTGCAAAATGTTTTTCCGCTGTCGGGTAACAGTGGTTTGGCGTTGACGATTGCGTTCTACTACACGCCCAGCGGCCGTTCTTTGCAGAAGCCTTTGGAAAGCGGCTCGCTGAATGTCACCGCGAAGGCTACGCCGGGGACCTTTCATACCGATGCGGGGCGCGCGGTGCGCGGCGGTGGCGGTATCCAGCCGGATGTCTTGGTCCAAACCGCGCAGGTCAGCCAGTTGGTGTACGTGCTGGATGCCAGCGGGACGCTAACAGCTTTCGCGGGGGAGTACGTGCAATCGCATGACATCCCCGATAATTTCGACGTCACACCGGATCTGCTGGATCAGCTCAAGGTGTCGCTGTCGCAACGGGGCATCCAACCGGGGATTGCCGAGTGGCTGCGCGATCGCGATCTGATCCAGAGCAAGTTGAAGCAGGAAATCGTCAACCTCAAGTTCGGCGTGGAAAGAGGCGACCAGATCGAGATGCAGCGCGACGCCGTGGTGCGGCGCGCGATCGAGAGCCTTAGCGGACCGGTGCGCTAGCGCGCCGCGATTGCCAGTAGTGGATCACCAGCGGCAGCAGGCTCACGAACACGATCGCTAGCACCACTTTTTCGAAGTTCCTGCGGATGATGGGGACTTCACCCAGATAGTATCCGGCGAGAGTCATGGAAAGAACCCAACCCAGGCCGCCGAAAATATTAAAGGAAACGAAGCGGCGGTAGGGCATTCGCCCGACGCCTGCCATGAAGGGCGCGAAGGTGCGCACGATGGGCGCGAACTTCGCGTAGATCAGCGTCTTGCCGCCGTGCTTGGCGTAGAAGGCTTGCGTGCGGGTGACGTACTCCTGTTTGAAGACGCGAGAATCCGGGCGCGAGAAGATGGCGGGGCCGGTGCGGCGGCCCAGGAAATAGCCGCTCTGGTCACCGGCTATCGATGCCATCACCAGCAGCGCGGAGATGGTGACGATATCCAGATCGCCGGCGCCGCAAACCACTCCTACGGTGAACAGCAGGGAATCGCCCGGCAGGAAGAGGCCTACTAGAAGGCCGGTTTCCGCGAACACAATAAAGGTCAGGAGGCCGTAGCCGAGCCATCCGGTTAATACCTGCGTCAGCAGATGGATCAACTGATCCGGATCGGTGAGGCTGTGCCAAACTTCGAGGGCGAAATCCACAGGGGCGCCGGTTCGTCCCTAGCGCGACTGATGGTAGGAGGCAGCCAGTTGCTGGATGGCGGCTTGATGAATTTTCAACTTGCCATCTTGCCTGACTTGCTCCAACAGGCTGTCCTGAAACAGTCCGTACATGGTGCGCGCCTTCGCCTGCTTCAGTTCCTGCACGGCCGAATCGCGCTCATTGGAATAATTTTTGGGATCGGGCGTGCTGCGATCCAGGATCTTGAAAATGATATTGCGGCCCTCAACATTTTGGGGGCCGTTGATGGAACCTACCGGTTTGGTGAAGGCCTCGGGCAGGACGACGGCGTTGCCCAGGCCTTCGATGGAATCGTTGGCCGTGAAATCGGCCGACTTTACGAGGTCGAGCTTCATGGATTTGGCGACGGTCTGCAGATCCGCGCCGGCGTGTATCTGGTCATTGGCCTTGAGGGCGGCTTGATTCGACAGTGAAACGGAGGCCGTGGTGATATAGCGGTCGCGCACTTGGGACTCGACGTCACTGAATTGCGCGGCGGCCGGCGGAATCTTCTGATTGAGCACCACGATGGCTATTTTGTTTCCTGTAATCAGTAGAGAGTCGGAGACGTCGTTGGGCTTCATACCGGCAAGCGCGGCGGTGATTTCGGGAGCCGGACCGAGGGAGGGAATTGGCTCGCCCGCCTTCGCGTCTTTGACCGTGATTACTTCCAGGCCGTATTGCTTGGCGACATCCGCCGCCGAAGCGGGGGCCTTCAGCAGCGCCGCGCGGGCCTGATCGACGGTGGTCTGCATCTTTTCGTTCACACCTTGTTTCTTGAGTTGTTCGGTGATGCTGTCCTTCACCTCTTCGAAGGGTTTGACGCGCGCCGGCTGTTTTTCTTCCATCTGAATGATGTGATAGCCATACTCGGTGGTGACCAGATCACTAATCTCGTTCGGCTTGGCCGAGAACGCAAACTTCTCGAAGGGTGGCACGGTCTGGCCTTTGACGATGAAACCCAAGTCTCCACCGTTTTGCGCCGAGCCGGGGTCCTGTGAATTCTTCTTGGCGAGATCGGCGAAGTCCCCGCCGGCCTTCACCTGTTTCAGCAGATCCTGCGCTTTGGTGAGGGCGGTCTTCTTCTCGGCGTCCGATTTACCTTGCGTCATCAGCAAAATGTGGCGCACTTTGACGCGTTCCGGAGTGCGGAAGCTATCCATGGAAGAGGCGTAGGCGGCGCGCAGTTGAGCGTCGGTCACGGCCATGCTTTCGGCCATCTTGGCCTGGTCCGCGACTAGCACTTGAAAGGAGCGTTTTTCGGGAACGTTATACGCGCCACGCTCCCGCTGAAATTCCTGCTGCAAAATCTCTGGAGTGGTCTTCACCTGATCGCGGAACTTTGCCGGCGGGAAGGCGATGTATTCGATTTTTGCCGTCTGATGCTTCTTGATCACCGCTTGGTCCACTTCGGCCTGCGTCACCACTACGCTGGCCACAGCCATATTCTGCACCTTGCGTAACAGCAACTGCTGGCGCATCATTTCTACACCACCCGCGAGCGTGAGACCCTGCTGACTCAACGCCTGTTCCAGTTGATCGGAAGCGACCAGTTTCCCATCCTTGAAAAATTGCGGGTAAACCGACATCAGACCTGTCAGCACTTCTTCATCAGTAACGCTCAAGCCCAGTTTTTCGAAAGCGTAGGTGGCGGCGCGATCCTGCACCAATTGATCCACCAATTGCGGCAGGTACACTTCCACCGCGTCTTTGGGCAACTGGCCGCCGGTCACCAAGCGGTCCGCGGCGGCTCTAGCGTCGTCGATCGTGATGGTGGAGTTACCCACTTCGGCCAGGACGTTGTCGCCGCCGGTACTCGAGGCAGTTGTCAGCCCGGTATTGGGGATCAGGTACGTGACCATTGACGCGGCCACGATCAGCAGCAAGCCTCCCAACATATACTTGGTAAATTTGGCGCCGCTACGGAACAGATTGAACATGTTTGTGAAACTCCTACGTGGGGCAAAAACCGCCTAATGTTTATTGTACTCCAGCCTCGGGCAAACACCCGAATGGCTATGAGTACCATGCCCTTGCGCCCGCGAAACGCGGAAATTGCTTGAAACATTTCCGGTGCAAGAGACTCTAACCCAATCGAGCCTTGGGCGGGGGCTCCTTTGGGGGGCTATGGCACTTGGATTGCCTGTATCGTGGCAGGAGGAGCAGAGCTGGGAGCGGCAGGGAAGGCGCCATGACTAGCCTCGTCTACTGTCAGGAAGCTAGACAGCTTTTAGACGCGTTTGGCGAGACGGTTCGGGAGTTGACAAGACTTCACGAGGAGCAATTCCAAGCAATCGTGGGAGGCGATTTAGATAGTACGCGCTTCGACGATTTGATCTTTATGGCGAATGAACGCAAGCATGAAGCCAAGTACTCGTATCTTCATCATCTAGAAACTCACAGGTGCTCAAAATTCGATGCAACAGCTGACTAAGAGTGAACGTGCCAAAATTACCGATAGCGTGCATAGTATCCAGTCCGCGCGGGCGTCCTTGACGGATATCGACGAGAGCAAGGTTCCCGAGGTCGATGAAATTCAGGAGTGCCTGGAAAGCGCCGACAAGAATCTGCGCGGGGCTCTGCGGGAAGCGCCGGAAGAGAAAACTCCTCGCTCCTAAGGGACCAGGCAGCCTAAGCCGCACTCTTCATGCACGGCTCGCACGGCCTGTTCCAAGCCTTCGCGGCGGACCACAATGGCTATCGTCAGTTCGCTGGAGCCTTGTGCGATGGCAATGATGTTAATGTTGTGGCGCGAAATCGCGGTGAAGATACGGCCGGCTAAGCCGGGGGTGCCGCGCATGCCCTCGCCAACTACAGCGATCAGGCCAACGTTGGAATCCACCTGGATCGGCTTGACGTAGCCATGGGTGAGTTCGAGCGCGAAGGTTTCTTCCATGTGCTCGAGCGCTGCTTTCAACTCGGACTGGCGGACCAGGAAGCAGAAACTCTGGCGGTAGCTGGAACTGGTGATGGCGAGTAGCTCCACACCGGCGGCGTCCAAGGCTTCGAGCGCTTCTGCCATGAGGCGGGTTCCGCTGACTCCGGCACTAGCGGGTTCGATGGCTACCAGCGCTACTTCGGTCATGGAGGTCACGGCGTGCGGGCCACCGGCGACATCGCTGCCGCGGCCGAGCTGCGCCACGATCCGCGTTCCGGGCTTCTGGGGAGCGAAACTGTTTTTGCTCCATACGGGGATTTGACGTTCGATCAGAGGTGCGAGCGTGCGTGGATGCAGCACCTTGGCGCCGGCATAGGCCAGCTCGGCGGCTTCGTTGTAGGTGATTTCGTCCAGCACACGGGCGTCGGGGATCAGGCGCGGGTCGCCGGTCATGATGCCATCGACGTCGGTCCAGATCCACAGTTCTTCCGCGTCCAGGGATGCGGCTAGGATGGCCGCGGAGAAATCTGAACCGCCGCGTCCGAGCGTGGTGGGGCGGCCATCGAGCGTGGCGGCGTTGAAACCGGTGATCACGGGGACCACGCGTTGGTCGAGCAGCGGGCCTAAGACGGCTACTGACTTTTCGCGCGTCTCATCCATCAGCGGGGTGGCGTTGCCGAAGACGTCGTCGGTGGCGATCAGTTGCGCTGCGTTCACGGCCGCCGCGCGCGTTCCTTGGGACTCGAGAAACGCGGCCATGAGCAGCGCCGAGAGACGTTCGCCGATGGCTATGGCGCGGTCCACCGAAGACAGCGGACGCTCGCCCAGCATGAGGATGCCTTTCGCGATGCGCTCGAATTCGGCGATCAATCCGCGCACACCGTCGAGCGCGGTTTCCTGGAAGCCTTCGGGGAGCAATTCGTGGCAGCAGTTAAGATGGCGATCTGTCAGCGTTTGAATGTTGGCATCCAGGGCTACTTCATCGCCCGCTTCGGCTTTGCGGAGCGAGTCGAGCAACAGGTCTGTGACTTTCGACATGGCCGATACTACAATCGCCACGGGGCGTTTGGCGTGCTGTTCGGTGGTGAGGCGCGCGGCTACGTCGATGCGTTCGGCGGAGCCCATGCTGGTCCCTCCAAACTTCATCACGAGAAGATGACTACGGCGGTTCAATGATGTCCCTTTCCATTGGAGGTACGCTCGCGTACCAATTTCAAAATCGCTTCTTCTACTTCGCTAGGTGAGAGGCGCGTGGTGTCCAGATATTCAGCGTCGGGCGCTTGCGTCAGCGGGGCTTCGGTGCGGGTGCGGTCACGATGGTCGCGCTCGGCGATTTCCTGCGCGATCTCTTCGACGGCAGCGCCCGTCTCGGTGGCTCTCCGCACGGCGCGCACTTCGGGAGCGGCATCCAGATAGATTTTTACTTGCGCGTCGGGGAACACCACGGTGCCGATGTCGCGGCCTTCCATCACTACCGACTGGGTTGCGCCGATGCGCCGCTGTTCTTCGCGCATGGCGCGTCGCACGCCGGGGGCCATGGAGACTTTCGACGCGGCTTCGCTGACGCGCGGCTCGCGGATGGCTGCGGACACGTCTTCACCGTTCAAGCGGACTATGGTTTCGCCGGCGGCGAACTCGATACGAGCTTCCTTGGCTAGTTGCTCGAGGCGATGCAGATCGTCGAGGTCGACGCCCACACGCAACGCCCATAGCGCGACGGCGCGATACATGGCGCCGGTATCGATATAGGTGAAGCCGAGGCGCTGTGCGATGGCGCGCGCGATGGTGCTCTTGCCCGCACCCGCAGGCCCGTCAATCGCAACAATCAAGCGTTTTTGTGTTTCGGCGGCGATACTTCTCAGTATCCCACGCGACTCGCGTCATACCGGCTGATCGAGGCGGTAGAATTGGAGAGTCCATGCTAGAACCTGTGATTGTCATCGATCCCGAGGTGATGAACGGAACACCTTGCTTCCGCGGTACTCGTGTCCCGTTCAAGAGTCTCATCGACTACTTGGAAGGCGGGCACTCTCTGGGAGAATTCCTGCGGCAGTTCCCTGTGGTTACGCGTGAAATGGCGGTTCAGGCCCTCGAAGAGGCCAAGAATTCGCTGCTCGCCAGAATTGGATGAGGATTTTACTGGACGAGTGCCTGCCACTCGACCTGCGACATAGTTTTCCAGGCCACGATGCGCATACGAGTCAATGGGCCGGGTTCAAGAGCAAGAAGAACGGTGAATTGTTACGGGCTGCGGAGAGCGCCGGCTCCGACGTGTTCTGACGGTAGATCAAGGCATCCCTCACCAAATTCCCGCTGCTGGAGGGAGGCTTTCCATTGTTCTGGTACGGTCGCGAGCGAATCAGATCGAGGATCTTTTGCCCTTCGTCGATGCGATTTTGAAAGCGCTAGAGACCCTCAAGCCGGGAAAAATCGTCTCGATACTGTGACTCGCTACTTCGCGCTGGCGGCGGTTTTCTCGGTGACGCGCAGGGCTTCGATGCGCTGGCGGTATTCAGGATACATGGTTTCCGAGCCGCCGCGGGTCACTTCGTAGGGCAGTTTGTACTTCGCGGAGAACTCATGCAGGAAGGTGTTGGTGCCTGGGAGGTGATGGGGCACTGCGCCTAATTCGCGCGGCACTTCGGTTACGGATTCGCAGGGGTAGGGGGCGAGTTCCTGGTCGCGGGTCCAGACCCAATTCTGCGAGCGGACCATTGGCTCGGTGAGGTACACCGGATCGGTGACGAATTCGAGCATGGTCAGGACGTCGCCGTGGCGCATCCAATGTTCGACCAGCACTCCTTTCTCACTGCGCGGCACGCCATTGCGGCGGATGAAGCCGGGCTTCAAGTGCGTGGTAGTGACGGTCAGCATTTGGCCTTCCCACTTACCGGTGGAGAAGCCCTGCCAGGTGTGCGCGGCGTACTCGGGCGGATGCGGGCGGCCGTCCATCCAGATGGTGCGCTCGGGCGCCTGCCAGGCGATGTGGGTGTGATAGGCGATCACCTGTTGCGTGGCGGGGTCTACCTCTTTCCAGATACGCATGTTGGACGGGCCGCGGGTGCCGTAGTCGGCGGGATGCGGGCGGCATTGCCACTCGGGCAGGGTCAGTAGCGACGCGTCCCAGGCGTCGGCTTTGGCGCGGGCGGCGGCGTTAATGGGCAGGCCTAAATAGTCGCCTAGCTCCGGACCGGGGCCGCGTTCGGGCTGGTCTTCGTGTTGCCGCTGGCCCCACTCGCCTACCAGATCCACCTGTGCGTAGAGCGGCGCGCCCACGAGCGCGGCCAGGCACACAACCCCGAATAGCTTCATTCCATAACCTCCGGCAACCGCCTCAAATTGTGTCATGGCGGGCAAAGCGGGTCAAGCGTATATCACTTAGATCTTGGTTGATCGCTTTTGGCGTCGCGCCATCCAGCCAAAGAGTTTGCCAGTTGCGGATACTCCTGCAACCACTCCTACTGCTGTGCCCAGCGAACTGACAATTGGCCCAATCCAATTACTATCAGGCCAAAGCGTATAGCCTAAGGCTGCTCCGTAATACCAGCTGAGCCAAGCACAAATAATTCCGACGAGAACGATGAACACAAATTTCATAAGCAACCTACTTCCGGTTGAAGCTAATCCTAAATAATAAAGGCCAGCCAACTGTTAGTGGGCCCCCGTGTTTCGGCAGGGGCTTTTCTGCGATAGAATCCGGTCATGTTGAAAACTGCGGGCACATTGCTTGCAATTGGCTTGGCTGCGGCGTTGGGCGCGGCGACACCCAACAAGCAAGCGGACGTCGTTGAGACTTCCCAGGGTCCGCTCAAGATCACGCCGCTGTATCACGGCAGCGTGATGCTGGAGTTCGGCGGGAAGATCATTCATGTCGATCCGTGGGGGCAAGCGGATTACTCGGGGCTGCCGCAGGCTGACCTTATCGTGATCACGCACACGCATGCCGATCACATGGACGCGGCGTTGTTGAAGACGCTGCGCAAGGAAGGCACTGTTCTGGTGGCGCCGCCGGCGGTTACCGATACGTTGAACGGTACGGTGGGGGACACCGATGCTATTAGCAACGGCGAGAAGAAGACGTTTCTGGGAATGGAGATCGAAGCTGTGCCGATGTACAACTTGAAGCTGGGTTCTGGCCCTGGCAAGCCGTTTCACCATAAGGGCATCGGCAATGGTTATGTGCTGAGCTTCGGCGAGACGCGCGTGTATTTTTCGGGAGACACGGAATGCGTGCCGGAGATGAAGGCGCTGAAGAACATCAGCATCGCGTTCGTGGCGATGAATCCGCCGCGCACGATGCCTCCCGCCGAGGCTGCCGCGTGCGTGGCTGCGTTCCAACCCAAGATTGTTTATCCGTATCATTACCGCGGCCAGAACACGCAGGAGTTTGCGGACGCTTTGAAGAGCAGTCCGGGCGTTGAGGTGCGCTTGCGTAAACT
>Ga0268264_10002149_pt1 | contig 17586 bp, 7 predicted proteins | sample KBSSwiS32_FD_190357 | JGI IMG/M metagenome (GOLD analysis project Ga0268264, IMG submission 190357) | Switchgrass rhizosphere microbial communities from Kellogg Biological Station, Michigan, USA - KBS Switchgrass S3-2 (SPAdes) (version 2) | ecosystem: Host-associated > Plants > Roots >...
GACCTCGCCGTCGCGACCGAGTGCGTCCTGCGCCTCGGGGAGGATGAGGACACCTCGTGCCCGCCGGCTCCTTCCTCCCTCGTGGACTGCGCGACTTGGGACGTGCCCGCGGACACCGCTCGGGCCGCCCTCCTCGCGGCACGCGCGGCGCTGTTTGCCCGCGTCTATGAGAAGAAATATGTCCCCGACCCGCGCGAGGAGAGCCTCGATGAGGATTGGGCGGGGGGAGTGAGCGGCAGCGTCGACGGGGGAACGACCGCCGATTTGGTCGCGGTGGCGAACTTGGTGGAGGCGAGCGAGCACCCGATGCGTGTTTCGGAGGAGTGGGCCGGGTATGCCTCCTCGGGAGAGGTGGGTCACTACGCCCGCGCCGACGCGGCGACCAATATCCTCAACGACGCTTTCGACCGGCCCAAGGACGCTCAGGCGTCCCCTCCCCCACCCGCTCTCCACGCGGAGTTCTCGCGTCTGTTTACGACCTTGCCGCTCGACGCCCAATACTGGTGGTGGGTGCGCGAGCGCATGATCTTGATGGCCGGGGCCGTCGGGACGCCGGCCGACCTGCCGCAGCTCAAAAAGTATCTGAGCCCGAAGAGCAATTACGTGGGAGAGACGCGCATCCGCGACTACGCTTTGGAGGCGCTGGCACGGCGCACCGGCCGCGACACGCGCTGCGACAACGGTCATCGCCTGAAGGCAGCCGCCGCGGCTTCCGCCTGGTTGCACCGGTAGTCCAGGTGACGGGGCCGGCCGACGCTTCACCGCGAGCTCAAGCGTTCATGATCGTCACCTAATCTTTGGGTAGACTCCTACTGAAAGGCAAGGCTATGAGCGCATCCACGACCGAAGACCTTCCCAACAACGCCTGGCCGAGCCTCCCGCTCGACGCCTGGCGGGAGACCTACCAGGCCCTACATGCGAGAGCGCAGCTCGTCGGCAAGACCCGACTGGCGCTCGCTCCGATGGAAAATCACTGGTGGCAGGTCGTGCTCTACGTCACGCCGCGGGGCCTCTCCACCTCGACCATGCACCAGGGCCACCGCGCGCTCGAGATCGAGCTCGACTTCCTCGACCACCAGCTGGTGATCCGTACGAGCGACGGCGACGAGCGTCGCGTCCCCCTCCGGGCCGAACCGGTGGCGGACTTTTTCGCGGCCTACCTGGCGGCGCTCCGCGACCTCGGCATCCAGGCCCGGATCTGGCCGGTTCCGGTCGAGATGGCGGAAGCGGTCCCGTTTCCCGAGCAGCGCGAGGCGGCTCCCTACGACGCGGACGCGGCGCAACGCTGCTGGCGGGTACTCTCCCAGGCGGCCCGGGTGCTGAAGCGGTTCCGCGGTCAGTTCCTGGGCAAGTGCAGCCCGGTCCACTTCTGGTGGGGGGGCTTCGACCTGGCGTGCACGCGGTTCTCGGGCGAGCCGGCCCCACCGCATCCGGGCGGCATTCCCCATATCGCCGACTGGGTCACGCGGGAGGCGTACTCGCACGCGTGCATCAGCGCCGGATGGTGGCCGGGAACGCCGGGTTTCTTCGAGGAGCCGGCCTTCTACGCTTACGCCTACCCCGAACCCTTAGGGTGCCCGGAGGCCGTCGTGCGCCCGCAAGCGGCGCGCTATGATCTCGGCCTGCGGGAGTGGATCCTGCCGTACGAGGCGGTGCGCACCGCCGAGGACCCCGACGGCGCCGTCATGGAGTTCCTGGAGAGCACGTACGGCGCCGCGGCCACCCTCGGCGGCTGGAATCGCGCGGCGCTCGAGCGCCGGTGACCGACTTCGCCGGCGGCTGCTTCGGGTGCATGGAGCCGGCGCCCGGCTACATCTTCCAGGTCATGACCCCCACCCAACCGATCGCCGCGGCGTAGGTGGCGAAGGCGAGAACGGCGAGAGTGGTGGCGCGGGCATAGAGCCGAACGGAGCGTTTGGTTCCAGGGGCCCGCAGGCTGCGCCAGAGACCCAGCGCGGCGAGGATGGGAAATGCGAGGCTGCACAGGAGGATGGCGATCGAATACGGACCGGGTTCGGCAAGACGGTGCATCGCCGTCGTGCTTCCCGAAGCGATCACGAGGAGCGGGAGGACAAACGTCAGTATGAGGGTCGCAAGGGCGCCGATCGGCAGAAAGCGGACGAGCGCTCCTCCGCGTTCGGCCAGACGGCCGCGGAATTTGGCGATCAGCCAGACCGGCAGCATCACGACCGAGATCAACAGGCCGAGCACGAGGAGGCCGAGCACGGCCACGATCAAGGCGGCGCGCCAGAGCGGTTCCTTCCGCGCCGCGCCCAGCGCCGAGAGCTTGTAGGTCTCTCCTCCGTCCTCGACGAACGCTAGGTTCGGCTGGTCGCGATCGGCGCGTTGGAAACTGTGGGCGCCGACCGGCGTGAATTCATGGCCGCTGCTGATCAGCTTGCCATTCCGGGCCGATATTCTCGTCAGGCCGAGGATTTCCTGGAAGGGCCGGATCAGAGCGTTCGGATACGTGATCGGTCGATAGAGGCCGGCGAATCGTTCGAGCGCTGCTTCGTCGCCGGTCGCCCCGGCCGGGACGACCGGCGCGACGACCGGCGGCAAGCCGCGCGTCAGATAAGCCTCGACCATGTGGGAAAGAGGCGTGCCGAAATCCACCCCCTTGCCGCCGTTCGCCATCAGGACGTAACCCGAGTTGTTGCGTAGCGAGTAGCCGTAGACCGACGTGAAGGAATCGACGCCGCCGTTGTGGCCGCGAAAGGTGACGCCACGATCGAACATCGGGGCATTTCCCAAGCCGTAGCCGTTGGTGAGCCCGGCCCGGCCCTCCATGGACGATTCGCTCCGTTCGATCCGCTCGACCGAGGCGGCTTTAAGGATCTCGCGGCCGTCCACCGTGCCGCGTCCCAGGAAGAAGCGAACCAGCTGCGCCAGCTCGCGCGCGCTGATCGCAAGCGAACCGGCGGGCGCCAGGGTGATCGTTTGAAAGTAAGTTACGGTGCCGTCGGGGTCGTAGCTCTTGGCCATCCGCGCCGCAAGCTCTTCCGGCAGCGCGAAATCGGCGGTCGCCATTCCCATCGGCCGTAGGACCCGGTCGCGCAGATACCCGTCGAAGTCCTGCCCTGCCGTTTTCGCGAGGATCACCCCCGCGACAGCCGGGCCGGCGTTGTTGTAGACCGGGTGGTAGCCCGGCTTCCAGCGGCAGACGAATTCCGAGCTGGCGTTCTGGACCCCGCGCAACAGCGACCACCCCTTGCCGTCCAAGAGCAGCACACGGAGCGAGATGTCGGGCCAGCCGGTGGTGTGCTCCAGCAGGTGGACCAGCCTTACCGGGTCGGTCGCCTCCCAAGGATTCTCGAACTTCACCTCCGGAGCGAGATCGGCCAGTCGCGCGTCGAGCGACAGCTTGCCCTGCTCGACCAGGGTCATGACCGCGATGCCGGTAAGGCTCTTGGAGATCGAGCCGGCGCGGAACACCGAGTCGGCCGTGGCCGGCTTCTTCGCCGCGACGTCGGACAGGCCATAGCCCTTGGCGAATAGGACCTGGCCGTTTTCGACGATCGCGACCGTCGCCCCGGGGATTCCCGCTTCGCGAAAGGATTCGCCCAGCCGGGCGTCGAGCGCGGCGAGGGTCGTCGGCGCCGGCTTTGCCGGGTCGGTCCCCCACGCCGGAAGCGGCAGCGCCAACAGGATCGACACACCGACCCCTTTCAAACCCAAGGATTTGCGCATGACGAGCCTCTCCCCTGCGGAACCGCGGTAGCGCTCCCAATGTCGCTCGAGAACGGACCCCATCATAGGGCATGAAGCCCCCGGTCCCGAGATCGAGACCGGGGGTTCGGAACCGGCGTCCGCTCCGGAAAAGGGCGGGGCGAGTCGCTTGCCCTACCAGGCGCTGCCCAGCGTCACCTGCACGTTCTGTCCGATCTGCACGTCCTTGCCCAGGAAGGCGCCCGTGGCGAGGGTGCGATCCTTCGCCCAGATCGTCCCGTTCGGCGCGTAAAGGTTGGCCGTGAAGGTGCTGTCGACGCCGATCTCGACCGCCTTCGGCGTCTCGCCGAGTCCGCCGCCCGTGCCGTTGATGCCGGCGACGTGGAAGACGATCGTCGCGGCGGTCGCGGTGGAGCCGGTGCCGGGCCGGATCTGCGCGAGGTTGCTGGTGCTGACCTTCTGCTGGACCCTGACCGTGCTCGGCGCGGAGAAGAACAGCTTCGCTTCGCTCCCCGAAAGGTTGATGCTGCGGAAATGGTAGGTGCCGCCGGTAAACGTCACCGTCCCCTTCTTGCCGACGATCAGGTCGCGGTAGCTTCCGGGAGCGAGCGTCTGCGAGCCATTCGCGCCGACGTTGACGTCGGAGGTTCCGGGAGTCGAGGCGAGGAGCGTCGGCAGGGTCACGAAGATCGGCAGAGCGAGCGGCGAGTACAGAGCGCCGGTCACCGTGCCGTTGTTGGTCAGCTGGTTCGAGTAGACGTCGCTCGCGATCGCCGCGCCGGACGAGATCGTGACGCGGTTGCCCTGCACGTCCCAGCCGCTCGCGGTCGTCACTCCCCCGCCCAAGCTGACCTCGGTCGCGCCAAGGAACGGCGCGGTGCCGATTTGATTCGCGACCACGTCGCCCGAAAGAACGTCGGCCCCGGTCAGAATCGAGACGCTGTGAGTTCCGAGCACCGCCACCCGGCCGATCACGTCCTTGACCTGGATCGTCACCGTCGCGGTATCGGTCGCCGCGCCGTCGCTGATCGTGTAGGTGAAGCTGTCGGCGCCGCTATAGCTCGCGACCGGCACGTAGGTGACGGTGTTGTCGGCGTTCTTGGTCGCCGTGCCGTGCGCCGGGGTGGAGACCGTGGTGACGGTGAGAGTGCCATCGATGTCGGTGTCGTTGGCCAGCACGGTGACGACGACTCCGGCTCCCGCTTCGTTGGTCGTCGCGGCATCGCTGACCGCATCCGGCAGGTCGTTGACCGCGGTAATCGCTACGGAGACCGACGCGGTCGCGGTCAGGCCGGCCGTGTCGCTGATCGTGTAGGAGAACGAATCCGCACCGTTGTAATTCGCGACCGGCGTGTACGTCACGCCACCGGCCGTAAAGCTCACCGAACCGTGCGCACCTTGAGTGACCGCCGTCACGGCCAACGTGTCGCCGTCGAGGTCGCTGTCGTTGCCGAGCACCGAGACGGTCACGCCTGCGTCTTCTCCAGTCGTCGCTTCGTCGTTCGCGGCAACCGGTACGTCGTTCACCGAGGAAACCGTGATCGAAACCGTCGCGGTCGCCGAGCCCCCGTTGCCGTCACCGATCGTGTAGGTGAACGAATCCGGACCGTTGTAGTTCGCGGCCGGCGTAAAGGTCACGCCACCGGCCGTGAAGCTCACCGAACCGTGGATTCCCTGCGTGACCGCGGTGACCGCCAGCGTGTCGCCGTCGATATCGCTGTCGTTGACGAGAACGGAGATCGAGACCGAGCCGTCCTCCGCCACCGTACCCGAATCGTTGCCTGCATTCGGTGAGTCGTTGACGGCGGCCACGGAGATCGAGACCGTCGCCGTAGCGCTCCCGCCGTTGCCGTCGCCGATCGTGTAGGTGAACGAATCCCCGCCGTTGTAGTTCGCGGCCGGCGCGTAGGTCACGCCACCGGCGGTAAAGCTCACCGAGCCGTGCGCACCTTGCGTCACAGCCGTCACGGCCAGCGTATCGCCGTCGAGGTCCGTGTCGTTGCCGAGCACCGGAACGGTCACCCCCGCATCCTCGTCCGTCGTCGCCGAGTCGTTCGCGGCGACCGGGACGTCGTTCACCGAGGAGACCGTGATCGAAACCGTTGCGGTGGCCGAGCCGCCCTGGCCGTCGCCGATCGTGTAGGCAAACGAATCCGTGCCGTGGAAATTCGCGGCAGGCGTGTAAGTGACGGTGCTCGCCGTGAAGCTCACGGCGCCGTTCGCGCCTTGCGTCGTCGATGCGATGGCGAGCGCGCCGCCGTCCGGATCGGCGTCGTTGCCGAGCACCGAGAGTGTCGCGGAACCGTCCTCCGCGAGAGAGCCGGAATCGTTGCCTGCCGTCGGGAGGTCGTTGACCGAGGTGACGGTGATCGAGACCGGAACGCCCGTCGCCGACCGGCCGGTTCCGTCGTTGACCGAGTAGGTGAACGCGTCGGGTCCGAAGTAGTTCGCGTTCGGCACGTAGCGGACGGTGGCTGCGGTAAACGTCACCGTGCCGTGGGCGGCCGCCGTGACCGCGAAGACGGTGAGGGTGTTGCCATCCGCGTCGGAATCGTTCGCCAGGACGCTCACGACGACGGCAGTGTCTTCGGGAGTCGTCGCGGCGTCGGGCAATGCGACCGGCGCGTCCTGGATATTATTGACCGTGACAGAGACCGTCGCGACGTCGGTGCCGCCCTTGCCGTCGCTCAGCGTGTAGGTGAACGAATCGGAGCCGAAGTAGTTGGCCACCGGCGTGTAGAACGGCAGGCCGTTGGACATCGCCACGGCCCCATGGGCACCTTGAGTGACGCTTTGAACGAACGTGAGATCGCCGTCGGGATCGGTGTCGTTGCTCTTGACGAACACGGTGACCGCGGAGTCCTCGTTGAAGCTCACGGAGTCGTTCACCGCGTCGGGCGGATCATTGACCGCCGTGAGGGTGATGTTCACCCTTGCGGTCGCGTTGCGGCCCGTCGCGTCTTGGATCGTGTAGTCGAACCGGTCGGTGCCGTTGTAGTTCGCGACCGGCGTATAGGTCACGGCGTTGCCGTTGATCGCCAGCGAGCCATGCAACGCCGTCGTGACCGAGAGGAGAGAGAACGCGTCGCCGTCCGGATCGCTGTCGTTGGCGAGCGGGCTGACGACGAGAACCGTGTCCTCCGCCGTCGTCACGTTGTCGGTCGCCGCGACCGGCGGGTCCGGCACCGGCGTGATCGTGATCGTCACGGTCGCCGTCGCCGTCCGGCCGTTGCCGTCGTTGATCGTGTAGGTCACGGTGTCGGTGCCGTTGTAGTTGGCGGCCGGCAGATAGTTGAACATCGTGGCCGTGGCTCCGACCTGGCCATGCGCGGCCACCGGCCAGGGGGCCGAGATCCAGATCGTGTCGCCGTCGGGATCGCTGTCGTTGGCGAGGGGAAAGACCGAAACCAGCGTGTCTTCCGCCGTGGTAACCGTGTCGTTGACCGCGACCGGCGGATCGTTCACCGGCCGGATCGTCACATCGACGAAACCCATGCTGGTCGCCCCTTGGGAATCTCGCACCTGGTAGACGAACGTGTCCGTGCCGGTGGCGTTCGGGTTGGGCGTGTACAACACGGTGCCCGCCGCGGCGTCGGTGATGACCGCCGTCCCGAGGCTCGAAGGGAAGACGGCGTCCAGGGAGAGAGCCTGCCCTTCCGGATCGCTGTCGTTGGCGAGCGGGTTGATCGTCACCACCGCGTCTTCATCGGTCGTCGCGTAGTCGCCGTAGACGACCGGCGGGCTGTTGGTCGAGCTGCCCTCCCCCACCACCGCCTCGTCGAACACCAGTTGATAGGCCGCCGAATAGTACTCGCCGCGAATCGTCTCGCCGAGCTGGGTTTGCAGCACGCCGTCGAAAGCGGCGGCGACGCCGATCGAACCGGGGATCGAGCCCCCGAAGGTCGCGGTGTCGGACCCGGTCTCGTACAGCGGAAAGCTCTCGTCGTCGCCGGTCGAAAGCGACAGGACGTGCACCCACGCCTGATCCAATCCGGTCGAGCTCAAATTGCCGTAGTCCGACTCCAGCCGCAGGTAGACGGCGCCGTTGGCGGGAACCTGGGTGAGGTCCGCGCCGGAGCTGTCGACGAACCGGAGAATGCCGCCCCGGAGCGTCGCCGTCGCGGTGGCCGAGTCGAGGGTCGCCTCGATCGTATCGAGGGTGCCGTAGGGCGGCCCGGTTTCGAGCACGCCGTCGTTGAAGCTGATCGCGCCGCTCGGTTCGCTCGGCATCTGGCCGACGAAGACGGAGGTGTCGATGCCGGTCTCGACCAGCGACAGGGTCTCCCTGTCGCGGACGTTGCCCGAGCTGTCGCGCGAGAGGATCTCGACGCTGATCGAATCCGCCCCGGAGGGATTCCAGTTGCCGGCCGGAAAAAGCGCCCGCACCCGAACGTCGCCGGTGAGCAGGACGTAGTCGACCGGCTGGCCCGTGCGGTCGAGAAAGGCGAGAAGCCCGCCGCCCACCGTCGCGGTATCGACCGCCGAGGAGAGGCCGAGCGGATCGGGGCGGCTCGCGGTGACGACGTCCGAGGCGGCGACCTGCAGGTAGCCGTCCCCGGGAACCGCGGCGCCGACCTCGACGGGAACGCCGCCGCGGAAGCGGCCGAGCTGCGGCGTCGACGGATCTTCCCACGCAGGGTCGAGCGTCACCGTCTCTGCGTCGCCGCCGCTCGTGACCGTCGCCGTGATCGGAAGGTAATAGGGAACCGACAGATCGCGCGCCTCGAGGTGGATCGTTTCCGGCGGGGAGATCAGGTCGAGATCGGCCCACTGGCCGTCGGTGATGCGCAGGATCGCGCCGGTCATCGCGGCGGTGTCGGTCGGGCAGGGCGCGGCCGAGCAGTCGACCAGCTCGGCGCGGATCGTGTCGCGCAGGAGCGGAGAGCCGGCGATCTCGGTGACTTCGAGGAAACTGTCGTTGGCGACCGGTGGAGCGCTCGAAAGCGTGCCGCGGACCAGGACCCATCCGACGAAGATGCCGGTCGAGGAACCCTGCTCGGACAGGTTGATCAGCTCTTCGTCGCCGCGCAGGTCGGACGTCACTCGCGCGGGAATCGACCACTGGCCGGCCCGCGCGGCGTCGGTGGCGCGAACCTGGACGTACTGGAACTCCTGGAACGAATCGGCCGGCTGCCCGGCGTCGTCGGCGAACTGGATCGTCGCCGTTTGGGCGGACATCGCGACCGGAACCAAGAGAAAACTCCAAAACATCATGAAAGACAAGATCGACGACGGCCGTCGCTCGTGCATGGTGGTCCTCTCCAGAACGTGATCTCGGAACGGAGATCGGGCTACTACCCAAGGCGACGTTTGCGGCGGGAGTCGATCAAATCGTGTGGAGAAGAGTGAGACGAATGCCGGTCGGCGTTAACGCGGACCAAACAGCGCCTGGAGCCCGTCGGCGACCGAGCCGCGCCAATTCAGGATCGAGTGGCCGCCGTTGAATTCTTTGTAGTCCACGGCGTAACCCTTGGCTTCCAGCACGTCACGTAGATGGCGGTTCGCGGTCAGCAGGCTTGGGCTCCCGGGACGCTGGCGGTCTTCCATCTTTCCGGCTTCGAGATAGAAGCGGAGCGGCAGCTTCGACCCGGTCGCGAGCCGGCGGGCGAGCCCTTCGGGTTCGGACTCGCCCGCCATCTGCCAATAGAAGGAACCGGAGAGCGACAGCACGTTGCCGAAGATCTCCGGGGAGGAAACGGCGGCGCACGCCGCCGCCAATCCGCCGAGGCTCGAACCGGCGATCGCCGTCCGTGCGGGATCGGTCGCGACGTGCCAGCCGCCGCGCACCCAAGGGATCAGCTCGCGGTCCAAGAACTCGGCAAACTTCGGGTTGCAGGTGAATTCCGCCAGGCGCGACTCGGCGCTCGGGTTGGCGACGAACACCGCCACAAGGGGACGGATCCGACCCGCCGCCAGCAGGTTGTCGAGGATCGTCGGCGTCGGAATGTCGGAGCTGTAGGTTCGACCGTCCAGGATCACGACCAGCGGGTAGGCGGGACCCTTCGGGTCGTAGCCGGGAGGGGTGTAGACCCGCACGATCCGCTCGTTGCCAAGCCGCTTGCTCTCGAACGTGCTCTCTTCGAGACGGCCCGCGGGGTTCTCCGGATGCGGCACGATCCAAGGCTGCTCCGGCGCGTCGGGAAGCTCCGCGAGCGAGGCTTGGGGGTCTAGTGCCGAACGCCGATTCTGCGGATCGGCGACCAGCGCGTTCCAGCGCGCCTCCTCTTCGGCGGGAGTCGCCTGCGCCAGCGGCACCAGCGAATCGTTCACCGAAAAGGAATAGGCAAAGCGCGCGTCGCTTCTCATACGGCGGGAGAGGTACCAGAGATCGGTTTGCGGCAAGCGCTCCAGCTTCGCTCCGGCGATCCCTTCGGCCGTCGCGAGGTCGGTCGGCGAGATCACCACCAAAACGTTCTTCGTCTCGTCGCCGCCGCGCCAGAGATAGGTGACGAGCACCTCGCCGTTTGCCCCTTCGATGGGTTCGACGAGAGGCGTGCCTTCTTCGACGATCTTCTGCCAGAAGTGCTCCAAGGCTCCGGCTTCGCCGGCCGCGATCTGCTTGCGCAACTCGCCGAGGCGCGGGCTCGCCGGCTCCTGCGCCGGAAGGCTCCGGCCACCGACGAAGAGCAGCGAAAGACAGACCCAAAGCGGGTGACGCAACGTGATTCGCAATCGCAAGGCTCGGCTTCTCATCTCCAATTCTGGACCAGAAGGGATCATCTCAAAACTTCTTGTCAGAACTTCGGCGCCGGCCGCGAACTTCTTCCCGTCGACCGGAACCGTCCAAAGCGGCGACGAAGGGCGACCTCACCGTATTCGATCGATTTAACACTCGCCGTGGTGTCGAGTGTCATTCCCACGTAGCGCGTCACCTGCGCGCACTAACTTCAAACAGGAGATCCTTATGGCCACCAAGAAGGTTGCAACCAAAGCGCCGGTCAAAGCCCGCGCGACCTCCAAGCAGCGCGCCGCCGACGAGCAGATCGATAAAGGCCGGAGCGAGGCCGCCAAGAAGGCCGGGCTGGCCGCCGCGGCGCAGGCGACCGCGGTCGTCAACTACTACCTGCTGATCGATTTCGGCTTCACGACTTCGACCTTCCAGCCGAACAGCATTCAGTTCTACAGCAACACGGCCGGCTTTCTTTGCTCCAAGGTGATCGACAACGCTTCGCTCGTTTCCCTGGTGCCGATCCTCAACTGCAAGACGGTGACCGTGACCTGGAACACGACCACCAAGGAAGCGGTTCACATCTACGGCAACCAGCCCAAATAGCGCCGATTCCATCGAAAAGACCGGGCGGTTTCGGAGGGGCTCCCCTCGCGACCGCCCGGCAGGTCGGCGCTCGATCAGAAGGGCTTTCGAATCGGCCTAGGCCAACCCCAGCTCTTCGAGCGACCGAGCGGTGAGCAACCGGTCGGCGAGCGAGCCGAGCTCCTCGGGGGAACGGATCGCTTCGATCCGCTCGATCGCCTGACCCGGAAGTCCGGGAAACCGGCTGCGCAACAGGCGAACGAGGACATCGCGCATTCCCGCTTCTTTGCCCTTCGCCAGCCCCTTCTCGAGGCCTTTCTCGAGACCTTTTTCCATTCCGGCCTCCAGGCCTCGCTCCAGACCTCGTGCTTCGACCTTCTCTTCCCAGGTAATCGGGCTCATCTCGACCTCCGGTTTCCGGTACTGGGCGCGCAGCTCGGCGAACTCCTTCACCGCCCCGCCATCCAATTCTAGATAGGTTGCCACACAGTTGAACAGTAGGAATCGTTCGACCTCGGTCAAACCGTCGGCCTCTGCGATTCGGGAGAGACATGAACGGCGAAGGCCGTGACGATCTCGACCTCGCGGACGCATCAAAGCCGCGAACGCCCAGGCGAGAGGCTCCGGACGAGAGAGAAAATTCTCGGCGCGGGCTCGCGACAAGGCGAAACTTCGGTACGTGAGTCTCCCCACTTCACGGCCGCATGACATTTCGACGAACTCCGACACCTCGGTTCCCGACGGCCCTCCGTGCAGGTAGAGCACGATGGTGTGAACCGGCCGCCGACGACGTAGGCCAAGCAGCCGGTTGTAAAGAGGAGCCGAGGCGGCACCGTGTCCCTGAAACGCAGCTCGATCTCCACGTGCACGAGGACTTCCGCTCCTTCGAGAGATCGTGCATTTCCAGCCAGATCCATCCGCCGTCCTGCGCCTGTCGGCCGATCGAGAAATTCCTCCACGGGTTCCAGGCTCAGCGCCGACAACTCGAGTTGGGCTGCGAGCTCGCCGTCAACGAGGCGGAGGAAATCGATGGGAAATGCTCGGATGAGATCCTTCCAGAGTTGATCATGACCGCCCGCCATCCAGGTGTCTCCTTTCGAGCCTCGGAAAGGTGAGGCCCATTCACCTGGACAAAAGACGCGAAGCAGCCCCTTTGATCTTGCACTTCGGCAAAATTCGTTCGTGCGCCGGTCGACCTAGCTCTTATCCTCCCTCCGCCGGCAGCGTGATCGCCACTTCGAGACCGCGCCGTTCGCCCTGTTCGGTGCGGTTTCGGGCCGCGATCTCGCCGCCGTGTTCTTCGGCGATCCGTCGGGCGATCGGCAAGCCGAGACCGGTGCCGGTGTCGTGGGTCGAGAAATAGGGATCGAAGATCCGCGGCAGCTGCTCGGGCGCCACGCCCGGCCCTTCGTCGAGCACCGCGATCCTGGCGCGCGAGCCATCGGCTTCGAGGCGCAGCGTCACCCGCCCGCCGCCAGCCGAAGCGCGGATCGCGTTTTCGATCAGGTTGCGCACCGCGCGACCCAACAGTCGGGAATCCACGCGCGCCGGGAGGATCTCGACCCGCGGCTCGAAGACCACCTCGACGCCCGGCGGCGGCGCGGCGCGGTAGCCTTCGATCAGCTCGCCCATCGCGGCGACCAGATCGACGGGCGCCGGATCGATGCGCGGGATCGAGCTGTAGGTGGAAAATTCGAGCGCGATCTGCCGCAGCTCGTCCACTTGGGCCAGGATGTTCGTGGTGCAGCGCTCGAAGACCGGCTCGAAATGCTCGCGGTCGCGTTGCCACACCTCGCGCAGATGTTCGGTGGAAAGCCGGATCGGCGTCAGCGGGTTTTTGATTTCGTGGGCGATGATCCGCGCCATCTCGGCCCAGGCGAGCAGGCGCTGCGCGCGGAGTTCCTCCGTCGCGTCTTCGACCACCAGCAGCTCGGACGGCTCGCCCGCGCCGGGAACCGGCACGCGCAGGATCGTCCACTCGCGCTCTCCCCCCGCGCCGTCGGCCGGAGGGTCGCCAGGAGGGACTGACACCGATTTCGCCTCCGCGGCCGGCGGCGCCAGGCGAATCGTCCGCCGCGCCGCTTCTCCGGCTCGTGTCTCGCGCAGGAACGCTCGTACCGGGGCGAGCCGCGCCGCGCGGAGCGTCCGATCGAGCCGCTCCCCCACCGCGACGCCGAGCAGGTCGGCCGCGACCCGGTTGTGCAGCAGCACGCGGCCGGACGAATCGAGCGACACCACGCCGGAGGTGATGTTTTCGATCATCCGCTCGACTACCTGCTTCTCGCGCAGGAGCCCTTCGCGCGCCTCGGCGATCCGCCGCGCCATGTCGTCGATGGCGCGGCCGAGGGCGGCCAGCTCCAGCTCCGCCGGGGCATAGCCCAACGTCGGCGCGCCGGCCGCGATCCGCGCGGTGCCGGCCACCAGCTCGCGGATCGGATGGGTGAAGCTGCGCGCCAGGCGGGAGCCCACCGCGATCATCAGCGCGATCAGCGCCGCGGTCACCAGGAGAGCGCGGCGGCGCAGCCGGTCGACCTCGATCGCCGCCTCCTCCTGTTGCGCGAGCAGCGGCGCGGACAGAAACAACCGCGGCGCGCCCTCTGAGCCCCCCGGCGGACGGACCGGGGCGTAGATCTCCAGGTATTCCGCGCCGCCCAAGGCGCGGTTGATGCGCGACGAGACCCCTTCGCCGCCGAGCGCCAGCGGCGCGTAGATGTCGCCCGGAATCCGCTCCGGCAACAGGCCCGCGGTGAACAGCTCGTGCTTGCTCGAGGCGTAGACCTTGGCCACCCAATACAGGTTGACCTCGTGATGGACCAGGCCGGCGATCCGGCCGAGCTGCGCGTCGTCGAGCGTCGTCTCGACGGAAAAGCCGGTCGCGAGCGTACCGAGCACCTCCGCGAGCAGACTCTGCGCCGAGGCGAGCGCCGCCTCGCCCGCCGCCCGCTGCTGGTCGGCGAGCCGGCGTTCCACCCCGCGCACCAAGACGGCGTTGAGCAACGCGAGCGGCAGCAGCAGCAGGACGCCGTAGACCAGCAGCAGCCGGCGCGAATAGGAGCGCACCGTGCGCGCGAGAAGCTCGCGGACCGCCGCGCGGGGCAAGACGACCACGAGGGCGAGGAGCGCGGCGCCGGCAAACAGGAGGACCACGCCGACCGCCGCGTTGCCCACCCGTTCGAGCGCCGCCGCCGCATCGAGCCGCGGGAGGTAGAGCACCGACCAGCCGGTCCCCGTGCGTCGGACCGAGGCGAGCGCCGTTCCTCCCGGCGTCGGCACCCGCGGCGCAAGTGTCGCCGGAGCCCGTCGCAGCGCCGCCGGCAGCGGCGGCGAGGAGTCCCAGGGCGACACCGAAACCTGCGCTCTGCCGTCGGCATCGTAGAGCGCGAACAGGACCGGCGGAGGTAGGTCCGCTACCGCCGCCACCGCCGGGCCGCCGCGCAACAGGCCGGTGTCGATTTCCTCCAAGGGCCGCCTGTCGGCGGATTGGAAACCCGGACGCGGCAGGAACGAAAAGCGCGCGACCGCCCATCTCTTTCCTCCCCAGAAGAGCGGCACCTCGCCTTCGATCAGGCCGCTGCGCCAGGGCGCCAGATCGAGCGCGCGCCAGCGTTCGCTCGCGCGATCGAGACGCTGGTCCGCTCCGAACGGCAGGCCGAACGAGAAGACCGATCCCGGCGAGCTGTCGAGCGGTCGCACCGAAAGGGCAGAGAGAGCGCCGTGGCGAGAGAGCGGCGAGCGGCGCCAGAGCGCGAAGGCCAGGTCTTCCCGTTCGAGGTCCGAAGGTCCGGAAAGCGCGAGCCGATCGAGATCCGCGTCTTTGAGCCAGCCTTCGATCCGCCCTCGCAGGGCCACGACCTCGTTCGGACGGGGAGGCGCGAGCCGCGCCGGCAGCTCGGAGGCCACCAGGCCGCCGAGCCGGGCGCGGTAGGCCACCTCGAGCACCCCCCCCGAAAGCAGGCACGAGAGAGCCACCAGACCGGCCAGCGCAGCCGCCTGATGGCGCCCCTCGCCGGCGGCCTCGCCCGCTTTCAACGGACTTCGACCCTTGCGCGGACCGCGGGGACCCGCCCAGCGCGCCGCCGCCGCTCCGGCCGCCGCGAGACCGGGGATCGCGAGAGCGCCGAAATCCGCCACCGCGCCGCTCGCGAGCGCGAGGCCGAACGCGATCCAGCCCCAGCGCTCCTGCTCGGGCTCGTCCGCCGCGAGGCGGCCCGAGGCGAACAAGAGGCCCACCGTCGCGAGCGCGAAGGCGATGCGCCAGGCGGTGGCGTCGGCGCCGCCGAGCAGGTTGGCGCCGAGATCGATCGGCCCGGCGAACCGCTGCGCGAGAAGGGCGAAGGCCACCAGCAGCAGCAGGCTTGCCGCTCCCGCGAGGGGGCCGGCGAACCGCGCGGCGATAGCCCCCGGAGCGGAGCGCACGCCCGCGCGGCCGAAGCTCCTCGCCATCCATCCCGACCACCCCGGGGACCCCGAGGAGAGGCCGAGCGCCGCGATCCCCAGGCCGCCGGCGAGCAGGGCGAGAGCGGATCCGTCGGCCCCCGCCGCGGCGGCCAGGGCGAGCGCGCCTCCGAGGGCGAGCGGAATCACCGGCCGGCGGGCGATCTCGATCGACGACGTGGCGCTCGGCAGCGCGCGGCCCGAGCTGCGGAGCACGGCGAGCGCCAGGATCGACAGGCCGAGCGCTCCCCAGGCGACCCGCGCGCCGGAAGAGAAGCCGGGCCGCGGCGTTCGGACGGCGCTCGGATCTCTCCGGCGGATCGCCAACTCGGGAGTGCCGGGCGGCAGGTCGAGGCGGTCGGCCCGCGGGCTGGAGAGGCTCGTCTCGGGTCCGATCACCGCCCAGCGGTGGCGCCGCCACGCGCGACGAAACGGCAACAGGTTCGTCGGATAGCTCGCGCCGACGACGATCCGCCAAGGGCGCGCCTCCTCGGCGTTGAGCGGCCGAATCGCAAGAAGCGTCGCGGCGCCGAAGCTCGCCGCGGCGCGTCGCCCCTCCTTCGGATAGGCCTGCGGCGCCGGCTCGTGGAGCAACCCCTCCCCCGCCCAGGCGACCGCCTGGCCGTCCGGATCGAGCAGCAGAATCGAGCGGCGCCCCTTGTCCCAACCGCCCCAAGTACGCTCCAGCTCGCCGCGCCAACCCGCCTCGCGCCGGGTCAGCGCGGCGAGGGCCGCGAAGCGCTGGACGTCGGTCTTTACCGAAGCGAGCTGGAGCGCCGCCGCCGCGGCTTCCCGATCGAGATCGGTCCACAGACCGGCAAACGCCGCGGACGCCTTGGCGCGGAGCTTGTCGGCCGACGGGTCCACCTGGCCATCGACCCAACCCTGCCGGGCGAGCGCCACGACGGCGACCGTCGAAGCGGCGAGCGCGATCCACCGTTCGCGTCCCGGCGGCCGCATGCCGATCAGGCCGCCGAGGGCCAGGCCGCCGAGCACCAAAGCGGCCAGATACGGCGGCAGGAGAGGAGCCGCGAGGCCCCCGATCAGAAGGAGAAAACGGACCGTCCGACCCGGCGAGCGCCTCACAGCATCGGCAGGTCGACGCCGCGCTCGCGGGCGATCCGGATCGCGTCCGGATACCCCGCGTCGGCGTGGCGGACGACCCCCATGCCGGGATCGCTGGTGAGCACGCGCTCGATCCGCCGCGCGGCGGCCTCGGTGCCGTCGGCGACGATCACCATCCCCGCGTGCTGCGAGTAGCCGATGCCGACGCCGCCGCCATGGTGGAGCGAAACCCAGGTGGCGCCGTTCACCGCGTTGATCATCGCGTTCAGAATCGGCCAGTCGGCGATCGCGTCCGAGCCGTCGATCATCCCCTCGGTCTCGCGATTCGGCGACGCGACCGAGCCGCAATCGAGATGATCGCGGCCGATGACGATCGGCGCCTTCACCTTCCCCGACGCGACCAGCTCGTTGAACACCTTTCCGGCCTTCGCCCGCTCGCCATACCCAAGCCAACAGATCCGCGCCGGCAGCCCTTGGAACGCCACCCGCTCGCGCGCCAGGGTGATCCACCGCGCGAGCGCCGCGTCCTCGGGAAAGGTTTCGAGGATCGCCTCGTCAGTCGCCGCGAGATCTTCCGGATCGCCCGACAGCACCGCCCAGCGGAACGGGCCTTTCCCTTCGCAGAACAGAGGCCGGATGAACATCGGCACGAACCCGCCGATCTCGAAAGCGCGGCTCTCCCCCGCCGCGAGCGCCTGGCCGCGCAAGTTGTTGCCGTAGTCGAAGGTGACGGCTCCCCGCTCCTGGAGCGCGAGCATCGCCCGCACGTGGGACACCATGGTGGCGAGCGAGCGCTCGACGTACTTCTCGGGCTCGTCCTTCCGCCGCTCGACAGCTTCGGCAAACGTCATCCCTTGCGGCACGTAGCCGAGCAGCGCGTCGTGCGCCGAGGTCTGATCGGTGAGAGCATCCGGGACGATCCCCTCGGCGAGCAGGCGCTCCAACAGATCGACCGCGTTCGCCTCGACCGCGATCGACACCGCCTCGCGCCGGTCGCGCGCTTCGAGCGCGCGGCGAATGCCGCTTTCGAGATCGGGCGCCACCTCGTCCAGATAGCGGGTCTCCAACCGGCGCTCGATCCGCGTCCGATCGACCTCGGCCACCAGGCAGGTCCCCTCGTTCATCGTCACCGCGAGAGGCTGCGCGCCGCCCATCCCGCCGAGGCC